>Ga0075012_10006462_pt1 | contig 10635 bp, 9 predicted proteins | sample All_14_2_FD_71474 | JGI IMG/M metagenome (GOLD analysis project Ga0075012, IMG submission 71474) | Freshwater microbial communities in response to fracking from Pennsylvania, USA - Allegheny Zone_MetaG_DW_15 | ecosystem: Environmental > Aquatic > Deep subsurface > Groundwater > Drilled... | reverse complement strand
CATCGGCACCACGGCCGAGGCTATGTTTACGATCCGCCCCCAGCCCGCAGCCCGCATTGGGGCAAAGGCATGGCGGGCGCAGATGAACCCTCCAGTCAGGTTGACGTCGATGACCTTGCGCCATTCATCGACGGGAATCTCGTAGAAAGGGCGCATCTTCAGGGTCGAGAAGATGGACGCGTTGTTGATGAGCACATCAAGGCCGCCGAAGCGCGCCGCAATGTGATTGACCGCCGCACCAACGGCCGCGTCGTCGGTGATGTCAACTCCCAGCGCCAGGGTCTCGGCGCCGGTCGCGGCGATGTCATCCGCCACCGTATGCGCGGCGTCCGCGCGCACATCAACAATGGCGATGCGGTGACCCTCGCGGGCCAGACGCTCGGCAAAGTGGCGCCCTATGCCCTGGCCGGCGCCGGTGATCATGATGGTCTTCGGGTCGGTTTCTTGCATCGGGTATTCCTTGGCGTTGGGTCAGATCAGCGACGGCAGGAAGGTCACAATCGAGGGGATGGCGATCATGATCGCCATTCCCAGGATGAACAGGAAGACGAAGGGCCAGGCCGCAGAAAAGACCAGCGACAGGCTTCCCTCGGCCCAGGCGCCCTTCAGCGCGAACAGCGTATAGCCGAAGGGAGGTGTGATCCCGCCGATCGTGATGTTGACGAGGAAAAGGCACCAGAACCAGATCGGATCGAAACCCAGATGCTGGACGACGGGCAGGTAGATCGGGATCACAATCAGCATGATGGCGATCTGATCGACGAACATGCACAGCACGAAAGGCAGCGCCAGCAGGATCACCAGCATGACCAGCGGCGGCAGATCCAGCCCGACCACCAGATTGGTGACCGCCGTGGCGCCCCCGGAAAAGGCCAGAAGCTGGCTGAACAGCTTTGAACTGGCCATGATCATCAGGATCATCCCGGAAATGAGCGCGGTCGAAGTCAGTGATTCCCACAACAGACCCAGCGTCAGGCGGCGGTTGACCGCAGCAGCGAATATCGCGCCCAGAACGCCCATCGCACCGGCTTCGGTCGGTGTGGCGACCCCGGCCAGGATCAGGCCCATCACCATGACGATGATCGCCGTAAAGGGCAGCAGTTCCACCACCGACATTGCCACGTCGCGGAAGATCAGCTTGCGGCGCGGCCCGGAATCGATCGGCGCCAGCGACGGGTTCCGCATGATCCGTATCATCGTGTAAAGGATGAAGATGCCCGCCAACATCAGCCCGGGCACGATCCCGGCCACCAGCAAGCCGGAAATCGAGACCCCGGCAAGCGTGCCGATGATGATCGTCAGGACGCTGGGCGGGATCAGTGGCGCAAGGCTGGCGCCGGCCAGGATATTGCCGGCAGCCAGTTTCGGGTCATAGCCGCGCTGTATCATGCTTGGCAGCAGGGACCGGCCAAGCATGGCGGCCACGCCCATTGCAGCACCCGACAGGGTGGCAAAGATCGCCGCGAGCAGAACGCTGAGGATGTATTGCCGTCCCCGAACCTTGCCCAGAAGCCGGTCGACGGCCCCAAGCACCACGTCTACCGCGCTGCTGCGAAACAGGATCTCGCCCATCAGGATGAACAGTGGCACCGTAACGAGCGAAAGTGTCGTCGTCGTCTCGAACAGGCTGTTGACGAACATGCCAAAGCCGGCCTCGCCAATGATCAGGCCGACGGCGACAAGGTTTACGATCATGAAGGCTACAAAAACTGGCATGCCGGTGCCCATGAGCAGCAGCAAGCCCCCCATGCCGATCGCGGTGGCAGCGATTCCAGACATCAGGACGCCCCCCCCACGGAAACCAGTCGGTCGGAGCCGGCCAGCCTTGCACTTGCGGCGCGGATGAATTGCAATCCACAATCCAGCAGCCCGTAGGTCATCACCGCCAACAGCCACCATTTGGGTATGCGTAAACTGGTCAGGGTCATTGTGTTCCGCCGCTGAAGCAACGCGGTTTCGGAAACACACATCCAGGCCGCCCAAAAACAAACGACAGCCCCGATCAGATAGCCTGCCGCAACCAGCGCGCGCTGCGCCCCGGGAGGCAGAAGATCGGGCAGGATCGTCACGGCCACATGCCCCTGCGTCCGCGCCAGCCACGGCGCGGCCAGAAAGACGGTTGCCAGCAACAGGAAGGAGACCACATCGCTGGCCCAGCGGGTCGGGGCAGCAAGCAGATAGCGGCTGGTGACCTCGTAGGAAAAGATCGCCACCACCAGGCCAAGTGCCCCGGAGGCAGCGTACCAGGCGGCTTTGGAAACGCCGTCATGGAACGCGAGGAGACGCGATAGTGTCTGGTTTCTCATGTGATGTGCATCCATTGCTGTCCTGGGGCCAGATTATCTGGCCCCGTCGTCCGATGCATTGACCCGGCCGACAGGACGATGCGGCCGGACGTTGGCCGCATCGTCTTGCGCAGATCAGGGGGTCAGGCCTGCTGCGGTGCTCAGGCGGATGACCTCGGCGATCAGTTCCGGGTTCTGCTGTTTGGAGAGCGCCATTACTCCGTCATACCATGCGCTTTTGACGACGGGCACGATGTTCTCGGGCAACTGTGTGATCTGCATGCCGTTCTTGGCAAGCGTCTCGTTCTCGATCGCGCCGACCTCCGCAAACTTCTGGGCCGCCTCCGGCTCGAAGGCCTGGACCGCCTGCAGAACCTTCTCCCGAGTTGCGTCGTCAAAGGAATTCCAGCGGTCAAGGTTCATAAGCACAGGATAGCCACCAAGCCCGAAGGAAGGACGCATCATGTAATCCGCGACCTCAAACCAGCGAAAGCCCACGGCCCCGATGGTGGGCCAGGCCGCGCCTTCCACAACACCGCGTTCGAGAGACGGATAGATTTCGGAAGCGGGCAGAACCACGGGTGCCCCGCCCAGAGCCTCGATGACCGGATGATAGACCGGCGTGCCCCGAATGCGCAGCCCCTCGAACAGGCTATCGGTCAGCGGCTGGCGCAGCATGATGTGATAGCCGCCGTGGTCATAGATAAAGCCGATCAGCTTCAGGCCGAGCGTCTGGTAATGCGCGTCCACGACATCAAAAATGCCCGAAGCCCTCAGACTGGCGGAATCGGCGATCAAGGCTTCCAGGGCCATTGATGCCGCCGTCTGGTTGTAGTGATATGCCCCATTTGTGACCAGCAAGTCGAAGGCACCGCGTGCGACGGGATCGAGTTGCTCGAAGGGTGGGATCGTCTCGGGACCGAAGCGCGTCACCGTCAGCGCGCCGTCCGTTGCCTCGGTAATCTTGTCCATCAACGGGTCGATCACCGCCTCGACCGGCGCATAGCTGGTGTCCCAGCTGGTCAGCAGCCGCAGTTCCTCAGCCGAAACCGCGCCGACCTGGGCAAGCCCGATCACGCCACTCAGTATTGCCACGAATTTTCTCATTTTCAGCGTCCTCCCTTTTTGTATCCAGTTCCTGCGACCGTCCCTCAGGGCAGAAGCCCGGCGGCACGGCCAATCTTGGTCATTTCGGCAACTTCGCCCGGGTTCTGCTGGCTCGCCAGACCCAACACGCCTTCCGACCAGGCCGTGGCGAGCGTCGCCACGCGCGCCTCGTTAAGCCGGGTCACCTTCATCCCCTCCCCGGCAAGCGCAGCTTCCTCGGTGGCAACCATGCCATCGAAGATGGCACCAACCGATTGTTCGAAATCCGCCCCGGCCTGCACCAGCCCGTCGCGCTGTTCCTGCGACAGGGCCTCCCACCGTGCAAGGCTGATGAAGACGGGATAGCCGACCCGCCCGAAGGCCGGCCGCATAAGATAACGGGACACCTCGAACCAGCGAAACCCATAGGGCCCGACGAGCGGCCACGCCGCGCCATCCACTACGCCGCGCTCCAGGGCCGGATAGATCTCGCTTGCCGGCAGCACTACGGGTGCCCCGCCCAAGGCTTCGATCAGCGGATGATACACCGGCGTCCCGCGGATCCGGCGACCGGCAAGCGCGCCGTCATCAAGGGGCGCCTTCAGGATCAGGTTATAGCCGTTGCGATCAACCAGATAGGCCAGAAGCTTGACCCCGAACCGCCGATAATGGGTGTCCACATAATCCCACAGCCCGGAGGAGCGCAGAGTCGCGGGCGTCACGTCGAAGGCTTCGACTGCCATCGCGACCGCGCTTTGATTATAGTGATAGGCGCCATTCGTGAACAACAGGTCGAAGACACCGCGCCCGACTGGATCCAGTTGCTCGAAGGGCGGAATGGTTTCTGGGCCAAAACGCCGGATGCTCGCGCCCGTATTGGCTCCTGCTGCAATGGCTCCCATCAGCGGATCGACCACCTGGGTGACCACATCGGAGCGTTCATCCCAACCGGTCAGCAGGCGCAACTCCTGCCCCTGGGCGCTGACCGACCGTGACATGAGCCCTGCAAACGCAGCGCCCGACAGCAATACCGTTCGTCTGTCCATTCCAAATCCTCCCGTAATCCAGTTCACGCTTCCAGGACCGCCTAGCTTCCCGGCTCGTAGATCACCGCCTCGGCAGCCGCCCCGGCCATCGCGAAACCGGCAGGATGCTCCATTTCCTCGACCAGATGCGCGATCAGGCCGGCCGTCCGCGCCAGAATAGGGATGCCGCGCATTGCCCGGGCTGGAAAGCCCACATCCAGCAGCACGGCAGGTATCGCGCAGGACACGTTCAGCACCATGGGCCGCCCGAAGGCCTTGCCTGCGGCCCGCTCCAACTCTGTGGCATAGCGGCAGTGCAGACCTGAGGTTCCGAGGCTCTGCGCCAGGTCGAACAAACTCCGGGAGCGCGGGTCCCCCTGTCGGTGCAGCGGATGGCCGAAGCCCGGCAGCAACCTGCGTTCGGCCCGGATCCGGCCCACTGCCTCGGTCGCCACCTCGACAAGCCGGTCGGCATCGCCGCCGCTGGCCTCGACCCCCTTCTGCAACAGTTCCGCGGCCTCCGACGCGGTCCCGAGAACCTTGCTGCCACAGCCCAGTATCCCCGCGGCCACGGCCCCTTGCAGGGCTTCGGGCGCGGCCGCCAGCGTCATGCGAGCCGCAGCGACGCTGGGCGTCATCCCGTGTTCGGCAATGGCGATCAGCGTAGCGTCCAACAGCCTGCGCTCGATCTCGCTCGGCTTTCGGCCCGCCACGAGGAGGAAGTAAAATTCCGAAAAGCCGACATGTGGGATCAGATCATTTGCCAGATCCAGTCCGCGGACAGTGACCGAAGTCTCATTGGCGGTTGATATCGAACTCTTGCCCGTGGCCTGTCCAACCCGCATGTCAACATCCTTCTCCCAGGAGCCGCTCAAGACAACGCTGCGCGTCGATGTTGAACGTATCGGAATAGACAGCACGCCAGACTTACGTGTCAATCCGGCCCCGAACTCGTCTTATCAAATATAGAGAACGCCACTCTTTCTCCTTGTCAGGAATGGAAATGGCGGATCTTCCTGCCAGCTACCGCATCGCCGTTTCCGATGCTGCAGAGCCATATGCTCGTTTTTCGCGAACAGTCATGTCAGCTTGCGGCGTTGAACATAGCGATTGCGTTCGGGCCTTCCAGCACCGATCAGGCCGTCAACACAGGCTTGCATGATCAGCGGCAAAACCGCCCCTGCGATGTTGCGCAGTAAATCACCCTGATGGTGCCTGGCCAGACGCACGGACACCAACAGGTCGCGCCCTCCCGGGACTGTCGAGCGATAATCGAGGCAATGTGAAACTTGACACAAAAACTTAGATGGCTAATTTATAGTCAAACCTCAGGTTTGGTCCGCTCAGGGAGGAATCGATGCTTACTTACGAGGAGAACGAGCTGCTCACCCGCGTGACGGGCGATGCTCCTATGGCGCGTCTCATGCGCCAGCACTGGACTCCGGTCTGCCTGATCGAGGAAGTTGCCGAACCCGATTGCAATCCCTTGCGCGTTGAGGTTCTGGGCGAAACATATGTGGCATTCCGCGACACGAAGGGCCGCCTGGGTCTGCTGGACGAGCTCTGCCCCCATCGGAAAGCGTCGCTTGTCTATGGGCGCAACGAGGAGTGCGGTCTGCGCTGCCTTTATCACGGGTGGAAAATGGATGTGGACGGCAATGTCGTCGCCATGTCTTCCGAACCCGAAGGCAGCCCGCTGATGGAAAAGGTCAAGGCTCGTTCCTACCCCGTCCGGGAGTGGGGCGGCTTCGTCTGGGCCTGGCTGGGCGAGAAAGAGAACATGCCTGAGTTTCAGCCGCCGGCCTTCGCGCCGAAAGAGGATACGCCGGTTTCTATCCTCAAGATTCGCATCCCCGCCAACTGGGCCCAGATCCACGAAGGCCAGATCGACTCGGCCCATTCCTCTTCACTGCATTCCTCCACGATGAAGCCTTCGCGCGTTGAAGGCGCAGCTGCCGATGACAAGGCCTGGTATCGCCCCTCGACCGACAAGTCGCCGCGGATGCAGACCGAAACCACCAGCTACGGTTTTCACTATGTGGCAATCCGCAAGCCGATCAAGAACGCTGCAACACACCATTACCTGCGCGTCACCGAATTCGTGGCGCCCTATTATTCGCTGATCCCGCCGAACAACAATTACAAGGTCGCCAGCGTCATCGTGCCCATCAATGATGACGAGACGGCGTTTCACTTCCTTGCGTTTGGCGGGCCGAACGTGCCCACGACAGAGCAATGGCGCGCCTTCAACCACGCCGTCCCGGGAAAGGATCTTGACCATAAGTGGCGCACCTTGCGGACGCTGGAGAACGATTTCAAGCAAGACCGCGACCTGATGAAGGAAGGCCATTTTACGGGTGTTCCGGGTATTCCGAATGAGGACATCATCATGTGGGTGTCGATGGGAAGCCGGGTGCAACGACACACCGATATTCTGGGGGCCTCGGACCTCGCCATCGTCGAATTCCGCCGCCTGATGACCGACGCCGCGCAGAAGGTGGCCGAGGGCGGGAAGGCAATCGGCACCGACTCGGATATTCCACAGGCCAAGATCGCATCCCATGAAGGCATCTATCCGAAGGAAGTCGACTGGCGAACGCTTGTCACACCCGCTGCCAGAACCGAGGCTGCAGAGTAGCCCTTCAGATCAAGGGCAGCTCGAAAAATTGCGCTGACAGTGCTGTTGCGGCAGGAAGCGGGGGACGTCCGCTTGCCGAGGTGGGCCGAGGGGCTTTTTCGATCGCTCAGACCGACACGCCGGTCTGGACGCCAAAAAGCCCCTTGGTCTTGTCCCTATCTGGGGCATGATGTGATTTGCCTTGCGCTTGTCCCCGCCGGTCAGGCGGGTGTCACGTCGCCAGCAGATGACGCCACCCACCAATTTCCGAGACACGACGTTACTGTCCCAGAAGCTGCAGAAAATGCGCACCGGTCATGACTTCGCGCAGCGGCAAGGCGCTTTGCGCCTCGTCGAGTTCGACATCGTAGCTCAGACCGCGCCCATCCCAGAACCACCAGTAAAGGATCTCGTTCTTTTTGTTCCGGATCGGCATGCGGAAGATCGGAAAGTCGCGATGCGCCTGCGGAACGCGGCAGTTGCCAATGGTTTCGACCGTCGCGCCGGCACCGGCCATCGCAGCAGCTAGGGGTATCATCGCAACAAAGCGCGTCTTTCCGGAAACCAGCGCCTCCAGATCGGTCGGCCGCGTGTCGAAAAGACCCTCTATCGCGCGCACGACGGGCGGATAGCTGGAATGATTGTGGGTTATCTGGGCATAGGCCTTCTTATTGCCGACATGGATTTCGACAATGTCCCCGGGGGTCACGTCATTCATGGGGTTCCCTCACAGGCTGTAGGCTTCGTAAGTTGACGGGTGAAACAGATCGCCGACAGCGACGCGCTTGGGCGAGAGACCCTGATCGTGATGATATTGCAGGAACTTGTCGAGAACATGGGTGTTTGGCGTCACGCCATAAGACCAGGGGTCCGGCCCCATCAGCGCCTGTGCCCTGTTCAGCGTATCCTCGACGAAGGGCATCGTCACCTTGGTTGCGGACGTGTCTTGCAGCGCCGCTTGTGCGATAGCCTTGGCCTGTGCAAAGCCCTTCACCAACGCGCCGGGAAGCCACGGATGCTGTTCCGCCAGACTGCGCCTCACGCCAAGCACATGCATGATGGGAAAGATACGGGTTTCGCGAAAATAGGTCTCCGCAGCACCCACACTATCGGAAAAAAGCCGCCCGACATGCGGGTGCCCTTCGGCGTAGCACCGCGGCCAGCGTGGACCGATGAACCCGTCGATTTCGCCATCCGCTAGCATCTGGTTGAGCGTTGCGCCTTCGGGTGCCGGAGTCACGCGCACATCGTCGGGCAAATCTATCTTTATCTTTTCAGGGCGACCCGGCGTATCCATGCCTCCGCGAACCCATTCGATATCCGCGGGCTTCACGCCAAAATGCTCTTCCAGGATGCCGCGTACCCAGACATTGGCGGAAAGCTGATATTCCGCAATCCCGATCTTGCGACCTTTCAGATCCTCCGGTCGGTCGATCCCCCGATCGGTGCGGATGTAGACAGAGGTGTGCCGGAAGGCGCGGCTGAGAAATACGGGGACCGCCACATAATGCGCGTTTCCGCGCGCAACCGAAATCGAATAGGACGAAAGCGACAGTTCGGAGATGTCAAATGCCTGGTGACGGAAGGCACGGAAGAACATTTCCTCAGGCGACAGAAGCATCGGCACAGGATCGACGCCGTCGATTCTGACGCTTCCGTCCACTATGGCACGGGTGCGGTCGTAATTCCCCATCGCAAGAGAAAGAGTAAGATTTGTCATTGCGTGTCCTCCCGATTTTCGATGCCACATTGCCGTGTGAGCTTGATTTTCTGTCCGGTTTGGGCCGAGTCCTTGATGGCGTGGCACACCTCCAGGCTCGCCCGACCCCAGGCGGCCGTCTGCGGTGGGGCAATATCCCGCCGAACCGCTGCGACAAGAGCATCTATGACACTCTTGCGCGGAGCGGGATCAAACGGCACATCCACGCTGCGCCGCTCCGTATCGCCGAAAATGTCGATGCGGCCGGGACGCAAGCGAAGATCAGCCCGGTCGCACAGCACGATGATCGGCCCGAAATGTTCGTTGGTCCGGGCCACGGGCGGAACAATTCTCGCCCCATAGGTGCGCGCCGTCTTCAACCTGGCTTCGGCGGCTGGATCAAGGTTCGCAAGCGCACGCCGCGCCGCGCCATAGCTTTCGGGGCTTTTCGCGCCGCCAAGCTCGGCCACGTTATCCATCCAGTCATCGCTGTCGAAATGCGCATAGCCCGAGTAGGTCAGCGTCGCGAAAGCCCCGCCTTCGAAATCAATCAAAGCCGAATAGGCGCCTTCGGTCGGGCGCTGGGGGTCCCACGCACCAGTCATGGCCGTAACGCTCCGTGCCTGCCCCCCGCACAGAAGCCGCACGATATCAATCTGGTGAATTCCTTGGCTGAACAGGACGCCACCGCCTTCTTCGGTCCTCAGTTCTTCAATCCGGCGCGGACGGTAGAGGAAATCGGTGTAGTTGAACGCCTGGACCATCCGGACAACACCGAACTGGCCGCTTTCTATGATCTGCCGGGCCTTCAGAACCGGCGGATCGAAACTGTGGCTGGGACCGACGATCAGATGCACCCCGGCCGCGCGCGCCGCATCGACCATCTTGTCGGCATCCTCCATCGTGACCGAAAGCGGTTTGTCGACCAGAACGTGTTTTCCCGCCGCGGTCACCGCCGCGACATGCTCGGCATGCATCTGATGCGGCGTCGCAATGTAGACAGCCTCAACCTCGGGATCGTTGGCCATCTCCTCGACAGAGGCGTAGCCGCGTCCGCCAAACTCTGCCTCGAAGGCCTCGCGGCTTTCTGGGCGCGGTGCGGCGGCGGCGACCAGTTTCACGCGTGCATCGTTGCGGAAGGTCGGGAGCATCAGGACGAAGGCTCTGCCAAGTCCCGCAACACCCAGGCGGATCGGTTCACAGGTCAATGACCAGGCTCCCTTCCTTGGCGCGCGAAACGCAGATCATCACATAGCGATCCTTCTCCTCATCCATCAGCACCATGTCCCGATGGTCGACAGCCCCGGCCACAAGACGGGTCTTGCAGGTGCCGCAGGTGCCGCTCTCGCAGGAACTCACGGTGGCTACGCCGCTTTCCCTCAGGGCCTCAAGTATGGAGCGATTTTCGGGCACATGCACCGTGACGCCGGTTTTCCGCAGCGTGACGTTGAAGGGTTTGTCGTCCGCGCGGACCACTTCGACCGGCTTGAAATCCTCGAAGATGACACGCCCTTCTGGCCAGTGACCCGAGATCGCCTCGATCTCGTCAAGCAAAGGTCGCGGACCGCAACAGTAGACCTTCATGTCCTTCGGGTTTTCGAAGTGATCCCAGAAATCATAGACCCGCTCGGGGTCGCCCCCGTCGTGGTGCAAGGTGAGCCTGTCGCCCAGCGTCGATTTCATCTCGTCCAGGTATGCCGTCTCTGCTTCGGATCGCGTGCAATAAATGACATGGAACGGCCTGCCCTCGCGCAGGAGCTGCTGCGACATGGCGTAAATCGGCGTGACGCCGATGCCGCCGGCGATAAGCAGATACTCCCTCGCTTCGGTCAGCTCAAACGTGTTTTCCGGGGCCTCGATGTTCAGTTCCGTCCCCTCGAGCGCCTGGTCATGCATCGCAATCGAACCGCCCCGCCCGTTGAC
>Ga0075012_10006461_pt1 | contig 10636 bp, 13 predicted proteins | sample All_14_2_FD_71474 | JGI IMG/M metagenome (GOLD analysis project Ga0075012, IMG submission 71474) | Freshwater microbial communities in response to fracking from Pennsylvania, USA - Allegheny Zone_MetaG_DW_15 | ecosystem: Environmental > Aquatic > Deep subsurface > Groundwater > Drilled... | reverse complement strand
AATTCTCACTTCCGGAGAAACTCGGCGCAGTTCCCGCCGGATTACGTCGAGCACCGGGTCGGTTAAGGTCATCGCGCCAATGAAAAAGCGGCTAAGGGCCTGTTTTTGGGTGTGATATTCGCCGAGAACTGAACGAACCCATCCTTCTTTGCACCACAAATAGAGTGATTCGATATCTGAGTCCGTCTTGGGGCTAAGAGCGCAGAAATCAATATTGATGACCAATTCCTGATCAATTGGTTTGGCAAAGACGATATGATAAACCCGCCAGATTATGCCATTAGTCAAAAGCACCCAATCCACGCCCTGGTTAGCCGCATAGTCCACCGCCTGCTTCACATGGGCATCTTTCAACTCCAGTCCGATGGCCTTAACCTCAATAAGGGTTTGAAGAGTTCCGTCGATTTTCGTGGCTAAATCACAAAACGTGCCCCGAATGGAATATTCCGAAGTGACCTCCGAATATTTGTCGTAACCAAAAACATCAGCCAGCATATCTTTCACGATGGTGACGGTATCGGACTCGCCGACATCTCTCGCTTTTGCGGCAGCCAAAATAGGTTGAAACCGTTTAATGCCAGCGACCAATCGCTCGGCGACCTTTTTGGGAACGGATGCCATAAATCAACCCTCTAACTGTAAGCTAGTTGACTTGTAAATAGAAAAACCCCGCCCTGTTTCCAAAGCGGGGTTTGTTTTCGTTATGGGAATTCCCACTACGGGGTTTTCCGGTTTGAGACCGGGAAACCTACTTCCTCCCCATCCAAGCCAGCCTGACGCATGCCGGGGCTGCCTCATGGAGAGCCGTTGCGAGGATTAGGAGCGCTGCCATTCTTTGATGATTGCCTCTACTCGTTCATGCCAATCAGGAGGCACTTCTTTCAGTTCATAGCCGTCCTCAATGTAGCCAATGACCTCATTCGCGCCTGATTCAATGAATGCAGCCATTCCGCCCAAAAAAGAGCCAGGAACCAAGTCTGCCGCCTGCTCGATTTTGGCGGCCAATTCGATATATGGCTCCAAGGCCTCATAGGCGGCTTCCTTGTAGGATTCAAGGGATTTGGGATTGGTTGCGGTGCTCACGCCATTACCTCCTCTCCAAAGATGCGGGACAGGTGACGATCCAGCGTCGCCGACACCTTCCGCTTTTTCGCCGGCGCACCGTAGCGGGCCCATTTGGGAAAATCCAATGGGACGCCGCGGAGGATGCGGCTGCGAGCGAAGGATCGCTCGCGAGCCTTATCCCGGCACTCCTCACAGTGAATCCGACTGGCGACCGGTTTTGCGCATTGGCAGCAAAGGCCTTTTGCATTCATTTCCCGTTGCCAGAGACGCTGGCGGGATACGGTTGAAGTGATCATGCGGGCACCTCCTCAATGAGTTCGCAGCCTTCCTTGATTCGGTCTTTGTGGAAGCATGGCGAGCATTCCGACGAAATTCTACCATCGGGCCGCTTGTAGAATAGCCAGTCATGCTTGCGCCCTTCCAGGGCGTCGGCTTTTGTCGCCGCCCGTTTGGCTTCCTCTAGATCGTCGTAGATTGCAGACGCAAGCAGTTCGCCGATGTTGCCGCTACCCACCTCCATCATTTGGAGGTATTGGGGGATTACTTCGGCTTCAATGAAGTCGGTCAATTCCTGCTCTGTAATGTCGGCGAGCTTGGTTAATTGCTCGGCCTCTTCGTCGGTGAGTTCAATGGTGATTTTCACGCGACCACCGCCTTTCCGCCAAGAAGTGCCATTGCTCTATGGATGCACCGATTATGCCATTGGTTCCAAGGACATTCTGGCTCACCACTATTGACCGCGAGTTGGTTCGCGAGGGCCTGCAAAATATCGTTATGGGTAACTTCATCCATAACGCATTTGCGATAATACTCCTCCACGGAGAACTCGCAGATTCCGATGTATTCGCGCAATCCAGTCTCCGGCTGGATCGTGATTGCGGCTCTTTCCCTCGAAGATTTCCTGGGTTGATCAAACCCCCGCTTTCTTGAGGATTTGCTCGACGCGCTCGAGGTAGAGGCCTGCGGGATTGCGGTATCCTTGTTCCCAGCCCTGGAGCGTTCGTGCGTTAATCTTCCAAGTTTTTGCGGCTTGGGATTGCGAGAGGTTTGCTTTTTCGCGAGCGGCTTTGAGGCGCTGCGCGATGGTTTTTGCTTTGGCCATGTATGGCTATGCGTTAATGTTCCATTTGTCGTGGACATGATGTTTCCTTTTAGTGGTTGTGTTGTGTCTATGGCTGCCGGGCGGCGCTGCAACGCTTCCCGGCTTCAAAATGACCTGCTATCTCACATGTGAGAGTTGGTCAATCTTTTTTCACTTAGTTAATCAGGCGGAAAATTCTGATTAATTCCGGAAACGGGAGCTATGCCCTAACGGCACACGCTGCAGGTGCCTCCACCTTTTGCGCAATGACCGCACGCTTTGCAGGTAGTGCAGGCCGTGCAAGTTCCGCTGGAGCCTGCGCATTTTCCAGCGTGCGAAGTCGAGATGCTGATGACTGTTAAACAAATGCAGGCAAGTATCTGGGGTAACTTCATATCCAGATTATATAATCCCTAATTATCTCTGCAATCCTTTAGTTTGAACTGGAGCGCAACGCCAGTCCGAATGCCGCCGATGCGGTCAATTTTTTCAAGTGACTCATAGACCCGGCAGTTCCCACGATTTTGCCCGCGCAAACTCTGCCTGATTGACGGCGGATTAGAATGTTTATATCCTTACGTCCTATGGCAAACTCAATGCAGTTTTTTCAGGAAAACGTTCAGTTGCTAGGCGGCGCGCAGGCCCTCGCTGCCCGCGATCCAGAGAAATTTAACCTCTATTCGGGCCTGGCGTCGATTGCTCGCGAGATCCACGAGATTCAAGCATCTCAAAAGCGAATTGAGAATCAACTCCGCCACCTTGAGCAAGACGTTGCGAGACTGAAATAATTATTTGGACTTTCTTGGCAAAGCCTCGTTCGAAATAGCCGCGAGGCATTCGAGGTATAAATCAAAGTAGTAGAGCTTGGGATCGTTGATTCTTTCCGTAATGCTTGCGCTGTCCGTGGCCTTTAAATCAATCAGCCTCATCATCTCAAAGGCAACAGCCTCTTTGCAGCCTAGCACGATCGGTTCATTTTTCATGCCCGCATCTAATCAGGCGGCTTATAAACTGTAAAGGTTCCTGAAAAGTTACACTGTGTAACTTTCAGTCTGGTTCAAGATTTGAACGAAACTGCGGGGTTTGGACCGGCCGACACTGTTACCCGGCGCCGGGTAATTATTTAAGCGCGAGCCTTGCCCGCAATTTTCTGGAGACCTAGGTCAATCGCGGCCTCAACCAAAACCTTGATGACTGGATTGCAGCCCTTGAATGCAAGAATGCTCAACGACGACTCCCCATGCTGCTCAACAACGCCCGAAATCAAGGCATTCACAAATGAGCTATTTGCATGACGAACCCCCGTAAAATCGACGACGATCTCTTTGCACAGACTCATATACGGATCGATGCGCGCAATGCGATATTCGAGAGCCTTTGATCCATCCGAGAGATGAGTGCCGAAATCTTCTGAAAGTGGAAGTTCGAGATTCACGATTTGAAGATAGTCGATATTCTGGGTCTTTGCAAGAGTCCAGCCTCAATTTTAGCGGCATGCAGCAAGTCAGCAAAGGCCTGAACGCTGTCTTGACGAAACGTAAGCACTATTAATGTGCCCGCAAAAGAGCCTTGATTGGGTAATTGAGAAAATGTCATTTCTCGGCCGGGAAGCTGTTGAGCCATCCCCGTGCCACTAGCAATTAAGAGCCAGCTTTTTGTCATTTTTGCAAGACGGCTAACCAGCGTAAGTCCAACGCCTTGGTTTGTCGGCTCGCCTTTGCATGATATTTTCGGCTCCAATGCCTTTGCGAGGGCTTCAGTGTCTGTCAAATGCTGGCTCCACTCCAATCCAGCGGCTTGAAAACTGCGAAGGATTCCTCGACCATTGTCAGCGAGCGCGAGCCGAACCATTCCCGCACTTCTAGTAACTTGAGCTGCAGCGCAACCGAGCCCTCCACTATGCTGCCTAACGTTATTGGCGGTCTCCGTAAACACATACCAAATCAGTTCATAAAGATCGCTCAAAGGCTGGGCATACTCTTCTCCGCCCGGCGCTAAGCACAAGGCTATCTCATGCCCCATTTGATCCACGCGGTGATCAATGGGGCGAACAGGAACAAACCTGCCAGTGGAATCATGCCTCTGAAAATTTTCGGGAATACTTTTCCCGCAAATCTTTAAGAGATCCATGCGCTGTAAGTAGGCAGCAATTGAACAGCTTTCAAGCCCTTGGAAATGAACGGCTCTTTCTAATCTGAGAAGCCGAAGAACGTTTGCAGCGATGATCACAAGACCCGCAGGGGTAATGCGCTTCAATCGGGAAAAATCCAAAGATAAATCGCCCGATGAATTTGTATGCCCATTTAAATCGCCAATAAAATCTAGGAGTCCAGCTCCCTGTATATCGCTGGGTATATAAAAAATCATCGAAGAAACTGGAGAGAAAAGCCTTGAAACAAAACCATATTGAACCCGGAATGAAGCGAGTGAAAACCCCAACAGAAATGTGGTTTCCCATCAAACAGAAACGATATTATTGTTTGATGCCCCTAAACCGCCGAAGAACTTCCAAACCACTTCTCCGCCTCCCCCTTCGTCGCCAGCTGCCGGTAATTCTGAAACAGCATCCGGGGCGAGTTGCCCATCTCCAGCGCCACCTTGGCCGCATCCTCGACGAGGGCCAATCGATAACTGCCGAAGCTATGTCGCAGACCATTGGGAACGCGCTCAACGAGTAAATTGCCTTCGCCGTCGCGCATCTCACCCCAGGCGCGGGCAAGGGCGTGATCAAACGCTTGCGGGTTCACGTTCGAATAGAGCAGCCCGCTGGGCTTGCGATACGGACGAAGAATCTCCACGAGGGATTCGCACATAGGCACAATTCGCCGGGAAGCGGTCTTGGCCTTTGCGGCGGTAACGAGGATATGTTTCTGGTCGAAATCGATCTCGCGCCAGTCCAGGCGGGAAATCTCCGCGCTACGTAACCCGGCCAGGCCTCCGATGGCGATATATGGCACGAACTCCGGGCGGATGTTTTCAAGCAGAGTCCTGAATTGCGCCGGGGTATAAATGCCGATCTCACCACCACGATCCTTGCGCTTGGGAACTTCCTCGATTGCGGTGGCAATTCCCTTCGGGAGATAACCGCGACGCCGGGCAAAGGCAAACAGCGTGACGGTAACATTGCGCAGATTGTTGAAAGACCGCGGCGCGAGTTTTCGGCCTTCGAAATAGGTTTCGAAATCGGCGGTGGTGACATTGCCAATGTTGGTCTTGCCGAAGGCCTTCTTGATCTGGCCCAATCGGCTGCTGCAATCGTCATAGTAGCGGTGGGAGAGCTTGGCATTTTCGATGGAGAGCAGAAATTCATCAACCACTTCACTGACCCGCTTTGGCCTGATGTCTCGGGCCGCTTGAGTGGCTACGTAGATTTTGGCTGCTTCCACGATGGAGCCCCGGCCGGCGAGGATTTTCAGCGCCTCGGCATATTCGCGGGCAACTTGGGAGAGGGGAACGCCAATTTCCTTGAGCACATCCATTGCGTCCGAAATCGTCGCAGTCTGCTTGGGGGTGAAATTCCCCACATGCGCGGTGCCCTCGGTCAAATCCTTGATCTTATCCTTCGCTTGGCGCCGGGCTTCCTCGAGCGTTCCTGCTCGTTCCCGAATTCGCTTCCCGTTGGCGTAGTAGGAGAGAGTGTAACTTTCCTTGCCGAATGCCGGGGTGAGGTAAACGGGCACCTTCACGCCCTTAAATTCGACGACTTCGACCGGCCCCCGTCCCGTCGCCTGTGACAGATTTCCGCCCGTCCTCTGTGACAAACTTTTCATAACGAAATTTGTCACAGATTTGTCACAGAGCGTCAAAATCAAAAATCTACAGAGTAATCTTTACGGGTTCGACTCCCGTCGCCTCCACCATTTTGTTTTTAGATTAAGTTGGCTTATTTCAATTAGTTGTGAAGGGATTGATTTCCTAAATCGCTTCTGGCTTTGGAAATCATGACGGATTCCTGACAGGAATGCTGATAAGCCGTTTCGACGGAGCCATTGGAGACGGGATCGAAACCCGTCCTCGAATTTGTGGGCCCGTTGATTCCCCAACCTCTACCTCCAATGCAGATTGTGGGTTCAAGTCCCTCTTCGAGCACTCGATTTGAGGCGGAGGCCGCTAAGGGGAAGAAGGAAACTGAGAGACGGCCATCCGCAGGTGAGGAAAAACCTGTGGAAAAAATTCCACCAGTTAAATCCCGCGACCAAGCCGCTTCCCAAGTCGGCGTGAATCCTCGTTATGTTTCTGACGCGAAGAAGATCAAGGCGGGATAGATTGCAATTATTACTCTAAAGTCTCCGGCAATCCACCTTGTTTACCTAAGTTTTGTCCTCGGCAAATCCCGCGTTTGCTCCGGTTTCGAATAAAATCGAGAAATTCTTTGGCTTCTAAAAGCCATTCCTCAGATTCACTTGCAACTAAAGCTTGAGTCACATTCAACCCACTTCGGTAAATCAGATTGTAAGCTTTTCGGATGCTCTTGCGGGCCTCGGCGGAGAGTCCCTTACGCCTCATTCCTACGCTGTTTAGACCCACGAGCGTATTGATTACCAATCCAACCGTATAAGGCGGGATATCGGCACTCCAAGCGGTGCCACCGCGGATCATCACCATATTTCCAATTCGGAGGTGTTGATGGTAAACGGATGCACCGCCTAAGACGGCGTCATTTCCCAAGTTCACATGCCCTGCCAACAGACAGTTGTTGGCGAGAATATTGCGATCCCCGATCCGGCAGTTGTGACCAAGGTGCGTTCCCGTCATGAACAAATTTCCATTACCCACTCGCGTGACGGACCCCTCCTTGGTGCCACGGTGAATCGTCACATATTCGCGGAACACGTTGTCATTTCCAATTTCCACACGACTGGAAATAGACTCATTGTGAGCGGTATCTTGCGGAGCGGAGCCAATGACCGTTCCATATCCGATAAAATTCCGTGCTCCAAAAGAAACGTCATTGGTGAGAATGGCGTGCGCTTGGACCACGCAGTCGTTTCCCAAAATCACGCCATCCCCAATGATGGCAAAAGGTCCGATTTCAACATTTGCTCCGAGTTGAGCGTTAGGACTGACAAGCGAGGTGGGATGAATGGTCATGAATGGTGGGCGAGAAACCTGCCCCATGGCCATGCTTCTATTTTCCACCCCAGATAATCCACAAATCAAGCCATGTCAAATGGCGGCCGTAATTCCTGCTTCTGCAACTCCTTATTTTATCAGGCACTTAAGCTGGAGATGCTTGCTGGCCAGCCAAGTCAGGCGACAGCCCGATACCCGAAGTTTGTTCTCCTGCTATTTTTAAAGCATGGAGGTGAATGGTCGCTATTACGCCGCTATCGGAAAATGGGTGGTCTGCGTTCCCCGATTCGCGATCGAAGGAACCGGCAACATCCCGGTCAATGAGGTCGAATTAAGGAAGCGGGTTGAAAAAGAAGCTCGCGCTCGAATCATTGAATTTTTGGGCCCCTTGACACCCCGGACGATTGCGAGTTTCTGGATAGCGAGCCGACACACAGCAAGGGGTCGATCAAGATTTGGGAGAGTGAAGCCAGCTCCTGCTCCGTTTCGCGCTAATACCTCAACTCCTTGAGCACGTCATGAACGTCTTTTGCGAGTTTATCCAGCACGGCCTGCAGCTTGACCGCATCGGCGGCATGCGGACTGGCGCTGCGTTCCAGTTCAATCGCCAGCATGCCGGCCAATAACGAGGCGGCCGCCGCGTCTTGGGCGATCTTGTCGTGAATCAGCCTCCCGATTTCCTTGGAGCTTGCCGACATGTCTAATCTTTAGCAGGGGTGGAAGGTTTGGCAAGCTTTGGCCCCTTAATTATCGGTCAGGTTCCTCCCCGATTGAACGCCTCGGCGGTTCCGCTCACACTTCTTTCTGAAACAGGAAGACAGACAACCATGCCGGGCGGCGGTCGTTATCATAGGGGGATAAGGCCGCCGCCCAATTGGATCCCCATATGAACAGCAAATCCCACGACGTGCCGCGCGCCATTGACTCATTGAGTCCGCGCGGAGGCGCCAAGCACCGAATGTTGAAGACCAGAATCCTGAAACTGTTACAGGCGGCGGAATATAAGGGGCTTTCCTCCGAAGAAATCGCGGAAAAGCTGGATGTCTTAAAGCACCGCATCCAAGGCTGGTTTTACAGCACCGGCAAGCACGAGCCGCACGTTCAGAAAGTCGGAATCAATCGCTGGCGTTATCGGGAAAGATTATGAGGTATGCCGAAAATCAATCGGGGCAATCTTCGCCGCAATTGCCCTTTGGCTCTTGAGCTTGAATTTGAACCTGCCAAGAGCCGCACAAACAGGTAAGCCCCAATACCGAAGGCAGGCAAAGCAGCGGTAGGTGGTTTGGGAATTACTGAACCATGGAGAGTAAATTGCAGCTGCCAGCGGTGTCCGCATTTCAGGTGGCGCCCTCAACAACCAAAGTCTGCGCGGACAAAATTGTGACGCTTTAAAGGCGCTGATTATTTGCCGCCGGAATTCCGGCCGGGCGGGCGGAGGGCCGCCTGGAGGCCCTCCAGCGTGAAGGGCTTGCCGAGAAAATCGTCCATGCCGGCTTTGGCGCAGGCTTGCCGTTCCTCTTCGGAGACGCCGGCCGTGAGCGCGATGATTCGGGTGGCGGGACGGGCCAGTTCCTTTTCATGAGCTCGGATGACTCGCGTCGCCTCCAAACCGCTGATTCCGGGCATGCTGATATCCATGAGAATGAGATCGAAACATTCCCGCGCCACGGCGGCGATGGCTTCCGGGCCATCCCGGACAATCATGGCGGAATAACCCAGCCGATCGATCATTCGGCTCAAGAGCCGGCGATTCGTCGCATTGTCTTCGGCGACGAGAATCCGAAGGCGTGGTTGCGGCCGGGTCGGGGCGTCTTCGACCGGCGGCTCCTGGGCGGATTCCGCCGGCTTCAGCCTTGGTGCGAGAATCGACGCGGTGAACACGGAGCCGCGGCCGAATTCGCTTTGCACGGTTACGGTTCCACCCATCAATTCGCAGAGCCGGTTGACAATCACGAGTCCGAGACCGCTGCCGCCATGCTGGCGGGAGATGGAGGAATCCGCCTGGCTGAACGGCTTGAACAGGCGCGGGAGCTGTTCTTGGCGGATGCCGATGCCGGTATCGGACACCGCAAACGAGATGCGGGGCGTGTCCGGATTGCCGCCCGAAACGGTTACGGCGAGGGTGATTTCTCCCTGACTCGTGAATTTGAGCGCGTTGCCCAAAAGATTTCCGAGCACCTGTTCGATCCGCAATGAATCCGCCCGCACCCACTCGGGCAGCGCCGGATCTTCGAGGTAGCGGAACGTGATTCGTTTTTCCTTCGCCCGCAGGTAAAAGGCGGACTGAATCCGCTTTAACAGGGCCGCGAGATTCAGAGGCGCCGGCTGCAATTCGAGCTGGCCCGCTTCGATGCGGGAAAAATCCAGGACGTCCGTCACCAGGGCCAGCAACAGATTCGCGCTGTCGCGAATCCCATCGATCGCCTCCCGCAGGCGGTTCGGGACATCGGCGTCGTCAAGCAGTGAGGCGAAGCCGATGACGCCGTGCAGCGGCGTGCGAATCTCGTGGCTCATGGTGGCGAGAAATTCGCTCTTGGCGCGATTGGCCGCTTCCGCGGCTTCCCGGGCTTCGTGGGTCCGGTCCTCCATTTCCTTCCGCGCGACCAGGGAGCGGGCGACGGCGATGCAGACCGGTTTACCCTCGAGGCGCGCGTTGCTGGCGTGAATTTCCACGGGGATGCGGGTGCCATCGGCCGCGATCATCCGCGACTCGAACGTGGCCCGGCCAATCGTCAGGAGCCGCGCGAAGCTGTCGTCCATGACGGAGTCGGGCAATTCATCCACCGTGCCCGGGCGCAGGGTGAGCAACTCGGCGCGGCTCCGGTTAAGCAGCCGGCAGGCGGCTTCATTGACGTAACTGAAGGTTTGGCCCAGGCCGTTGTCATCAAAGTCGATCACGAAAATCGGGTCCGCGATCGCCTCGAAAATCGTTTTGGCGATCTCGGATGAATTTTCGATTGGAGCGGCCAGCTTCGTCATCACGCGGATGCCAGCATTCTGTTCCCGGGCCGCGGAAGCAAGCGAATCCATTCCTTTCCGCAAAGGACTTCGGAGGGTTAAGCCCCTGGCTTGAGGACCTTCCGCCCCGGCGCTCGCCTCCATTTTCGAGATGGGACGAATTGCCGCAGCGGGGGATTTCCCCTTGCTGGCTCGCCGCGCCGGGGTAGGTTGGACCCATGCGAGACAGTCAAACCCGCTGGTATCACCATCTCCGCTATCCCCGCGTTCTGTTCACAATTATTTTCACGGTGGTAATCTACCTGATCTTCGCCGCGGCGGGGATCTACGTATTGTTTTGGCGGTGAATCAGTCCGCGTTCGGTGAAGATCGCGGAGCGGATTAAAATCCATGCGGCCGATTTTCCCGCGGCCGACGAAAAGGAGACATGAACCTGTCATTTGCCAAACTCGCATGGTT
>Ga0075012_10006459_pt1 | contig 10637 bp, 7 predicted proteins | sample All_14_2_FD_71474 | JGI IMG/M metagenome (GOLD analysis project Ga0075012, IMG submission 71474) | Freshwater microbial communities in response to fracking from Pennsylvania, USA - Allegheny Zone_MetaG_DW_15 | ecosystem: Environmental > Aquatic > Deep subsurface > Groundwater > Drilled... | reverse complement strand
CAACGGGGCGACATTGAAGACGTGGTCACAGCCACTGGCACGCTGCAACCACGCGACTATGTGGACGTTGGCGCACAAGTTTCCGGCCAACTCAAGAAGATCCATGTCGAAGTCGGCTCGGTGGTCAAGGCCGGTGACCTACTGGCAGAGATTGACCCTACCGTCTATCTGTCGAGGGTTGACGCTTCACGCGCACAACTCCGGAACCTGCGGGCTCAGTTGAAGGACCGCGAATCGCAGCTCATCCTGGCCCAGATTCAGTTCAGACGGCAGACTGCGCTGATGGCCGAGGACGCGACCACCACCGAGTCATTGCAGCAGGCAGAAGCCTCGCTGAAGTCAGCCGAAGCCTCACTGGAGGCCTTGCGGGCACAGATCGAGCAAAACGAATCCTCGTTGCGCGCCGACGAAGCCAATCTTCAGTACGCCCGCATCCTCTCGCCCATGAGCGGCACCGTGGTTTCGATCACTGCACGCCAGGGGCAGACGCTCAACACCAACCAGTCCGCACCCACCGTGCTGCGCGTTGCGGACCTCAACACCATGACGGTGCAGACTCAAGTCTCGGAAGCCGATATCAGTCGCCTGCGTCCCGGCATGGAAGCCTACTTCACCACGCTGGGCGGCCAGGGACAGCGCTGGTACGGCAAGCTCAACAAGATCGAACCGACACCCACCGTCACCAACAACGTCGTGCTGTACAACGCCTTGTTCGACGTCCCCAACGAGAATGGCCGCTTGATGACCTCAATGACGGCGCAGGTCTACTTTGTCGTCGCCCAGGCCAGGGATGTGCTGCAAGTTCCGATGGGCGCACTGACCGTCGGCAATCGTGGAAGCCGCCAACCCGGTGCACAAACAGCCAGTGCGCAAGCGCCGGCTTCGACACCCGCTGGAGGGGTAACGACGATGCAGGGGCCCGCTGCCGCATCCGCGACGCCGCGCAGCGAGATGTCCGACAGTGAGCGTACCGCGCGCAGGGAGCAAAGGCGTCCACGAGAGGGTGGCGACATGCCGATTCGCACCCGGCCCGCCACGGTGAAGGTGCAGGATGCCGAGGGGACGATCACCGAACGCAATATCACCATCGGCGTTACCAGCCGGGTTCAGGCCCAGGTTGTTGAAGGACTGGCTGAGGGCGATAAAGTCGTGGTCGGCATTGCCGGCAGCGGCCCCACCGGCAACACCGGCCAGCCCCGTCAGCCCGGCATGCCCGGTCCGGGACCACGCCCATGATCCGCGAATCCCTGGCACCGGCCCAACGCGGCAGCGCCCAGGCCCAGCCTTTGATCGAGCTGAGCGGCATCACGCGGGTCTTCATCAATGGCGAGGTCGAGACCCAGGTACTGCACGGCATTGACCTGAAGATCTACCCGGGCGAGTTTGTGGCCATCATGGGCGCCTCGGGCTCAGGCAAGTCAACGTTGATGAACATCCTCGGCTGCCTCGACCGACCGAGCGCCGGCACCTATCGCTTCATGGGCGAAGATGTCGCCGATTTCGACCGCGACGAGCTGGCCCGCCTGCGCCGCGAGGCTTTCGGCTTTGTGTTCCAGAGCTACAACCTGATCGGCACCGCGACTGCACGGGAAAATGTCGAGGTCCCGGCGGTGTATTCCGGCATGCCGCCCGCTGAGCGCCATGCCCGTGCCGAGCAATTGCTGGCCGCGCTGGGCCTGGCCGAGCGCGGCCACCATCGCCCCAATCAGCTCTCTGGCGGCCAGCAGCAGCGCGTTTCCATTGCCCGGGCGCTGATGAACGGCGGCCGCATCATTCTGGCCGACGAGCCCACCGGCGCGCTCGACAGCAGGAGCGGCGAAGAGGTCATGAAGCTGTTGCGCCAGCTGTCGGCCGAAGGCCACACCATCATCCTGATCACCCACGCACGCGAGGTTGCCGACCTTGCCCACCGCACCATCGAGATCCGCGACGGCCACATCCTGTCCGACCCCGGCCCTCAGTTGCCAGAGGGGCCGGAGCCTGACTTCGCACCGCATGTCGATCGCACCTCGTCGATGTCCGACGTGCTCGAGGCCACCCGCACCGCAATGCGCGCACTGCGCAGCAACCTGTTCCGCACCTTCCTCACCTTGCTGGGCATCGTCATTGGCGTTGCGTCAGTGATCGCCATGCTCGCCATTGGCGATGGCGCAAAGCAAAAGGTGGTAGACCAGATCAGCGCAATGGGCACCGACCTGCTCACCATCCGCCCCGGCGCCCCCAACCAGCGTGGCCGCGGCACCGTAGCGACGCTGGTGCCGGAAGACGTGGTCGCGATCCGCGAGTTGCCGAACATCCGCGCAGCCGTACCCGAGCAGTCGAGCAGCATCACCGTGCGCTACAGTGGCAACGACCACCGCACCGAAATCAACGGCACCTCCGAGGAATACGTCGTTGCCCGAACCTGGGACGTCGCCAGCGGCGCCTTCTTCAGTGCCGATGACGTCAGCCGCTACGCCACCGTTGCCGTGCTGGGCCAGACCGTGGCGCGCGCCTTGTTTGCTGGCGCCGACCCGATCGGACAATACATCCTGGTCAACAACATTCCATTCCAGGTCATCGGCGTGATGACCGGCAAAGGGGCAACATCATGGGGCCAGGATCAGGATGACGTGATCTTCGTCCCCTACACCACCGGTAGCCTGCGCCTGACCGGGCAGCGTTTCCTGCGCAACGTGACCGTCGCCGTCTCCGATGTCGCGCAGATCGACGACACCCAGGAGGCCGTGCACAACCTGCTGCTGACCCGCCACGGTGTCGAAGACTTCCAGATCCGCAACATGGCCTCGATCATCGAGACCGTGTCGGCCACCCAGAACACGATGACCATCCTGCTCGGCACCGTGGCCGCCATCTCGCTGCTGGTGGGTGGCATCGGGGTGATGAACATCATGCTGGTCTCGGTCACCGAGCGGACCCGTGAGATCGGCATCCGCATGGCCACCGGCGCACGGATGAAAAACATCCTGCAGCAGTTCCTGATCGAGGCGCTGGTCGTGTCGGCAATCGGTGGCGCCATCGGCGTGGCCGCAGGCCTGGGCACCGCAGCCATCATCGCCCTGTTCGATACCCCGATCCAGTATTCGCTTGCCCCGGTACTGCTCGCCTTCGGCTGCGCCTTCGCCACCGGTCTGATCTTCGGCTATCTGCCCGCGCGCAAAGCCGCGCGTCTGGATCCAGTCGTCGCCCTCGCTTCGGAATGAACATGAGATTTCACACCGCATTTCGCCCTTGTCGCCTCGCCGTACTGTGCGCGGCACTCACCCTCGGTGGCTGCGCCTTGCCACTGACGCACCCCGGTGCCAGCGTCGATCTGCCGCTGACCTGGTCCGAAGCCACGGCCAACGCCCGGCTGGATGTCGAGCTCGACACCCAATGGTGGCGCGGCTTCCACTCCGGCGAGCTGGAACAACTGGTCGAACAGTCCCTGGCCGGCAGCCCTGACCTTGCAGTCGCCACCGAGCGCGTCCTGCAAGCAGAGATTGCCACTCGCTCAGCCGGCGCGACGCTGTTTCCAACGGTCAACCTCAATCTCAACACCGGCCTCTCCGGCACCAACGGCGCCGGCATCGCCACCACCCGCAGCGAAGCCTCCTCGGCCAGCCTGGGCGTGAGCTACGAGATCGACGTCTGGGGCAGCAACATTGCCCGCCTGCAGGGTAGCCGCGCCACGCTTGCCGCCACCCGCTACGACTACGAGGCCACCCGCCTGTCTCTCGTCGCGGGCGTCAGCAGCGCCTACGCCCAGGTGCTGGCCCAACGCGCCCGGCTGACCATCGCTCGCGAGAACCTCGCCATTGCCGAACGCCTGTTTGCCATCGTCGAAGCGCGCTACCGCAATGGCGCGGCTTCCGCCCTGGACGTCAGCCGCCAGCGCAGCACCGTACTCTCCCAGCGCGACGCCATCGTTCCGCTGGAAACCACCGAGCGTCAGCTGCTCCGCGCGCTCGCCATCCTGGTAGGTAGCGTGCCGCAAGGCTTCGACGTCAAGGCCGACACCCTCGCGCTCGCCATCCCCGAACCGGGCATGGTGCTGCCTGCGGAGTTGCTGCTACGCCGCCCCGACCTTGCGGCCGCCGAAGCCCGACTGCAGGCGGCGGACGCCGACATCGCGGTCGCTCGCGCTGCGCTGTTTCCGCTGAAACTCAACCTGGGCATCAGCTCGGCACTGAGCAGTGGCGAGTTCGGGCTCGTCGAGCTCAGCAACCCACTCAACACCGCCAACCTTACCGTCTCACTGCTGAAGAGCATTTTTGACGGCGGTCGCCTGCGTGGCGCAGTCGAAACCACGGAATCCCAACGCCGGGCCAGCGTGGAAACCTATCGCAAGACCATCCTTACCGCCTTGAAAGAGGTCGAAGACGCCATCGCCACCGTCGAGCGCGGCCGCATCCAGGAAGCCACCCAGCAGGCGATCAAGGCCGAAGCCGAGCGCGCGCTTCGCCTGTCCGAGCTACGTTACCGCGAAGGCAGTGACACCCTCAGCACCCTGCTCGACGCCCAACGCAGCCTGTTTTCGGTACAGGATACGCTGGTGCAGCAGCGGCTGACCCGCATCAATGCGGCGGTCGATCTGTACAAGGTGCTGGGGGGTGGCTGGCAACTCAGCCAGACCGATGTCAGTGCGACGACACCCCAATGAGTCCGGTCAATGCAACAGGCACCCCGTTGCTGCCCAAACTCACGGCCATCCCGCCGGGCATCGCAACCCCCTGCGACTATCGCCAGGCCGCCCAGGCGCGGCTGGATGCCAAGGCCTGGGCTTACCTGGACGGCGGTGCAGGCGATGAGCTGACCGTTCAACGCAACCGGCTGGCTTTTGATGCGGTGAACTTCACCCCGTCGATGCTCACAGACGTGCGTGGCGGCCACACCCGCTGCAGCCTTTTCGGGCAGGACTTCACCCACCCCATCGTGCTCGCCCCGGTTGCCTATCAACGCCTGTTCCATGACGAAGGCGAGCTCGCCACCGTACAGGCGGCAGGTGCGCTCGAGGCCTGCATGGCGGTCAGCACACTGGCAACGACAAGACTCGAAACCCTCGCCGGCCATGCGACCGGCCCACTGTGGTTTCAGCTCTACATCCAGCCAGACCGCGCCTTCACCTCGGCACTGGTCGCGCGTGCCGAGCAAGCCGGATATCAGGCCTTGATCGTCACCATCGATGCGCCCATTGGCGGCCTGCGCAATCGCGAGCAGCGTGCCAGCTTCGACCTGCCATCCGGCCTGGGCGCGGTCAACCTCGCAGGCATGCCAACGCCACAAGCTGCACCGGCGGGCCCCAGCCGCGTCTTCGACCAGGCCATGCTTCACGCCCCCACCTGGCAGGACATCGAAGCCTTGCGCAAGCAGACCCGCCTGCCACTGATCATCAAGGGCATCCTGTCGGTGGCCGACGCCCGCCGAGCCGAAGCGTGCGGAGCAGATGGCATCATCGTGTCCAACCATGGAGGCAGAGTGCTTGACACCGTTCCGCCCGCCCTTGACGTCCTGCCCGCTATCGCTGCGGCGACAGGCGAACGCCTGACCCTATTGTTCGACAGCGGCATCCGCCGCGGCAGCGACGTGGCCAAGGCCATTGCGCTTGGTGCGGACGCGGTACTCGTGGGGCGCCCCTGGCTCTACGGACTGGCCGCTGCGGGGGCGCTGGGGGTGGCCCACGCCATTCACCTGCTGCGTGAGGAGCTTGAGGTCACGATGGCGCTACTGGGCTGCCGTACATTGGGCGAACTGAAGACCCGCCAAGTCTGTTGTGTTGCTGCAACGCATTAATTTTGACAAATAATGTTGCAAATCGTTATCATTAACCTACGTACTACGAAATTAGCCAGCCAGCCACCTGCAGCATAGCCAGCTAGACCTAGCCGCCTGTCAGGAAGCCAGCCAGACGCTCAACTTCCCGACACTTACAGGATCTGGCCCATGAAGTCCCCCCTCTCCCCGCGCCTCAAGCGCTCGGCGCTACTGCTTGCGCTCGCCTTCCCCACCGTTGCTGCATTTGCACAATCGAGCAACGCACCCGTACTGGGCGACGTCGTCGTGTCCGCCTCCGGGTTCGAACAGGACATCAAGAACGCCCCTGCCACGATTACCGTCATCACGCGTGAAGAGCTCGAATCCAGGCGCATCAACAGCATTACCGACGCCCTTGCCGATGTCGAAGGCGTCGATACGGGCTCCGGTGCGGGCAAGACGGGGGGAATGACCATCCGCATGCGTGGCCTGGACGACGATTACACCCTGGTGCTGATCGATGGCCGCCGCCAGAACAGCACCGGCAACATTTATCCGAACGGCTTCGGCGAGGCGCGCAACAGCTTCCTTCCACCGGTTTCTGCCATCGAGCGCATCGAGATCATCCGTGGCCCAATGTCTACGCTGTACGGCTCTGACGCCATGGGCGGGGTGGTCAACATCATCACTCGCAAGGTTTCCGACACCTGGACCGGCTCGGCCACGATCGAAGGTACGATGCAGGAGCATTCGGAATACGGCGACTCGTACGCGGGCGACGTTTACCTGTCCGGCCCGCTGAAGCAGGACCTGCTCGGCTTGCAGGTCCGCGCCCGCAACTGGCACCGTGAGCAATCCCATATCGCCTACGACTTCGACGATGGTAGCGAGGGTGCCGAACTGACGCAGGGCCGCAATCCGACCAAGAGCCGAATCGAAAGCTATGGCGCCCGTCTGACGCTGACGCCGAACAAGTCTCACGACATCTGGCTGGACATCGAAAGCACCAAGCAGACCTACGACAACAGCAAGGAGCAGCTTGGCACGCTTGGCGCCGCCGGTGGCTATGAAGACACCCAGCGCTACAACCGTGACAAGCTCCTGCTCGCCCATACCTGGCGCATGGACAGCGGCCTGCTCGAGTCCAGTCTGAGCTACAACGAAACCGAAACCATCGGCCGCCTGATTCCCGCACGCCTGGTCGGCCGCAGCGGCGATCGCGGGCTGACATCGAAGGACTTCATCTTCGACACCAAGTATGTAACGGCGATCGCCAACCACATGCTGACGCTCGGTGCCCAGTACTGGGATGCAGAGATGACCGACGGCATCCTGCCGCAATCGACCAGCTTCACCCAGATCGGCCTGTTCGCGGAAGACGAGTGGCGGCTGCGTGATGATCTCGCCCTGACGCTGGGCCTGCGCCATGACTACCATGACGAATTCGGCCACTTCACCACGCCGCGCGCTTACCTGGTGTGGAACACCTCGCCGCAATGGACCTTGAAGGGAGGGATCAGCAGTGGCTACAAGGCTCCTCGTCTCGAATACCTGACCAACGGCATCTACACGGTGGGCGGCCAGGGCCGCTCACCACAGATCGGCAACCCGGATCTCAAGCCCGAGACCAGCGTCAACACCGAATTTGGGGTGATCTATGACAGCCTGACCGGCTTCACTGCTGGCACGACGCTGTTCCACAGCAAGTACAAGGACTTCATCAGCACCTCGGCCGGGCCGATCACGCTGACCTGCGCGACCAATGTCAACGAGGCTGAATGTGAGGACTTCCTCGCCAGCTTCGGCAGCAACTGGGATATGGGCTATCGCAACTACCCGCTCGCCACCGGCGCTGCCGACACCTTCACACTGCGCCGCCCGGTCAACGTCGACGAAGCCCGCATTCAGGGGGTGGAGTTGTTCTCGCGCTGGAAATTCGCCAGCAACTGGTCGGTATCGGGCAACTACACCTATACCGACAGCAAGCAACTCAATGGTGCCAGCAAGGGCAAGCCGATCAATGACACGCCCAAGCACATGGTCAACCTCAGCCTGCGCTGGAAGGCAACCGACAAGCTGTCCGCCTGGGTCAGCGGTGAATACCGCGGCGAGGGCTACCGCAGCGGTACGCACACCGCTTCGGGCACGGCAGCGGCACTCAACGGCCGTGCAACACGGGACCTGGTCGGTGACTGGAAGGGCTACTCGCTTTTCAACCTTGGCACCTCGTACAAGGTCAGCAAGAACCTGACCGTCAACGGCACGATCTACAACCTGTTCGACAAGCAGTTCAACGAAGCCAAGCTGGTCCCGAACACCTCGACCAGCAGCACCGTGTACGCCACCTACCGCAACAACCTCGAGCCGCGCCGGCTCTGGGTTTCCGCCAGCCTGAACTTCTAAGGCACGACAAACGCCGCCATCCCGCTGTGGATGGCGGCGCCCCTCAGACTGAATCCGGCTTTGCCTGCCCTGCGCAGGACAACACTACAAAAAGCTACACTCAGAAAGCGCATTAAATATAAGAATAATTCTCAACATTGAATAGAAAACAAAATGGTGCCTGTCCCGGCTCCACCTCCCAATCGCTCATGTCCATCCAAACGCAGCATCCCGGCACCCCTCAAGCACCGGCAGCCACCCAAGCCCCCGCCACCCTCGCGGTTCGTCACGCCCGCCGCGCCGCCTGGTTGAAAACCCTGCTGCAATGGCACTGGATCAGCTCGGCCCTGTGCCTGATCGGCATGGTGTTGTTTGCGTTCACCGGCATCACCCTGAACCACGCCGGCAGCATCGAGGCCAAGCCCCAGATCACGACCCGCGAAGGCACACTGCCCACTGCCCTGCTGGCCAGCCTGAACCACCTGGCAAACCAGACCGATACACCTGTCGCGGATGCACCACTGCCCGAGCCGGTGCGTGGCTGGCTACGCAGCGAACTCGGCATCCCGACCCGGGATACCGCTGCCGAGTGGTCTGCCGATGAGGTCTATCTCGCCATGCCCAGACCCGGTGGCGACGCCTGGCTGCGGATTGACCTGGGCAATGGCGAACTGGAGTACGAACACACCGACCGCGGCTGGATCTCTTACCTGAATGACCTGCACAAGGGCCGCCACAGCGGCATCGCATGGAGCTGGTTCATCGACATCTTTGCCGCCGCCTGTCTGGTCTTTTCACTGACCGGCCTGTTGCTGCTTTACCTGCACGCCAGCCACCGCCCGACGACCTGGCCCCTGATCGCCCTGGGCGCGGTGATCCCCGTGCTGCTCGCCTTGCTGTTCATCCACTGAAACCCATCCGGAGCCCCCCATGCGACGCCTCATCCCCTTGCTGTGCAGCGGCCTGCTTGCCACCCCCGCCCTGGCGGCAGAGCTCAAGCTCGACATTGAAGTTCCCCGCCTGAATGTCGCGGAATACCACCGCCCCTACGTCGCGGTGTGGATTGAAAAACCCGACAACAGTGTCGCAGCCAATCTGGCGGTGTGGTACGACACCAAAATGCGCAATGACGAAGGCACCAAGTGGCTCAAGGACATGCGCCAGTGGTGGCGACGCATCGGCCGCGATGTGGCGGTACCGATCGACGGCGTCACCAGCGCCACCCGCGCCCCGGGGATGCACAGCATTTCCTTCGTCGAGGGCAAGTCACCCTTGGGCAAACTTGCTGCCGGTGAATACCGCCTGCAGATCGAAGCCGCACGTGAAGCCGGCGGCCGCGAGCTGGTCACCATCCCCTTCCAGTGGCCGCCCAAGCAAGCACTTGTCGAAAAAGCCAAGGGCGAGCATGAACTCGGCGCCCTCAGCCTTGAACTGAAGCCCTGAATCCACTCATCCGCCCTATTACTCCGGGAGACCCACATGAAGCTCAAACTCGCCCTTGCCGCCCTGACCCTGTCACTGCAGTTCTCCACCGCCCAGGCCCATAGCGTATGGCTGGAGCCCTCCAGCACCGTGCTGTCGAAGGCGGCCTACATCACCGTGGCCGGCGCCGCAGGCAACGACAAGTTCCACTACAACCACGCCGCCCTGCGCGGCCTCAACGAGAACTTCACCGCCATTGCCCCTGACGGCAGCACGGTGGCCCCCGAAAACCTGATGGCAGGCAAACTGCGTACGGTGTTCGACCTGAACCTGACGCAGTCCGGCACGTATCGCCTGGCCGTCGCCAGCGAAGGCATCATGGCAAGCTGGAAAGAAGGCGAACAAACCAAGCGCTTTCGCGGCAATGCCGAAGCGTTTGCCAAGGACGTTCCCGCCAACGCTACCGACCTTCGTGTCAACGAAGGCGTGAACCGGCTCGAAACCTTCGTCACCGTCGGCAAACCCACCGACATCAAGCCGATTGGCAAGGGGCTGGAACTGGTCCCGATCACCCATCCCAACGATCTGTTCGCAGGCGAAACTGCAACCTTCCGTTTTGTCGTCGACGGCAAACCTGCCGCCGGGCTCGAGGTGCTGATCATGCGTGGTGGTTCGCGTTACCGGAACCAGCTCGAGGAGATCAAGCTCACCACCGATGCGGAAGGCAAATTCTCCATCAAGTGGCCGGAAGCCGGCATGTACTGGCTGGATGCCGACGCCCAGGACGACAAGACCACCGTGCCGCAAGCCAGGGAGCGTCGCCTGAGCTACGTCGCCACCTTCGAAGTGCTGCCACAGTAAGGCTTTTCCACGCCATGCCGATCACGTCCGAACTCCCCCGGTTGTTGAGTGCAATCGCCGTGATCGGCAGCTACGGGGCCTTGTGCGCCATCATCGCCTGGCGCGAGCACAAGCGCCGCATCACTCATGCCGGATACGGCGCCCGACACGCACCGTTTGCTGCCGGCACCCAGCCGCTGACCCTGGTTTTCGCCAGCCAGACGGGTTTCGCCGAGGACATTGCCCTGGGCGCTGCCCAG
>Ga0075012_10006456_pt1 | contig 10638 bp, 11 predicted proteins | sample All_14_2_FD_71474 | JGI IMG/M metagenome (GOLD analysis project Ga0075012, IMG submission 71474) | Freshwater microbial communities in response to fracking from Pennsylvania, USA - Allegheny Zone_MetaG_DW_15 | ecosystem: Environmental > Aquatic > Deep subsurface > Groundwater > Drilled... | reverse complement strand
GTTGCGACATGTCCCTTGTTGACGATCACCAGGGCTTGCCTATCCTGCAAACTGACCGAGGGCAGCCGGCCCCCGGTTGACATATTCCCAGTGGGAGAGACCGGGGCGAAAGTCCCGGCGCCGAAGGAGCAACCGCCCCGGAAACTCTCAGGCAAAAGGACCGCAGGGAAGACGGCACTCTGGAAAGCAGGCCGGGTTGCGGCGCGAATCGCGTCATGTCCCTGCCTCACCCATGGGGTAAGCTGGCGCTGGTATCGCACCTTCGCTGGTCAATCTCTCAGGTCCATCCGACAGAGGGGGCGGTACGGAACGGGAAGACCGTTTCGCACCCGCGTCGATTCTCTGCTGCGGAGGCCTGCCTTGGGGCATGACCAAGACCTGAAATATACGCCGCTCCATGCCCTGCATCTGGAGCTGGGCGGCAAGATGGTGCACTTCGCCGGCTATGCCATGCCGGTGCAATATCCAGCCGGCATCCTGACCGAACATAAGCATACCCGCGCCGAGGCCGGCCTGTTCGATGTCTCGCACATGGGCCAGGCCTGGCTGGAAGCGCCGGGCGTCGCCGCCCTGTTCGAAAGCCTGGTGCCGGGCGACATTCAGGGGCTGGCCCCGGGCCAGATCCGTTACAGCCTGCTGATGGCCGATGACGGCGGCATCCTGGACGACCTGATGGTCACCCGGCCGGTCGACGATACGGACGGCAGCCGCCTGTTCCTGGTGGTCAACGCCGCCTGCAAGGATCAGGATTTCGCCCATATCGCGGCGAAACTGGCGGGCCGCGCCCGGCTCACCCGTCTCGACGACCGCGCCCTTCTCGCCCTGCAGGGGCCGAAGGCAGCGGCGGTCATGGCCCGCCTCGGCCCGGCGGCCAACCGGCTGGTGTTCCTGACCGCAAGCCCCGTGACCATTGCCGGCATCGATTGCCTGGTGTCGCGCTCCGGCTATACCGGCGAGGACGGTTTCGAGATTTCCGTGCCCGCCGACCGGGCGGAAGCATTGGCCCGCACGCTGCTGGCCCAGCCGGAAGTGGCGCCCATCGGCCTTGGCGCGCGGGACAGCCTGCGTCTCGAAGCCGGGCTTTGCCTCTATGGCCATGATATCGACACCACCACCGATCCGATCGAGGCGGCGCTCGCCTGGACCGTGCCGAAGCGCCGGCGCGAGGCGGCGGATTTCCCCGGTGCGGCCCGTGTGCTCGCGGCCCTGAAGGACGGCGTGTCGCGCCGCCGGGTCGGCATCCGCCCGCTCGGCCGGGCGCCGGCACGCGAGGGGACGGTCATCGCCCTGCCCGATGGCGGTGCCGAGATCGGGATCGTTACATCCGGCGGCTTCGGGCCCACGGTCGAGGGGCCCGTTGCCATGGGCTATGTCCCGCCCGCGCTGGCAAAGCCCGGCACCCGCATCGACCTGATCGTGCGGGGCAAGCCGCTGCCCGCCGAAATCGCCACCCTTCCCTTTGCCCCCCATCGCTACGCCAAGGCTTGAGAGGCCGTCATGACCGTCAAATACACCAAGGACCACGAATGGGTTGCCGTCACCGGCACCACCGGCCGCATCGGCATCACCGATTACGCGCAGCGCCAGCTTGGCGACATCGTCTTCGTCGACCTGCCGGCGGCGGGCCGCGTCCTGAAGCAGGGCGATACGGCGGCGGTGGTCGAATCCGTGAAGGCGGCGTCCGACGTCTATACCCCGGTCTCCGGCAAGGTGACCAAGGCCAATGACATGCTGGCCGACGCGCCCGAAACCGTGAACGAGGACCCGGAAGAAGACGGCTGGTTCTTCGAAGTGGAACTCTCCAACCCCGGTGAACTGGACGCGTTGTTGGATGCCGGCGCCTACAAGGCCTATATCGACTCGCTCGAGTGACCCTGGAGTATCCTTATGCGTTACCTGCCCCTGACCGGGGACGATCGCGCCGCCATGCTGGCTGCGATCGGTGCGGCCTCGGTCGATGATCTGTTTGCCGATGTGCCGGTGGCGGCCCGCCTGCCGGGCCCGGTGGATCTGCCCCATCACCTCGGCGAATGGGAAGTCGAGAATTCCATCGGCGCCATGGCGGCGAAGAACCGCCATTCGGGCATCATGGCCAGTTTCCTCGGCGCCGGTGCCTATCGCCACCATGTGCCGGCCTCGGTGGATCATCTGATCCAGCGTTCGGAATTTCTCACGTCCTACACGCCCTATCAGCCGGAGATCGCGCAGGGCACCCTGCAATATCTCTTCGAGTTCCAGACCCAGGTGGCCCTGCTCACCGGTATGGAGGTGGCCAATGCCTCCATGTATGACGGCTCGACGGCCTGCGGCGAGGCGGTCGAGATGGCGCGGCGTGTGACCGGGCGGAACCGGGTCGTGCTCTCGGGCAATCTGCACCCGCATTATGCCGAGGTGGTGAAGACGCTGGGCGCGCTGCACGATACGGCGATCGAACAGCCCGCCCCCGCGCCTGCCGGCGAGGGCGACCTGGCGCCGGTAATCGACCAGGCGACGGCGGCTGTCGTCGTGCAATATCCGGATGTCTTCGGCCATATCCGGGATTACAGCGCATTGGCCCGCGCGGCCCAGGCGGCGGGGGCGCTGCTGGTGGTCGTGGTGACGGAAGTGGTCTCGCTCGGCGCCCTGGTGCCGCCGGGGGCCATGGGGGCCGATATCGTCGTCGGCGAAGGGCAGGGGCTTGGCGTCGGGCTCAATTACGGCGGGCCCTATCTCGGGCTTTTCGCCACGCGGCAGAAATATGTCCGGCAGATGCCGGGCCGGCTCTGCGGCGAGACGGTCGATGCGGAGGGGCGGCGCGGCTTCGTCCTGACCCTCTCGACCCGCGAGCAGCATATCCGGCGGGAAAAGGCGACCTCGAACATCTGTACCAATTCGGGGCTCTGTTCGCTCGCCTTCACCATTCACCTCTCCCTGCTGGGTGAAGCCGGCCTGACCCATCTGGCGGCGCTGAACCATGCCCGCGCGGTCGAGGCGGCGGAGCGGCTGGCGGCAATCCCGGGGGTTACCCTGGCGACCCCCGCCTTCTTCAATGAATTCACCCTGAAGCTGGACCGCGATGCGGCTGCGGTGGTCGAGGCCCTGGTCGGCAAGGGGATCCTGGCCGGGGTGCCTGGGGCCCGGCTCTGGCCCGGGCAGGCGGCGCTGGCCGATCATCTGGTGGTCGCGGTGACCGAAACCAATACGCCGGCGGAAATCCAAGGCTTTGCCGCCGCCCTTGCGGAGGTGCTCGCATGATGAACCGTCAGGGCCGGCCCACGGCGCCGGGAACCAATGCAGCGGCCAAGGTCGATACGGTGCTGGGCCATCGCGGTCTCGACCACGAGGAAGCCCTGATCTTCGAACAGGGCCAGGCGGGGCGCAGCGGCGTCGACCTGCCGCCGGTGCCGGCCGTGCAAAGCCGGCTGGGCAATCTGGCGCGTCAGGGCGGCATCGGCCTGCCCGGCCTGTCGGAACCCCAGGTGGTGCGCCATTACGTGCGCCTGTCGCGGCGGAATTACGCCATCGACATGGGGCTTTATCCCCTCGGCTCCTGCACCATGAAGCATAACCCGCGCCTGAACGAGAAATTGGCGCGGCTGCCCGGCTTTGCCGATCTGCATCCCCTGGCCCCGCTCTCCACCGTGGCGGGGGCTGTGGAACTCATGGGGACCCTGGCCCATTGGCTGAAGGTGCTGACGGGCATGCCGGCCGTGGCGCTCAGCCCCAAGGCCGGGGCCCATGGCGAACTTTGCGGCATCATCGCGATCCGCGCCGCCCATGTCGCCCGGGGCGAGGGCGAGACTCGCACCCGCATCCTGGTGCCGGAAAGCGCCCATGGCACCAACCCGGCGACCGCCGCCTATTGCGGCTTTGCCGTCGATCCGGTGCCGGCGACCGCCGATGGGCGGGTCGATCTGGCCGCGCTGAAGGCAAAGCTCGGCCCCGATGTCGCGGCGATCATGCTGACCAACCCCAATACCTGCGGGCTGTTCGAGCGCGATATCCGCGAGATTGCCGATGCGGTTCATGGTGTCGGCGGTTACTTCTATTGCGACGGGGCGAATTTCAACGCCATTGTCGGGCGGGTGCGGCCGGGCGATCTCGGTGTCGATGCCATGCACATCAACCTGCACAAGACTTTCTCCACGCCCCATGGCGGCGGCGGGCCGGGGTCCGGTCCGGTGGTGCTTTCGGCGGCGCTGGCGCCCTTCGCGCCCTTGCCCTGGGTGGTCGAGACCGAGGGCGGCTTCGAACTGGCGGAAGCGGCGGCGGGCGCCAGCTTCGGCCGGCTGACCGCCTTCCACGGCCAGATGGGCATGTATGTCCGGGCGCTGGCCTATATGTACAGCCATGGTGCCGATGGCCTGGCGCAGGCGTCGTCCGATGCCGTGCTCGCGGCCAATTACATCCAGGCCCGGCTTGCGGATGTGATGACGGCGGCTTTCGAAGGGCCCTGCATGCATGAAGCCCTGTTCGACGATCGCTTCCTGAAGGATACGGGGGTAACCACCCTCGATTTCGCCAAGGCGATGATCGACGAGGGGTATCATCCGATGACCATGTATTTCCCCCTTGTTGTCCATGGCGCCATGCTGATCGAGCCGACGGAATCGGAATCCCGGGAAAGCCTGGATGAATTCATCGCCGTGATGCGCCGCCTTGCCGAGGCGGCACAGGCGGGCGAGGTGGAACGCTTTACCGGCGCCCCCCATTATGCCCCGCGCCGCCGCCTGGACGAGACCGCCGCCGCCCGGAAGCCCGTGCTGCGCTGGACCCCGCCGCCGGCGGCCAAGGCAGCGGAATGATCCTTGCCCCGCCCTCGGGCGGGGCAGGTTTTCTATCCCTGGATAACAGGTTGCCTCATAAGGAAGAAAGGCCGTTCCTGAACATCCCGGACCTGGACAGGCTGCTGCAGCGTCCCCGTCACGGCTCCTCTCGGGTCTTGCCTCATCCTGATGATGACAAGGTGGTTTCCTTCGTCCGCCTTGGGGGACCTTCCTTGTTGAGCGCGGAGGAACAGGACTCCCTGGCCACCCGATTGCCGCCTGATGAATCATCGGTGGCGCAAAGCATCGACAGCTTTACCCAGGAGGCGATCTGTTCGTTGACCCTGCCGCCCCTGCCACCGGCGCTGAATCCCCGGGTGGTCAGCGTGCGGTTTCCCCGGCGCTATCGCTATTACGATTGAGCGCCGGCATCAGTAGCCGGCGACCAGATCGCGATTGGCCTGGAACACCGGCCGTCCCGCGACCACGGTGGCGGCAACCCGGGGCAGGGCGGGGTGCTCGTCGTCCACCAGCACGAAATCGGCGCGAGCGCCGGGGCGGATCATGCCCCGATCGGTCATGCCGGCAGCGCTGGCCGGATTGGCCGAGATCAGGGCCCAGGCCTTGGCAAAGGGCAGCACGCCTTCCCGCGCCAGGCGGAAGGCCGCGTGCAGCAGCGACGGGTAGTAATAATCCGAGGCCAGCACCTGGCAGAGACCCTTGGCGATCATCTCGGCGGCACTGACCGCACCCGTATGGCTGCCGCCCCGCATCACATTGGGGGCGCCCAGCACGATGGGGTCGCCGAGATCGGCGGCGCGCCGCGCCGCCCCTTCGGTCATGGGGAATTCGCTGATGGTGCAGCCGATCTGGTGGAAGTGCTGGCGCTGTTCCGCGCTGGTATCGTCATGGCTGGCGCTGGCGATGCGCGCCGTGGCGGCGGCCTTGGCCAGGCGGTGAATGGTGGCCGGCACCTGATCGCGCCCGGACCAGACCCGCTGCAGCAGGGCTTCGAAATCGCCGACCGAGACGCGGGCCCGGTCGGCATATTTCTGCAGTTTCGCCGGCTGGCCCAGCAGCTTGTGGATCGAGGGCGTGTGATCATTGAAGGCCAGCAGGCGGATGCTGCCTTCCGCCAGCCAATCGGCGATTTCATCCACCGCATCGAGATTGAAGGTCTCGTGCCGGAGATGGATATGGGTGTCGGCGGCGAGGCGCGGTCGCAGGTCCGAGATCGCCCCCTTCAGGCGATGCGCCATGTCCCGCCCGCGCAGGCCCGGCTCCCACGACCAGGTGATCGCATGGAAGACCGTGGTGATGCCATTGCCGACGACCTGAAGATCCGTCTCCTGCAAGGCGACGTTCAGCGAGACCTCGACGCCCGGCCGGGGCATGATCTGCCGCTCGAAGGCATCGCCATGCAGATCGACGATACCGGGCAGGACCAGCAGTCCACGCGCATCGATCACGCGATGGGCGGAAAAGCCGGTTGCCCGCGTCGGCCCCGCAATGCGGCCGCCTTCGATTGCCAACGATCCTTCGTCGATCGTGCCATCGGGCCAGAGAATGCGGCCCCCCCTGATTTCGACGCGCATCGGCGTGTCTTTCTCCCACACAGGCAATTGGCTCGACCCTAGAGTGTTTGGGTTGCAGGGGAGTGACAGTTTCACCTTTGCAAGGTTTTCCTGTCACATGCGCATTCGAAACCTATGTCATTGGAATTGAACGATAAACCTGGATGATTTCGCCGGGTCGTCCAGTTTCCTGCGCCAACAATTCACCCCGGTGTCATGAAGATTTCATTCTAGTCGTCTAGACCATTGGCGAGGAAAGGGGGCGCCATGTCCGGCTCAGTTCTCGACGGTGAATTGCACGCGCGGGCCCGAAAAGCGGCTGTAGCCGAATTCGATCGGGTTGCCGGCGATATCGACATTCACCGCCTCCGTCACCAGGATCGGCTGGTTGCGCGCCTGTTGCAGCAGGCGGGCATCGGTCGCATCCGGCATCTGGGCGGTGATCCGGGTGACTTTCCGGAAGTAATCGTCGATGCCCCGTTCGGCCAGGGCCCTGGTGATCGAGCCAAGCCGGCGATAATCCTCGATGATGCCGTCGAAACGCGCCTTCGGGAAGTAATGCGCGCCGACACTCATGGGCCGGCCATCGGCGAAGGACAGGGTTTCCAGCAGGATGACCGGCTTGCCCGCGCGGATCGCCAGGGATTTCGCGATACGGGCCGGGGCCGGCATCTCCACCCCGCGCAGGAAGGTGGAGCCGGGGGTCCGGTCCAGCTTGCGGAGGTTCTCGGTCAGGCGGATGCGCTGGCCGAGGGCGTAATCGATCACGTCTTCGGCGACGAAAGTGCCGCGCCCCTGTTCGACCCGGACCACGCCCGCCTCCTGCAGAGCGGCGACGGCCCGGCGCAGGGTATGGCGGTTGACGCGGAAGCGCGCGGCCAGCACCGCCTCGGGCGGGAGTTGCTCGCCGGGTTTGACCACGCCCTTGCTGATGTCGTCCTGCAGGGCCTGGGCGATCTGCGCCCAGATGGCCAGACCCCGGCCCCGCGCCGGCTCAACCAATGTCACGATAGATCCCCCTTGTCGCGGCCCGCCGCTGCGGCCACCCTACAAACATATAGACGATTAGACAATATGGTGATCCGCCGATGAGTAACGACAGGCAGAAGGACGAGCGCCGGCACTGGCTGGCGGTGCTGGCCCGGGCCCCGCGCGAGCGGCTGGCGGCAGCGCTTCAGGGCCGGGGCGAGGGGATCCGCGTGCTACGCGCGGCGGAGACCGGCCTCGTCATGCTGCGCGGCCGGGCCGGTGGCACGGGGGAGCGCTTCAACATGGGCGAAATGACGGTCAGCCGCTGCACCGTGGCGGATGAGGCCGGGCGCCTTGGTATCGGCATGGTGGCCGGGCGCGACCGGGCGAAAGCGGAACTGGTCGCAAGGCTCGACCTCCTGATGCAGGACCCGGAAGAGGCGCCGATCCTGGCGCGCGAGCTGATCGCGCCGCTATCGCTTGAACAGGCGGGGGAACAGGCGGCGCGCGCGGCGCGGGCTGCGGCCACCCGTGTCGAATTCTTCACCATGGTGCGCGGCGATGTCTGAAGCAGCCTTGATTGCCGGTCTCGATGCCGGTTTCGCCGATGCGGTGCATCAGGCGCAGTCGACCTTCCGGGCCGTGCTCGATGCCCTGGCCCGGCCCGGGCGCATTGCGGTCCTGGCGCAGCCGGCCCGGGCGCCTGCGGGCATCAGCCCGGCCGCGGCTTCCGTGCTGGCAACCCTGGCCGACCTCGACACGCCGGTGCATCTGGCGCCGGGCCTCGACGGCGGCGCGGTTGCGGGTTTCGTTACCGCCGGTCTCGGCGCGCCGCTGGCCGCAGCGGGGGCGGCGGCCTTTGCCCTGGTGCCGGCGGCGGCGCTGCTGCCGCTGACCCGTTTTGCCGAAGGCAGCGAAGCCTATCCCGACCGGTCGGCGACGGTGATCGTCGAGGTGGCGGGGCTTGGCAGCGGCGAGGCGCTGCGGCTTTCCGGCCCCGGCATCCGGACGGTGGAGACCTTGCAGGTCGCGGGCCTGCCGGAGGGCTTCCTCGCGGCCTGGGCTGACCAGCGCCCGCTGTTTCCGCTGGGCGTCGATCTCATTCTCTGTTGTGGCGACCGGCTGGCGGGCCTGCCCCGCACGGTCCGGATCGGGTAGGGGGCAGCCATGTATGTTGCAGTAAAGGGCGGCGAGGCCGCCATCGATGCCGCCCATGCCTGGCTGGCGGAGGAACGCCGGGGCGACCCTGCCGTGCCTGAACTCGGCCTTGACCAGATCGCGCAGCAATTGGGCCTTGCGGTCGACCGGGTGATGGCGGAGGCCTCGCTCTATGATCCGGAACTCGCGGCGCTGGCGTTGAAGCAGGCCCAGGGCGATGTGATCGAAGCGGTCTTCCTGCTCCGCGCCTATCGCACCACCCTGCCGCGTCTCGGGGTCAGCCTGCCGGTCGATACCGGCGCGATGCAGATCGACCGGCGGATTTCGGCGGCCTTCAAGGATCTGCCTGGCGGGCAGGTGCTGGGCCCGACCTATGACTATACCCACCGGCTGCTGGATTTCACCCTGGCCGCCCATGGCGAGCCGCCAACCCCGCCGTGCGCCGTTCCCCAGGCGGGCGCCATGCCCCGTGTCCTCGACCTGCTGGCCGATGAAGGCCTGATCGAGCGGGAAATGCCGCCCGCGGATGAAACCGGGGCCGTGCCGGACCTGACCCGCGAGCCGCTGGCCTATCCGGCCGGGCGGGCATTGCGCCTGCAAGGCCTGGCGCGGGGCGACGAGGGCTTTCTGCTGGCGCTGGCCTATTCCACCCAGCGCGGCTATGGCCGCAACCATCCTTTCGCCGGCGAAATCCGCCAGGGCCAGGTGACGGTGGAGGTCGAGGTGCCCGAGCTTGGCTTTGCCATCGAGATCGGCGAGATCACCCTGACCGAATGCCAGATGATCAACCAGTTCAAGGGCGACGCCGAACGGCCGGCGCAATTCACCCGGGGCTATGGCCTCGTCTTCGGCCGGGGCGAGCGGAAAGCCATGGCGATGGCGCTGGTCGACCGGGCGCTTCGGGCCGAGGAATTGGGCGAGGCCATCCAGGGCCCGGCCCAGGACGAGGAATTCGTCCTTTCGCATGCCGATAATGTCGAAGCCTCCGGCTTCGTGCAGCACCTGAAACTCCCGCACTACGTCGATTTCCAGGCGGAGCTGCAATTGGTCCGGGCCTTGCGGGCGCAGCGCCCCGAAGAACAGCGGGAGGCGGCGGAATGAGCGGCGCTGAAGGTTACAATTTCGCCTATCTGGACGAACAGACCAAGCGGATGATCCGCCGCGCCCTGCTGAAGGCGGTGGCGGTGCCCGGCTATCAGGTGCCCTTTGCCTCCCGCGAGATGCCTTTGCCCTATGGCTGGGGCACCGGCGGCATTCAGGTGACGGCGGCGGTGCTCGGCCGGGACGATACCTTGAAGGTGATCGACCAGGGGGCGGACGATACCACCAATGCCGTCTCCATCCGCCGCTTCTTCGCCCGCACCGCCGGGGTGGCGACGACGACGGCGACGGCGGAGGCGACGGTGATCCAGACCCGCCACCGCATCCCCGAACAGGCCCTGACCGAGGACCAGATCCTGGTCTATCAGGTGCCGATCCCGGAGCCGCTGCGCTGGCTCGAACCGCGCGAGACGGAAAGCCGCATGCTGCATGCCCTCGGCGATTACGGCGTGATGCAGGTGGAGCTTTACGAAGACATTGCCATCCACGGCAAGATCAAGCGCGCCTATGATTACCCGGTCGAGGTCGCGGGCCGTTACCTGACCAGCCCGAGCCCGATCCCCAAGTTCGACAATCCGAAACTGGGCGACTGCCCGGCCCTGCAACTCTTCGGCGCCGGGCGGGAAAAGCGCATCTATGCGATCCCGCCCCATACGCCCGTGCGCAGCCTCGATTTCGAGGATCACCCCTTCAGCCTGGACCACCCGGGCGTGCCCTGTGCAATCTGCGGCGATACCGAAAGCTATCTCGATGAAATCGTCACCGACGACCGGGGGGGCCGGCTCTTCGTCTGTTCCGATACCGATCATTGCCAGAGCCGGCAGAAGGAGCACGGCCATGCTGCCTGACTCCCCCCTGCTGACGGTCGAGGGGCTCGGCCATGATTACGGCAATGGCAAGGGCATGCGCGATATTTCCTTCCGCCTCTGGCCCGGCGAAGTGCTGGGCGTGGTCGGGGAATCCGGTTCGGGCAAGACCACGCTGCTGAAGGCGCTGGGCGGCGGGCTGCGGCCCGACCGGGGCCGCATCCTCTATCGCCAGGCTGATGGTGTGACGGTTGATCTGCTGACGCTGGCCGAGGGCCGGCGCCG
>Ga0075012_10006455_pt1 | contig 10639 bp, 10 predicted proteins | sample All_14_2_FD_71474 | JGI IMG/M metagenome (GOLD analysis project Ga0075012, IMG submission 71474) | Freshwater microbial communities in response to fracking from Pennsylvania, USA - Allegheny Zone_MetaG_DW_15 | ecosystem: Environmental > Aquatic > Deep subsurface > Groundwater > Drilled... | reverse complement strand
CCTTTGAAGTATCTGCCTGCGCGATGACGATGCGCGACGAGTCGGAGTCGGGTTTCGCTGAGGCCGCTCTTACCGACGAGGACGCTGCAGAAGAGGCGTTCATCGGCGAAGCTGAGGCGGAGGGAGGCGAGGGCGTCGAGGAGGTCGAAGGGGTCGAGGCAGTTCAAGCCTCCCCGGAAATCGAACTGCTTAACGACGTAACGCAGCACTATCTGAACGAGATTGGCGCCAAGCCCTTGTTCACCCCGCAGGAAGAATACCAGTGGGCGTGCCTGGCCAAACAGGGAGATTTCCTGGCCCGGCAGAAAATGATCGAGCATAACCTGAGGCTCGTCGTGAATATCGCAAAGCACTATCTGAACCGCGGTATTCCTTTGCTCGATTTGATCGAAGAAGGCAATCTCGGTCTGATTCACGCAATCGAAAAGTTCGACCCGGCGCGTGGTTTCCGCTTCTCGACTTATGCGACCTGGTGGATTCGCCAAAGCATCGAACGGGCGATCATGAATCAATCGCGCACCATCCGTTTGCCGGTTCACGTGGTGAAGGAAATCAATCTGATCCTGCGTGCCATTCGTCATTTGGAAATGGCGAATGGACGGGAGATCAGCGTTGAGCACATCGCGCATTTGATTGATCGCCCTGCACAAGACGTGCGGCGGGCAATGGCGCTCAACGAGCATATCGCTTCGCTTGATGCGCCGCTTGAAATCGATCCCAACCATACGATCGCAGACGCCATTCCCGATGACAATGCCCTCGATCCTGAAACTTTGTTGCAATCGAGCGAGGTCGCTATTCTGATCGCTGAATGGGTCGGGCAGTTGCCTGAAAAGCAGCGACGCGTTCTTGAGCGTCGCTATGGGCTGGGCGGCGAAGAGATCAGCACGCTCGAAGAAATTGCCGCCGATCTGGAGCTGACGCGCGAGCGTGTGCGGCAAATCCAGATCGAAGCACTCGACCAGTTGCGTCGTGCCATCAAGCGCGGTGGCGTAACGCGAGACACCTTGCTCTGACCTCTCCGGCCAGGCTTCGAAACGCCTCTGGCACCCAACAAAAAGCCCGCTGTGAAAGCGGGCTTTTTGTTGGACAGGCAGCATCTGCTGCCTGTATTCCAGAGCTTACATGCCAAGCAAACCGAAGAAGATGTAGCAGATGGCAGCGCCAACCACCGACATGGAGAGACCCCAGATCAGCAGTTTGCGGAACAAGGCCGCCTTGTCTTCGTGGTCGCCGGCACAGGCGATACAGAGCGCGCCCAGCGTCGAGAGCGGTGAAGTATCGACCAGGTGAGCACCGATGTTGATCGAGGAGATCATGGCAACGGGGTCGCCACCGCCGAGTTCTTTGACGAGACCCGGAACCATCGGCAGGAACATCGGCATGACCACGCCCGAGGAACTCGCGTAGGCCGAGATAATGCCGGTGACAAAGCCGAGCGTGCCGTTGATCGTAACCGGGTTGGAAACCGCAGCCATGACGTTGACCAGCGCTTTCAGGCCGCCGGATTTGTCCATGACTTCGATCAGCACGGTGACGCCGCAGACCATCATGATCACACCCCAGGGGATGACCTTGACGGCCGCTTTGCTATCGCCGGAGCCGGTCAGCATCAGGACGCAGGAGAGCACGAAAGCGATGGTGCCGACGTTCGAAATCATGTTGGCAAGCCAGGCATTAGCCTTGAAGAAAGGCTTAAGGGGGGCGAGGCCGGGCAGAATGACCAGGATGATCAGCACTGCGACCATGGCCAGCGTCAACAATTGATGCTTGTTGAAGGGCTCGGGTTTCGGTGCCAGATCGTCGATGTTGAGGTTGCCACCTTTTTGTTGCGCAATCCAGGCCCAGCCGCCCATTACGAAGAAGCCGCCGATGTTGACAAAGCCTTGCGCAATCACGGAGTTGAAGTGGATTTTCCAGGCGAGTGCGTTGAGCGAATCGGGCGCGAGACCCAAACCGCCGGCCATCTTGGCGATGATGCCGTTCGAGATGATGCCGGTCGGGGCAAACGGCGATAGCGCTGCGCCGTTGGCGGCACCGACGACGACTAACGTCATCAGGAAGGCAGGAATGCCGACGCGGGTGGCAATGGCCATGGCGACCGGTGCCATCAGGGCAGTACCGGCGATATTACCCGGCCCGATGGTGGTGATGATGGTGGTCAGGATGAACACGACCAGTGGCATCAGTGCGACATTGCCACCACTGGCACGCACCGCGTAAGCAGTTAGTTTTTCCATGGTGCCGTTGGTTTGTGCCATGCCAAAGAGGAATGTCACGCCCACAAGGATCATGAACAGGCTGGTCGGGAAGTAGTTGAGGACAGCTGCACCCTTGGTGTTGCCCCAGATACCGGCAACGATGATGGCGAAGCCGATGGCTAGAAAACCGACGTTCAGGTCTTCATTGACGCAACTGATGATCACGACGATCAGCAGCGCAACGATAGACATTATTGCAACAAGCGAAATATCCATACGAGACTCCCTGTAATAGAAAAGCGTTACTCGAAAACACTTAAATCTAGATTGCTCGGAGGGGTTACAGCACAATCGGCGACTACGCTTTTTATGTTCTTTCGTAGGCTGAAGATCGCGGTTGCTACTTTAATCCGATATTCGATTTGCACACCAGTTATTTTTATCGTTTTTGCCCGGAAAAAGAACAAAAAAATGCCCCCTTCGGAAATGCATAAAGGGGGCGGTGATTTATTGTCTTTGCTTAAAAGGATAAAGGATAGGAAATCCAATGGGCTTTCAGGAAGTATGGTTGACGCCGGGTGCAGCCGTCAATCGCCGATTTCGGTCTGGCATGTGTCGCGATTGACGGAAAGGCGCCCCAAATGGCACCGCAAGTACTGCCTGATGACTGGAGAGTGGCCGCCGGCGGCCACTCTCCAGTCATCAGGCACGAGTTGTCCCCCACCCCACCTACCAGGCGATGCGCTGATCGAACTCGATCTCCGGTGTGGGCTGGGCTGACGAATCCCACTGAGGATCGTTCTCCGCCTGTTCCGCAGCCGCTGCCGCCTCCCACAGCGGTGGCCCGCGCGCCGGGGCGATGCGCGGTGGCTGGGTGGATTCGCCGATGTGGTCGAGAACCTTGCCCACGGCAGTGAGATCATTGACGAAGGCGATGATGCGCATGGATGCGTGGCAGATCGGGCAGTGAAGCGGAAAAGCCTCGTAGATACGCGCCAGCAGCATCGCCCACAGATACCGGGCCACGGCACGATGGCGGGGCTCTTCGCGGGTCGCCGCAGAAGTCGGCGCCGGTGAGACGGCGGCAGGAGCGAGCGCCGTCACCACAGCGCGTAGCGGTGCATTGGGCGCGAGCACGCCGTAATAGCGATGACGATGCGCACGCGGTGGCGGCACCAGCGCGGCGATCTTGTCGATCAGTTCGAGTGGTGTCAGCACCAGCGCCGCCGGACGTGTGCCGGGCGCTGTTCCACGCACGGGCTTGGGATTGCGATAGACCAGATGCTCGGCATCGCGCTGGTGTAGATGCTCCAGCGCGAAAGGCGGACGGGCACAGTAGCGCAGCAGACGTTCGAGTCCGATCCGATCGGCACCCTCGATGCGCACCGAGCCATCCACCGAGAAGCCGCCGTCGTGCGCCCAGGCGCGCATCTCGGCGGCGTCATCCTGGTCGATCAGGCCGCGCCTGACGAAGGTGGAGAGGACACGGGTCCGCACGCGTGCCTGCACGTCGGCGAACGCCGCCGCGTCGAGTCCGAGGGCTGCATGAAAGCTGACGCCCGGTGCCTCGTCCGGGGCATTGACTGTAGCGGGCGCCGACTCGAAGACGCCGTCGATGACGCAGCAGTGGAAGTGCACATGCTCGTTCAGGCTGGAGCCGAACCGGTGGATGAAGGCGACCGCCCCGATCCGGGCGGTGACGGGGCAAGCCGGGCTATGCTCGCGCAGGCAGCGTTCCACCACGGACAGGAAGATGCGCAGCACCGTGCCTTGCAGGGCCGTGTCCGCTTGCAGGAAGTAACGCAGCCGCTTGGGCACGGCCAGGACCCATTGGCGCACCGGCAGCGGTGGGAAGACGTGATCGACCAGGTGCGCCGCTGTTTCAGCCATGCGCCGCGTGTTGCACGAGGGGCACACACCGCGACACTTGCAGGAGTACGCGATCAGGAAATCGTGCTGGCACTCGTCGCAGTAGGCGCGGGCGAAGCCGTGAGCAAGGATGCCGCATTCGAGATAGCGGCGGAAGGTTCGCTCGACATGGGCCGGCGGTGCTTCACCGTCCTCGCCGCTGGCGAGTTCCAGCCAGGTTTCGAGGTGGGTCTGGACGATGCGATACCACAGCGTCCGCTCGGGACGGCGGCGCTGGTAGCGCTTGGGTGTGGGCGCGGCGCATTGTGCGGCGACTGCCATCGAGGTGGCCCATCCTGGGGTCGTCTCAGAAAACGGGAAAAATAGCACGCTAAGGCGCGCGACGGCTTTTACCTAGCAGCAGTGCAAGTCTGCACCTGCGAGGCATGACATGCAGGAGGGCGCTATCGACCCTAAGCAGTCATGCGACCCTATAGGCCGACCTGTGATCGGGGTCCGTTTCTTCCACCTCACTATCGTTTTCAGGTTGATTTCATGGCGCGCAGAAAGCGTTGACTATTTTGTATTGATCGACGGACAACCTTTGTCGTTGTGGCACTTCCGTGCAGAATCTGGCCCATAGTGCTTCCTTCTATTCAAGGTAAAATATTGCACCATCAAAACTTGCGATCAAACACCTAGTCTATAGTTGTTGATGGCCCCACAACCAATTAGGAGAAATTCATGAGCGACGACACCAAAAAGTGCCCCGTAACCCACATGACTACTGACTTCGGCGCCCCCGTGGTCACTAACCGCGACAGCCTCACTGCAGGTCCTCGCGGCCCCTTATTGGCTCAGGATGTCTGGCTGAATGAAAAGCTGGCCGGTTTTGTGCGCGAGGTCATCCCAGAGCGCCGCATGCACGCCAAGGGATCGGGTGCCTTCGGCACATTCACGGTCACGCACGACATCACCAAGTACACCCGCGCTAAGATTTTCAGCGAGGTCACTACTGTCCGGTTAAATAACGAATAGATTCAATTGGTTGCTGATGCTGCCATTGTCAGAAGTGTAGTCGTCGGCCGGAAATGCTTGCTGCAAGGGCATCTTCTCGAACAGGGTGAGCGATAGAACCTGTAGCAAAGTGTAGAGTGAAGCGTCGATATTCAGCTTTTTTCGAATAATGGCGACCAGTACATAGACCGATACCGAGATCCAGATTTGCGTCTTGACCGCATTTTCCGACGTACCGAAGAACTGTTTGATCCGAAGATGCTGCTTGATCCATTTGAAGAACAGCTCGACCTGCCAGCGGCTTTTGTAAAGCGCGCAGATGGTCGCTGCCGGCAAGCTCATCTGATTGGTGAGGAAGACGAGCGTCTTGCCGGTTTCCGGGTCTTTGAAGCGAACACGGCGCAAATACGTGGGGTAATCCTGCTTCGAGTAGAAGCCTTCGAGCGCAATCGTCTGATCGCAGAGGATGCCGGTATCGCGATCCGTTGGGGCCGAGTACACCCGATGCGCCTTGAGATTCGACTTGGCGCGCGTGACGAAGAAGGCACCCGCCAGATGCAAGCGATGCAGGCGAGCGAAGTCGACATAACCCCGATCCATGACGTAGATCGCGCCAGCTTCCGGAGTCAGCAAATCCAGTGCATGCACATCGTGCAACTTGCCGTCGGAGACATGGATGAAACTGGGGATGCTGCCACGCAAGTCGAGCAGGGTATGCATCTTGACCGCTGCCTTGGTCGTCCGAAAGTGCGCCCACGGAAACACCGACAAGCAGAGATCGATGGTGGTCGAATCGAGGGCATACACCGTGTTCGACAATTCCAGGCCCAAGTCCTCGCTGGCGTAGAGCGCTCTCGCCTGGATGATCAGGCGAGCAGCGAAATCGGCATAGATGCGCCAGTCGCGCAATTCGTTGGCATCGGCCAGCGTCGAGCGCCGCACCGGCTCGCGAAATCCCATGTGGTACAGCTTGGAGGCCTGCGCCGAAAGACTGACCTCGATGTCGCGCAGACTTTCCCGGTAGGTGAGTTGGGCAAACGCCATGACGCGAAACTGTTCGGCGCAAGTCAGGGTGCGAACGCCCTTGTCGCCGCCGTAACGTGCAACGTATCGGTTGAATGTCGACCACGGCAGAAAGTCCATCAATTGGGCAAACAGCGTCTTGCCGGCATTCATGATCATGCCCTTCAGAAAAATTCGAAGGGTCATTTTTCGCCGATTTCAAATCGACACCACGCTTTGTCACTCGGAAAGCCTTGTCAGTAATGGCGTTTGGCAGCTCGGGCACTCATTTAACCGGACAGTAGTGCAGCGAGGTAGGAAAGAAGACGGAGATGTTTGCCCGCTTCACTACGGTAGCTGGGGAGCGCGGTGCGGCCGATGCCGAGCGCGATATCCGTGGTTTTGCTCTGAAGTTCTATACCGAAGAGGGAAACTGGGACATGGTGGGCAATAACACTCCGGTGTTCTTCATCCGCGATCCTCGCCAGTTCCCTGATCTGAATAAGGCCGTCAAACGCGACCCTCGCACAAACTTGCGCAGCGCCACCAACAATTGGGATTACTGGACGCTTCTGCCCGAAGCTCTGCACCAAGTCACTGTCGTCATGAGCGATCGCGGCATCCCTGCCAGCTACCGTCATATGCACGGTTTCAGCTCGCACACCTACAGCCTCTGGAACCAGGCCGGCGAGCGTTTCTGGGTCAAGAGGCTATCGATGCCGTTCGTGATGTGAAGTAAGTTTCGACGGGTTTTACAGGAAATCCCCCTGGAATAACTTTCCAGGGGGATTTTTTTGGTTTCGGGACCTTCGGGGAGGGCGTGCGGAGAGGCGGAATGACTGCGTGATTCTCATCCGGAATAGGGGCGCGTCGTTTCACATTGCGCTCCGAATCCTCGTATAATCCGAACCTTGTGAGCGGTTTTGCGCCAAATTTCTGTGATTCAGTGGCAGAAATCGCGTTGATCCAGTTATCGCTTCATCCTGCCGGCACTGGGCCGGTTTTTTGTATCGGTTTTCAGGGACTCTCGGGACGACATGCGAATACTTCTCAGCAATGACGATGGCTATTTTTCTCCTGGAATCGAATGTCTGGCGAGAAAGCTGTCGCAGATTGCCGAAATTACGGTGGTGGCGCCGGAACGTGACCGAAGCGGCGCCAGCAATTCGCTGACGCTCGACCGCCCGCTTTCGCTGAAGCGCGGCAGTAATGGTTTCTACCATGTCAATGGGACGCCGACGGATTGTGTCCATCTGGCGGTGACCGGAATGCTCGATGATTTGCCGGATATGGTGATCGCCGGGATCAATCTGGGCGCCAATATGGGTGACGACACCATTTACTCGGGAACGGTCGCGGCTGCGACCGAGGGATTCCTGCTTGGCATACCGGCGATTGCGGTTTCGCTGTGCAGCAAGGCCGGGCTCCATTTCGAGACGGCCGCGCAGGTTGTCGTCGAACTCGTGCAGCGGATTTGCGCGCAGGGGCTGCGCGAGCCGCTGCTCCTGAACGTCAATGTTCCCGATGTGCCTTATGACAGCTTGCGTGGCACGGCGGTGACGCGACTATTGCTCCGGCCCGATGAAGTATTAAGCGGCATATTTGACGCGCTTATCCTGGAAGTAACTGATGACGCGCTCGGGGTTTTGTTCGAGGTGTCGCATATGCGAGGTTGCGGCTTCTCGTAGTTTCGCTTTGGTGCGCACTGGCACACGCTTGCCCATCTCTTGTTTGAGATCAGCGTTAAGGCGCTCCTCCGGATTGAGTTGGGGGCTGTAGCTCGGGAGGTAGAACAGTTCGATTTGATCTACCCGCTCGGCGACCCACGTTTTCACGAGCTTGCTGTGATGCACCCGCAGGTTGTCCAGAATCAGAAACACTTTTCGACCGGCGTCCTTGATCAAGGCGGCCAGGAATTCGATCAGCTTGTCGGCATCAAATGCTTCATCGACGATCATCCAGCGCGTCTTGCCCTGATTGGTCACGGTGGCAATCATGGAGAGCTTTTGCCGCGTGCCGCCCACGGTCATCGCGACCGGGGTTTGGCCTGCGGGAGCGAAGCTTCTGCCGCGCACATCCGTATTGACCAGCGCGGTCTCGTCACCCCAGTGAATCTCTGCGCCTTCGCGCCGGGCGCGTTCTGCAATGCCCGGATACTCGCCTTCAAGCCACGCTTGAACCGCCGCCGGACTTTGTTCATAGGCGCGACGGATTGGCTTCTGCGGGGTGAAGCCCCAACGTGCGAGGTATTTGCCGACGCTGCGAACTTGCAACTTGATGCCGTACTCTTGTTCAATCAGTTGGCCGACGGCAGCGCGGCTCCAGAGGAAGAAGTCCATCTTGAGTTGTTCCGGGCGCTTGTCGATGATCGTGCGGCGAATCGCTTCTTCCTGCGCTGCGCTCAAGCACCGGCCGTCACCTCGTGCTCGGCCTCGTGCGCTCGGTCGAATGGCGGGCCACCCGCCTTCGGCAAACCGATCCAGCGTGGCTCGTACCGCCGGGTAGCTCAAGCCTGTCAGGGTGACAATCTGCATGATCTTGATGCCCCGTTTGTGCAACCGAACCACCTGCTTGCGCCGCTCATGCAGTTGTTCCAGTGTTTGTTTTCTTGCGTTCTCTTTTTCCATCTCCATCAGACAAAAAATACTCGCAAAAATTCATATTTCATCGGGCCGAATCAATAGGCAAGCGGCATAAGGCCGAAGCGGTCGTACGGGCGATCACGCCGCGTCATGAAACGGTTTATTGGGTGGGAGCTGCGGGTGAGGCGCAGGACGCAGGCGAAGGGACCGATTTTTTTGCAGTGGCCAATCACCAGGTGTCGATTACGCCGTTGCAGATTGATCTGACCCACACGGCCCAGTTGCCGATGATACGGGGGTTGCTGGCAGAATGAACCGCGCGGTTTCCGGTCTGGGGATGACCTCACAACGTACGCGGGCGCGGATGATCGAGCGTCTGCGCAGCGAAGGAATTCGTAACGAAAGGGTGCTGGCGGCGATTGCGGCTGTCCCCCGTCATATCTTCGTCGAGGAAGCTCTGGCTTCTCGCGCTTACGAGGATTCAGCGCTGCCATTGGGCTATTCGCAGACCATCTCGCAGCCATTTATCGTCGCGCGCATGATCGAGATACTCATCGCCGGGCGTGAGCTTGGCAAAACGCTGGAGATCGGCGCGGGATCGGGCTATCAGGCGGCAGTGCTCGCTCAATTGACCAAAGACGTTTATGCGGTCGAACGGATTGAGCCTCTGCTGGCCCGTGCGAAAGTAAACCTGCGCAATATGCAGGAGTTTCGCGTGCGTTTGAAATATGCCGATGGGCATCAGGGGCTTCCCGAAGCTGCGCCATTTGATACCATTATTGTTGCTGCCGCGGCGATCAGCGTGCCGCAGGCGCTTTTACAGCAGCTGGCGCCCGGTGGCAGATTGCTGTTGCCCTTGGGGACGGGCGAGCAAACCCTGCTGATGTACGAACGTCGGCCCGAGGGATTGGTCGAAACCCGTCTGGATAGTGTTCGTTTCGTTCCGCTACTTTCAGGACTCGAATGAGATATATGCGTTCAATGGCCAACCTGGGTCAGTGTGTTGCCATCACCCTGTTGCTCGTCGCTTGCGCGAGTCATTCGCCAGCACCGGTGGTCGGGCGTGATACATCGTCAGCCTCCGTGCCATCGGCGGCGGCAAAAGATCTCTATGTCGTTAAGAGCGGCGATACGCTCTACAGCATCGCGCGTGAGCACGGCATGGATTATCGGGAGTTGATCTCGCTCAACAACATCGAGAATCCCAATCACATTGTCGTTGGGCGTTCGCTCAAGGTTCGGCAGCGTAGCGGTGGAGCCAGTACGTCGGCGGTCGTTTCCCCGGTGGTGATGGCGCAGCCGATTGCGACTGAACCGCTGGTCGAAAAACGCGCGTTGCCGGCAAGCAGTGCCAGCACCAACAGCGAAACGCTGAAGCGTGAGCCCAAAGCCGGCAAGGAGCCCTATTCCGAGCAGGCACTGGCGCAGGCACAGAGCCCGGCGGCGAAAACGGAGAGCCCTTCGGCCGCGACATCTGCTGAAAAACCGGCAGAGGCCAAAGCGGCAGACGCCCCGGCCGTGGGCGGCGACGAACTGGCCTGGATCTGGCCTGCGAGCGGCAAGACGGTCGGTGTTTTTAGCGAGAGTGGCAGCAAAGGGGTCGATATTGCCGGCAAAACCGGCGATCCCGTCATTGCCGCTGCAGACGGCCGGGTCGTTTACAGTGGTACCGGTTTACGTGGCTATGGGAAACTCGTTATTCTGAAGCACAACAACACCTATCTTTCCGCCTACGCACACAATCAGAATATTCTTGTCAAGGAGGGGCAGAGCGTGACCAAGGGACAGAAAATCGCCGAGATGGGGAGTACCGATGCAGATCAGGTCAAGCTTCATTTTGAAGTGCGACGCTTGGGTAAGCCGGTCGATCCTTTGAAGTATCTGCCTGCGCGATGACGATGCGCGACGAGTCGGAGTCGGGTTTCGCTGAGGCCGCTCTTACCGACGAGGACGCTGCAGAAGAGGCGTTCATCGGCGAAGCTGAGGCGG
>Ga0075012_10006454_pt1 | contig 10642 bp, 10 predicted proteins | sample All_14_2_FD_71474 | JGI IMG/M metagenome (GOLD analysis project Ga0075012, IMG submission 71474) | Freshwater microbial communities in response to fracking from Pennsylvania, USA - Allegheny Zone_MetaG_DW_15 | ecosystem: Environmental > Aquatic > Deep subsurface > Groundwater > Drilled... | reverse complement strand
CGTCCAGAACCGCGCCCTCACCCACTGACCGGACCAACCACATCCAGGCGGGACAACAGACATGGTCGAGATTTTCACGGTCGGCGGCGGGGACTATCTGGTCAACGTCTTCCAGGCGGTTGCCGCCTGGACCGGCAACGGCGGCTACAAGAGCCTGCTCCAGGTGGTGATGGTGATGGGGCTTGGCCTGTCTGCCATTACCCTTGCGTTCAATCAGGACTGGCGCGCCTGGATCAACTGGTTCCTCGGCGCAACGCTTATCTACTCCTGCCTCATGGTGCCGCGGCTCGACGTCCGTGTGACCGATCGGCTCAACCCGAGCCTCGCCCCGGCCAATGTCAGCAACGTGCCGCTGGGTCTTGCCTTGATGGCGAGCTTTACCAGCCAGGTCGGCGACTACCTGACGGGCTCGGCAGAAGTGGTGTTCGGACTGCCCGGTGATCTCAATTATTCGAAGAATGGCATGATCTACGGCGCCCGGCTCTATGATGCGACGCGGTCCTTGCGGGTTTCCGACCCGGAGTTTGCTGCCAATCTCGACGAGCATTTCCGGCAATGCGTGTTCTACGACGTGCTGCTCGGCCGCTACTCGATGAAGGAGCTCGCGGAAACCGGCGACATCTGGGCGACGATCGCGCCGGGAAGCCAGGCACGCGCGCAGCGGTTCCTGACCCGGGATGCCACTTCAGGCCAGGTGAGTTCGAACATCGTGACCTGCCGCGAGGCCTATGACACGCTCAATGCGCAGTGGGCCGGCCTCGTCGATGCGATGGGATCGGTGTTTGGCCGCCAGCTTTACCCCAACCAGACGGCCGCGCTCGCCAAGGCGAAGCTCTTTGCCGACCTGCCGGTGGCCTATCAGTACCTCACCGGCGTCTCGGCCAACGCGACCGAAATCTTCAAGCAGACGCTGACTATCAATGCGATGAGCCAGGCCATGCATTCGATGTCCGGCACCAGCGGCGCGGGCAATGTCGACGTCTACGCCCAGACCCGCGCCGACATTCAGACCGAGCGGACCTATGGCTCGATTGCGAGCAACGCCATGAAGTGGGTCCCACTCCTGAACGTCGTGCTGACCGTGCTGTTCTATGCGCTGTTTCCGGTGCTCTTCCCGCTCTTCCTGCTCCCCAAGACGGGACCTGTCGCACTCAAGGGCTATGTGACGGGCTTCTTCTATCTCGCGGCCTGGGGGCCGCTGTTCGTGATCCTCCACATGATGCTGATGTACAAGGGCGCGGCCGACATGAGCGCGGTCACGGGCAGCAACGGCCTCAGCCTGGCGAGCTTTACCGGAATGGCCGACGTCAACAGCGATATCGGTCTGCTGGCCGGCTATCTCATCGCATCGGTGCCGTTCCTGGCAGGCGGTGTGGCCAAGGGCGCCATGGCGATTTCCCACCACGCCACGAGCTACCTCAATCCGAGCCAGAACGCGGCCGAGGAAGCGGCCCGGGAGGCGAGTACCGGCAACGTCTCGCTCGGCAACACTAGCTTCGAAAACTCGAGCGTCCTCACTCGCCAGTTCGCGCAAGGCACGATAGCGCCGAGCTTCACCTATGGCGCTCCGCAGACGCGGACCTTCAGCGACACCGGGGCAATGACCACGAGCTTCCCGGACGGCAGCTACGATCAGATCCCGACATCCAGCTATCCTTTCACGCCGACGCTGGGCCAGGAGTTCACGGCGCGCCTTTCGACGATGGCATCGCAGGCCCGCGCCAACAGCGAGACTTATGCCAATGTCGCAACGGAATCGACGACCAGCGCGGTCACGAAGTTCCGCGAGCTCAGGGACCAGTTCAGCCGCGGCGCATCCTTCGAGAGCGCAACCGGCACCTCGAATTCCGACAGCATCCAGACCGCGTTCAGCGAGGTCGATCAGGCATCAACCAATCTGCAGCGGCAATTCGGGCTGTCGCGCAGGGCCGCCGATGACATCACTGTAGCGTGGTTCTTGAACGGGGAAGCTGGCGCGAGCGCCGGTGTAACGAACGGCGTCGCGTCCGCCAATATCGGCGCCAAGGGAGGGCGCAACCAAACGTGGACAGACAGCGACATTGGCATTGCATCGGAGGATCGCTCGCGGATCTTCGGTAGCTTGGCCCAGATGTCCGACAGCAGGAATTGGTCGAGTACCCGCGATGGTTTCGTTCGATCGGTCAGCACCTCGAGCAGCTCCTCAATTTCGAGCACGGCAAGCGGCATGAACGCGTCCCTCACCGAAGCGCAAAGCTACAGCCGCGAGGCAAGGCGCGCCGAGGAGCTTGCCAACCGCCTCGAAAGCCAGGCGTCTTTCTTCAAGGGCAACAGCGCGGCAGGAAGCCTCAATTTGTCCCAAGCCTACCGTGAATGGGGATTGGTCGAGATTGAGCGCAACCGAGACTTCTACGGCAATGTGCGGTTCGACGACGTGACCTTCCAGCTCAGTCCGGAAGGCCAAGCCTTGCAGGCCAAGTTCATTGAAGGTTATGCCGAGCAGCTTCGGGACGGGATCGAAGATCGCCTGGTTCTTGCCCCCGGAAAGTCCGTGTCCCGTCCAGCTATCTCTGACGCCGGATCAGTACGCGGGCGCGCGCAGACTGGCGGAGGCGGTTCCCGCTCAGTGCCCCAAGTGGGCGCCGGCGATCTCCATGATGAGGTACAAAAGGCTCAGGCTGCTGGTCGCCAGAAGATCGGCGGATCCAGGGGACGCCTCGACGCGGTCACTAAGGGAGCGCAGGGCGCAAGTGCGGAGGCCGCCGATGACGTCAAAGAGTGGTAGGCGTCAGCCCCTGAGGAGGTCCCAGTAGATCACGAACCCCGCAAAAAGGGCGAAGATAACTACGACGACGATGCTCAGGATCCGCGACCACGGATCAGCCCAAGCTTTCTTGATCCGATATTCTGTCAGACGGTTTTCGCGGATTGCCTGATCGATTTCAGACAGCCCTTCCCACTTGCGGGTTCCGTGCGCCTCGGCGCTTTCAATGTCGAAATTCGTCATGATGGCGTTCATCTCAGGTCTCCTTGGAACATAGCAGAAACGAGGCCGAGGGACAGGAAATTCTGACCCCCAGCAGCTACCGCAACCTCTCCTCAACTTCCAAGCTTTTCGCGATAGAGACGCGAACAAAGAGGGAGCACATTTTGCTTGTAAAGCGTCTCTTTACGGGCCACAGTGCCTCAAATCAGCTCGGGGCGGAAAGGCTATGTATGCAAACCGATAGCAATCCATTGTTATGTGGCCATCCGGGAGACTTCCTAAAAAGCGCAATCATCGAGGCCAATGGCTTGTCAGTGACGGATGCCGCTCAGGTTCTTGGCGTGACTCGCCCTGCGCTTTCTGCACTGCTTAATGGCCGCTCGGATCTCACGCCTCAAATGGCGATTCGAATAGAGAAGGCGTTCGGCGTCTCCATCGAGCAGCTGATGGAGATGCAGACAAGTTTTGACATCGCGGAAATCCGAAAACGAGCCGACGAAATCATTGTAGCGCCATTCAGGCCGAAAACGGCTAGGGCACGGCCAAGGGGGAAGATATGACAAATCCCATATCAGCTGCACGCTTGAAAAATCCCGCGACGGCCGACTCAGCCGCAGCGGTCGACGTCAAACGCGTCGAGCTGGCACGCGCCCGTGTTATTTCGAGGGCTTGGGCAGAAACAATCCCGGAGACACGCCGCACCAGCCAGGCAGCCCTTTTTGCCAGAGCAGCCATTGAGGCATTCGCCGCCTGCGTCGCGCCTGAACTGACCCTCAGTCCTCCCTTCGTAACTGTGCGGGGAAGGTTGGACGCGACCCCGCGCCAGCTCGCCACATCCATCGGGCGCGAGGCGGCGACGCTGCCGACCCTAGAAGGTTGCCACTTCCTAACCAGTCTCTACACGACCCTGTTACCAGGGAAGGAGCGCAGCGCCCTCGGGGCATTTTACACGCCCCCGGCGCTGACTCAGCGCTTGCTCGATCTCGCAGATGAAGGGGGCGTAGATTGGTCAAGTGCACGTGTGCTCGATCCGGCGAGTGGTGGGGGTGCCTTCCTGTTGGAAGTTGCCGCACGCAAGCGCCGGGCGCTTGAAAAGTGCGAGCCGCCTTTTGTACTTGCTCATCTCGGGACTCATCTTTCGGGCCTCGAACTCGATCCGCATGCGGCGTCACTCTCCCAGGCCGCGCTTGAAATCTTCCTATCTGATCTCAGCATGGCGAGCGGCCGCGACGCGCCCGTCTTCGTGAAAGTCTGTGACTCGCTGGAAGAAACGCCGGTGGCACAATATGACTTGGTAATCGGTAATCCGCCTTATGGGCGCGTGACGCTCTCCGCCGCGCAGCGCTCGCGCTATGCACGCAGCCTTTTCGGCCATGCCAATCTCTATGGGGTGTTCACAGACGTTGCGCTGCGATGGACGCGGCCGGGCGGGGTTATCGCTTACTTGACGCCCACAAGCGTCCTGGGCGGGCAGTATTACACTGCCTTGCGCCAGCTTCTCGCAGCCGAGGCTCCGCCTGTCGCGATTGATTTCGTGCATGCGCGCCGAGGCGTCTTCGAGGATGTGCTCCAAGAAACCCTCCTCGCGCTCTACCGGAAGGGCGGAAAGCGCAATGCTTTCCAGGTCCATTATCTCCATGTTGATAATGAGCGCGAGGCGCGCTTAACTAAGAATGGCAAGGTCGGTTTGCCGGAGGCCTCTGGCGCGCCCTGGCTCGCGCCGCGCGAACCCGGTCATGTTGGGCTTATCAAAGCGGCAGAGGGCATGGCCTCGCGCCTCTCTGACTGGGGATATGGTGTTTCGACCGGCCCGCTCGTCTGGAACAGGTTCAAGCCGCAGATGCGGACTCGCGCGGCGCGTGGGCTGCTTCCACTGATCTGGGCAGAGGCGGTGACAACCGACGGGCGTTTCGTTTTCCGTGCGCAGAAGAAGAATCATGCGCCCTACTTCAAGACCGAGGCCAGTCATGACTGGCTCATTGTCGATCAGGGGTGCGTCCTCGTGCAGCGGACGACGGCCAAGGAGCAAGCGCGTCGCCTCATCGCCGCAGAGTTACCACAGGAGTTCATTGACGCGCAGGGCGGCGTCATCGTCGAAAACCACTTGAATATGGTGCGCGCGATCGGAAAGCCGAAAGTGACCCCCGCTGCCGTTGCCGCCGCGATCAACAGCGATGTAGTCGATCAGGTGTTTCGCTGCATTAGCGGGAGTGTCGCTGTGTCGGCGTTTGAATTGGAGGCCATTCCGCTGCCGCCTGCCTCGGCCATGGCGGAAATCGAGCGGCTTGTCGCAAACGACGCTCCGCGTGCAACAATCGAGAGGGCTCTGCGCGGCCTCTATGGCCTCAAAGCATGACGCTCCCTCCACTCCTACCGTGGAAGGAAATCCACGCGCGCTTACCGGAAATTTTCCCCGAAGGTTCCGCAAACCGCGAGCATTCGATCTGGGAGATCGCAGCCAAGACGATTTTTGTGATGCTCTACGTCGGCGCTGTGGAAGGAAAGGGAGCTTGGCTCCGGCCTGATCAGGTGACGCGAATGACGGACGCGCAGGCGGCATTGACAAGTGCTGATGATCGCGCAGCTTGGGTGCCCGTCTCGATGAAATCCAGCAAAGGCTTGAACATCCCGGACCGGTGGTATGCGGTCAACACGCGGGAATCGATCCGGGACGATACGATCCGATACGCTCTGCTCCAAAACGGCGCCGTCATCGATCGGCCGGTGGCCACCACATCGTCGGCAGGGAGGTATGCCCTACAGGCGGAGTTCGCGGAGCTATTTTCACCTGATCTGAACGAGGCGACCTTTATCGCCAAAGCAGCCGCGTGGCGCGAGAAACACCTCAATGCGGGTGCTCTCGCCCGCATCGCGATTGTGCGCAAGGGTGCTGCCGCAGGCGGCACTTACGAGCTGGTCACGTTCCCCAATGGTGAAACCCGCCGCATGGCGACCGGGCCGAGCGCTGATATCTCCAAAGCGGTTGTTGAGGTTTTTGCGCCAAAGTTCCTGCAAAAGCCTGGCGTGATCACGTTGAGCGAGAGCGGGAACAAAGTGGTCGCACGGGACGACGAGCTCGCCAAGGCAATCGGCCTGACCATCCCGGCCGACAAGAGTTTGCCCGACATTGTGCTGGTCGATCTTGGCCCAGCGCATCCGCTATTGGTGTTCGTCGAAGTTGTACATACGGATGGTCCTGTGAATGATGCGCGCAAGACTGCGCTCCTGCAAATCGCAGAGGGCGCGGGTTTTGCACCCCAACACGTCGCGTTTGTGACCGCATATCTGGATCGCGCCTCAGCAACTTTTCGAAAGACTGTGAGCAGCTTGGCTTGGGGCAGCTACGCTTGGTTCGCATCCGAGCCTGAAAGCCTTATGGTGTTCAGTGGCAAACCGCTTCAGATTGAGGGTGGCTAACGGCATGGCCTGCTCAGACCATACTTTCGACAGCGGTGGCGCCGAGGAGCATCAGCCGCGCGAGGGAACCAAACAGGCACTGCTCGTCGCTATGCTGTCACAGAAGACCGGCGTGACTATTTCAGAACTCGTCGATGCCACGGGCTGGAAAACCAATACGGTACATGCTGCACTCTCAACTTTCCGAAAATCTAGAAAAAATATTGTTGTAGAAAATATCTCAGCAAGGCGGATTTATCGCATACACAACAAAGGCCAATTCTGAATAATAGGAGGTTTCATTAATAATATCTACATGCTCGATAGATTTGTAACACTACTTTAATTTTTGGAATTTCCTGACGGAGCTATGAGCGCCTTCACCCTCGCCTGCGTTGTCAAGCGCGGTCGCCGACCTTCTCGCAAATCTTTCACAAATCGCGGGTCTCCAACCGCCAACCGACCAAAGGTGCTCGGCGGCGTGCGTGTTTGTGCCAGATATGCCTCAATCTGCTCCAGTAGGTCCATCGTCCTAGACTCGCTTTAAGCTTGCGTTCTTGTTATGTTCTTACTAGGAAGGCTTCCTAGAGTCTAGGATCGATTTTCCTAGGCGCCCGCGATTGGACTGGCAGTCATGGACGATGCACGGAAAGCCCTGGACGAACTGATCCAGCAACGAGGGGTGAATTACTCCTCGGTTTCGCGCCTGCTGGGGCGCAATGCCGCTTACATCCAGCAGTATATTCGGCGCGGCAGCCCGAGGCAGCTGGACGAGCAGGATCGCTCGGTCCTGGCGCGATTTTTCGGGGTCGATGAGAAGGTTCTTGGAGCCCCTGCCCGCCGCTCAGGCCCGGTGGTCGAACTCGTCCATGTGCCTTTGCTCAATGTCGAGGCATCAGCCGGCCACGGCGCTTTGGCCGAAATGGAAGCCAAATCCGCGCAGTTCGGCTTCGACGAGAAGTGGCTTCGGCGATTGACCGCGAGCAAGGCATCGAGCCTGTCGATCATCGCCGTACATGGCGACTCCATGGAGCCCACCCTCCACGATGGCGACGAGGTGATGGTCGATCTCGGGGATGGCCAGTCGCGGCTGCGAGACGGGATCTATGTCCTGCGGATGGACGACATGCTGAGCGTAAAGCGCATTGCCCTCGAACCGCAGGGCAAGCGCGCGTCGGTTCTGAGCGACAACCCTGCCTATCCAAGCTGGCGCGGCCTCGAGAAACGCACGCTCAACATCGTCGGACGGGTTCTCTGGTTCGGACGGGCGCTCTAAGGTGGTCCTCTGATGCTTGCCCTCCTTGCCGCTTCGATCGTCGCTTCCGGGCAGACCTTTACCTGCACGCCAACCCATGTCTGGGATGGCGATGGTCCCGTCTGGTGTGCAGAAGGCCCTCACCTGCGGATCGCCGGTATCGCTGCCCGGGAAATGGACGGCACCTGCCGCTCAAATCAACCATGCCCCGATGCCACCGCAATTGAGGCACGCGATGCACTGGTACGGCTGATGGGCGGCGCGCGCGGAACGATCTCGACCGGCCATGTGGTGGTAAGGGGGCCGCGGCTGACATGCCGATCCGAGGGGCCCGCTGGCGGAAACAGGACCGCTGCCTGGTGCCGCCTGCCGTCAGGTGCCGATCTGTCATGCGCCATGATCAAGACCGGCACGGTCCTGCGCTGGGATCGCTACTGGAAAGGCCCAGCTTGCCGGTGAGCAGCACCACGCATCTGACCGGCATCGTCGAATGGGCGGCCAACGGACCGGTGCTGCGAACTGACGGTGGCGGGACTTGGGAACTCGACAACACCCGCCAGGTACGGAAATTCATCGGCGCCCGCGTCGAAGTGGTCGGGGAGCGTCGGGGTTCAACGGCTTTGCCTGCGACCAGATATGGCCTGCCGGACAGCCTCGACCGTCTGTCTTCAAACTCCGCCTCGAATTCCTCCTTGCCGCAGCCTTCGTCGCCTATGGCCTATATGCGACGGTTGGCGGGGTCGTCAGCGTACTGCGCTGATGCTGAGCGACTGGGAGCTCTGGGCCTGCGCTAACCATGTCCTGCAAAATCATGGGGACAAGACTCCCTTGCACGTCGCCGAGCAGATTGGGGCTCTTGCACTTGCTGGCAATGATGCCGGAATTCGGACATGGCAGGCTATCGCCGAGCGGATTGTCCAGCTGAGCTCCAACGCCTCGGACAAGCCACTGCAGTAAGCCTATTCGACGAGACCAGCCAGTTCATCCGATCGGCAACAAATCGCCAGGGAACAGACATGATTGCGCGCCCGGGCAGCCATGGCTGTCGCCTTCGATCGTGAAACCGCGCATGCGCTCGACAAGATGACGAGCCAGATCGACCCTGGCGCTGCGCTGGGCGCGTGGATCATCGGCATTGAGACGGACGAGCGTGTGCTCCGGCGCAACGGCCAGCGCGACTTCGAGATGGGTGAGTAGGATATCGTCGGCGATTCGGGGCATGGGCCAATGAGAACAAATAAAGAACTTAACGTCAACCGGCCATGTGCGGACGCATGGAGACAGCGGGACGCTAGATGCCAATCTCGAATGGCTTGGTGATCGATCGGTCAAGCTCTGGCGGCTTGCGTTCCGGTGCTGGAGCCACACGATCTTTGGCCTGCCCTTTGGCGGCCGCATCGCGGAGGAGATCGACCGTTTCGAGTGCCGAGCGCTTCATGCCGGCATTGCGCTCGATCGCCGCTTCAAGCTTGCCAGAATTGTCGACATAGAGGGTTAGGCCATCGCGCAGCCGCGTGACTGTAACCAGGAACGTCTGCTGGTTGGCCAAATTGCGCTCACGGCTGTCCATGACAGCAATGCCGCGATCAGAGGTCAGCCCCTGAGCCATATGGGCATTGAGCGCATAGGCGAGATCGAGACGGCGAAGCATCGGGTCGCCCTGCTCCAGCCTGTGCTCTGCGCCCAAGGATGTCTTCACCACGACAGCCCCTTTGTCGACTGCAACAATCCGGGCCTGGTCGGCATTGAGGAGGCCCCGCTGGTGATCGGTCTCGGTCCACCGGATCTTGTCGCCGGTGTAAATGTCGAGGGCGCGGACTTCAAACAGGCGCAGCGGATCCTGCTCACCTTGCGGCCTGATCTGACCGGGACGAAACTCGAACTGGCGGCCACGCGCGTTTTCCAGCGTGACCCGCTCCCGGACCACGTCGGTTCCGAGCACCCGGTATTCGCCTGCTGCAAGGCCTTGGCTTCGCTGACGCCGCGCGACATCGACCACCATGCCGGGCGTATAGGTGCTCGCATAGCGCAGCTCCTCGCGGGTCACATTGACGCGCGAAAGGGTCCGGAGCTGCATGGTTTCAGGACCAAGCTCGCCGCTCGCTTTAAGGCCGGTCTGCACCGCATCGTTCACGGCGGTGCGCAAGTTTCGGCCTGAGGCATAGATTGCGGTTGCCTCGCGCTCGGCGGTCGAGAGCGACAGCCAGGCTGCGGCAGCTTCGACAGCAGCATCATTCCCCGCCTCAACCACCTGGGGTGCCAAATGGCGCATGGCGTCTTCGATGCGCCCTTCTTGCGCTGCCAGTTGGGCTTCACGCAGGCCTTCGCTGCGCGCGCGAAGATTGGTGCCCATCACCGCAGTCTCGATGCCGGCCTGCTGCATCACATCGAATGGCTTTCCAGCATCGACGGCACCCAACTGCTTGCGGTCGCCAATGCTGGCAAAGCGGCCGAGTTCGAGCAGGTTTGCCAGCCGAACCAGCTTTTCCTTGTCGGCATTGCCAACCATCGATGCCTCGTCGAGCAGCACGATGGTGCCGCGCATGTCGGCCCGCGCCTCGGCGAGACGGTCCACATCGGCCCCTTCAAGGAGATCGCGGTGCCGGGCGAGAAACCGCGACACCGTCATCGACGCAATGCCTGTATCGCGGTCGAGCATCTGGACCAGCGTGTTCTGCACCGCGAGCCCAAGCACGGCCCTTCCCTCCTCGCGGAGGATATCAGCGACAGGTTTGAGTACCGTGCTTTTGCCTGCGCCCGCGACGCCCTGGATCGCCACGATCCTGTTGTTCGAGCTAAGCAGCAAACGCCCTGCCCCTTCCTGTCCCGCATTCAAGGTCATGCCGTATTTGATCTGGGACAGGGCCTGCAGACGGGACCCGGCAAGGTCGGGAGAAACAATCGCCGGCGCGGCGCCGCGCCCGTCTTCAACCCCGGCAATGATGCGCTGTTCGAGGCTTATGGCGTCGCGTGTCGTCAGCAGTTCTCGGTCGGCACCCCTGCCCTTCTCCAGATGTCCCTGGCGG
>Ga0075012_10006453_pt1 | contig 10644 bp, 8 predicted proteins | sample All_14_2_FD_71474 | JGI IMG/M metagenome (GOLD analysis project Ga0075012, IMG submission 71474) | Freshwater microbial communities in response to fracking from Pennsylvania, USA - Allegheny Zone_MetaG_DW_15 | ecosystem: Environmental > Aquatic > Deep subsurface > Groundwater > Drilled... | reverse complement strand
TCGACACCATCACCGGCAACTTCAAGGCCAAGACCAGCAAGGGACGGGCGATGGAGAAGGCGCTGGCGATCATCCAGTTCAAGCTCGAGGAGCAGACCATCCGCGACTACCCCGAGTACGCCATGGAGTCGCGGCTGTGGCTCGACCGCCTGGCGCTGATGCTGAAGACCGGCAAGACCGAGGGCCTCAACGACACCAACTTTCCGACCATCGATCTCGATGCCCCCGGCCGCCTGTTGCCGGAGGAACAGGAGATCATCGACGACCTCGCCCATCAGTTCGCCACCAACCGCCGCCTCAAACGGTTGCTGAAATTGTTTTTCACCAAGGGTCAGACGTATCTGATCCACAATAATTTCCTCAATATCCACGCCCTGGTGCCATCGACCGCCGACGGCGAGTTCGAGGAGTTCCTCGGCCGCAAGGGCAAACAGCTCCTCGATTTCGTCCAGGACACGATCAAGCGGGTCGGCGTCAACTACCTCGAAGACCGGCCACAGCGGCCGCAGGACCAGGCTCTGTTCTTCTACCTGTGGTGCGGCCCCAAATCGCCGTTCTTCGGCAAGCACGCGATGAAGACCTTCGAGCGCTACTTCCTGATCGACAAACAGACGCACAAGGAGCGGTCGCTCTACTGGAAAGACAACATGCAGACCGAGGCCTTCAAGGAGAAGATGCAGCAGGAGTTCGGCATCCGCCGGGTCATCTACGGCCACACCCCGGTCGACTACAAGAAAGGGGTGCAGATGGCGAGCAGGGACGGCGTGGCGATCAACATCGACGGCGGCTTCGCCGAGGCCTACTACAACCGCGGCCACTCGCTGGTCCACACCCCGCACCAGTTGTACGGCATCATCCTGCCGACCCCGACTGAGATCATCGAGGCCGAACGCCGGCTCGAATCGGCCCCGCTCGATATCGAACTCATCGACGAATTCCGCCAGCCGATGAAAGTCAAAGACACCATCGAAGGCCGCGCCCTGAAGAAACAACGCGACGAGATCATGGCGCAGATCAGGAAGCTGGCACAACAGAACGGGCACGCCGCCCCATCCTGCTCCCATGAACAAGACTGATTTTATGGACACCAACTACGGAATGGAGATCGTCCGGGCGACGGAGATCGCCGCCCTGACCGCCGCACGGCTGCAGGGACTGGGCAACCATACCGGCATTCTCAACGAAACCCGCCAGGCCATCGCCAAGACCCTCAACCGCCTGGCGATCGATGGCTGTCTCGTCAACGACCGCTTCGTCAACCGCCCGGGGATCTTTCAACTGCCGGCGGCCATCGGTCGCGGCGGCCCGAAATCGGACCTGATGGCGGTGGCCCTCGAGGCCTACCATTCCGCCGCCGACGGCCGCAACAACGCCACCTCCTTTGCCGTGATCGCCAGGGAGGGCTCGATCCAGTCGGTGCCGAACCTCAACATGTACAAGCTGGTCGTCGGACCCGAGGCGGGACAGGTGATCGACATCAACCAGCCGCCGATCGTCAATGTCAAACGGGTCGCCCGAGCGCTGAAAAAATATACCGAGAGCGTCACCGTGCTGATCCTCAACCAGACCCGCCACCAGCAGCTGATCAACGAGGTCCGCGGCTGCGGAGCCCGGATCAAGCTGATCGACGAGGGCGAGATCTCGGGCTGCCTGGCGGCGATCACCGGCGAGCGTGCCGATATCTACATGGGATATGGTTTCGCCCCCGAGGGGGCCCTGGTGGCGGCGGCGATCAGCTGCCTCGGCGGCTACTTCGAGGGCAAGATCTTCTACGAGAACGATCGCGATCGGGCCATGGCGGAGGAACACGGGATCAGCGATCTCGACAAGATCTTCCGGGTCGAGGACCTGGTGCGGAGCAAGGAGGTGGCGATCGCCGCCACCGGCGTCACCGACGGCGAATTCCTTGAAGGCGTCCGCTTCACCTCGAACGGCGCCGTCACCTCGTCGTTCATCGCCCGAGGGGAAACACGGACCTACCGCAAGCTGGAAACGCGGCATTTCTTCGACTACAAACCGGTCTATTAGCGCCGACCAATCGGACTGCCCCGATCACGGAGCATCAGGAGGGATATGAGTCCAAACCTATACTGGCTGCAGTGCGGTGGTTGCAGCGGCGACACGATGTCGATGCTGAGCGCCGATTCGCCGAATATCGCCGAGGCCATCAACTCCATCGGCCTGAAAGTCCTGTTCCACCCCTCGTTCTCGGCCCAGCTGCCGGCACGGCACCTGCGGCTGCTCGACGATCTGACCAGCGGCGCCCTGCCCCTCGACGTCCTCTGCGTCGAAGGCACCGTGATCACCGGCCCCAACGGCACCGGGATGTTCGAGACCTGCGCCGGCCGCCCCAAGAAGGACCTGATCGCCGAGCTGGCGGCCCGGGCCGGGCTGATCGTCGCCGTCGGCACCTGCGCCGCCTTCGGCGGCGTCACCCGGGCCTGTGACGTCGGCGGCGTCGGCCTGCAGTTCGCCGGCAAGGAGGCCGGCGGCTTTCTCGGCCCGGACTTCGTCAGCCGTGAAGGATCGCCGGTCATCAACCTCCCCGGTTGTCCGGTCCATCCCCAGGTCCTCATCGGCACCCTCAGCGCCCTGGCTACCGGCAAGCGCCTCAAGCTCAACGAGCGCAACGCCCCCCTCGAGTACTACAACATGCTGGTCCACCAGGGCTGCACCCGCAACGAGTACCACGAGTACCAGATCGAGGAGACCGACTTCGGCCAGATGGGCTGCCTCTTCTTCCATATGGGCTGCCACGGGCCGCTGGCCCATGGTCCCTGCAACAAGTTCCTGTGGAACAACCGCAGCTGCAAGACGAGATGCGGCATTCCCTGTTTCGGCTGCACCGAACCCGACTTTCCCCAGGATACCCCGTTCTTCGAGACCCCCAACATCGTCGGCCTGCCGATCAACCTGCCCGACGGCGTCGACCGTCCCCATTATCTCGCCTACAAAGGCATGGCCGCCGCGGCGGCGCCCGAGAGGCTGAAACACCGGAAACCCAAGGTCTGATATGACCGAGAACAGTAAAAAGACGATCGATGTGGCCCTCAACCGGGTCGAAGGCGATCTCGAGCTGAGGATCGAACACGAAGACGGCGTGGTCACCAATGCCTGGAGCAAAGGCATCATGTACCGCGGCTTCGAGAACATGCTCAAGGGCCGGGGGGCGCTCGACGGCCTGGTCCTGACCCCCCGGGTATGCGGCATCTGCGGCACCGCCCACCTGCTGACCGCGGCCAAGGCGCTCGACATGATCAGCGGCGTGCGGTTGCCGGTCAACGCCCTGCTGGTCCGCAACCTGGCCATGATGGCGGAGCACATTCAGAGCGATCTCAGGCACGGCATCCTGATGTTCATGCAGGACTTCCTCAACCCGGCCTACGCCGACCTGCCCCTCTACGAAGAGGCGATCCGCCGCTATCAGACCTTCAAGGGACGCTCGGTCATCGGCACCATCGGGATGACCAAGAAGATCCTCGAGATCGTCGCCATCCTCGGCGGCCAGTGGCCCAACTCGTCGTTCATCGTCCCCGGCGGGGTCGCCAGCGTCCCGACCTTCAACGATATCGTCAACAGCTCCTATATCATCAACCTGTTCACCACCTGGTACGAGGAGCAGATCCTCGGCTGCACAATCGAACGCTGGCAGCAGGTCCGCAGCGAACAGGACCTGCAGGCGTGGCTCGACGAGGACGACGCCCACCGCGACGGCGACCTCGGCTTCTTCATCCGTTTCGCCCTGCTCATCGGGCTCGACCGCCTCGGCCGCGGCCATGGCAACTTTGTCAGCTTCGGCCAGCTCGAGCTGCCGGAAGGCAGCGCCGTCCGCGGTCGTACCGCCGGCGGGCTGCTGTTGGCTGCCGGATTCATCGGCCAGGGGCAGGCGACCACCGCCTGCGATCAGCAACTGGTCACCGAGCATGTCGCCTACTCCCATTTCCTCGATTATCCCGACGGTCTCCATCCCTCCGAAGGACTGACCCAGCCCTATGTCTCGCCCTACGAGATCATCAAGTACTCCTTCTGCAAGGCCCCCCGGTACAACGGCCTGCCGGCCGAGACCGGCCCGCTGGCGCAGATGCTGACCACCGGCCATCCGCTGTTCGCCGATCTGATCGCCGCCGGCGGCCCCAACGCCTATGTCCGGGAACTGGCGCGCCTGACCCGGCCGGCCGAACTCCTGCCGGCGATGAAGACCTGGGCCGGGGAGATCGACCCCGAAGCCCCCTTCTACCATTCGGTGCGCGAGTTCCCCGACGGCCGCGGCTACGGCCTCATCGACGCCAGTCGCGGCGCCCTCGGCCACTGGGTGGAGATCAGCCGGCAGAAGATCGCCCACTACCAGATCATCACCCCCACCGCCTGGAACGGGTCGCCGCGGGATCACGACGGGGTCCGCGGGCCGTGGGAGGAGGCTCTGATCGGCACGCCGATCGCCGACCCGGACAACCCGGTCGAAATCGGCCATGTCATCCGCTCCTTCGATGCCTGCCAGGTCTGCTCAGTGCACCTGCTGACCAACAACGTCCCTGCCACCGGTCGCTCGCGATGCGTACGCGTATAATCTGCATCGGCAACCCGTTCCTCGCCGCCGATGCGGCAGGACCGATGGTCCACGCTCATCTTGCCGCCACCGCCCTGCCGCCCTCGGTCGAGCTGGTCGATGGCGGCCTGGCCGGCCTCCGGCTGCTGCCGCTGCTCGAAGGCTGTGACCAGGTCATCGTCGTCGACGCGGTCGCAGGCTTCAGAGACGATCCGGGAATCGTCATCCTCGATCCGGCGACGCTGCCGCTCGATCCGGCGGATTACGGCCATCAGGGAGGACTGGCCTATCTGCTCCAGGCGGCCCCGCACGTCCTCGAGCCGCCGCTGCCGGCCATCGTCATCGTCGGCATCGAAGGGCCGGCTACCGTTGCGATCTGCCGGGAGGCGGCCAGGATCTGCCTCGACACAGTCGAATCCGCCGGCGGCCGCCCCGGCCGTTTAGAACCCGTCTGCGCCGGATGAGTCATCGATGAGCGACCAGGACAGCGACCAGATCATCCAGCGGCTGCGTGCGGAAAACACGCTCCTCTTCAACGAACTGCGGGTGGCGCGGGAGGCGGCCGCGATCACCGCCGAACTGGTCGCCAAGCAGTTCGAAAACCTCGACACCATCCTCGGCGAACTCGATCAGCGGGCCAAAAACGAGCAGAAGCTCAGGGAGGAGATGTCGATCGCCCGCCGCGAAGCGGAGATGGCCAACTCCGCCAAGAGCGATTTTCTCGCCAACATGAGCCATGAGATCCGCACCCCGATGAACGGCATCATCGGCATGACCGAACTGATGCTGGCCACCGAGCTCAACCCCGACCAGAGGCATTATCTGGAACTGGTGCAGCAGTCGTCGGCCCGGCTCCTCAAGGTCATCAACGACATCCTCGACTTTTCCAAGATCGAATCCGGCAAGCTCCAACTCGACCCGGTCGACTTCAACCTCCATGAGACCCTGGAGGAGTGCATCCACATGCTCGACCTGCCGGCCATGCAGAAGGACCTCGCCCTCTCCTTCCACATCGATGATACGGTGCCCCAATGGGTCCATGGCGATCCCAACCGACTGACCCAGATCCTGATCAACCTGCTCAACAACGCCATCAAGTTCACCGACAAGGGCGAGGTGCGCCTGGAGGTCGTGTCGATGACCGCCACCACCGAAGACGAGATCTGCCTTCGCTTCAACATCATCGACACCGGGATCGGCATCCCGGCCGAAAAACAGCACCTGATCTTCGAGTCGTTCAACCAGGCCGACACCTCGACGACGCGCAAATACGGGGGCACCGGCCTCGGGCTGGCGATCTCGTCACAGCTGGCATCACTGATGGGCAGCAAGATCTACGTCGAGAGCAGCCCGGGCCGCGGCTCCACCTTCTGGTTCATCTGCGCCCTGAAGAAGACCGCCGCCGTCAGTAAAGGTCCGGAGAACCAGCCCGAGACCACCGCATCTCCGGCAGCCGAGGGCACGAACCTGTCCGGCAGACGGGTCCTCCTGGCCGAAGACGAGCCGATCAACCAGATGCTGGCGACCGCCCTGCTCAACCAGCTCGGCGTCCAGGTCACCGCTGTCGCCAACGGCGCCGCCGCCCTTGCCGCACTGTATGATTCCGGTCCGTTCGACCTGGTGCTGATGGACCTGCAGATGCCGGAACTGGACGGGTTTCAGGCGACCAGAAGGATCCGGATGCTCCCCGGCAAACAGTCCGAGGTGCCGATCGTCGCCCTGACCGCCCACGCCCGGACCCAGGACCGCGACAACTGCCTCCGTTCCGGGATGGACGACTATCTCAGCAAACCGATCAACCGGGACGAGCTGGAGGGAATCCTCACCCGACTGCTGCGGCGTAAAACCAGCGGCGGCAGGGCCGACCCCAAGAACCGGCGATAGGCCGGCAATCTCGGGGAGGCACGGCCACCCTCCGGCCTCTCGCTGGTCCCTGGACAGCACGCCGGCGCACACGCACCCGATCATTTCCTGACAAGACCGCCCGCGACTCAAATCGGCGATGCATTGACAGCAAAATCTGGTAGTATGTGCGCGATGATACCTGTCACCCTTTGCCACTACCTTATCGATAAAAAGGAGAAAGATTCATGTCTACGGAAGAAGCCCCCAAAGGAGCGATTTTGCAGCGCGACAAAGAGACCTACGCCATCGTTCCCCGCATCCCCTGCGGCCTGCTGACCAAGGAAAAACTGCGGAACCTGGCCACGGTCGTGGAAAAATACGACATCCCGATCGTCAAGCTGACCTCCGGCCACCGCATCGCCCTGGTCGGGATGAAGGCCGACAAGATCAACGAGATCTACGCCGACCTGGGAATGGACCCCGGCAAGGCCACCGAACTCTGCCTCCACTACGTCCAGGCCTGCCCCGGCACCGAGGTCTGCAAGTTCGGCATCCAGGATTCGCTCGGTTTCGGCATCAGGCTCGAAGGCCTGATGGCCGGCCGGGAAACGCCCGCCAAGCTCAAGATCGGGGTCTCCGGCTGCCCCTTCACCTGCGCCGAAGGCCTGGTCCGCGATATCGGCGTGACCGGCAGGAAAAAAGGCTGGACGGTGTCGTTCGGCGGCAATTCCGGCAAGCAGGCCCGGGTCGGCGATGTCCTGGCCGAAGAGATCAGCGAAGACGAGGTCATCACCCTGATCAACCGCTGCATCGATTACTACGCCGAACACGGAAAGATAAAAGAACGGACCTCCCGCTTCATCGAACGGATCGGCCTCGATACCTTCAAGGAGGCGGTCCTGTCGCGCCCCCTCGCGGAAGGCTGAAGCGATGCCTGCGCGAATGAGCGTGCTCCAGGGCTGTTTCGTCAACGCCCCATGGTACGACCTGAAGGACAGACTGCTGGATTTCGTTCTCGAGTACCGTCTGCAGCCCGAGATCGGCCTCGAGGGGACCTGCCTCTACGACGAGGATATCGGCGAGTTCAAAAGGATCCGGAAACTGCTCGCCGAGCGGGGCCTGCAGTGCACGCTGCACGCCCCCTTCATCGATCTCGCGCCCGGTTCCCTCGACCCGTTTATCCTCGAGAAAAGCCGGGACAAGCTGCGACGGGCGATCGAGCTGGCGGCCGTTTTCCAACCGCGTTCGATTGTCTGCCACCTGCAGTACGAGGAAAACAAGCACGGCTATTTCTTCGACCGCTGGCGGGCGCAATCCATCGCCACCTGGCGGCAGCTGGCGGACCAGGCGGCAGCCGTCGGGGCACGGATCATGCTCGAAAACACCTACGAGACCACCCCCGAGGTGCACCGGCTGGTGCTGACCGAACTGCAGCACCCGGCGATCGGCTTCTGCCTCGATGTCGGCCATGTCACCGCCTTCGCCCAAGGTTCCTGGCAGGACTGGCTGCCCGCCATGCTGCCCTGGCTCGGCCAGCTGCACCTCCACGACAACTCGGGCGACAAGGATCAGCATCTCGCCCCGGGGCTGGGCAGCTTCGACTTCCCCGGTCTCTTCCAGTTCCTCAAACAGCACGACTGCCACCCGGTGATAACCCTCGAACCGCATTCCCAGGAAGATCTGTGGCAGGCGATTGATTATTTCGAACGGACCGGCCTGCTCAACGGCATCTGACCCCATCCCGCTCTCCTGAACCGGTGGCCGTCGACTGTGACGCCACCGATCGGATCCCCCCACGCCCCGGTTGCCCCGCGGCACCGGCGATTCCGGCCGTCCCGGGATCACCCGGTGCCGACGGGTTCGAGAAATTTTTCTGAAAGACTTGACAAGCTCTCACCAATCGCAGTATCAGTTTGTAACACGATTATTTTTTTTATCGTGTTGGCAAATCATCCCTCCCGGCAGGCTACCGGTAGCGATCCCGACTGTTCCGGGATCGACCGGCCAGTCAGCGGCCGGAGGTGGAACTCGTCGAGGAGAGCGCTATGAAGAGCACGCCAGAGACCCAGCCGGATCTGCCGCCGGATGACCCCGCCCAGGATTCCTTTTCCGAAAACACCGCCATCGATCATACCGCCCTGCGCTTCGACAGGGTGGAACTCTCCGGCGCCTTCGGCGATCTGGGCACGCTGCTGCCCATCGTCGTGGCCATGATCCTGATCAACAAACTCAGCCCGTCGACGGTGTTTCTCGCCTTCGGCCTGTTTTACCTGCTGGCCGGCTACTACTATCGCCTGCCGATCCCGGTGCAGCCGCTGAAGGCCGTGGGCGCCATCGCCATCGCCTACCCCACGGTCATCACCGAATCGGTCATCGGCGCTTCGGGGATCATCTTCGGGGCCATCCTGATCGCCCTGTCGCTGACCGGCATGGTCGACCAGCTGGCCAAACTCTTCTCCCAGGCGGTGGTCCGGGGCATCCAGCTCACCCTGGGGCTGATCTTTCTCAAAAAGGGGATCGAACTGATCATCCACAAAGACCTGTTCATGTCCGGAATTTCCGGTCGCTTGAGCGGGCTTCCGATCAACATGATCATCGGCATCGCGGTCTTCTGCATGGTTCTGCTGCTCCTCGACAACAAACGTTTCCCGGCCGCCCTGGCCGCCCTCGCCGTCGGCATCGCTTCGGGGATCGCCCTCGGCGGACTCAGCGGTCGCTCCCTGACCCTCGGCCCAACGGCCTTCCACTTCATCCAGCCGACGATGGCCGATTTCTGGACCGCCTTCATCATGCTGATCCTGCCGCAGATTCCGCTGACCATCGGCAATGCCTGCGTCGGCACGGCGGAGACCTGCACCAGCCTGTTTACCGGCAACTCGCAATTGAGCAAAGCCAAGGCGGGAATGTTCGCCTTTTCGATGGGCATCATCAACCTGCCGGCCGGATTCTTCGGCGCCGTGCCGATGTGCCATGGCACCGGCGGGCTGGCGGCCCATTTCCGCTTTGGCGCCCGCACCGGCGGCGCCCCGATCATGATCGGCATCTTTTTCATTCTCGTCGCCCTGGTGTTGGGGGATTTCGGCTTCACCCTGCTGGCGCTCATTCCCCAGTCGGTCCTGGGGGTACTGCTGGTTTTTGCCGGTCTGGAACTCTGCCCGCTCCTTCGTAGCCTGAAGACCAATGAGGAATATTTTGTCGCCCTGCTGATCGCCGGCATCGCCCTGGTCGTCCCCAATATGGGCTGGGCCTTCGCCATCGGCATCGGTGCCGATTTTTTCATCAAAAAAATGAAGGTCAAGATCTAACTGATCGAATTGCCGATAAACCTATTCAGCTGCATTCGCTTTGTGATACCACGGGGCAACCCCTGTCGCCGCCCCCTGCGGCTGCCCCTTTCCTCTTGTCTCCAGCAAAGGCCGATCGGCCCGACCGACTATTGCCTGACACGCAATACTTTCCTTCGCCGCCAATTTTTCCGCAAAACCTCAAAAGTTTCCGCGTTGTTCGCGGTCCCGAATCTTTCTTTAATCAGCTCTTGAGCAACAGCGTGCGAGCGGCTGCTGCCGGGGACGTCCGCCACCACATTGCCGCCGGGCGCCGTTTCAAGGTCTCCTGCCGATACAGGACTCTCGAAACGATCGCTGTCCTTTTTAACGGCCGCATCCCACTCAACGCATTGCCCCGGGCATGGAGCGCGGGGACAGTCGTCAATACCTGATACACAGTTCCCGCTTTACCACCTGGGTAAGCCGCACCCGGTCCACTACCTCCAGCCGTCGTCCCATTCGCATGATATACCCGGCTTCGGCCAGAGATTTGAGCACCTTCGCTACCGTGATTTTGTGCAGCGAGAGGAAGGCGGAGATTTCACCCTGGGTGAAACAAGTGGGGAGAAAAGAACGCTCGCCCTCTTTTTCACAGAACTCCAAGAGCATGGAGCAAATCCGGATCGGCGCGCTCTCGCAGGCGACGAGAGCCGAGTGCTCCAGCAGGTTGGCCAGGTTCTGCGCCAGGCTGAGCGTGAAATCGTTATGACAGCCGGTATCGCTGCGGGTCAGGTCCAGGAAGGTGTCCTTTTCGATAAGGGTCAGCTCAACCCGGGTTTTGGCGACGATGTGATTGGGCGCCCTGTAGAAATGGGCCCGGGGAAATTTGTCCCGTGGGAGAACATGCCGCAGGAAGCCGATCAGGTCACCGGTTTTGAAGTAGAGATACGTTCTCTCGTTTCCCTCGGGGGTCACCGTGGCCAGGGC
>Ga0075012_10006446_pt1 | contig 10649 bp, 6 predicted proteins | sample All_14_2_FD_71474 | JGI IMG/M metagenome (GOLD analysis project Ga0075012, IMG submission 71474) | Freshwater microbial communities in response to fracking from Pennsylvania, USA - Allegheny Zone_MetaG_DW_15 | ecosystem: Environmental > Aquatic > Deep subsurface > Groundwater > Drilled... | reverse complement strand
GCCCCACAGCCATGCCCTGAAGGTGTTTTCCGGTGAAGACAAACTCTGGGGTGTCGTTTGGCTCCAACTTGCAGTTTGGCTTCCACGTGTGCTGCTCCTTGAGGGCCGACGAGAGCTTGGATGTAACTCGAGACCTCGTGGAAGCTTCGCGCATGAACGGCATCACCGCCGCGCAAGCGAGTTGTTTCAGGTGCGGTCCGTTCTCCCCGTCGTTTACCTCCTTCACCGAGTAGATTTCCGGTTCCGAGGCGTCCGAGGCTTTCCTCTCCATCGGCGCCTCGTCCAAGTCGTCGTCGTCGTCGTCCTCGTCCTTCCCGCCTCCGCCCTTCCCGGCCTCGGCGAAGAAATCGTGCACGGGGGTGGCCGGGTGACGAAAGTTGTACACCTCCACTCGCAACAGCTGGATCGCGCAAACATGGAACGCAGCGCTTGGAACGGCGCTGGAGGTCTGGGGGACGTCCACAGAGAAGGTGGCGTACACGGGAGAGTGGTCAGAGGTGAGGAGATCGTCCACTGCGCGGTAGGCATCCTGATCGACCCGGACCGGAGGCAGCGAGCGGTGAAGAATGCGATCGCACCAACTTGGGACCTGGGCCTTGTGCTCCGTGTACTCGCGTCGCTGACCGACCTCTCTGGCTGAAAGGTAGTACCCAGTCACCTTTTTCGAATCCTCTTGCCCAAGGTCCTCCAGAGCCCGCGCACTAGAGAATGGTGTGGGCTCCACATCGCGCGCCTGGTGACCGACGATGACTCCCTTGGAGTCCTTCACGGACTCCCAGTTGGCCGTCCGCGGGAACGACTCGTACTTGTACGTGGGGGGGAAGGTGATTGGATACTCCTTAAACTGGTCGAAGATGGCCCCCCGGTCCTTTTCGATCTTGAGCTGGTCGCCCTCCAGAGCGAATTCGATACCCTTGGTACCACTCGCATATAACGCGTCCACCACCTCCCTCCTCGTCCGACCGCTGTTTGGCCAAGCGTCACGATCGGTAGCGCATACACGGAAGTTCATGTCCCCGAAGAAGAAGGTTGTGAACTGGTGGAACGGATCGGTCCCGGGAAGCTTTCCCATTTTCAACCGCCTTGACGCCAGCTTGTACTGATGGACACGCTGCTTGAGCCTTCCCGCGTCGTCTCGAGCGGCCAGGTGGCAGCAGATGAACAGCAGGGGCTGCTCGAATATCGTCATCGCCGCGGCCACAAAGCCCTTGTTCGTACCGACTCCCGCAAACCCAGCCGCAGAAGTGACCGTCTCTACACTCTTTACATGGGGCAGTAGTCTCTTCCGGATGTATACGCCGAGGCCGATCACCCCCATCGACGTCTTGGCAACCTGATAGTAGTCGGGACCTAGCTGCTGTTCCACGTACCCAAACACCCCGGGATCCATCTCCTGTACCCCGGCTACGTAGATGTCGAATTCGCGATCGTCTAATATCATCCAACTTCGAACGGACGGGGCGACCCCCCGCTTCGTGGGGGTGAAATCCGGCGCGGGCTTGTTCCCCATGTTCCAGCTTCCTGTCCATAGCGTAAGCTGCTCCTTTCCGACTCTAAGCATGGTCGGCGAGCAGAGAAGCTGCTTGTCGGAGTTTAGAGGACGAGTGAGACCGACCAGACCCTGAAGCAACGCACCTATGTAGTCTCGCTGGGACGACGACATCATATAAAATGTTCGGGTCCATATCTGCTCCTTTTTCCGCTTCTTGTTCTTGTCCTGCCCTGATATTTCTGCAATCTTTGTGGATATCCAACCCGGAATCGACTGCCTGAACCCTAACCGAATGGCAAACTCATCAGGGAAGTCCGCTTGAACTAAATGGGAAATCTCAAACGAATCGAGCACGTGTCTTTGGGGATAGGAGAGCACTGAAAACCTCGAAGAATGTACGTCAATCTGAATGATCCGCTGGACCATCCCCTCCATTTTCATCGCTACTCTAAGCTCTACTCGGCGATGGGACGACGACGCTTGTTCGTTCAACACGAAAAATGCCGGAAACGCCTGGTAAGCCGATACATCGCTCGAAATCTCTTGCGCTTGCCGAAGATCCTTCGGGGTGCCTCGGTGGCGACACCAGTACCTAAAGAAGAATGGAGTTAGTTGATGCCTTATTCAGAGTTGGTAAACTTCCAAAGTGCACTTACGGTGTGAGATCTATCGGGGACGGCATTCTCTCATCACGTCACGGAACAGATGCCTTCGAGACCTCTATGGATTGACGATGCGCATACACTCTGGTCCCTACCTACAACGGAAGTCAATTGCCTTGAACCAGACTGACAAACCCGGCCTTGGGTCAGAACCTGTGACGGAGCTGAGCAAATGGTAAAAGAACGCCCAGTCACCGTAGATAGGCAATTGTGGCTGTGGTCGCACAGTGCCCTAATACATCGCAAGTTGATCTCCTCCTCGTCACTTCGCAAAATGAATGAAACAAGACATGGATCCAATCAAATACGTGAAAGAATCCCAGATCCTCTTTGACTAGACGTGACTGGGTCTCACTCCCCTTGCTGCGATGATGATGATAAGATTTAGACTACTACAACGACGTGCATCGAATGCAACGATGAAATAATACTTCCAGATATTCCTGGTGAAGCTTCGGTCACAGACAGATGAATGAATGAACCGCTCCCTCGCAGTTTCTCCACTTTCCGTTGAGGGAGGATTTCCGGGCGGCGATACCTACCTGGTAAGTAGGTAGGTAGCTGAGCTGAGATAAGAGATTGAGGCGAGTGCTGATGAGCGACATCCACATCGAGAGCTCCAATTCCCCTACCAGCTTTTCAACACACTCACACTGATTGATTTCACTGCCTCCTCATCATATCTATACATCGTTAGAAGGATTGTTGTTCATTGCGACTTTCGCTGACATTTATCAGAAAAAAGGAAGACGTGGAGGACCATCCCTATCCGAGTAGAAAGGGTAAACAAAGGGTACAACGTTGGACAGCGGCGAGATACATCACTGAGGTTGGATAGTGGGTATGTCTTGAGTCAGTTGTTCAAAGCAGGCGATGCGCTTCTTGATTTGTAAAAGCCTTCCATTCGTAGGGGCTTGAAAGCTAGTTTGAGCTTTATTTGCGAGGGGAGTTTGAAGCTATGTTCTAAAAGAAAAGGGCAAAGGGGGCTGTGAACGATGAGGAGACGGTCGACGGTGGACTCGGCGTCGGACTCAGTCGCGACCGCCGGGAGCGATGCGCAGACACTGGGCGGTGGTGGGGGTAGTACGGATGCGATTAAGCACAGAATAGAGCGAGAGGTTCGAACCGTCACCGAGCGACTGGATTTCAAGCGCCAGGAGATAGCGAACCTCAAGCGAACCATTGACTATCTTCAAGCCCAGCACGATGCGGATAGCGGAGAGAACGTTCTGAACCCCAACGCGAGAGCTCGCTTGAACGATCGACTTAGATCTCGTGCCCACCAGCTCGAAAGCGACGTCCGGTGGACAGAAAAGATTACGCTAAGCACGACGAATGCAAGGAACTGCAGCCATGTACCTGTTTACTACTCCAAGAATGAGTTTAAGGTCTTTGTAGTATCCCCGAACATGACGTGCGGAGCACTGGTGAGACAGGTCCTTGCCTGTGTGACCTCGGACCAGAGCAGAGACCCGCGGATGACCAAGTATCTCAAGATGTTCCGCAAGGGTTTGGACGAAGCTCTGATCCTGGAACAGATGCGCCAGGACAAGGTTCGGTTTTGCATAGACGAGTTTGAAAACAAGCACTTCACATTGGTTTGCAACACGGCAAGGAAACCAGGAGTCTGGGAACCCGAGGATTTGATGGATCCCTCCAGACGCAATCAAGACGCGATCGGGTTCCTAACAGCACTGAGCATCGATTCCCATCGGGGCTTCGGAATGAACGGAGGGAAGACAGCGCCCCTGGCACCGGGCGCTCCACCAATGCTCCCTCCCCTCTACCTCATCAAGCGTCCTCCCATACTTGCCTCGGAATCGATCCAATCAGGGGAACGCCTGCAGCCCTCTCATCAGGAGGAAGTCCAGCCATCACCACAAGTGAATCAATTTCAAGATGGCCTGACTGCGGCGACTGAGTCTCTCTACAGTCTTCCCCAGACGGCTTCGATGTCGATTTCACGGTCATCCGCGGCGGGAGACAAAGACCCAGCGCTCTCGTTGGGTCAGGACCCGGCGGTTGTGGATAATCATCAGCAAATTGGTCCCGGAGACGCCTCCAGCGATATGGGGTCGCAGCCAGGGGGCAACGAGGACAAGGGCTCGGGTCGGATGAAGCGGTGGCTCTCATGGTCCGACCGTGTGGGCTCAAAGCTCAAAACGTATGCATCCAGCAGCCACGCGCAAATGGCAATGACGGAATCATCCGCGTTCGAGGCGTTTGCGGCGCTCATTCTGTTCGGGGACGTGGAAGAGAACGACGCCAGCGTTCTAAACAGCAGTGATATTGACTCCATAACAGGTGCGGCTCAGTCCACGTCGTCGGGATTGACTTCCGACGCAGCTCGAGTGCGTCAGCGCATCCTCGGAAAGGCCGCCGATCTCATGGACTTTGCGTGGCTGGGGCGGAACAACCCCACCGCTCGACTCTACTGTCGCCAGCTCGGAACCGCCCTCCAGATGGACCGTCCCCCTCGCGATCTATGGGCCGTGGTGTTCAAGGGCATCGCCCTGGGCTCGGGGGATCGCATCGCGCACTCTATTAGCTTTGACGAATTCCGGTCGCAGTACCGGGCTCTGCGTCGCTGGGAGCTGCCTGGAGGGGCGACGTACGGCTCTCGGATCGACGATCTAGTCAAGGGGTTCAAACACGACATGGAGAGCACGTACGAGGAGGTGGTGATGCGGATCCCTATTTTTGTGTGGAGTCGGCGGGTGCGGGCGGTGTTTCTTCTAGTGGCGTTTGTTCTCATCATCCTCGCCGCGCTGGAGAACGCCGCATCCTTCGTGGATATCACTCACGCCTTCCCCTCGCCCTTCCGTCCAAGCACTGCTTTCGATGACTACTACGGATGGACGCTTGACTTGTGTTCCCGCATGGCCCTCAGCGACATCGACCGCGTGTTCGTGAGGCAGCACCGCGCTGCTAACCTTCCCGCCCCGGGTTGCAGCAACACGAGCGTTTTCTCAGAATTTTCCCCTTCCGACCAGCAGCGCAATGTTTCTCTCATCCAAGGGAACGAGTGGGCGCCCTTTGCGGAAAGCATTCCCGACGCCACTTCGTCTCATGGGAGGTTCGCCGACTATCCCACGGATGGGTTCCCCCTCACCCCTGACGTTCCCTCCCACGCGTATGGGAGGTTCTCCTCCGGGCTGGACGTGTCCTCGAGGGCCGTCATCGTCGACTTTAACGTCAAGAACCTGGCTCTGGGGGTGGAGGCCCATGGAGAGTACATTACCGAGTTGGACTCGAACGGAGCGATAGTGGCGAGGCTCCAGATCTCGCAAAAGACGTCGTCCGTTCAGTCATCTTCCTCCTCCACCAGCAATGGGTTCTCCACATTCACCATCTACGCCATCACCGCGACTGTTCTTCTGGGCGTGACAGTGCTCATCATCTTTTTCCCAGTTTTGCGATGGTGTCGCCTCTGCAACCGGAAACGAGACCAAGGAACAACAGCGAACAGGGAGGGGGAGGACCAGGAGGACAACAAGAGAGAGACAACGACGAGAACGACACCGAAAGAGTTTCTCTTTATGGGTTCTTTGTTTGCATTGCTGGCGTTTGCGACGACAGTACCGCTCATCGTGACCGATTACAACACTAACCTGTTGGCGGTCTCGGCACTGAGCACCGCTTTCGCTCTGAGTGTTTCACTGTACGCCCTGGAGCGATCGTGGTCGCGCGTCTTGTGGGTCTTTGACAGCACTCGACTGAGACTGCTCTCCATTCTGATCCAGTATGTTGTCTTCGTGCTTTGTTACTCGGTGGCACTTGATGGGTGGTACTCGGACAGGCCCTACGTGTCCTATCACTACGGCCAGACGGCCCTTGCGGTGTCCATTCTAGGCATTGTGCAGAACTACGCGTACGTGCTCTTCCCCATCGAGCACCGGACGTTCGGGGACTTTGTTTCCATCCTATTTGGTTTGGTGTTCATTATGATCGCCATGACGCTGGTCTATCTCTTCTTCTCCGTCGTCGTCATTGGTTTTCGATCCTGGGTCCACCAACCGAACTGGGGCTTTTTCACAATCCGGTCGCGAAAGACGTATCGGCCTGTCACCGACAATGCTTGATTCTGTTTGATGACTCGGCATTACTTTTGTTGTTGATGCAATCCTTGCGTAATCTATGCGATTTCTAACTAGAGCTTTGAGCTGAATTGAGTTGGCTGAGTGTTAAATATCACAAGGATCAAAATTTACAACTTGCTGGTGTCGCGGCAGAGCTCAAAGATGGTGGCGTTGGCAGTTCCTCCACCCTCGCAGATGGCGACGACACCGTAGCGCTCTCCCCGGCGCTCCATCTCGTTGATGAGCGTGGTGGTGATCTTGACTCCAGTCGATCCCAGAGGGTGTCCGAGGGCGATGGCTCCACCGTTCACGTTCATCTTCTTGGGGTCACCCTTGAGGGCCTTGAGCCAAGAGACAGGGACGGGGGCGAAGGCCTCGTTGACCTCGTAGAGGCCAATCTGATCGATGGTCAGTCCAGTCTTCTTCAAGACGTTCTGGGTGGCGGGGATGGGGCCCTCCAACATGATGCGGGGGTCAGACCCAGCCAGGCCGAGGCCGACAATCTTGACGCGGGGCTTGAGGCCAAGCTTCTTGAGTCCGCGCTCGTTGACGATGAGCATGGCGGAAGCTCCGTCGCAGATCTGGGAGGAGGTGGCAGCGGTGATGACTCCGCCCTCCTGAAGGGTCTTGAGCTTGACCATGGACTCGAGGGTCACGTCGAAGCGGACTCCCTCGTCCTGGGCGTGGACGATCTCCTTTCCGTCCTTGGACTTGCCCTTGATGGGGAAGATCTCGTTCTTGAACTTGCCCTCCTTGATGGCCTTGGCCGCCTTGAGGTGCGACTGGTAGCCAAACTCGTCGAGCTCCTGCTTGGTCAGGTTGTACTTCTTGGCGAGGCGCTCGGCTCCGGCAAACTGGGAGAACTGGACACCCTCTCCCCAGTTCTTCTGGATTCCGGTAGAGTCCTCAGAGCGTCCGTGTCCGGCCTTGAGGCCGTCGACGATGCTGGCTCCGATGGGGACCTTGGTCATGGACTCGACACCGAGGGCGACGACGACGTCCTGGGTTCCGCTCATGACGGCCTGGGCGGCAAAGTGAATGGCCTGGAGCGAAGATCCGCACTGGCGGTCAACGGTCGTGGCGGGGACGTCCACGGGGATCTTGGTGGAGGCCAGCACGCACATGCGGCCGACGTTGGCGCCCTGGGCTCCGACCTGGGAGACACAGCCGCAAATGACGTCCTCGACAGCCGCGCCAGAGATCTTGGCGCGGGTGATGAGCTCGTCAAGGGCAGCGGCTCCGAGGTCGACGGGGTGCCAGTCGCTAAGGGCTCCGTTCTTCTTGCCTCCGGCGGTGCGGACGCACTCGACGACGTCTAGATATTCAGTTGTTAGTGTTTGTTGTTGGTTGGCAGACAAATCCTAGATTCTCCTCAGTCTATCCTCTCTGTCTGCTTATCGGGAAGTGGGGAAAGCGGGATGTATGGGATAGGGACGCTAAAGCTCGACTAGTACATTTCAAGAATGGGTCAAGTGCCCCCAGTCGTTGCCAACGCAGACAGAAAACACGGGGGGGGGAAGGACGGAGAGGAGGGAAAGTCAAACCTTCCCGAATAATGATGAATGGATTGTTCGTAGCGAGAGAGGAACAGCTAGGCGTCTATCTCGCTATACAGTGGGGCGGATTGAATGACAACAACTTACAAGCGTTGAGGGACATTTTAGTCGTGTTTGGGGGTAGTCACGAAGGTATGTATTATTGTGAGTTGACAGGGTTGTTGTTGTTGTTCTTGCTGGGTCCTCTCAGAAGATCACGCCATGCACGCAAGCATCGAAGCAGAAGGGACCAGTCCACCCTCTTGGTTATCGCCGCTTAAACCGTATCTTAACCTTCCGGTGCTACGTGCACCTTTGAGACTGCTAACTTGAGGATTTTGCGCAGTAGCCACTTAGGTATTCCCCTACTTGGCCACATGGGCGGTGCAGCCACTGCTATGAACCTGGTGCCGGAAGCATATATAAGCTTGTCAAAACGTTTGTACATGAGGTTTACATTCCACTCCAACCTGGTTGCCAATCGATCAGGACGGCTGGAAACCAGCGCTCCAAAAAGGCTTTCAACAAGTGGTTAAAATTGGCGTAGAACTCCTTTATCCGATCTTTCAAGTGGTCACACTGCTTCGCATCATCCTCCCCCATGTGAGCAGAGCCCTTGAAAGCGGTCTGGAGCGAATCCAACTCTGCTTCCGTATACGGTCGAAGGTTCAAGAACTTGACTGTTTGCTGAACAATCTTCCTGTTGTCGCGAAACATGGCCTCCGCTTGAATTAGAAAAAATTGATCGATCGGAAAGTATCGAAGCCACCGTTTAATCTGAGGAAGATAAATGCCTCGCATGACAGGGTTGTCGTGGAGCTTGGCTTGGCAAGTTACCAGCCCCTCAGACTCTAAGCATCTCTCAACGGCACTCACGCTCGTGTTCCAGGCATCATCGCAACTTAGTCCAAGAAGCGGATTGACGTCATTACCTTTGTGCTTCCCAACCCAGTGCGAAATGAAACGAGCTGAGGGCTCACGAAGAGACACAATAAATTTCGACCCGCTCGGAAACATTGCCTTGAACCGTGCCGGCACTCGCGGGTCCCGAATGTAGGATGGGGACCCTTCGCCTGTGATTACTCGAGACTTGTATCCAGCCACGTTGGGAAAATGCCGAAGATAAAAAGACTTTCCCTTGGCATACTGCGCGTCAAAATCGAAAAAATGAACCTCCTTGCACACGGCTGGTCGAATTCTTCCGTGCTTTATAAGGTAATCGTACAACGCCGTAGAGCCTCCTTTGTGGACCCCGAGCACCATGAACTTCGGATGCGACCCTGCGGCAAGATAACGCCACCGACAGTCGTAGGTCGAGTATTTGTCCATATAGAAGTCCGGTATAGAGAGATCTTCCGTTGAATTGTAATAATCTGGATTGAGATAAGGGTTAAACGGCTCCTTCCCAACAGTGTTCGCGATGAACGCGGGGTCATTTTCGATATCTTCACGATCCCTAAGGGGTTCGGTCGTGTTCAGCAACTGTGCACGAGGTTCATCTTCCGTGTCCTCAGCTTTGTTGCCAGCATCCTCGTCGTCGGTACTGTTGCTAAACACGGCAGGGTTGTAATCGTCCGAATCCTCGACCTTTTCATCACCAGCTCTATCGTTGGTGCTATTGACAATCGCAGGATTGTGGTCGTCCGAAGCCTCCACTTTGTCGTCGCCAGTCCTGTCATCGGTACTATTCTTGTAGACAGAAGGCTCATAGTCGTCTGAATATGAGTCTCCGTCCTTATCTTCGTCGGTTTCTTGTTCGCTCGACCCTCCGCTAGGCTTTCCAGGCACAACGTTACTTTCCGACTCCTTCTCTGCGTACCGACCTTGAATATTCCGCAACAAAATGAACTGCTCGTTTGTTTGGGCTATTCTTATGGTCAGGTAGCCCATGATAAACATGGCCACCAGGACTATCCGTAATGGCAACATGGTCTTCGTTACCGGCCCAGGGATGGTTCAAAACCCACCAACCTTGGGTCGCTCAAGGAGGACCAGCCCTTTCTCTCTCCGCTGATGGATGGCTCGCCGTTCGCAAAAACCAGATATGGGCCGAATCAGCCAACTACGGCTACAGACAAAAGAAGACACCTAGCTTAAAACACCAGAGAGTCTGGAAGAAATCAATAATTGCTCTTTAACTTCGACCTCTGATTTGCGCCAGAGCGAGGATCGAAACGAGCCACCGGCACATGGACCGAGGTCTTGCTTGAGATCACTGATAATGATAAGAGAGAGCATATAGCGCTCAACCTGTGGTTTGCAGTGTAAAGTAAACTCAAAAGTGTGGAGTTGAGTTGACCGCCCAACAACCTTCGATGTACCCGGGTATACGCAAATGATCTTGACCCGAAATCATGAATGAATGACAAAAGATGGCAAGGAAGGAGATCAAATCCACCAGCATAATTGCGAGAGTTTTCAATTCGTCTAAGCTCAAGACTGCCGTCCGTGATTCTCAATTGTGTCGAGACACTTAAGGAAGACTACAAACTCCCCACAACCATGAAGCGGCAAAAGATCTCTCTCGTGGACCTCGAGGCGGGGGCGAAGATCCTGCGGGAAGCTAAGGTGCCTCAAAAGGTGCTGGCGTTCTATAGCTCGGTCCTGGGTGGCATTACTACCGAGCGTGCCCTGATGACTGTGCCGATCGACGACCATATCGTCCATCGTGGACACGCTGTGTACGCTTACACAACCACCAGGGACTTTGAATGGGAGACACTGACGTAGGCTACCTGCCTCGGCGCATATGCAGATTTGATACCTGTTCTGTCAGCAATGGAAAGGCGTATGGGATCGATTTCCATCTTGATAGATTCATCAACTCGGCCGAAAAATGCAGAATAAAACCGTTTGCAGACAAGCAAACGATGAAGGATAT
>Ga0075012_10006442_pt1 | contig 10651 bp, 9 predicted proteins | sample All_14_2_FD_71474 | JGI IMG/M metagenome (GOLD analysis project Ga0075012, IMG submission 71474) | Freshwater microbial communities in response to fracking from Pennsylvania, USA - Allegheny Zone_MetaG_DW_15 | ecosystem: Environmental > Aquatic > Deep subsurface > Groundwater > Drilled... | reverse complement strand
ATATAAAGGCGAAATACCCCAATTATATTAAAGAAGACCCAATTTTAGAAAATATTTGCACTCTTTTTGATTCCAGATTAGGAAATCCTTATAAACAAGACGAGATGCCTGAAATTTTAAAGGAAGCAAAAAGGCGGAAGGAAAATAAAATACCTCCTGGATTTAAAGACAGCGGTAAAGAAGGAGATAAGCCTTATGGCGACTATATTCTTTGGCGTCAAATATTGAATTATGTCAAGGAGGAGCAAAAACCATTGATATTTGTTACATCAGAAGAAAAAGAAGATTGGTGGGAAAAAGGTTCAGGAAAGACAGTTGGGCCTTTATACGACTTACTTAAAGAGTTTTATCAAGAAACTGGGCAATCTTTTTTACTATATAAAACAGCAAGGTTTTTAGAATACTCTTCGGAGAAAACAGGAAAAACAACAAACGTAGAAGCCGTAGCTGAAATTCGTGAGATTGCAACTCAAAGATATAGAGAAACACCCTTAGCAAGAATTCTGGAGCAAAATGAAATAGTGAACAATCCAACCAAGGCCATTGGACAACTTTTAGTAGAAGTACTTGAACCAACATACAAATTTACTTGTAGTGGACATTTTAATCCGAGATTAAGCGACATACCAAATTTAAGAGTAAACTTAGTAAAAACACCTAATAGTGTTCCTAACTACCTGATTCGGTTTGGAACGGGAACTACTTTTGACTTTCACGTTCATTTAAAATCAACTGATTTTGGAACTTACCTACCAGTCGGACAGTACGTTTTTGAATACGAAGCTTTTGTTGACTCAGAGAATGAAGAAAAAACCGCATGACAAAATATATTAAATATGGGGATGAAAGCCTAATTTGCATGTTCATGCTCGCTGCTACGTCACCATGCAAACTTTAGAAACCTAAAAGGAAAAATGATATGGATAAAATAAATCGATTGATTAAGAATCTAAAAGAGTTCCAAAAGGACATCAACAAAGTTAAAATTCCAGTTAAGACTGATGAAGACGGATATATTGACAAAGAATGCCCGAATGAAGAGTGTCTATTTCAATTTAAGGTAAATGCGGAAGATTGGGGAAATAACTTTAAAGACGAAAAAGTATTTTGTCCAAATTGCAAAAATGAATCTGCCGCAAATACATATTACCCAAGTGAGTTCATAGGCCAATTTAGAAGAGAGTTGATTGCATCATTTAGAGAAAAAGTTTTAAAAGGCAAACAAGTACCGTATGATTTTCTGCCATACATAGCAACCAAGAAATGGAATTTAAAAATAGAGTGTGAATCTTGCGGTTCACGATATTCAGTAATTGGGAGTGCATTTTTTTGCCCATGTTGTGGGCACAATTCAATTGAAAAGCATTTCGAAGATTCTGTTGTGAAGATAAATTTAAAAATTCACGAAATTGAAAATATTAAATCATCAATAGTAAATACTATTGGCGCAGACAATGCAGATATTATTGCAAGGTCAATAAAAGAATCATGCCTATCTGATTGTGTTGTATCGTTTCAGCATTATTCCAATTTGATGTATTTGAAGATAAGTGGGAAGAAACCAAAGTTTAATATATTTCAAAAGATTGTTGATGGCTCAGAAACTTGGAAAAAAGAAATTGGGGAAGGATACGAGGATTGGATTAGCTCGCAAGAATTAAATTTGATGAATAAGTTATTTCAGCAAAGACATTTGTTCCTTCATAGTGATGGAATAGTAGACCAGATGTATCTCGAAAAAAGCGGGGACAGTAAATATAAAATAGGCCAAAGAATCGTGATTAACGATAATGAATTGATAAAACTCGTTGAAACAATTTTGAAAATAGCAGAAAAAGTAAAAGGATATGGCACCTAACAACGTGTAGCTGTCCATTCTGGGCAAAAGCCCTCAAAGTTAGCTAAGAGATGTTTTATACTCCCAAATCCCCCGTTGGCACAAATGTTCCATATCAAAAAAACCGACCCTTAATAACTGTCATTAAAGCAAAACTTGCTTAAACTGTAAAATAAAAGAAATAAAACAAACGAACGAATCATTTTAGACACAGTACCCCAACCACTAAATCAACCACCCCCAATCAAACCCCCACTGCGGCGCAAAAGGCCCCGCACCTCGGTCAAAAAAAAGAAAGCATCACAACCATTGGCACGTAAACTCACGCTGCCCCCGGCGCACCGTTGCGCTTCAAGGCAGTATTTTTTAACTTAAATAGATAGTATATTATGTCAAAAAATGTAAATTCTGGACATGCCATTAACGTGGACAATTTCCAAAAGCTCACCAATGCCGTCACCGATATGGGTGCGGACTACCAGCCTACCAACGGGCTGTACCTGCTGACGGCGCTGACGGCACTGCTTACACTATGCAAGGCGGGGCTACAGGGAGTGATTGCCCCTTTTGCGGCCTATAACCGTGTTGTTTCGGAGCGGGCAGCGTTATATGCGCCATTGAACAAGCTGGTCACTCGCTTGCTGAACATGTTTTACAGCACGGAGGCACCGAAACAGGTGAAGGATTTGGCCAAGACGAAGGCGGACCAGATTAGGGGCGTTGACAATAGGCCGAAACCGGACAAGGATAAGGAGACGCCGCCACCTACGGAAGACGCCGATACACCATCCAAAGACGACGATGACAGCAATGACAGCAAAGAAAACAAGGAAGACAACCAGCATTCTGTTTCACAACAGACATTTGTGCAGCGGGCAGATAATTTTGCGACTTTCATCGGCATCCTGGCCGCCGAGCCTAGCTATGCCCCCAATGAGGGCGACCTAAAGGTAGTTGCCCTGCAAGCGCTGTTGGCCAGGATGGTAGCGCTGAACAACGATGCTGATTTGGCCTACCGTGCCTTGAAGAAGGCTCGCAATACCCGTGACGAAAGCCTGTACACGGAGCTAACGGGCTTGGTGGACGTCGCATTGGGCGTCAAAACATACGTGAAAGGTGCTTTCGGGACAGACCATCCTTTTTTTAAGGCCATCAAGAGCCTTCGGTTCACACGGCCAAGCAAGGATTAATAGGTGACTTATTGGTAAATAGGCAGTGCCGAAACTTGGATATGGGGGCTTGTTTTATCAGAATGCCCCTATTTTTTTTGCTAAAGGCTGGTTGTTTTATCATATAGCCTCCTTACTTGTTCCTATTGCCACGATGTTTGTTCAGATAAGCGAGTTGTTTTCTGTTTTTTGCGAGTTGATTTCTACTTTTTGCGTGTTGATTTTTGCTACAGGCAGGCTGATTGTTCAGAATGGCAGTCGGTTTTTTCGATAAGCATTCATTCAAGTTGCCAATGCCAAGTTACCTACCCGAAATGGCCATTGGCGGCCTAAGTTTCCTTCCCATCACTACCTTTTCCCACCTCCCTGCCACTCCTCGACCACTCGCTCCACGAACCAACGTAGAGTTTTGGAACTTCCATGCCCGCCTGCGCCATGGCCAGCAGGCTGTGGCAAGCGGTGACGCCGCTCCCGCAATGCACCACCACGTTCTCCGCCGCACGGCCCGCCAATGCGGCTTCGTATTTCTCAAGCAGCGCCTGCGGCGAAAGGAAGTGCCCAGCATCATCCAGGTTCCCAGCAAAGGGGATGCTCACCGCACCGGGGATATGGCCCGCCACGAGGTCAATCGGCTCCCTGAGTCCGAGGTAGCGGTCGTTTTCCCGCACGTCAATCACCAAGTAGTCAGGGTTTTGTGCAGCGCTTTCCACTTCGTGGATGTCTGCCGTCGGTAATAGCCATTCCTCCACAGGGAGGCGTTCGACGGGAATCCTGCTTTTCTCACCACTTGCCACGGGATAGCCCACTGCCAGCGCAGCCGACAGGCCGCCGTCCAGCACCTGCACCTTCTCCTGCCCGATGGCCTTGGCCATCCACCAGAAGCGGGCAGCGGCGAGCGCTCCGTTCTTGTCGTCGTACACGACCACGTGGCTTTCGGGCCGGATGCCCCATTGCGCCAGCAAATGATTGAAATGCTGCGGAGCGGGCAGCGGGTGTCGGCCACCGTTGGCTGCATCTTGGGATTTATCCGCCAAGTCCGTTTCCAAATCCACCCAGATGGCGTCGTCGAGATGCTGCGTGCGGTAGCGCTCCTTGGCATCGGGCCCAGTGCGGGCGTCAATGAGCACGAGGTTTGGGTCATTGCGAAGCGAAAAAAGCTCGGCGGCGGTGATGATGGGCTTCATGTTTTGTTAATGATGAATGGTTAATGATGAATGATGAATTGCTGCGCTAACGTCGGGGAGGTTTTGAACCTCCCCGACGTTTAACACGCAGCAATTTTATGGGATAAATAGCGGAAAAAACCTCACTTCATGCCCGCAGTCCGCACCTCCAGCGGCGGCAGTGGGGGCAGTTCGTTCGAGGGTTTGTCGAGGTAAAAATAGGCAGTGGCGCAATAATCCTCGGAGCGGTAAAAATTGACCCAACCGTCGGGGAATTTGGGGTCGGAGAGCTTCGGCGCACCGGGTTCGAGGAGTTTGATGCAGCCCTGCTGCACGTTCACGGTGACGGGGATGAGCGGTGCGGTCATTCGGCGCACATCGTCCCGCATATAGCCGCCCAGCACCTGTATGGTGGCCTTCATATTCTGCTGGAAGAAAAGCGCATCGTCGAGGTGGAAGCGGTAGATGCTCCATTGGCGGGTGCTATCGTTCGCCACGGGGCATCCCTGCGTGCGGTTGATGAACTTGCCGAGGCCCCAGCCCGACCCCACGTAGTCTTCGGCGCCCGTACCGACGATGGTGGGGTATTTGCCGTCGCCGTCGAGGTAAATCTTGACCTCGCCCTCGCCCCACCAGCTTTTTCCGTAAGCTGGTGCGGTGATGAGGCCCATGTTCACGCCCAAGAGGCGGCCCCGGCCCGTCACATTGGGCAATAGTTCGAAGTCTTTGCCGAGCGTGGTCTGCAATTCCCGCCGCCAATGGCAATGGAAGTAGAGTGCATCGTCCGGTAGGGCGTCCACCAATTGAAAATCAACGTCGTAGAAGAAAAGGTCGAGGCGTTTGGGGGAGTCATTGGTCACCACGATTTTGGCAGCCTTGCGGAACGGCATGGGGATGAAGCAATTGAAGGAGCGTCCCTCTGGGCTGCTGAACAAAGCGTTCTCAAACGGCATCGTCTGGCCGTGCGAGATGCTGAAAAAATCGCCCAGCGGCACGCTGACGGCGGGTTTCACTTCCCCATCCCAGAACATTTCGAGGCGAATGGAGCGCAACATTTCCGGACTGCGGTCATTCACTGTGAGCCAGATGCGCTGCACGATGCCCGTGCCCTTCACGTCGAGCAGGGTGGCGCTCGCCCCGGCCTCTATCGGTTCAAAGGCGTGGCCCTTGGCGCTTTGGTTTTCCATGCCACCCGCACCACGGGCCGCTTTGGGGTTCTCGAATGTGGCCCAGCGGGGTTGGTCGCTGCGGAACTGGTAAAGGTTTTGGGCATTGAGGAAGGATGCAAAGAAAAGCAGGGGGAGTAACAGGTATTTCATCTTGCTGGTGGAAGTTTGTTTGGGTTAAAGGTAATTTTTGCCCAAACAAACGCCAGCAGTTTCTTGATAAAGTTGAGTGATGTGAGCCTTGTTTTTTATTGCAAAATAACTTTGGCACTATGCAGTTGGCCACTAGCTAGCGCCGTCAAACTGTAAACGCCTTTTGGCAGTTGAGGCAAATGCAGCGCTTGGCCGTTTTCCAAAGTGGTTTGTAAAACGGTTTTTCCGGTGAAATCCACGAGTCTTAGCTCTGATTTTTCATTGATATTCAAATATAAAATGCCCGTAGTTGGGTTCGGATAAACCAGTCTTTCCTCCGAATGGGCCTCCTCCGTATCGGAGATGACGACGGGAGGCGGCATCTCGCAGGAAGTCATTTCACCAGCCAGGAAATGGGCTTTTGCGGGGATGGTGCCGCTGTTCAGGTTGTTGGGTAGGCCAATGGAAGCGAACGGCATTTCCATTTCCTCGAAAAAAGGCGGTGATGTCGGAAGGAAAAGCGAAAGCTGTGGGAGGGTACTGCTGTTGGGTGGTTGCATGCTGCCCTTTACGTTGTTGCCATATTCAAAATGACTATCTCCAGAGAGTACATACAGCCCCGTGTAGGGAAGACTGGACGTGACTTCGTTTCCAATGAAAAGCTGTCCCGACGAAGCCGGGTTGTTGTTCATGAATATACCGAAGAGTTCGGCCCGGTTTCGGAAAAAAGTGTTGCCCGGCCCGTTGATGCCGTGTGAATCGTCAATGACGATGTTTTGGACGATATTGCCTTCCAGCAGGTTTTCATAGACAAAATTCCCGTGCAGCACCAAATCGCCCGCAGCGCTGGCAGGCAGGTTGGTTTCCGTCCAGAAAGGCTGGGTGGAGTAGTTGTAGGCAAGCACATTGCCGTTTGCGCCAGCTTGTAGCAACATGGAGTGGCGGAGATGCTGGAAAATATTGTTCTGCACCAGGCAGTCCCCTGTATTGAACTGGAGCACCACGCCATAGCCCTGCCCGCCGCCGCCATATTGAAAGGCGTCCTGGAAATGGCAGCCCGAAACTTCCATCTGCGTGCTTTGCTGCAAGGTGAGGTGTGCGAAATTGCAGTTTTGTGAGGCAATGCCAGTCACCCTACAGTTGGCCGCCATGTTGAAATAAATATTGCTGGTCTGGGTTAGGGTCGTGTCCTTGCGTTCAATGCTCAGGCATTCCACGCCGACAAATTGCACGGGCCTTATCTTCACCAAACGTGGCTCTTCTGCCAATGGGAAACTCCGGCGCAGCGGGCGGTGGATGGTCAGTTTGCCGTTTTCGGCACTCAAAATCTTGCAGATTTGCCCCGTACTGTTCAGTGCCCAGTCGGAGGTGACGAGTTCGACATCGTCCACTACGAATTTTACGAAGTCGCCAGCTTTGAAAACCCCATCAGGGTCGTCTATGAAAATAGTTGTGGAATCCTTGCGGGCTTTGGCGGTAAGCCAAGCGGTGTCTGTCTTTATTTTGCCGCTGGCGCTGATGAGGTGGTCCTCTTCCGTCAAATCGAAAATAAGATGTGTCTCAGTGGCGGAGGCCCCTTTTAGCACTTGCCCTTTAAGTAGTTGTATGCCTTGGGTAAAGTAATACTCGCCAGGCGGGAAGAAAAAGACGGTTGGGTTGTCTTTGAAGTCATTTAACAATGCTGAGAGCCCTTGGTCGCAGGGTGTCTCCCCATCGGCGACGATGCCTTGCTCCAGTACGTTGATGGTGTCAAAATTGGGGAATTGATTCAGAAGGCCAGCCATTGACCAATCGGTCATTTTTCCATAAGGCAGTTGTTGGCAGAAAGTAAGGAAGGGATTGAGGAGGCTCGCCAATAAAATGGCGGAAGTGAGAATAGCTTTTGTGTCCATGTGTGTCCTAGTTTGTATGACTAGGGGGCAACTGTTGGTTGCAATAATTCTGCCAGCATTTGCTGGGGTGGCGGCTATTTTGGACTAAAAATAGCCCTAAGTCCGCTGCACTCCGTGTCGGATGGACTTGCCCACCCGACACGGAACCCAGCGAAGCTGTATGATGCCCCTGGTGGGGTCAAATATAGCCGCTTAGCAGCCTCCGCCAAAACTAATTCCGCCGTACATGATGCCATCCACCTCAATGAGGTCCACGAAGGGCCAATCCTTCGACGGGATTTCATCGGAATGGGGGTTCCATTTGAGCAATTCACTGGCAGGGTTGGTGCCTGGAAATTCATACACTGGCACCCATTTTTCTTCGCCATTTTTTCTTCGGTAAATGCCGTTGCCCTGCGAGCTTATCCAGTAATTGCCAATCCTGAGCACGTCGTAGGTATTGCTCTCCACGGGCAAGCCGCTGCTGATGGATTGCCAGGTCTGGCCCATGTCGTTGGAGATTTCCATGACTTCCTTGGTCATGTACATGGCTACGACTTGGTCATTCGTCACAGACAATCGGAAAGGCGAACAGTTTTGGCGCACCCACCTCCAAGAATTGCCTTCATTCGAGAAAAGGATACCGCCGTTCGTGCTAGCGACGAAGCTGTCGCCCAGCTTTTTTAGGCTGTTCACGTACGAGCCTTGGAAGGTTTCCCGCCAAGTCTGCGTTCCATCCTTTAGGGAATAAATGCCGAGGCCAGCGGCCACCCAAAGTTCGTCGCCAACACGCTGGATGGAGTTTATGATGTTGTTGGGCAGGTCGTAATTCAGGCAAGCCCAAGTGGTGCCCAGGTCATAGCTGGCGTAGATGCCCTTTTCGTGGAGGCCAGCGTAGATGATTCCTTCCGAGACATGCAGGCTTCCGATGAGGTGGTTCGGCATCAAAAGCGTATCCAATTGCCGCCAATGCTGCTTTTTTTCATCACTCAGGAATAGGCCATGCTTCCGGCTGGCAAGCAGGATTCTGTTCCCAAAAGTGTCCAGTAAACTAACCTGAAGGCCCTCTGGCAGGCCATCATCGGTGGGAATCCAAGTGCGGCCCAGGTCAGCGGAGCGGTACATGGAGCCACGGGACTCGGTTTTTGCAGCATCGGCGTGAAAACTGGCGTTGGCAGTCTCCACCGAAGTGGTGGATTCTTTTTGGCAACCAAGGAACAACAGGACGGGCAATAATTTTCGAAACATGGGTCGAGTTTTTAATTGTGAATCAAGATAGGCCCAAATTGCACCCATCCTTTGCCGAAGGCAGTAAAAACCCTGTAAAACAGTGTAAACGAAATGTAAAACCCTGTTTACCGAGCTTTTAACCCGTATTTTTGTACAATGAAAAAATGGATGCTAAAATTGGGTTTGCCCATCCTGCTGCTGGGGTTTGGCCTGTTTGCTTTGCAGGGCATGTCGCTGTTCAGCCAATCCAGTCCGAAGGCCGACGGGCGGCAGTTTTCGCAGCAGGTAAACCTTGCCATGCGCCAGGCTGCCGACCGCCTGCTTGACCTTGCCGGGGACTCCACCCATGCCATCCCGCCCGTCGAGGAGGTGTCCGGCAGCGAATACCTGCTGCGGCTGGAGAACAATTTCAGCTACGACAGCCTGCCCGCCTATTTGGAGGAGGCGCTGGCGCAATTCGGCATCCAGGAAAAATACTACGTGAGCGTCCATGATTGTATCACCGACTTCCTGACGCTCGGCTATGCCAGCGAAACGTTCAAGGCTGGCGACACGCCTTGTAGCGGACGGGCGCATCCGGTGGGCTGCTACAACCTGTCGGTCGTTTTCCCCGAAAGGGCAAAAAAAACAGGTGGGAACGGCCTCGCTTGGGCGGGGCTGGTTGCCCTGGTCGTGGCGGCAATGGCAATTGGCTACGCTGTTAAGCCATTGAAAAACAATAAGTTAGAGGTGGCAGAGCAAACGCCTCAAACCACTGGCGCTGCTGCATTTATTCAAATTGGAAACACCCAGTTCGACCCTGCCAATCAGTTCGTGCAGATTGGTGAACTGCGCCAGCCGATTACCTTTCGGGAGGCCAAACTGCTCCATTTTTTCGTGCAGCACCAGAACCAAGTGCTGGAACGTGACGCCATTTTGGCGGCCGTTTGGGAGGACGAGGGCATCATCGTGGGCCGCAGCTTGGATGTTTTTGTTTCCCGCTTGCGCAAAATTTTGCAGAAGGATCCCGCTTTGAGAATAGCCAACGTGCATGGGGTCGGCTATCGGTTGGAGGTGGCTTCGGAGCCACAGCGCGCATGAGTTTTTTTGTGAAAATACGGCTAGAACCGCTTGCAAAACACTGTTTAACAGCGAGTTAGGCATAAAAAAAACGGATGACGTTGGAAAAGACCACGTCAGCCGTTTTTTTTATGCTTGAACCTGGGTTGTCAGACGCCTTCCGCCACCCGTATCCTGATTTTTTTGATTTCCTCCAACAGCCAGCCGTCGAGGTTCCGGTACCAGTCGAGGTGCGGCGACCATTTGGCGCAGCCACCGACTTCGGGGCCGTGGCAGCAGGTTTCTTCCCACTGCTTCCCGCAGGAGGGGCAGCGGCCCGCCGTGTCAAAAGTGTGCCAACTATGGCCGCAGGTGCAGCTCCACTTATCGGCGGGAGTGGGTTCCCAATTGCATTTGGGGCAGGCTATTTTTACTTCGGCCATATCAGACTGAGTTATGAGTTTCAAACTACGAGTTACGAGCAAGTTGTAGCTCGAAACTAAATAGAAAAACCGGGCTTCAATGGGGAGGCTCCCGCGATGGGGCGCTAGCCAACGAAGTCCGGTCGTTTTTTTGGCCGCTGGGCTTGCTTTCGCAAAAGCCTAACTGCCTATGGTCGAAAGCCGGAAACTAGATAGCTTCCCGACGCTTCTTCTGCTCCAGATAAATTGCCTTGAGGCGTTCGGCACGCTTGACGATGGACGGCTTGGTGAACTCCCGGCGGGTACGCAGTTCTTTCAGGGTCTGCGTCTGCTGGAATTTACGTTTGAAGCGCTTGAGCGCTTGGTCAATGGATTCGCCGTTTTTGATTTCAGTAATCAACATAAATATAAAAATTGTGCTTTTAGTCCGCAAGCCCTGATTTTACTGGTATTTCCCGTTCAGGACCTTCGGTAGAATTCTTGGATTTTTTAATGGGGCGCAAAGTTAGGGAAGTTTGACGAAAAAACACTTGTCATCTTCTTTTTTGAAAAACATTTTCTCGAAAATAGCTAAAAAAAACGGTGTGCATTGGCAGCTATCGGCCAGAAGCGTACCTTGTCGC
>Ga0075012_10006441_pt1 | contig 10652 bp, 11 predicted proteins | sample All_14_2_FD_71474 | JGI IMG/M metagenome (GOLD analysis project Ga0075012, IMG submission 71474) | Freshwater microbial communities in response to fracking from Pennsylvania, USA - Allegheny Zone_MetaG_DW_15 | ecosystem: Environmental > Aquatic > Deep subsurface > Groundwater > Drilled... | reverse complement strand
GTCCGATCAAGGACAGCAGGAGGCATCGGGCAGCGGAGGTCCGGGCAAGACCCCCGGGACGCAAAGCTCGTGGGATGCCGCGCAGTATCTGCGCTTCGAGGATGAGCGGCTGCGGCCGGCCATCGACCTGATCGGGCGGATCGTGCATCCGGGGCCCGCGCGGGTGGTCGATCTCGGCTGTGGTGCGGGCAATGCGCTGCCGCTGCTGGCCGCGCGCTTTCCGGGCGCGACGGTCACCGGCGTCGATGGCAGCGCCGCGATGCTCGCCAAGGCCGCGGCTACCGGCTTCGCGACCGAGCAGGCGGACATCGCCGCTTGGTCGCCGGCCGCGAAGACGGATGTGCTGTTCAGCAACGCGGCGCTGCAATGGCTCGGCGGGCATGACGTGCTGTTCCCGCGCCTGCTGTCGGCGGTCGCGCCGGGCGGCGTCCTCGCCGTGCAGATGCCGTCCATGCATGACCGCCCGCTGCGGGCCGAGCAGGACCGCATCGCCCGCGACGGCCCCTGGGCCGGGACGCTGTCGCGCATCGTCAGCGCGCCGCCCATCCTGGCGCCGGGCGACTACTACGACCTGCTGCGGCCGCACGTCGCGTCGCTCGACCTGTGGGTCACCGAATATGTCCACATGCTGCGCGGCGAGGACCCCGTCGTCCAATGGGCGATGGGCACCAGCCTGCGGCCCTTCCTCGACGTGCTGACGGGCGCGGAGCGCGACGGTTTTCTCGATGCCTATCGCGCCGCGATGCGCGCCGCCTATCCACCGCGCGCCGACGGCGTGGTGCTGCTGCCCTTCCGGCGGCTCTTCATCCTGGCGCGCTTGCCGTGAGCGCGGCCGCGGAGCTCCGCCGCATGATCGAGGCGGCGCGCCGCGTTGCCATCTTCACCGGTGCCGGCATCAGCACGGAATCAGGCATTCCGGATTTCCGCGGCACCAACGGCGTCTGGACCAAGATGCAGCCCATCCTGTTCCAGGATTTCGTCGCCTCGGCCGAGGCGCGGCGCGAGACCTGGCGGCGCCGCTTCGCCGGCGACGACACGATGCGCGCGGCCCAGCCCAATCGCGGCCACCGCGCCGTCGCGCTGCTGGTCCGCCAGGGCAAGACGCAGTCCGTCATCACGCAGAATATCGATGGGCTGCACCAGGCCTCCGGCGTGCCAGAAGCGCAGGTCATCGAACTGCACGGCAATTCGACCTACGCCCATTGCCTCGACTGCGGCACGCGCTACGAGATCGGCGCCCTGCGCGTTGCCTTCGACCGCGAGGGTGAGGTGCCGCCCTGCGCGGCCTGCGGCGGGCTGGTGAAGACCGCGACGATCAGCTTCGGCCAGGCCATGCCCGAGGAACCGATGCGCCGCGCGCAGGAGGAGACGCTGGCGGCGGATCTCTTCATCGTGTTGGGGTCCTCGCTGGTCGTCTATCCGGCCGCGGGGTTCCCTGAGATCGCCAAGCGCAACGGCGCGCAACTCGTCATCGTGAACATGCAGGAGACGCCGCTCGACGACATCGCCGACCTGGTGATCCATGAGGCGATCGGCGAGGTGATGGGCGGGGCGGTGGGCGTCAACTGAACGACCGGCGCTTCTCGGAGCATTCGTGTTGCCGCGGCCAACCGCAGGGGCGGCCTTGCGGGTGCGACCCGCGTCACAAGCATCGGGCAGGCCGGCGACGGCCCTCGCGGGGGCGCAGGATCCCCCGCAGCGCACTACCTCCGAAGCCCCCTGAACCGCCTGTTGCGACGGTACCGCGTCGGCGCCGGCATCGGCTCAGTAGGTCGTGACGCCGGTGGCACGGACCACGGGCGCCCATTTCCGTCCCTCGGCCTGTATGAAATCCATGTACCGCTCGCGCGACATGGGTGAGGGCGTCGCTTCAACGCGGGTGAACTGCCGCACGAGGGTCTCGTCGCGCAGGGCTTCGAGGGCCGCAACGTGAAGCGCGTCCTGGATCGGCTGCGGGGTCGCGGCAGGCACGGCGAGACCGTACCAGTTGTCCGATACCACGCTCGGCATGCCGAGTTCCGCGGTGGTGGGGACATCCGGCAGCGCGGCGATGCGGTTGCCGGTCGTGACGGCGAGGGGCCGCAGCGTGCCCGCGGTGATGTGCGGCATCAGAACCGGGACATCCGCCACCACGAAATGGACGCGCCCGCCGAGAAGGTCCGTCACCGCGGGCGCAATGCCGCGATAGGGCACATGGACCACCTGAAGCTTCGCCTCGGCCGCCAGCAGCTCGCAGGCGAGATGGGTGATCGAGCCAACGCCGGAGGAGCCGAATTGCAGCGCGCCTGGCCGTGCCCTGGCGGCTGCGACCAGATCATCGAGCGAATGGAAGTCGCCATCGCCCTTCACGACCAGGACCTCCGGCACCCGCACCACGAGCGTCAGATGCGCGAGATCGTGCATCGCGTCGAAGGGCATGCGCGTCGGCATGGCAGGGATGATCGCGAGGGTGGCCAGGGTGGTGAGAGCCAGGGTGTAGCCGTCGGGGGCTGATTTCGCGACGGCGTCGACCCCCAGCACGCCGCCGGCGCCGGAACGGTTCTCCGCGACCACGGTCTTGCCGAGCCGGGCGCCGAGCGCCTCGGCGAGGACGCGGCCGAAAAGGTCGGCCGGCCCGCCCGCGACGAAGGGAATGACGAGGCGCAATGGCCGATCCGGCTGCCAGGCGAGGGCAGGCCGCGCAAGCGGCAGCGATGACGCGGCCAGCAGGATGTTGCGTCTCAGCATGGTCGATCTCCTCCCCGGGGCGTCGTCGTTGCGAATCCAGTTTGTTCTTGCGCGGGACGATCAGTGCGCGGTGTCCCGCAGGAAGTCCCGCGCCTCCCGCGCCACGATGGCGGCGTGTTCCCAGGTCACGCAGAAGCGCCCGTTCGGCACCACCCGCAGCGTCGCGCCGTGAAGGTGGACCATCATCTCGTCCCGGTACTGCAGGAAGTAGAAGTGCTCGCCCATCAAAACCCGCACCGGGCAGCGCAGCCGGCCGAGGCCGGCGGCGAGGTCATAGGCGCGCAGCGCGTCCAGCGCCTGCCAGCGGTCCCGCCCGGCCTCGATCTGGGCCCGGTTGATACGGTCCATCCAGGATTGGGTCGGGTGCATCGGTGAGTGCGCCGGGTCGCGGTCGAGCACGAAATCGATCGTGCGCGTCAGCGGAAAGCCGGACGCATCGGTGGGCCGATGTTCGGCGGTGACATCGCCCTTGGTCTGGTTGAGCGGCACGCCCGGCAGGTAGGGGCAGTTCACCAGCAGGACCCGCGAGACGCGGTCCGGGTGACGACCGGCGAGATCGGTGGCGACCAGCGAGCCGACGGCCTCGCCGATCAGATGCGCGCGGGCGATGCCATGCGCGTCCATCAGCGCGAGGGCGATGTCGGCATAGTCGCCGATGCCGGGCTGTCCGGCGACGTGGTCGGACATGCCGTGGCTTGGATAGTCCATCGCCAGCACATGGAAGCCCGGCGCGAGTTCCTCGATCAGTTCCAGCATCAGGGCGGAGGATTGCTGGTTGATGTGGAACAGCAGAACTGCTTCGCCGCGCCCAGCGCTGCGATAGTGGATGGTGCCGAGCCTCGTCTTCAGCAGGCCGCGCTGGACCTCGGTCACGGCCGGGACGTCCCGGGTCGCCGCAGCCCTGCCGCGCGGCATCGCCGGGGGATGCGTGCGCTACCGTGGATGCCGGCCCGCGAGGATGACAGGCGTCCCCACCCGGTCTGACCGGAGATGCCACACGTCTCGTGACCGCCCGGGTGCCGGATGGAATGCCGATGGACGGCCGCGTGCGCGAGCCGTGTCTTCATGCCGTTTCTCCCGCGCCCAGTGTTCCGTAGCGAGATCGGAATGACAAGGCCGCTTTTGCCCGGTGCTTGTCGGGACTGGGTCGCTGGAGCGGATCCCGATCGGATGGAATCGTCGGGTCGGGCGAAGATGCCCATGAAAACAGAAATCGAGAGGCGTTGCCGTGAGCCACGGCGAACGGAAACGGCCCTAGCCGCGCCCCACCATCCGGCGGAAGCCGAGGAACAGAGCGAGCGCCACGATCAGCAGCCCCGCCGCGAAGATCACCGGAACCGTCGCACCGCCCGACATGTCCGCCAGCCACCCGGCCAGCGGCGGAAACCCCGTGCATCCCGCGTAGAACCACACGAAATACACGCCGAGCCCCTGCGCCCTCCGTTCCGGCGGCACCGCCAGCGCCGGCAGGGCCGAGAACACCGTGATCGGCAGCGCGTAGAGCAGCCCGTGGAGCGCCAGCAGCACCGCCGCCCAGCCCAGCCCCACGACCGGCAGAGCCGCGGCCAGTGCCGCCGAAGCCGGGATGCAGACCAGCACCATCGGCAGCACGATCCCCGGCCGCCTCGCCAGCAGCGCCCCGGCCGGCACGGCCAGTACGTTCACCCAGGACATCAGCGAGGTCGCGAAGCCCGCCTCCCCGACCGACAGGCCGCGCGCGACCAGCAGCGGCGGCGCGAAGGTGACGAGGATCATGTAGGTCCCGTTGATCAGCGCCCAGCAGGCGCCGGCGAGGCACATGAGGCGGATCTCGCGTCCGGTCAGCCGGCCTCCGCCCGAGGGTGGCGGCGCGGCGCCCTGGGCCGGGCGCGATGCGACGGCCAGCGCCAGCCAGGCTAGACTCATCACCACTGCGCCGACCAGGAAGGGCAGCTGCCAGCCGAGGCTCACCGCCAGTCCCGGCAGCACCGCCTGCGCCGCGGCGATGCCGAGCGGCCAGCCGAGCACGTAGATCGCCATGGCGGGGAACAGGTCGGCGCCCTTGAAGCGGTCCTGCATCATCTTGGTCAGCAGCACGATGACCAGGACGGTGCCGGTGCCCATCAGCAGCCGCCCGGCATAGAGCAGCGCCACGCCACCGCTGGCCGCCGTGGTCACCAGGCCGCCGGCGACCAGCAGCGCGCAGCCGCCCAGCACCATCGCCCGATCGTGCAAGCGCGGCCCGGCAAGGCCGATCGGCACGGCGAGGAAGAGGCCGGGCAGCCAGAACAGCCCGACCAGCGTGCCGAACTGCGTCCAGTCCATCCCGAAGGCCGGGACCAGGGCGGGCCCCGCAGCGCCCGGCCCCTGGAAGAGCACACCGAGCGCCGCGCGCAGCAGGAAGACCGCGGCGAGGAAGCCGACCGCGCGCCTCATCGCAGCACCAGCAGCCGGGACGGGGCGCGCAGGCGGACGCGCAGGATGGCGTGCTGCCGGAACCGCCGGGCCAGCATCGCGATGCGGCGCGGATCGCCCAGCATCAACAGGTGCTCCTCGGCCCAGGGCGGCCGCGCGGCGTGGCCAGTGCCTTCGAGGACAGGCATCCGCGCGACACGCCGCAGCCGTGCCAGCGCGCGGTCGTTCCAGCCGCCCGGCATCGCCCGGCTCATCGGATTCCACGCGCCGATGAAGGCGCCCTGACGGACGCGCGCCGCGGCCAACAGCGCATCCACCGGGGCCGAACGCCGCCCGAGCCGCGCCTCCGCCCCTGCCGCCTCATAGACCGTGATGCGCCAGCCGCGCGCGAGGCGCGGTCCGATCGGCAGCGGGTCGGGATGCAGGATGCGGAGATGCGGCAGGCTCACGACAGATGCAGCAGCATGCCCTTCAGATACTGGCTCTCGGGCAGCATCGGATGCAGGGGGTGGTCGGGGCCGGCGCCGCCCATGTGCAGGATGCGCGCCTCGCGTCGCGCGCGGTGCACCCCCCAGGCGACGGCATCGGCGAATTCGCCCGGTGCGACGTGGTGGCTGCACGATGCGATGAACAAGAAGCCGTTGCGCTCCACCAGCCCGGCCGCGTTCCGCGCGAGCTTCGCATAGGCGCGCAGCGCCGCCGGCTGGTCCTTGCGCGTCTTGGCGAAGGCGGGTGGGTCGGCGATGACCACGCCGAAGCGCTGGCCGGCGCCGAGCATGCGCTCCAGCGTCTCCATCGCCTCGCCGCGCCGGGTGGTGACGCGGTCGGCGACGCCGTTCAGCGCGGCGCCCTGCGACGCGGTGGTCAGCGCGTGCTCGCTGCGGTCGAGCAGCGTCACCTGCGTCGCCCCGGCCGCCGCACAGCCGATGCCGAAGCCGCCGGTGTGGCAGAAGGCGTCGAGCACCGTCGCGTCCTTCGCCAGCCGCGCGACCCGTGCGCGATGCTCCCGCTGGTCGAAGAACCACCCCGTCTTCTGCCCGCCGAGCAGATCGACCGGGAAGCGCAGCCCATTCTCCTTCACCACCGCGCCGGCGGCGTCGCCGGCGAGTAGCTGCGTTTTCTCCGGCAGCCCTTCCAGGCCGCGTACGCCGCTGTCGTTGCGTGCGACAACGCCGCGCGGCGCGATCAGCGCGGTCAGCGCCTCGACGATCAGCGGCGTCGCCGCGTCCATCCCGGCGGTGTTCGCCTGCACGGCCAGCACGTCGCCATAGCGGTCCACCACCAGGCCCGGCAGGCCATCGGCCTCGGCATGGACCAGGCGGTAATGCGGCGCGTCGAACATCCGTTCCCGGATCGACAGCGCCTGCGCCAGGCGCGCCCGGAACCAGCCCGCATCGCAGGGCGCGGCCGGGTCGGGATCGAGCCGCCGCGCCGCGATCAGCGAATGCGGATTGAAGTGCCAGGCGCCGTGCTTCACGCCGTCATCGCCTTCCAGCCGCACGATGCTGCCCGGCGGCAACGCCTTGGCGGCCGGGGTCATGGCGATCTCGTTGGAGAAGGTCCAAGGGTGGCCGCCCTTCACGCGGCGGTCGCGGCCAGGCAGCAGGCGGAGCACGAAACGGTCGAGGGACATGCCGCCGCCTAATCCCTCCCGAAGGCAGGGGCAAGCCCGTCGGCGCGATGGGGTGTCGCTTCCGCGGCATGGTTGCCGAAAATTTTTCGATCCGTTGGTTGAACTACCGAAAAAAATCGCCATCTGAATGTTGCGGTCATGCCCGCGGGATTGATCGGGAGTATTCCTCCTGTCTCCGCCGGGTCGTCGGGCATTGCTCGAGCAACATGGCTGCCAGGAGAATCAACGATGTCCGCTGGCACCCCGAGCGCCTTTGCCCGCTTCTCCAGTGACGTCTCGCAGCGCTGGACCCGGGCCAAACCGCTGCTGCTTGGCCTCGTCATCGGGCTGGTGGCCGGGCCGGTCATCTCCGGCATGGTCGGCTTCCAGATGCGCACCAGCACGGCACAGACCCTGCTGCACGAGGGCGTGGTGGAGCAGCAGGCAATCAGCTGCAACAATCGCGCGCGGCTGGAAACGCCGACCACGGCGCAGCTCGACTGGTCTGCGCGCAACAACCTGGCGCGCCGCTTCGCCACCGACCCCGCCGGCGGCACCAATATCGACCCCGATGTGGCGCGGGCCTGTGCTGATCGTCTGGCGCGGTGACCCATCATGGAATCCCGTACCACGACGGAGTTGGTGGAATTCCAGCACCCTTTCCTGCTCTCGACCCGCAGCGGGCCGCTGCCTGCGGGCCGATATCGGGTGGAGATCGAGGAGGAGATGCTGGACGGCCTCTCCTTCCCCGCCTGGCGGCGAACCAGCATGACGATCGCGCGGCACGGCCTGCCTTCCGGGCGGCTCGTGCAGGCCTTGTCGATCACGCCGCTGGAACTGGCCACGGCGCTCGCTGCCGATGGAGCGGCGCGGTCATGACGCCCGCGTCGCCGCGGTGGGATGGCCACCGGCTGCTATTCACCCTCATGCTGGATGATGGCGAGGAGGTGCGCTGCGCCATCTCGCGCCTTGCCCTGCTCGGCATCAGCGGCACCGGGCCGTTGCGCAGCACCGACGTGCCGGCGCTCTTCGCCGCGGCGCGGCCGCGCATCGAGGCCGCCGCCCTCGCCAAGCTCCGCGCCCGGTCGAGTCTGCCGCTCGGCGTGCTGCACATCTGGGAGGACGACATTCTCGATCCCACCCCAGGGGCCACGCCCTGCGCCAAGGAAGCCTCCATGCGTCGCGGCTGAGATTCCGGCGGATCGCAATCCGGACTAGAAGGCCCGGATGCTGATCTGCCGTGACCTCGCCTCCCTCCGCGCCGCGACCGCCTCACTGCGGGCCGCCGGCAAGCGTCTCGCCCTCGTCCCCACCATGGGGGCGCTGCATGACGGGCACCTCGCTCTGGTCGCCGTCGGCCGCCAGGCGGCCGATGCGGTGGCCACTTCCATCTTCGTCAATCCCCTGCAGTTCAATGCGAATGAGGACCTGTCGCGCTATCCGCGCGACGAGGAAGGCGACCTCGCCAAACTGCGGGCCGCCGGCTGCGACCTGGTCTGGATGCCCCCCGTCGAGGCCATGTATCCGCCCGGCAGCGCCACGGTGATCGAGGTCGCCGGCCCCACCGCCGGCTGGGAAGGCGATGCCCGTCCCGGCCATTTCCGCGGCGTCGCGACGGTCTGCTGCAAGCTGTTCCTGCAATCCCAGGCCGAGGTCGCCGCCTTCGGCGAGAAGGATTGGCAGCAATTGCAGGTCGTCACCCGCATGGCGTCCGACCTCGACATTCCCATCCGCATCCTGCCGGTACCGACGGTGCGAGAGGCGGACGGCCTCGCCATGTCCTCGCGCAATCGCTTCCTGTCGCCCGAGGATCGCGCGACGGCGCCCGTGCTGCACCGGACGATGACCCGTGCGGCGTCGGAGATCGCCGCCGGTCACGCCGTGGGCAGCGTCCTGGCCGAGGGCGTCGAGACGCTGCGCGACACCGGTTTCGCGCCGGACTACCTTGCGCTGGTCGAGGCCGAGACGCTGAAGCCGCTGACGGCGCGGCGCATGGACGGGCCGATGCGGATGATCGCGGCGGCGCGGCTCGGGACGGTGCGGTTGCTGGACAACATTCCGGTCTGATGGCGGGCGGGGCGAGGGCTCTGCCGTCCTCCGCACTGCTTTGCGCCGCCCGGGGGCCTTTCTGAGGGTGCGGCCGCTTCCGCTGTCGGATCGAGAGGGACTTTGCCCCTCTCGAGCTCTCCCCACCAAAGGCCACAGGGCCTTTGGAAACCGATACTTGGCGCCGGGTCCTGCCGCCAGAATGGTGCCGAAACCCGCTCTTGCGCACGGAGCGCGCTGGGCGCGGGCAGTATGCCTGTGATGCCCAGCACCGGAAGATTGCTCCAACCACCTGGCGGGGTGGTTTGGAGGGGCGGCGCCCCTCCAATCCCAACAGCGGAGGCAGGCGGGATATCAGGAAGGCTCTACGGACTGATTCGGAGGGGGGTTACGCCCCGCCGACCCTCATACTCCCCGCGCGCAGTGCAACGCTGTCACCGGCCGCCCCAGCCCCGTCTGGAAATCGATCTCATCCGGCCGCGACCAGCCGAGTGTCTCGATCCCGGTCGCCGGGTCGCGCGCCCGTTCCTGCGGGGCGCCGAAGGCCCGTTCCAGCCGGGCGCGCAGGGCGGGGGCCTGCGATTCCTGTCCCTGGATGGATACGCAGACCAGCCCGCCTGTCCGCCCATCGAAGGCGAAGGCGACGTTCAGGCGCAGGGTGCCGCTGCGGAACTCCCCGGCCAGCAGGTATTCCATGCGCGCGGAGGGCACGGGCCGGCGCTCGCCGGGCGGCAAGGCGCGTACTTGCTGGCTCCGCAGGGCGCGCATCACCTGCTGCTGGCTCATCCCCCAGCGGGTGTTTTCCCAATGGGCGGAAGCCGGCGCGGCCGAAGCGGCCAGCAGCAGCGCCGCGACCCAGCCGAGGCGCACCGCGTCAGGCCCGCCCGTGGCAGGCCTTGTACTTCTTGCCTGACCCGCAGGGGCAGGGCGCGTTGCGCGGCGTGCGACCCCAGGTGGACGGATCGTTCGGATCCACCCCTTCGGCGATCGGGCGCGGCGCGGCGGTGCCGATGGCCATGGGCACCGCCTCGTAGATTGTGCCGCCGCCATTCGCCATCTCCAGTTCGGCCGAGGCCATGGCCGGGTCCGGGTGGCGCATGTCGAGGAAGCCGATGCCCTCCGGCGAGGGCGGCGGCGCTTCGGGGCGCAGCTCGATGCGCAGCAGCAGGCTGGTCACGCGCTCGCGCAGGTCGTGCAGCATGGCGTTGAACAGGTTGAACGCCTCGGACTTGTATTCGTTCAGCGGGTCGCGCTGGCCATAGGCGCGCAGCCCGATGCCCTGGCGCAGATGGTCGAGCGCCAGCAGGTGTTCCTTCCACACCTGGTCGAAGACCTGCAGCAGCAGGGACTTCTCGATCTGGCGCATGATCTCGGGGCCGACATTGGCGGCGCGGGAGGCATAGGAGCGGTCCGCCGCCTCCTCCAGCCGCTCGCGCACGGCGTCGTCGTCGATGCCTTCCTCGCGCGCCCAGTCGGCGACCGGGACGTCGAGGTTCAGGACATCCTGCACCTGGCGCTGCAGCGTCTCGAGGTCCCACTGCTCGGGATAGGCATTCTCAGGGATGCAGCGGGCGACCAGTTCGGCGATGGTCTCGTGGCGCATCTCCTGGATGGTCTCGGCCACCTCGTCGGCGAGCATGAAGGCGCGGCGCTGGGAATACACTTCCTTGCGCTGGTCGTTCATCACGTCGTCGTATTTGAGGAGGTTCTTGCGCATGTCGAAGTTGCGCGCTTCGACCTTCTTCTGCGCCTTCTCCAGGGCCTTGTTGATCCAGGGATGGACGATCGCCTCGCCTTCCTTGAGGCCGAGCTTCTGCAGCATCCCGCCCATGCGGTCCGACCCGAAGATGCGCATCAGGTCGTCTTCCAGGGA
>Ga0075012_10006440_pt1 | contig 10652 bp, 6 predicted proteins | sample All_14_2_FD_71474 | JGI IMG/M metagenome (GOLD analysis project Ga0075012, IMG submission 71474) | Freshwater microbial communities in response to fracking from Pennsylvania, USA - Allegheny Zone_MetaG_DW_15 | ecosystem: Environmental > Aquatic > Deep subsurface > Groundwater > Drilled... | reverse complement strand
TGGCCGTCGCTGACCACCTCGCCCTGCAGGGTGATGCTGCCGCTGCTGGCCCGTTCCAGACCGGCCACGGCCCGCAGCAGCGTGGTCTTGCCGCAGCCCGAGGGGCCGATCAGCACGCCGATGTCACCGGCACGCAGCCCCAGCGACACACCGTCCACCGCGGCCTGGGGCTGGCCGGGGTATTGCACGCGAAGCTGGGCAACGTTGAGGAACATGGTGGGGAAATTGTAGATGACTACAATTCGCATTTGTGTTGTTTCGGTGGAAGCCCCGGGGTTCCGGTCGCCGGACGCCGCGCCGACCTCCGAGCCTCACCGACGTCCACCCATGCCCCGCCACCTGCCCCAAGCCCTGCTGCTGCTGGTGGCGCTGCTGTTGACCCTGCCGGTGCTGGCCCTGGCCGCCTCGTGGCTGCAGTTTGATGCCGCGGCCCGCGACGTGCTGGCCCAGATGGCGCAGACCGTGTTGCCCGAGTACGCCCTGACCTCGCTGCTGCTGTGCGTCAGCGTGGCCGTCGGTGTCGCGGTGGTGGGCATGGCCACGGCCAGCGCGGTGACGCTGTTCGACTTCCCCGGCCGGCGCCACTTCGAGTGGGCGCTGCTGCTGCCCCTGGCGATGCCGGCCTATGTGGTGGCCTACGCCTACACCGACTTCCTGCAGTTCAGCGGCCCGCTGCAGAACTGGCTGCGAGAGGCCTTCGGTCTGCGCGGGCGGGTGTTTCCCGAGGTCCGCAACACGCCTGGAGCGGTCTGGGTGTTCACCTTCTCGCTCTACCCCTACGTCTACCTGCTGGCACGCACCGCGCTGACCGAACGGGCCGCGCAGCTGATGGAGGCGGCCCGCCTGCTGGGCGCGCCGCTCTCACGCCGCATCCGCGAGGTGGCGCTGCCGCTGGCGCGACCGGCGGTGGCTGCGGGCGTGGCGCTGGCCCTGATGGAGACGCTGGCGGACTTCGGCGTGGCCAGCTATTTCGGCATCCAGACCTTCACCGCCGGCATCTACAAAGCCTGGCTGGTGATGGACAACCGCCTGGCGGCGGCCCAGCTGGCCACCCTGCTGCTGGCCACCGTGGCCATCCTGCTGTGGCTGGAGCACCGCGCGCAGCGCCGCCTGCGTTTTGCCGCGCTGCGCGGTCAGCGCGCCGGCAGTGCCGAGGCACAACCTGTGCGCCTGCGCGGCGGTCGCGCCCTGCTGGCGGTGGCCGTCTGCGCTGCACCCATCGTCTTCGGCTTCGTGCTGCCGGTGCTGTTCATGCTGCGCCCGCTGATCGGTGGCTGGGCGGAACTGCCATGGGGCATGTTCGTGCAGTGGTCGCGCAACAGCATCTGGCTGGCCGGGTTGTCAGCGGCACTGGCGACGGCGCTGGCCCTGGCGCTGGCTTTCGCCATGCGGGTCAAGTCCGGCGCCTTCACCCGCGGGGTGGTGCAACTGGCCAGCCTGGGTTATGCGGTGCCGGGGGCGGTGATCGTGGTCGGGCTGCTGCTGCCGGTGGGCTGGTGGCAGGCCGCACGGCCTGACAGCAGCGTCGGCTACTGGATCACCGCCACGGTGCTGGGCATTGTCTGGGCCTACCTGGTTCGTTTCACCGCGGTGGCCTTGCAGTCGGTGCAGAGTGGGTACGCACGCGTGCCGGCCAGCCTGGACGATTCGGCGCGCATGCTGGGCACCACCGGCGCCGGTCTGGCGCTGCGCGTGCACGCGCCGCTGCTGCGTCGGTCCATGGCTGCCGCGCTGCTGCTGGTGTTCGTGGACGTGATGAAGGAATTGCCCGCCACGCTGGTGCTGCGGCCCTTCAACAGCGACACCCTGGCGGTGGTGGCCTACCAGCTCGCGCGCGACGAGCGCCTGGGCGAAGCCGCCCTGCCAGCCCTCACCCTGGTGCTGGTGGGCCTGCTGCCGGTGATGCTGCTCAGCCGCACGCTGCGTCAGCGCTGACCCGGCGCTGCACGAATGCGGTGGTGCGGGCGCATGTGGCGCCCCCAGCAGGAATCGAACCTGCATCTAGCGCTTAGGAGGCGCTCGTTCTATCCATTGAACTATGGCGGCGGGTGGACCCGGGATTGTAAAGGGCCGACGGTGGTCTGCCGGCCCAGAGGCAGATGGCTCAGGGGCCGGTGGCTCAGTCGTACCGGAGCGTGAAGATCAGGTCGATCGCGTTTTCCTCGCCGGCGCGCGCGCGCAGCGTGAAGCGGCGCGAGAGGTCGTAGAACACCGACACGGTGCCCATGGTGCCCGCGAGGGTCCGTTCGTAGCTCAGGTAGAGCTCGTTGGACAGGCGTTTGCCCAGGGTCAGCGCAGCGGCGTTGGTGCTGCCGTCGGTGTTGGTGCTTTCGCCGCGCAGCGCCAGTTCGTCCAGGCCCACCGCCTTGGCCAGGTTGACGCCCGGTCCCTCGCCACCACCCGAGAGCAGGGCCAGTGCCGCCTGCTGAAGCACGGCGGCCTCGGCCCCGGCGCCGGAGGCCGGGCGGCCCAGCACCAGCCAGGCGAGCTTGTCGCTGTCGGGCATGTCCGGGTCAGAGTACAGGCGCACCCTGGGGCTTTGCGCGGTGCCGGTGATCTGCACGCCCACGCGCTGGTCGCTGTTGCCCTGCGGGCGGATGGCCAGGATGTTGAGCGTGGGGTCGTCGTAGGGTCCGACAAAGCGCAGCACACCGGTTTCGATGCTCAGCTGCTGGCCATAGGCCCGGTAACTGCCGCTTTCGGTTCGCACCTCGCCGAGCACGCGTGGTGTCGGCACGGCCGCGGTGCTGCGCAGGTTGAGCTCGCCGGCCAGCCGGGTCTTCAGGCCGCGCCCCTGGACCTCGAAGCGTTGGCCCAGATCGAGATCGATGGACACGTCGGGCTCGACGCGGCGCGCATTCGGGTCCAGTGGCGCATTCCGTCCACCGCGCATCACCACGTCACTGCCCAGGCTGGGGGTCAGTTCGTCCGGCAGGATGAACAGCGCTTCGTCGGCCCGCAGGCGACCACGCACCAGCAGCCGTTCGCCGGCCAGCTGGGCGGTGAGCTGGCCGCTGAGGGTCAGCCGCCGGTCGGCGCGGGTGGACACGCGCAGCCGGTCGGCCGTGGCCTGCAGTTCAATGAAAGGTTGGCGCTGTCCGCCCGGACCGACCGGCCGCCATTCGGCGCTCCCGCTGGCTTCCAGGCGGCCACCCGCATCGGCGCCGCGCGGACCTTGCAGCGACAGCCGTTCGATGCGGATGCGTTCGCCGGCCAGCGTGGCGCGCAGTTGCCCGCGCGTCAAGGCAAACCCGTTGACGCGCGAGATCAGGGCGAGTTCGTCAGCCTGCAGGCTGCCGGACCACTGGGGCGTGCCGCGGGTGCCGGTCAGCGCCGCTTCGGCGCGCAGGGTGCCGCGCATGCGCCATCCTGGGGGCGCCAGGGCCGACCACACGCCGACCTGGGGCAGTTCGGCGCGCAGGCTGCCAGACAGCGGCATCGATTCGGGCCACCAGCGGGCCAGCAGACCCGCGTCGGCCGACCCCTGACCGCCGGCCAGCTGGGTCTGCAGCTCGGCGCTGGCTTGCCCCAGCCGTTCGCTGCGCCAGCGCAGGCTGGCCTGCACGCTGCGACCCTGGGCACTGAGCTGCAGATATGCCTCCTGCACGCCTGCGTTGACGATCGCGCCCGTGGCGGTGGTGCCGGCGCCCGGTGGGGTGGAGCCGATCAGCTGCTCGGTCTGCACCGTCAGGTCGCCGCTGCTGCGTTGCAGCTGGGCGGACAGGCGCAGGGCCTGCGCCGGATCGGCCGGCAGGGCCAGATCCCAGTCGGCCGCGAACACCAGGTCGCCGCCCAGGCCCGCCTGGCGCATCGCACTGTTGCCGGGCGTGCCAGTGCTGTACAGGGCGTCCAGCCAGCTCAGCGGCAGGCCGCGCAGGCGTCCCCGGCTTTCCAGCGCGCCGGCCTGCCAGTGCAGGTGGCTCCATTCGATCTGCAGGGGATCGCGGGGGAGCGGCGTGCCAACCCCCTCGCGCCAGAGCGGACGCAGGGCCAGCCGACCGCTGCCGCTGTCCAGGCTCAGTTGCTCACCCGGGCGGTGCCAGGTCAGTGCCATTGGTGTTTCACCGTCCAGCGTCCAGGCGCGGGCCCGGGCGTCTTCGCGGTCGTCGTCGACACGGAGGCTCAGGGCCTGCAGCACCAGTCGGCCGCCGTTGAACAGGTCCGGCGTCCGGTGCTCCAGGCTGCCGCGGGCGTCGGCCTGCAGGCGCCACGGGGCCTGGGCGCCCTGGGCCTGCAGCTGCAGGGCCAGCCGTTCGAAGGGGCCGCTGGCCTGCAGCCGAAGGTCTCGCACCATCCAGGGCTCGCCGGTCCCGCCCGCCGGTCCGGCACGCCAGGCCGGAACCGCGAGCGAGGCGTCGATCGTCAGCGGCCGGGGAGGGGGTGAGCCGGTGACGGGTGCCCAGCCAGCGGCGGCCAGTCCACCTTGCCAGTCGGCCTTCAGCTCGGCGTTGCCGGCCAGGACCCAGTCGTCCAGGGGCCGCAGGGCCGCCTGGACGCGAGGACCGAGCACCGGTACCGAGCCCAGGCCGCGCAGCCAGGCCATGAGCCGGTCCGCGGCGCTGACCTGCAGTTGCAGTTGCCCGCCACCAGCGACAGGACTCAGGCGCCCCTCCAGGCGGGCCTCCAGGCCGGGGGCCTGCACGGCCAGCGGACCCTCCCACTGGCGCCGGTCGAGGTCGAGCCGGCCCTTTGCCTCCAGCCGCAGGTCAAGGGCGTCGAGGGACAGGGTGTCCAGCGTCAGCCGCCCGGCCCCGGTGGCGGCGGCCTGCCACATCCCTTTCAGCTGCGCCTTGCGCAACAGGGGGCGCTGGCCAGCGCGCGTGGCGCCGCCGGCCTGGCTGGGCGTCACGCTGGCGTCCAGGGCAATTGCGTCGGGGCTGCCGTCGGCACTGGTGCGGGTGCTTTGCGCGCTCAGGCTGGCGTCCAGTGCCAGCGGGGTGAACGTGCTCCACAGACGGGCCGGATCGAGCTGGCGCGCCTGCAGTTCCCCCTGCCAGCGCGGTGCCTGGCCGGCAGACCACCCGATCTGTCCCTGACCCTGAACCCGACCCGGGCCGATGCGGGCCAGCAGTTCGCGCACCTGCCACTGCGAACCGGTCTGTTCGACCACCCCCTGCAGTCGGTCCAGCGGCAGCCGATGCCGGTCCCAGGGGCCCGGTCTGGCGTTGGTCAGGTCGAGGCGGGCGCGCCAGGTGGTTCCGTCGGGCGCGGCGTCGAGGCGGCCGGACAGCAGTGTCTGCGGAGCCGCAGGCCAGAAAGCCGACAGGTCCAGGTCACTGGCTTGCGCCTGCACGGTGCGCAGCGGCTGCGCCGCCCAGGGCATGAGGCGGGCCTGGGCGCTCAGGGCCGGCGTGGCCTTGTGATCGGTGCTCTGGGCGCGGGCCTGCAGGTCCAGTGTGGCGCTGGTGCCGGCGAGCGTGCCGCTGGCCTGGGCCGTGGCCTGCAGCGTGACCGTGCCATGGCCACCAGGGACCGCGGTGCGCACCTCGCCCTGCAATTGCAGCGCCAGCGGCATCGGGGCCTGGGCGCCGAGCGCCGCCTGCAGGTGGTACCGCCCCTGCGCCAGCTGCTGCACGTCCAGCGTCAGGCGGTGGGCTTCCGCGGTTCCGGGGGGCAGCGTCGGCGCGCCGTCGGCATCGGCGCGCCCGTACCGGTAGTGGCCACGCAGCCCGCTGGCCTGCAGGGTCTGCCGTCCGCTGACCTGCAACTGGTCGATGGACCAGGGCAGGCTCAGGCGCAGCGGCAGTGTCAGGGACTGCAAGGGGGCGGTGGCCGGCGAGGGCGGGCGCTGGTCGTCGACGTGCAGGCTGTCGATGGCCAGTGCCTGCACCTGGGCGCCACGGCCCAGCAAGAGGCCGGTCCAGAATGCGGATCCCAGGTCCAGGGTCAGCTGTTCGGCCCGCACGTCCAGGCCGGCGCGGGCCCAGTGCAGGCGTTCGATCCGGCCGCCGCTGCGCAGGCTGCCCCGCACGCCTTCGACCTGCAGCCGCCCAAGGCTGTCGGCACGCGACTGGGTCCAGCGGCTGGCCCAGTCCAGGGTCTGGGCCAGCGAACCGGCGGTGCCGGACCACAGCCACAGCGCCAGCGGCGCGGTCAGCAGCAGCGCCAGCGCGGCACCCGGCAGCCACTGGCCGAGCCAGGCCAATGCGCCAGGCCAGCGCCGACGTGCTCGCGCGGTGGTTGACGGCTCGGCGCGGGGGGCCTGGCCGGTGTCGTCGGGTGGGGGTGCTTCGCTCATGGAACGCTCAGAAGCTGAAGCCGACGTTCAGGTGCAGCCGCCATTCGCGGGACTGCTGGCCCCAGGCCAGGTCCAGTTGCAGGGGGCCGACCGGGCTGTTGTAGCGGACACCGGTGCCCACACCCCAGTGCGGTGTGAGGTCGGGCATGTTGTTGGCCACCGCACCGACGTCCACGAACACCACATGTTCCCACGGGCTGAGGGCACCCTGGCGCACGATGGGGCGCTGCCATTCAAGGCTGCCCACGGCCATGTAGCGACCAGGCGAAACACCGCCGTCGGCCTGCGGAACGCCGATGTCGCGCAGGGCGTATCCGCGCACCGTGGTGTCGCCACCGGTGAGGAACAGCTGCGTTTCGGGGATCGGGGCGGACTTCTGGGCCCAGAGGGCACCGCCCTCCAGCCGCAGCACCAGGCGGCTGCGGGCGCCCGCCGTGCCCTGGCCGGGCGTTGCCTGCGGGTCGGGTTGCCCCAGTGGCCAATAGCCCCGCCAGCGGGTGTGGGCGCGCGTGAACGGGCGGCGCACCGAGCCCAGGGTGGTGCCGGCGCCCAGTTCCACCCCCAGGCCATAGCCGTTTTCTGGGAAAGGTGTCTGGTCGAAGCGCCGTTGGGTCCAGGCGTAATTGGCTGACAGAGCCGACTCGGCGCTGGGCGCGGTGTCGAGCACCGAGTTGCTGGCGCGGGCCCGGTCGTACTGCAGGAACATGCTGCGGTCGAGCACATGGTTTTCCTGCGAGCGGCCAGCCCGCAGGCGTTCGCTTCGAGTGGTGTCGAACCCGTCGATCTGGCGCGCCGCCTGGGCGCCGGCGATCCAGCGCCAGCCCTTGTCGTCCGGCGGGGATGTCCAGTCGCTCGAGACGATCTGGTCGTCGCGCTCGAACTGCAGCTTGCTGATGGCACGCCAGCCGATGCCCGGGATCCGGTGATGGGTGTGCTCCACCGAGAACCGGGCGCCGTTGTCGGTGCTGCCGCCGACACCCAGCACCAGCTTCTGGCGCAGTGTTTCCCGAACCTGCACCAGCACTGGTGCGGGCCGGCCATCGGTCGGCGGCTCAATGGTCACGAACACCGAGTCGTACAGACCGGTGTCGGCGATGCGCTGCTGCGCGTCCTGCAAGGTTTCCAGATCGTAGTCGCTGCCGGGGGTGAGGCCGCTCAGGCGCACCAGGCGCTCCGGCGTTTCGCTGCCGTAGCGCTGCGCGCCTTGCACCTGCACCGTGCCCACGCGCACCGGATCACCCGAATCGAGCTCCACCGTGAGGAAGGCGCGCTGGGTCAGCGGGTCGACGTCGGCCAGGCTGTTGTAGATGCGGCCGGCCGGGTAGCGTCGGGTCGTCAGTTCCCGCAGCACGGCGGTCTTGGCCGCGTCCCAGGCCGTCTGGGTGAAACGTTCGCCAGGCTGCAGTGTCCAGGCCGAGCGGACGGCTTCACGTCTGGCCGCGCCCTCGGTGCTGTCGGCCAGTTCACCGCGGAAGTAGATCTGCGCCGATGCCACCAGGGTGGGCGGACCGGGCTCGATCCGGATGTACACACGGCCCAGCGGCGTGTCGCCTTCGGCCCGCGGCCCGTCGATCTGAAGCTTGGGGGAAAAGTACCCCTGCGTGGCCAGCAACTGGTAGAGGTCGTCTTGAGCCTGGACCACCAGTCGCTGCAGCTCGTTCGCGTCCAGGTTGCGCAGTTCGCGAAAACGTTGCAGTTCCATGTGGCGCAGCAGCAGGCCCCGCAACTCATCCGGTGCCTGCAGCTCGACCTCGAACCGCGGTCCGGCAGGCGCACGGGCGGTGGCACCGGTTGCCGGCGCGTCCGGGTCGGCGGATTCGGCCGCCTCGGCAGGCGCTGGCGCGTCGGCCTGCGCCAGCGTCAGCACCGGAGCGCCGCACAGGCACAGGCAGAGACACCATGCGCGCCATGCACGGTGCGGAGTGAGGAATGTCATGCCCCGATTATTTCGACAAAAGCCGCATCGTCTCTTCCAGGCCCTTGAGGGTCAGCGGATACATGCGCTGACCCACGAGTTGCTGGATGATGCTGATGCTCTGTCGATACTGCCAGACGCCCTGAGGTTCCGGGTTGATCCAGGCGAATTTCGGAAAGGCGTGCGTCAGGCGCTGCAGCCACTCGGCACCGGCTTCCTCGTTGTTGTATTCCACGCTGCCACCGGGCTGGAGGATCTCGTACGGGCTCATGGTGGCATCGCCCACGAAGATCAGCTTGTAGTCCTTGTTGTACTTGCGGATGATGTCCCAGGTCGGGAACTTTTCGGCGTAGCGGCGCTTGTTGTTCTTCCACATGTAGTCGTAGACGCAATTGTGGAAGTAATAGAACTCCAGGTGTTTGAACTCGCTCTTGACGGCGCTGAACAGCTCCTCGACGCGCTGGATGTGCTCGTCCATGGTGCCGCCCACGTCCATCAGCAGCAGCACCTTCACATTGTTGTGCCGCTCCGGAATCATCTTGATGTCCAGCCAGCCGGCGTTGGCTGCGGTGGAGCGGATGGTGTCCGGGAGGTCCAGTTCCAGCTCATGCCCCTCTCGCGCGAACTTGCGCAGGCGGCGCAGGGCCACCTTGATGTTGCGCGTGCCCAGTTCCTGCGTGTCGTCGTAGTCGCGGTAGGCGCGCTGGTCCCAGACCTTGACCGCACTCTTGTTGCCGCCCTTGCCGCCGATGCGGATGCCCTGCGGGTTCTTGCCACCGTGGCCAAAGGGTGAGGTGCCGCCGGTGCCGATCCACTTGCTGCCGCCCTCGTGGCGTTCCTTCTGCTCTTCGAGCCGCTTTTTCAGCGTCTCCATCAGCTCGTCCCAGTCCATCTTGGGCGCGTTGGCGATCTGCTCGGCCGACAGGATGCGCTCCATCTCCTGGCGCAGCCAGTCGGCGGGAATCGGCTTGGTGAAGTCGGCGATCAGTTCGACGCCCTTGAAATAGGCGGCGAAGGCACGGTCGAACTTGTCGTAGTGCTTCTCGTCCTTCACCAGCGCGGTGCGGGCCAGGAAGTAGAAGTCGTCCATGGTGCAGGCCTCGGGGTTGGTCGGGCCCACCACGTCGGCCTGCAGCGCCTCGAGCAGCGTCAGGTATTCCTTGACCGAGACCGGCAGCCTGGCCGCGCGCAGGGTGTAGAAGAAGTCGATCAGCATGGTGATCCCCCGGTGGGTGAGGCGTTCAGTCCTTGGCCTGCGTCGCCGCGCGCCAGCGCCGCGCCAGCTGCAGGCCCAGGCCGCCACCCAGGCCCACGGCCACGATGCCGGCGATGCTGCCGCTGTTGTACCCCTCGGCGAAGACATCGAAGCCCAGCCAGCGGGCGATCCAGTAGCCCGCGAGCGCGCCGCCGACAAAGCCGATGGCGTCGGACAGACCTTCCTTGAGCAGCTTCTGCGTGTCGCTCATGGCCGCATCAACGATTCCTCTGGTTCATGAACACCAGCTTCTCGAACAGCGTGGTGTCCTGCTCGTTCTTGAGCAGGGCGCCCACCAGCGGCGGAATGCTGACCTTGCTGTCGGCACTCTGCAGGGCTTCGAGCGGGATGTCCTCAGCCATCAGCAGCTTGAGCCAGTCGATCAGTTCGCTGGTGCTGGGCTTCTTCTTCAGGCCGGGCAGGTTGCGAACGTCGTAGAAGGTCTTCATGGCCGCTGTCAGCAGCTCGTTCTTCAGGCCGGGAAAGTGCACTTCCACGATCTTGCGCATCGTGTCCGCTTCCGGAAACTTGATGTAGTGGAAGAAGCAGCGGCGCAGGAAGGCGTCGGGCAGTTCCTTCTCGTTGTTGGAAGTGATGAACACCAGCGGGCGGTGCTTGGCGCGCACCAGTTCGCGCGTTTCGTAGCAATAGAACTCCATGCGGTCGAGTTCGCGCAGCAGGTCGTTGGGGAACTCGATGTCGGCCTTGTCGATTTCGTCGATCAGCAGCGCCACCGGCTGGTCGGCAGTGAAGGCCTGCCAGAGCACGCCCTGCACGATGTAGTTGCGGATGTCCTTGACACGTTCGGCGCTGTCGCCGGTGTTGAGCTGGCTGTCGCGCAGGCGCGAGACGGCGTCGTATTCGTACAGGCCCTGCTGCGCCTTGGTGGTGCTCTTGATGTGCCACTGCAGCAGCGGCATGTCCAGGGCCTGCGCCACTTCCTCGGCCAGCATGGTCTTGCCGGTGCCGGGCTCGCCTTTGACCAGCAGCGGGCGCTTGAGGGTGATGGCGGCATTGACCGCCAGCATCAGATCCTGGGTGGCGACGTAATTCTGGGAGCCTTGGAATTTCATGGTCGGGGGCGGTGAAAGTGGTGCCGGCGAGGGCTCCGTCGATCCGCCGGACGGGCGACGGATCAGGGTTATCAATAAGTGGTCGGTAATAGTGCAGTCTATATAATCGTCTATTGATTTTTATCAATGTCCATCCCATTGTGCTTGCAAAATGAACCATCTGTTGTCCAC
>Ga0075012_10006439_pt1 | contig 10652 bp, 12 predicted proteins | sample All_14_2_FD_71474 | JGI IMG/M metagenome (GOLD analysis project Ga0075012, IMG submission 71474) | Freshwater microbial communities in response to fracking from Pennsylvania, USA - Allegheny Zone_MetaG_DW_15 | ecosystem: Environmental > Aquatic > Deep subsurface > Groundwater > Drilled... | reverse complement strand
CACGTGTTCGTCTCATCGAGTTGGCGCGCCAATTCTTGGCGTCACTGCCGCTCGATGAAGTGGAATACGTTAAGTCAATGATTGGCGATGTCTTTGACGTTTACGAAATCGACGATTATGAGGGTTGGCAGGGATAAATGCATTTCCCACCCACAATCGGCGTAAGCCTCTGATTTGGAAAGCCTTATCCGTCAGCGATGCTTGAAGAAGCTCACCGTCGGCCGAGCCGCCGTGCCCCTATCGAGCCCGTCTTGGACCACGTTGATCGCCCGTTTACGTCACTTGCAAGATCCTTGCGTCGTGTACCAGCGTCTCGTCATCTTCGCGTGCCTGCTCGCCCTGATTCTGAGTCAGGTCGTGGCTTCGGCCGCGCCATTGGCGGAAATGAGCTTGGAGGGCCTTGCCACCCCGGAAGCCCACTGCGCCGCGATGGCGGAGAACGTCGAGCAACCAGGCGGCTCTACATCTGAGCCTTGCACCTCGGCTTGCGAGGCGGCGTGCGCCGCCCCGGTTCTCGCGACCCTCACTAAGCCCAAGCTGACGTGCGGATCTCGCGCCGCACTGGTGGCTGCGAAAACAGCGGCCCTCGGCAGCCTTGCCAAAATCGTCGAACAGCGGCCTCCGATCGTCTAACTCCATTGGCCCCGCTGCGAACGCAGTGGCCCTGCCCTCCCGGGCTTCTGATGGAGTTTCTCGATGTCTTTTTCTTTGCGGATGCTGGCCGTCACGGCCAGCGCATTCTTCTGCGCGTCTGCAGCGCAGACTCGGCCTGTCGGATACGCCGATGGGCACATGTTGATGGTTGATGCCAACGAAGACGTTCAGCAGGTGGCGTACACCTACAGCCCCAGCTTCCATTGGTCCGTATCGGGTGGTCATGCCCGGATGGAAAGGCTTGAGGGCGTCTCGGGGACCACGAGTGTGACTTTCGTGCGTGCTTCGAGGCTCCTGCAACGATGGAATCTGCCCAGCGCACAAGGCAACGCCTTCGTCTGGGCCGGCGTCGGCAACGCCCGATACGCTGGCCCGGCCGCCGGCCTTGGCAATGACGTCTGGCATGCCGGTCTCCAACTCGACTTCGAGACGCGGCGGATCTACACAGCTCTCGTTTCGGAGTACTTCGCCGCCGAAGGCTGGCACCTCCGCAGTGACGTGGCGTCGTTTGGCGTCGCGCCGTATGAGCACGACATGGACCGAATGGCCACTTGGATCGTGCTGAAGGCGAAACGCACCTCGGGCATGCGGATGGACGAGGTCAATCGCGAGCTCGCCCTGCGGTTCTTCACCTCGACCTGGTGGATCGATGCCGGTATCGACCAAGACGGGCGTCCTGCCCTGAATCTGATGTTCAACTTCTAAATACTTCCCAATCTTCTGGAGAATCCAATGATGCGTTTCGCACTGTCCCTGATGCTCACCATCGCCGCCGGCACCGCCTCCGCCACCACGCTGAAGATGGAGGTGAATGGTCTCGTCTGCGCCTTCTGCGCCAACGGAATCACTCAGGCATTCAAGAAGAAGCCGGAAGTCGCGGCCGTCCATGTCAGTCTGGAAGACCGCCTCGTCGCCATCGGACTGAAGGAGGGTCATGATCTGTCTGATGCCGCGGTCACCGAATCGCTGAAGGAGGCCGGCTACACCGTGGTCTCTATCGAGCGCACAGAGCAGTCGGTCGCGGACATCAAAGCCGAGGTCGAACGTGGCGGGTGATGCGCTGAGACCCCTGCGCACCACGGCGTGGGGCGCGACGGGCGCACTGTTGACCAGCGTCGGAACACTGGTGTGCTGCGTGCTGCCCGCGGTCATGGTCAGCCTCGGCGCGGGCGCCGCTCTGGCCGGTCTGGTTTCGGCCGCTCCCCAGCTGATCTGGCTGTCAGAGCAGAAAGGCTGGGTGTTTGGTGCCGCGACCGCAGCACTCGCAGTTTCGGGCGCGCTGCTCTGGAATGCCCGGCGCCTGCCGTGTCCCGCGGATCGAGCGCAAGCCGAGGTGTGCGCAAGCCTTCGCCGCTGGTCCCATCGGATCTATGGTGCAGCAGTGATCCTCACGCTGATCGGCGCCGTGTTCGCCTTCGGCCTGCCCTTGCTTTGACCCCTGGCCCCGGGGCGTTTCGCCCCGGGGCTTTGGGGCATGCGCCTCGTTTAATCAACGGTTCGGGCCTCGTACCCGGCGGCGCGTATCGCCTCGGCCAGAACGCGCGGGTCGGTATCGTCACTGCGGACCTCGCGCGTGGCGAGGTCGATGTCGATTTGATGGCCGGGAAGCGCCTTATCGAACGCCGTCCGCAGCGTCTTGACGCAATGGCCGCAGCTCATTTGAGGGACATGGAAGCGCATGGTGAGGGCCTCTGGGTGGACTGAAACCAGCGTGACCCTTCCCTTGGTGGGAAGGTCAAGTTCGGCGGTTTTTTTGGGGCTTGACCTTCCCATCATGGTAAGGCGGAGCCTAGGCTCCGACCGATGCGGAGAACGCCCATGCCGAACGCTTTTTCGACGCCATCTTCCCTGACCCTTGAGGTCGAGGGGATGACGTGTGCGTCCTGCGTGGGTCGTGTCGAATCCGCGCTCGCCGAAGTGCCTGGCGTAACCGAAGCCAGCGTGAACCTCGCAACCGATACCGCTCGTGTCGATGGCACGATTTCCGACGCGGAGGCGCTCTTGCGCGCTATCGAACGCGCTGGGTATAGCGGTCGCGTCCGATCCAGGGTCTCCCCTCGGCCAGTGGACACGACCTCGTCGATGCTGCGTTGGCAATTGCTTGTCGCCAGCGCACTGACCTTGCCGCTGGTCGCGCCCATGCTGCTGATGCCCTTCGGCGTCCACGCCATGCTCCCCGGCGTCTGGCAGTGGGCGCTCGCGACACCCGTGCAGTTCTGGATCGGGGCGCGCTACTACCGCGGGGCCTGGTCAGCGGTTCGCTCAGGCAGCCCCAACATGGACGTGCTGGTCGCGCTGGGGACCACGGCAGGCTATGGCTTGAGCGTCTGGCACCTGATCGATCCAAGAGCCGGATCGGGCGCGGCGCTGTACTTCGAAGCGTCGGCGGCGATCATCACTCTCGTGCTTCTGGGTAAGTGGATGGAGGCCCGCGCGAAGCGCGATGCGTCGGCAGCCATCCGGGCACTTCAGGACTTGCGACCCGCGTTGGCCTGCCTTGTGCAAGATGACGGCACCGAGGTGACGTGGCCGATCGAACGAGTGCGTGCGGGTGATCGACTGGTGGTTCGGCCCGGTGAACGCATTCCGGTCGATGGCGATCTGCTCGATGGGGAAACGCACGTCGACGAATCGATGCTGACGGGCGAGCCTCTACCGGTCGTCAAGCTCGTCGGCGATCGGGTGACCGGCGGTTCGATAAACGGTGAAGGACGGCTGACCTTGGTGGCTCGGGCATCTGCAGCCGAGGGCACGCTCTCCCGCATCGTTCGTCTCGTCGAGGACGCCCAGCTCCGCAAGCCGCCGATCCAGCGACTGGTCGACCGCGTTAGCGCCGTGTTCGTCCCGGCGGTGGTGTTGATCGCACTGGGCACGTTGGTGGGATGGGGTGTCACCACAGGCGACTGGGAGCATGCGCTGATCACCAGCGTGGCGGTGCTCGTGATCGCCTGTCCGTGCGCCTTGGGTCTGGCGACCCCCACGGCGATCATGGCGGGCACCGGCCTCGCCGCACGAGCCGGCATTCTGGTGCGGGACGCGGTGGCCTTGGAAGCGGCCCGCGACGTTCGCGTCGTCGCGTTCGACAAGACCGGTACGCTGACCGAAGGCCGTCCGCGCTTGGCTGGCTTCTATCCGGCGGAGGGACCCCGCAGCGAGGCGCTGGCGCTCGCCGCGGCCGTGCAGCAGGACAGCGAGCACCCGCTGGCGAAGGCCGTGGTCGCTGCGGCGCAGACCGAGGGGCTGGCCATCCACCGCGCCGAGCAGGCGAAAGCCATCCCCGGCCGTGGCGTTGAGGCCGTGATCGGCGGGACGACGTACGCCCTGGGCAGCGATCGATGGATGGACGAGCTCGGCGTTGATCGCCAGCCGCTGATTCGCGCCGCCGAGGCGGCCGCGGCCCAAGGCATGAGCGTGTCGTGGTTGGCGAATCTCAACGCGACGGAGCGCGGGCTGGTGGCGCTGATGGTGTTCGGCGATGCGCTTCGCCCGGAATCCGTCGAGGCGATCGCGCTGCTGACGGCCGACGGCATCCGCCCCGTGCTCGTCACGGGGGATCACGCCTTGGCAGCGGCCCGCGTGTCGCAGGCGGTCGGCATCGCTGCCGAGGACGTGCATGCCAGCGTGCTGCCGGAAGGCAAAGCGACCGTGGTCGCGGACCTCGCCCGGCATGGCCCCGTCGCCATGGTGGGCGACGGCATCAACGACGCGCCGGCGCTGGCCGCGGCGCGGGTTGGCATGGCGATGGGAGCGGGCACCGACGTCGCCATGGAGACGGCGGGGATCACGCTGATGCGCGGCGACCCGCGCCTGGTGGCCGACGCGCTGGATTTGTCGCGACGCACGGTCCGCAAGATGCGCCAGAACCTGTTCTGGGCGTTCGTCTACAACGCGGTCGGCATTCCGTTGGCCGCCGCTGGCCTGCTCAATCCGATCGTGGCCGCCGCCGCAATGGCGCTGTCGAGCGTCAGCGTTGTCGGCAATACACTACTGCTCAAGCGCTGGACCCCGAGGAGCGACCGATGACGCGGCGAGCCGATCGACCCGTCCCCGTGCCGAGTGGACCCCACACCATCGGGGAGGCGGCGGCGGCGTCCGGCGTGTCGGCCAAGATGATCCGGCACTACGAGGCGATGGGGCTGATACCGGCCGCGGCGCGCACGGACAGCAACTACCGCCTCTACGCGAACGCGGACGTGCATCGGCTCCGCTTCATCAAGCGCGCCCGGCTGCTGGGGTTCTCGATGAAGCAGATCGAGGTCCTGCTTGGGCTATGGGCGGACCCAGGGCGCAGCAGTCGCGAGGTCAAGACCTTGGCCCTCGCGCACGCCGACGAGCTAGAGGCGCGAATCCGAGAGATGGCGGCGATGCGCGACACGCTGCTGGATTTAGCCCGGAACTGCCGCGGCGACAGCCGCCCGGACTGCCCAATCCTGGCCGACTTGGCGCAGCCGGGTTGCGCTTAACGTATGCCGATGTAGACTTGGGCCCATGTCACCCGTCCGTACCCTGCTGCACCTGCTCCTCGCTGTGATCCTCGTGATCAACGGCGTCGCTGGCGTGGCCATGGCGGCGGGCATGGCTGGTCACGGGACATCAGCGGATGCTCCGGCGGCTCTGGCATCCGAAACCCATGGCGGCTGCCACGACAGCGTCGCCGCAGCCCCAGCGGAAGCGGCGGACCATCACTCCAGTGCCGCCACCGACTGCTGCGAAGACGGCCGCTGCGCTTGCGCCTGCATCCACCACGGCACCGTCGTGTTGGCCTCCGTCCCGCCGGTGGTGGTGGTGGCCGTTTGGCCGCCGGTGGCGACCCTCGATGTGACCGCGGTGTCCAGCGCGCCGCGCTCCCCCGGCCTCCGACCACCGATCGCACCGATCTCCTGAGCGGGCGCCAAGCCCGCTGAACGCCCCTGCCTGTCGTCGGACAGGCGGATGACGCGGCTGTCGTGCCGCTGAGTTCCGGAGACCACCATGAATCCTTTGTTTCGCCGCAGCGCTCTGGCTGTGGCTCTCGCTTCCCTTTTGGGGGGCTGCGCTTCCCTGTCCCCACGCCCTGATGACGCCCAGGTCAATCGCCTGTTGGAAGCGCGGGGCGCGCCGGCCCTGACGAAAATGGCCGCCGACGAGCCGCCAATCAACCTTCGTGAACGCCTCGCCGCGCCCATCGACCGGGATCGCGCCGTCGCCATCGCCTTGCTGCGCAGTCCGCGCATGCGCGAGGCCTATGCCCGGTTGGGTCTCGCCCGCGCCGAGGTGATCGACGCCGTGGAAGTGGCGAACCCCGGCGTGTCCTTTGCGCGGATGAATCTGAGCCCTGGCGCCGGGTACAACCAGACTGTGGGGGTATCGCTGCCCTTCGTCGACGTGCTGCTCGTGCCGGTTCGCACGCGATGGGCCCGCCAGCAGTACGAGCGTCACAGCATCGAAGTAGCGCAGGCTGTGATCGGCCTGACCGTTGAGGTCGAGGCGGCGTGGTATCGGGCCGTCGCGGCACAGCAGGTCGCGGACATGCGCTCGGCCGTCGCTGAGGGCGCGGACGCCACCGCCGAGCTGGCGCAGCGCTTCTATGACGCCGGCAACATCAGCGAGCTGCAGCTCAAGCGCGAGCAGGCGGTGGCGACCCAGTTCCGCATCGATGCCGCCCAAGCGCGTTCCGACGCGCTGCGTGAGCGCCTCGCGTTCGGCAACCTGCTGGGCTTGAGTGCCGCGGATGGCGAGTGGTCGCTGGCCGATCGTCTCCCGATGCCCGTCGCCGCGGAGGACGACGCCGAGGCGCTGGTTCGACTGGCGGAATCGTCGAACCTCGAGCTGCAGGCCGCGCGACTGCAGGAAAGCCAGCTGCGGTCGGCGCTACGCACCACCCGCGCCACGCGCTGGTTCGGCGGGGTCGAGGCCGGGGCGGAGCGCGAAAAAGACGCCGACGGATCGCGGCTGACTGGCCCGACCCTGAGTCTGCAACTGCCGCTGTTCAACCAGGGCCAGGGCAAGCTCGCTCGGGCCGAGGCGCTGGTCGCGGAAGCCCGAGCCCGAGTGCAGCTCGCCGAGCTCAATGCCACGAACGCGGTGCGCACCGGATCGCGCGCGTTGGAGGAGCACCGCCAGATCGTCGCCCTGCATCGCAACGCGCTGATTCCGCAGCGCGAGCGCATCGTCGAACGCAGCCAGCAAGAGCAGAACTTCATGCTGATCGGCGTGTTCGAGCTCGTGCAGGCGAAGGTCGATGAGTACGACGCCTACCAGAGCTACCTGGAAGCGGTACGCGACTACTGGCTGGCCCGCGTCGAGCTGATGCAGGCCGTGGGTCAACGACTGCCGAGCGACGCGGCAGCGAGCCCGCCCACGCCCAGCGTGCAGGACATCCTGACGCCGAAGGGCGGCATGCCGGGCATGGATCACGGCGCGATGCCGGGCATGGATCACAGCGCCCACGGGCCCGCGGCGGCCGAACCGGCCGCGACCTCGATGGACGGCATGGAGGGGATGGAAGGCATGGACCACAGCCAGCACGGCGAGACGGCGCCGCTACCGGAGTCGTCGATGGATGGCATGGAACACAGCGCTCATCCCCCTGCCGCGCCCAAGCCGGCCGCGACCCCTAGGGACGGCATGGAGGGGATGGAAGGGATGGACCACAGCGCCCACGGCGCGCCATCGACCCCCGTGCCGCCGCAAGGCAAAGCCGACGACGCTCAGCCCAAAAAAGACACGCCCGAAGACGACCACCACCAGCACGACCACCACGACGGTGGTCAGGGAGAAACGCCATGAGCACGATGTCCCGACGCGATCTGCTGCGCACCGCCGGTGTCGGCTTGGCCGGTGCCGCCGCGACCGGCCTGGTCGCTGCGCAGAACCACGCCGGCCATGCCGGCCACACCGAGCCTGAGGCAACGCCCGCACCGCCCGCCGCCGCGTCCCGTCGCAGCAGCGGAGGCCGCGGCCGGGTACGCACGCTCAACGGCTGGACGCTGCCCTACCGGATGAACGGTGGGGTCAAGGAGTTCCACCTCGTCGCCGAGGAGTTCGAGCACGAGTTCGCCCCCGGCTCGAAAGCGATCTGCTGGGGCTACAACGGCGGTACGCCGGGCCCGACGATCGAAGCCGTTGAAGGCGACCGCGTGCGGATCTTCGTCACCAACCGCTTGAAGGAGGCCACGACGATCCACTGGCACGGCCTGATCCTGCCCTCGGGCATGGACGGCGTCGGCGGTCTTTCCCAGCCGCAAATCGGCCCTGGCGAGACCTACGTCTACGAGTTCACGCTGCAGCAGCACGGCACGCACATGTACCACCCGCACGCCGACGAAATGGTGCAGCTTGCGATGGGCATGATGGGGCTCTTCATCATCCATCCCAAGGGCGAGGACCCGGCGCCGGTCGATCGCGATTACGCCTTCCTGATCCACAACTTCGCCCTGCATCCCGGCACGCGCCGCCCAGACCCTGCAATCATGCAGGACTTCGACTTGTGGACCTTCAACTCGAAGGTGTTCCCGGCGATCGATTCCATCGTGGCGCGCACCGGCGAGCGCGTACGGATCCGCATGGGCAACCTGAGCATGTGGAACCACCCGATCCACCTGCACGGCGTGCAGTTCCACGTCACTGGCGGTGATGGCGGACGCTGGCCGCGTAACCAGTGGCGCTCGGAAGTGACTGAGATCGTCGGCGTCGGCCAGATGCGCGACATCGAGTTCACCGCGGTGCCTGGCGATTGGGCCTTCCACTGCCACATGTCGCACCACACGATGGGTCCGATGGGTCACGACCTGCCCAACACGCTCGGCGTCAACCAGCGCGGAGTGGAAGAGCGCATCCGCAAGATGCTTCCTGGCTACATGGCCATGGGCGAGTTCGGTATGGCTGAGCACCAGAAGCACACCGATAGCGGCCACATGCAGGGCCCGCCGAATACGCTCCCGATGATGTCGGGCAACGGTCCGTTCGGACCGCTCGAGATGGGCGGCATGTTCACCGTAGTCAAAGTGCGCGACGACCTGCGTCCGGGTGATTACAGCGACCCGGGCTGGTACCGGAACCCCGCGGGCACGGTGGCGCGAAAAGTCAGCGCTGACCCCAGCTTCGGCAATCCGCCGCGCCGTTCCCGCTAAGCCTTGGAGCCCACCATGACCTTCCTGAAATCCGCTCTGCTGATCGGCGGCGTCGGCCTGCTCGGCGCCACCGGCGCGATCTACTTCGGCGTCGTGCATCCCGGCGCCGACGAGCCGCATTCCGCCCCCGTGTATCGCCTGATCGAAACCGCCCGCGAGCGTGCCATCGCCGTGCGGGCCAGTGACATCGTCGTGCCGGCCTTGGGCGACGCCGAGCAGATCCGTCGGGGTGCCGGCAACTACGCGTCGATGTGCGTCGCCTGCCACCTCGCTCCGGGCGCGCCCGGGACCGAGCTGAGCCGGGGCCTGTATCCGGCCCCGCCGAACCTGTCGACGCAGGCCATCCGCTCGCCCGAAAACGCCTTCTGGGTGATCAAGCACGGCATCAAGGCCTCGGGCATGCCGGCCTGGGGCAAGAGCATGGACGACCCGTACATCTGGGACATGGTCGCCTTCCTGCAGGCGATGCCGACGATGGATGCCGCGGCCTACAGCGAGCTGGTGGCGTCGAGCGACGGCCACTCGCACGGCGGCGGGGAATCGATGCCGCACCCGCACGGCAGCGCCGGCGGCGGCGATCACCACGGTGCCGCTGACGAGACTGGCAGCGCGACCGCCCACGACCACGGCAGCCACGACCACGGGGGGCATGACCACGGCGACGCCGCGGACAGCACCGAGGCCGCCCCGGCCGACCACCACGACGACCCCAACGCACCGCCCCATGCGCACTGACCGGAGCCATCGCATGCACACCTTCACCCGATCCGCCGGCGTCCTGCTGTTGGCCGCCGCACCCACCCTGGCGATGGCGCACGAGAACGCGCCGCATGCGGCGCCGGCCGCGAGCTCGCACGAGCAAGCCGCAGCGCCGGCCGCGACGACGCCAGAAGCCACCGTCGATGCCTTTGCGCAGGCGCTGCGCCGCGGTGACACCGCCACGCTGCGCGGCCTGCTGGCGCCCGACGTGCTGATTCTCGAAGGCGGCGGCGCGGAGCGCTCCGCCGAGGAGTACCTGAGCGGGCACGCCGTCTCCGATGCCGCGTTCCTGAGAGACGCGCACGTCCAGCAGACGGCACGAACCGCCAAGACCGAGGGCGACCTCGCCTGGGTCGCCACCGAGAGCGAGCTGCACGTGCAGCGCGACGGCCAGCCGGTGACGCTCGGCAGCGCCGAGACGATGCTGCTGCAGAAGATCGACGGCGCGTGGCGCATCGTCCACATCCACTGGTCGTCGGCGCGACGCGCCCAGAAGGTGACGCCATGAGCCGCCTCCTGATCGCTTTGGTGCTCGGTTTGGCTGCCGCTGCCTCGGGCTGCAGTGTGGCCACGTCGACCGACAGCGCGTCATCGCCGGCCGCCGCGGCGCCCGCGGCCGCGTTGCCGCTGCTGGTGGTGCACAAGAGCCCGACCTGCGGTTGCTGCTCGCTGTGGGTCGACCACATGAAACAGGCCGGCTTCCGCGCCGAGATCCAGCTGTCGGACAACGTCGAGCCGGTGAAGCGCCGCGTCGGCGTTCCGGCGGGTTACGGCAGCTGCCACACGGCGGAAGTGGGCGGCTACTTCGTCGAGGGCCACGTGCCGGCCGAAGACGTGCAGCGCCTGCTCAAGGAGCGACCGGACGCGCTCGGGCTGACCGTGCCCGGCATGCCGATGGGGTCGCCGGGAATGGAAGTGCCCTCAGGCGAAGTCCGGCCCTACACCGTCTTCCTCGTGCACCGGGACGGCACTGTGTCGCCCTTCGCTGAGCACGGACCGCGCTGAGGAGAACGCCATGGCGCACGACCGCCACGCCCACCACCGGCACGCCAGTGCTCCCACTGCAAGCCCGTCGCCCGCCGCGGCCGGCGAGAGCAGCGGCATCGGCGTCCCTTGGTACACCTGCCC
>Ga0075012_10006438_pt1 | contig 10652 bp, 14 predicted proteins | sample All_14_2_FD_71474 | JGI IMG/M metagenome (GOLD analysis project Ga0075012, IMG submission 71474) | Freshwater microbial communities in response to fracking from Pennsylvania, USA - Allegheny Zone_MetaG_DW_15 | ecosystem: Environmental > Aquatic > Deep subsurface > Groundwater > Drilled... | reverse complement strand
TCATTGGCAGCCATCGCACACCGGCCGTGCTCAAGCGCAGCGGGCGTGGACTCCAGTTCTTTGCTGCGGCACCGGGCTTGGGCGGAGCTACAGCGCCTGAGTCCATCGATCACCAGGTCGCAAAGATCAAGCTGGTAGAGGGAATGCGGGCTGCTGGTCACGAAGCCAGGGCCGAGCAGCCTGGGGCGACACCCTCAGGCGAGCAATGGCCGGCAGACGTGTTGGTGCAGACAGCATGCGGGCCAATGGCCGTCGAGGTGCAATTGGCCCAGCTGAACAGCCCCGGCTTTCAAGGAGGCCGGTTGGTTTAAGTTGACACCTCTGTCGAGGGGTTGCTGGAGACGAGTTGCTTCCAGTAGTTTGCCTCAGCCTCTGCCGGAGGGATGCCCCCGATCGGTGTGAGCAGTCGGACATGATTGAACCAGTGCACCCACACTGCAGGGTGGCCAGTTCCACGGATTCCCTGGTCTTCCAGGGGCCCCGGCGGTGAGTCAGCTCGGCCTTGTAGAGCCTATTGATGGTTTCGGCCAGTGCGTTGTCGTAACTGTCGCCCCTGCTGCCCACCGAGGGCTGTATGCCCGCCTGATCCAGGCGTTCGGTATAGCGGATGGAAGCGTGACTGCCCCTATCGGAATGGTGCGTCAAGGCATCAGCCGCAGGCTGGCGCTCGTACAAGGCTTGCTCCAACGCATCCAGCACGAAGTCCGTCTGCATGCTGCGACTGACCCGCCAGCCCACGATACGCCGGGCGTACACGTCCACCACGAAGGCCACATAGAGCCAGCCCTGCCAGGTGGAGACGTAGGTGAAGTCCGACACCCACAACTCGTTGGGGCGGCTGGCATGGAAGTGCCGGTTGACGTGGTCCAACGGGCACGGTGCCGATGTGTCTGGCGTGGTGGTGCGCAACGTCTTGCCACGACGTACCCCTTGCAAGCCCATGGCACGCATGAGCCGCTCAACGGTACAACGTGCCACCAGGATGCCCTCGCGGTTCATCTGCAGCCAGACCTTGTCGGCTCCGTAGACCTGCCAGTTGGCGTGCCACACGCGCTGGATGTCAGCCTTCAACCCCTCGTCACGCAGGGCGCGTGCACTGCGCAGTTGCGGGTTGCGTTGCCGGGCGGCATGGCGCCAGTAGCACGACGGGGCCATCTGCAATACACGACAGATGGGCTCGACCCCGTAATCGTCACGGTGGCGGTCGATGTAGGCCTTCACGACTTGAGTCGGCGGTCGAGCTCCGCCTGCGCGAAAAACGCGCTGGCCGTTTTGAGGATGTCGTTGGCCCGGCGCAGTTCCTTGACCTCGCGCTCCAGTTCTTTGATGCGCTGGGCATCCGAACTCGTGGTGCCGGCACGCTGACCACTGTCGGTTTCAGTCTGCTTGACCCAGTCCAGCAGGGTGCTGGGTACACAGCCTATCTTGGGTGCAATTGACTCCACGGCGGCCCACAGTGACGGGTGGTCTGCGCGGCATTCCTGAACCAAGCGAACAGCCCGCTCGCGGACCTCGGGTGAGAACTTGTTTGACTTTGTCATGGCTCCATCTTCTCAAGTGTTGGAGCCTCCTCAATACCCGGGGCTGTTCAGGCTGTCGGCCGCATCGCGGGCATCGTCCAGCAGCTCCGCAGCAATGGCGTTGACCTGTGCTTCCGAAGAAGCCTTGCTCGCACGAGGCTCCTTGTTCTCCACTTCAGTTACACCGGTCGGGTCGCCATCGGCGGCCTGGGCATTGCGCACCCACTCAGTGGCCCGTTCGATAGCTTCTTCCCGACTGGCATCGCCAGCCGCGACAAGTTCAGCGGCAGTCCGTGCAATCAACGCTGCACACCTCTCCCTGTAGTCGTCCTCGGCGTCTTCAACTGCTTGATTTGATCCAAAACTCATGACGTTTCTCCTTCCTTCTATTTGATCCAGTTCTCAACTTGAAGGCCCCTCACCCGCCCGAAGTCCTTCACATTGTTCGTGACGATGACGGCTCCCATGGCGCGCGCATGTGCCGCGATCATGAGATCAGCAGCACCGAGCTGGGCGCCTCGCTTTTTCAGATCAGCACGAATCTCGGCGTAGTGTTTCGCCGCATCTTGAGGCCAGTCCAGAACAGCTAAGTGCAAAGCCAGGCTGTCGAGAACTGCTTGATTCTGTTTGCGCTTGGCGACGGCGGAGGCTTGCACGCCATAGGTCAGTTCAGCGAACGTCACTGCCGACATCATCTGTTGCTGTAGAGGCACCGACTGCACCTTATCCGCCAGCGTCTGAGACTCGCCCCTCATAAGGAAGATGCACGTATCCGTGTCCAGCATGAACAGTTGCGCAGTCAAAACGAGCGATCCTGAATGGGCATACGTTCAATATCCGCCATGAAGTCAACAGAGGCCTTCATGCCAGAAGCGAAAAACCCCGACCAGTCGCTGGGACGCGGCGTCAAAACGACGCTCTCACCTTCTCGGCGGATGAATACCTCGCGCACAGACTCAGGAAACCGGTATTCGAGCGGCATCGTGACCGTCTGCGAACGGTTGTTCCAACCGACACGCGCAGTCGGCCGATGGGTAGGTGTGTGATTTGTTGCCATGTATCGCAGTATATGGCAATGTGCGCCACATGCCAAGCCATATATCAGATGGCATTCGCGAACATATCCTGCAACACGGCCTGATCCACGTCCACATAGCGCTGTGTGCAGTCAATGCTGGTGTGGCTCAGTAGCTGCGTCAGGGTCTCCATATCACCCGTAGCGGCCAACACCTTGCCTGCAAACGTGCGACGACCAGAGTGACTTGAGCCGCCCCGGATTCCGGCCCGCTGATACAACGTGCCTCAACATCAAGGAAAGTCGCAAAGCAAGCTGCACATGCCTCATGCGAGTCACTGTTCTGGCGATGCATGCTCACGGAGAATGTGAGCCAGGTTTGTCGCTTCAAGCCATCCAACCCCGAAAACACAGATGACGACCAACATCAACCTCCCCCTCGGCCGGATGGCTATTGAACGCCGATTCATCCCCATGGCCGACCGCGCAGTGGCTGTCAGTGGGGAGCGGCCCGAAGCGCTACAGGCTGTTGAAGAGGCCATTCTTCACTTGGGCACGGACGAAGATCGCATGCATGCCCAACGAATCCTCCTGCGCGCCCAAGACGCACATCGGATGCCCCTCGCTGGCGCTCGCACGGGTTTCATTTGGATCGGGTGCCTTCGGTTGACTGCTACCACCCGAAACCATCAGGCTGCGCATGACGGGATGCATGGCGTATTGCAACCCCAGGAGGCTCGCCGTTTGTGGCAGCTTCTCGACCAGCATGTGCGCGATCTCCCCAAGAGTGCTTACATCGTTGACAGCTTGACGAGACCAGGTGTACCAACATGGCCGGGAGTCGTTCTCCATGCAACCACAAGATGTACCGGTGATGTCAGGGCCTGGATCGCCTTCCACTGCATTGCCAACATGCAAACAGAAATGGTCGCCACGTTTTCTGAAGAAGGCGCAATGCTGCCAGGGCAGCTCATGGTGTGCGCGGCAATCCCCGATGACACGATGCAAGTGAAAGACTTGCAGGACGCCTCCCGGGTCATCCCCCACAACGGATACGCACAAGCCCTGCGCCACCGTCTTGATGCAGCGCTACTGCAGGCCATGAGGGAAATGCCTCACCTCCAGGTGGGCTTCGAAGACGGGTGGTCCCGCATGTCCACAGTGATCGAACAAGGTGAAGCCGAAGCCGCCGCCAGCATGGCGGTTCAGCGGCTGGACCAGACGACGGTGGAGCGTATCCGTGCCGATTCCCCTGGTTGTCTTGAGCTGGTGTGCGGATCTGCACGCACCGAGCACCCCAATCCTGGACAAGCGGCCTTCCTACCACTTTTTGCACCTGACGGCGGGGGCATCATCAACAATGCCTTCGCCGCCCTGCTGCCGGGAACGCCGCTCTCCCTTGTTGCCGAAAAAGCCATCGCTGCGCTGGCAGGGGTGGGCCTGACCGCCAAGGCCGTGGTCCTTGAACCCCGCGCACCCATCCAGCGACTGAGCAAAGAGACCATGTTGCTGCCTTGCGCCGATGGTCGATATCGGAACATGAACGTGGCCTACTTCGGCAGGCGGGCCTGGGGGTTCAAGCGCTTCGACTGGGATGCCGGGTGGAACTTCGATGGACCCGCATTCGAGTCGGATGATGCCGTTCGCAAACTGGGCCAGATTCCCCACCCCATCGCCATGCAAGTTGCGGGGGTGGAAACGGCGCTCTCGGAGCACTACGAAAAAGACCTCCTGACCTCTCTCGAAACCCAATTGCTGCGTCCGGGACGTGCTTCTCGTAGCGCGATTGAGCATTTGATGGTGGATCACCCTGAGCTGGCGGAGTTGAATGCCATGCAGCTCAGCCAAAGCATGAGTTTCGACACCGATTGGTACGCTCCTTCCGATGGGATCTCTCCACCCGCGGGGGTGTACTGCGCCGCGCACTGGAAGCGCGTTGGCGGCGTACTCATGGTGGCCAAGCGCTCTCTGATGGACAGACTGGAGGAGACCTCCATCGAGAAGGGGTTCCCGGTCAAGTCCCTGAAACTGCCCTACCCCGACATCTACTTCCATTTCGAAAAGCCGCTCAAGCATCAGAGACAGGATGGACTGAGCTTCATCCTCACAGGTTTCTATGCAAGCGAGGAGGAAGCGAGTGACGGCACCGGATTGCGTGTGATGACGCTGACTTACACGTACCTGTATGACCGCGAGGTGATGCGAGTTGGAGGGTTGGAGGTCACCATTGCCATCGAGCCAGGTGACCCCCGCGATCTGACGGAAGTGGTCTCTGAGCGCCGCGCCCGCATCAACTCGACAGCATCCTCGCGGTCATCCAGTGACCAAGAGTCAATCCAGTTCACCAACGACACGCTGGTGATCGCGGCCAAAGTGGTGCTCTACACGACCCTCAGAAACGCAAGGATGACTGAAGTCGCTGACCGACGCCGCCTGTTGGACCAGATGCGCAATCTGAAGGGCAACAAGCGCGACAAATTGCGCGCCCGCATCGCCCAGGCCTACGATTACATTGCCATCGGGCCAGAGGAAGCGACGGATAGCGAGGGGGCTGCAGAGATGCGTGTCGTGCACGCCCTGGAAGCACGGGGAATCAAACCTCATTGGCGCAGAGGCTTCTACCGTACACAGCACTTTGGACCCGGCCGTGCGCACTCCTACGATGTCTGGATACCACCGGTACTGGTGAACGGCCACTTGGTTGATGGGGCCCCGCCTGTGCGGAAAGACTACCTGCTGGACTGATCTCGGCCCTAGGCATCCCTACACGGTCTCGCATGGCCATACCCCCACATGACCCTTATCGCAACCATCGCGGCAACAGGCCAGGAAATAGAGTCGTTCACCACGTCCCCCGATGTGTGGGCGCAATGGCGCAAGCTTCCGATGGGCACATTCGTCATTGGCAGCCATCGCACACCGGCCGTGCTCAAGCGCAGCGGGCGCGGGCTCCAGTTCTTTGCCGCGGCACCGGGCTTGGGCGGAGCCACAGCGCCAGAGTCCATCGAACACCAGGTCGCAAAGATCAAGCTGGTGCAGGGAATGCGGGCCGCTGGCCACGAAGCCAGGGTCGAGCAGCCTGGGGCGACGCCTTCAGGCGAGCAATGGCAGGCAGACGTGTTGGTGCAGACGGCACGCGGGCCAATGGCCGTCGAGGTGCAATTGGCCCAGCAGCACTGGGACGAGTACCGGGCCAGGACCGCACGGTACAGCGCCAGCGGGGTGTCTGTCGTGTGGCTGGTGCGGGAATCGCATTTCCAAGCACTTGGAAATAGCAGGATTCGACACCACATGGACAAGGGATGGTCCGTCGATGAGGCGATGAACCGTGCCATGGATGACATGCCCTGCATCCCTCTTGATGGGCCTGTATGCGATGAGGACGGGCCGCGGGTGATCGTCCACCCTGCTGATCGTTCCAGGCCCTTCCTACGACTGCCTCTGGAGGTTTTCGGTGCCGGGGTCGCGGGTGGCGCTTTGCAATTCGGTGAGCGCAGGTACTTGGACGGCTCACGAGTCTGGCCAGACTGGATGTGGGACAGCACGAAGGTGCCCGAGGCGCTCTTGCCACCTGGTGGTTGTCGATGAGTGAGCTGCAGGCAGGGATTTCTGCCCTCCAGACCGCAAGCCGCCTCGACATCAAGGAATCTTGGAATTGGGTGCGCCAATGAAAAAGGCCCATCCGGTGAGGGATGGGCCTTGTGTGGATGCACCGATGTCAGTGCAGGAAGAGCTTGAGCAAAATCGCCACGTTCATGGCGATCAATGTGCCCAGCATCCATTTCGTCAGATTGACTTCACCCACGAGTGTGTTGATTCGTCCGTCGATCTTCAACTCGGAAGCCTCGACTTTCGCAACAACATTGCGCTCAACGGTAACCAAGTCACCGGGGAAAGCAACCGACTTTCCCAGCACGTCAGCCAGGAGTTTTGACTGCTGCTCGGCTTGAGCAGCAGGCACACCAGCCTTCGCCAGTTGCTTGGCGTAGTCTAGTGTGTCAAAGGGGATGTTCATGTTCATGATGATAGAGGATGATCGTTTTCGGGTGTTGAAAACTGACCTTGCCCCTGTTTTGTGGAGTTGGAGTTGACCCGGTTCGATGGACACATCATTGTTTGTGTTCAAGGAGACCAAGATGTCCAGAGTACGGCCGCTGACCTTGCCCCTGTTTTGTGTAGTTCTTAGCCCAACGGGCACGCGGTTTTTTTACGCTGAACCGGTACCTAAAATCTGGCGATCAACCCGGTGTTGCAACGATCGGTTGAATCCGCCGAAGCTGAGGCAAACTACTGGAAGCAACTCATCTCCAGCAACACCTCGACAGAGGGGCCAACTTAAACCAACCAGCCTCCTTGAAACACGGGGCTGTTCACTTGTTACTTTGGAGCCAGCCGAGAGTTTGGGGCGAGGCGACATTGATCTTTTGATAACACCGGTGCATTTCACGTCACCGTTCCACCAAAAGCTCAAGTTGCTTGAGGAAGACTACGTTTGCGTGACTTGGCGTGACAGCACTCGCTTCGGCGACACGCTTGATTTGGCTGCTTACAAAGCAGCAGGACACGTGGCAGTATCGTTCGCGGGTGGCCGTACGCCTGGCTTGGATTCGGCACTTCTGTTGGAGTCGGGTGTCGAGCGTCGAGTGGAAGTGGTTGCGGGTAGTCTGCTGGCGCCAGCTGAACTCGTCATTGGTACCGACAGAGTGGCGACCGTGCAGCGACGACTGGCCCGTCGCGTCGCGCAGCACTTGCCACTACGTTTGTGGGATGTCCCATGCAAACTTCCCCCGCTGGTCGAGTACATGCAGTGGAATCGGGTGCGCGACGCGGATCCGGCACTGAAGTGGCTGATTTCACAGTGTCTTGAGGTCGCCGCTGCGATCTAGCGGGCCCGTAGTTTGAGCGCAGGCAGATTGCGTGATCCCACAGACCTAAACGTCACTCTGGTCGTCGGACGTTTGCGGGTAAGGTGTTGGCCGCCACGGGCGATATGGAGACCCTGGCGCAGCTGCTAGGCCACACCAGCATTGACTGCACGCAGCGCTATGTTGACATCGACGCAGCAACTTTGGAAGCGACGTCCGGTGATGCTCAGTAATGTTGCAACAATGTTTTAATTTTTCCACTTGGCAAGCAGGCATCTAAGGAATAACATTGTTGCAACTGGAGAGGTTCATGGAAGTAGCAATTCGCAACATTGGTAACAGCAAGGGCGTGGTCCTTCCCAAGCCCCTATTGGCTCAGGCTGGATTGAGCGGAGAGTCCATGGCTCACGTCGAAGTGGAGAACGGCTCTATCGTCTTGCGCAAGCCATCAAAGGCCGTTCGTGCTGGTTGGGCAGAGGCTGCTTCGGCTGTCTCGACTAAAGGTGGTGACGCGCTACTGATGGGCGAGTTCGCCAATGCAGACGATGGGGAGTTGGCTTGGTAAGGCGCGGTGAAATTTGGCTTGTGAACCTGGACCCGACAGTGGGCAGTGAAATCAAGAAGTCACGGCCCTGTGTGGTGGTGTCACCAGCGGAGTTGAACGACAACCTGCGCACGGTGATTGTGGCGCCCATGACCTCCAAGGGATTTGCTGCTCCGTTTCGCGTACCGGTTACGCATGCGGGAACGAAGGGGTTGATCGTTTTGGATCAGCTTCGGACGGTTGACAAAGTTCGTCTGGCCAAACGGTTGGGCGCTGTGTCCTCAAAGACATTGACTGCGGCGTTGACCACGCTCCAGGAAGTATTTGCAGAGTAGGAAGGAAAAGCCAAAAAAGAAAACAACCACTTGGATCAGCAGTGCAGGGCAACCGATGGCTATTGCCGCATCCGCCGAAGCAGCTTGTGCTCTGAGGCAGGCCGACCTGCAAGTGGCCCTTGATTCTGACAACTGCTCTCTGGAAGATTTCGATGGCGAAATGCCCATCTACAGAGCCAGCAACGCTCATCGCGTGATCCACGACGTGAAGAGCTATGCCAACGACCGCAATGCACCGGATACCCTGGATGTTATAGCCGCTGCCGAGCGCGGCGAACTGTTTGAATACGCCTGCTGAACGCCAAGGAAAGAGCTTCATGACACACGACCAAGCGCGGGCGATTCTGGCCCCCTTGCCACCTCGACGAATGTCGATCCTGGCTCGTACTATGAGGTCAATGCCTGATTGCCCAAGTCGTCAGGCCCTTCGAGCCGAGTTTTTCAACACAATTGATCCTTTGCTGTCGTAGCTTTCGCCGACTTCGCTTGACGAAAGCAGTCCCTCAACGTGCTGAGTGACAGTTTGCGAGTACTTGACACCAATATTCTTGCTGTGGAATATTGGCGCTATGGAGCATATACAGATCACAGATGCGGAATCGGCGCTATTGGGCCTGATCGCCGAAGCCGGTCCAGTGTCAGGCTATCGATTGATGACGTTAGCGGCCGAGCGCCACATGCTGCAGTGGGCCAGCCTGAGTCCATCGAATGTCTATAACAGCCTCAAGAAGCTGCGCAGCAACGAATTAGTCTTGGCGGTTCAGGATGTTGACAAGCGTGGCCGCGGTCCGTCCGGCCTGCACTACACGATTAGTGGGACTGGCCGCACAGCGCTGCGCCATCAGATCGAATCCTCGTTGGTCGAAGGCCGCGAGCAATCTGCGTCATTCAAGCTGGCCCTGGCCTTTTGCGCTTGTATCCCGTCGCAGCGCATTGCCGCGCTTCTTGCTGAGCGTGGAACGGTGCTGCACGAGCGCCTGCTGCAAGTGGAAGCAGCCCGAGCAGAGTTTGATGCCGATACCAATGCGCCGCCGTCGGCAGCGTTGCTGTTTGATTACGTCGCTCAAAGTCTGAATCACGAGATGAAGATGGCACAACGCCTCGCGCTTGCGGTGTCGAAGGGGGGAGGGCTTGAATGAACACTGCGACCATGATCGCGGGCTTCAAGCCCATGCACGGCGTACATTGCGAGACCGTGGCTACAGGCTCACTGCTCAAAGCCGCGGGCATCGAGCTTTCCGAGGCGATGCTGTTCGGCCTGGGCGAAGGCTTGAGCTTTGTGTTTCTGAACCTCGCCTCCTTGCCGCTGCCCTTCGTGGGCGGCCGCGTAAAGCCATTTGAGCTCACCGAGCGGCTGTGTCGCCAACTTGGCATCACCCTGCACGCAGCGGAGACAAGTTCCAAATCCAAGGCCTGGTCTGCGCTGGAAGCCGCGATCGAAGCTGACAAGCCGGTGGGCCTCCAGCTTGACGCCTACCATCTGAACTACTTTTCGATCCCGTTTCACTTTGCCGGGCATTGTGTGGCGGTCTATGGATTCGACTCTGAGAAAGTGTGGGTCGTGGACACAGTGCAGCAGGGTTCGCTGCATCAGGTGGCGCGGCCCCGTATCGAAGCTGCACGCTTTGAAAAAGGCCCCATGTCCGCGCGCGCCAGGGCCTGGACCGTTGAGCGCAGCGGGCTGGGCATCGCGCTGGCCGACGCGCTCCGCGCAGCGATGCGCGCCAATGCCGCCGCCTATCTGGCACCGACATTTCAGGGTGCGTCCTACCTCGGCATCCGCAAGCTGGCAGCCTCGCTGCCGAAGTGGCAGCAGATCAGCGGCAATCCTGGATCAGACCTCGCGCAAGCCGCGCTGCTCATGGAGCGCGCTGGCACCGGTGGTTCGGTTTTCCGTAACTTCTACCGGGACTTTCTAGTCGAAGCTGGTCCACATTTGCGCGACGGACGTGATCTCATCGCCGAGGCAGCAGCGCTATTTTCGGCCTCCGCACAAGCCTGGGGATGCGTCGCCCGCTTGATCGAATCTGCTGGAGCAAAGCCGAGCGACGACACACCGCTGCGGGAAGCCAGCACCACCTGCCTGCGCATTGCTGAGTTGGAGGTTTCGGCAATGCAATTGCTGGCCCGCCTTTGAGTAGGTTCCGATGGCTGGATGTGGCCAATCACCCGACTCAAGACCGTTGCACAACTGAGTATGCAGAACGCGATTTCCGCTTCCGCCGACAATTTGCCTTGTTTTTGAGCAGTTTTGGGGCTGACCTTCCCCGTTTTCCCCGCCTTTTGCGGGTTCTCGCCCCGTTTGGGGCTCAAGCAGGCGTACCGGTGCCTTGGGGCATCGGTTGTTGCATTCGCTGCAGCTTGCGATGAGCC
>Ga0075012_10006436_pt1 | contig 10653 bp, 3 predicted proteins | sample All_14_2_FD_71474 | JGI IMG/M metagenome (GOLD analysis project Ga0075012, IMG submission 71474) | Freshwater microbial communities in response to fracking from Pennsylvania, USA - Allegheny Zone_MetaG_DW_15 | ecosystem: Environmental > Aquatic > Deep subsurface > Groundwater > Drilled... | reverse complement strand
ACCCTGAATAACGCGAATCACAAAGGTCGTCAGCGCTTGCTTCAAGCGAAACGGCATCCATTTGATGGTAGCGAAGGCAATATCTGTCGGCTTGCCAAATACAAATTTGGGGAAAATATGCTGCCCGCGCCGCATGCTGACACAAACCCTCGACGCAACGCGCGATATTTCCACCGCAACATCGCAAGCCGAGTTACCAGCGCCGACCACCAACACCCGTTTGTCCTTAAACGGTGCAGCCTTTTTATAATAATGAGAATGTAAAACCTCACCCTGAAAATCCGCCGCACAATCCGGCAGACAGGGATCAGAATGATGACCGTTCGCCACCAGCAAATAATCGAAAATATCTTCGTGCTCGCCCTCTGCATCCTGAAAACGCACATGCCAACGCTGGTCTTCGGTGCGCGTAATTTTTTCAACCCGTGTATTCAGGCGCAGATATTTGTCCACGCCAAAATGCGCGGCATAGCTTTCAAAATACCGTAACAACTGTTGGTGAGAAGGGTAGTCCGGATAGTCTGCCGGCATGTGAAAGTCGTCGAATTGCGACAAACGTCTGGAGCTGATGGTATGCGCCGTTTCGTAAACGCTGGAATGCTGATTATTCTCGGAATAAAACCAGTTGCCGCCGATGCGATGATTTTTTTCAAATACGGTGATTTGGGTCAAGCCTTGCTGGAGTAAATTTTTGGCCGCTGTCAAACCACAGGGGCCGGCACCAACAATACAGATTTTGGGGGAAACGGCGGAGCTTTGCTTCACGATATACCTCTGAAGACGTTAATATAGTTGGACCGATTAAGGATGTTTTCCTGGTTTTTTCAATACAGCCAATACGTTTTTCAACATCAAATCCTGAACCACAGGGTTTTTGTCAATGGTAAAATGATTGACAGACGTTCCTTTCAAGGTATCGACATTGATGTTATCAATCCGGGTGCGCGCGGGATCAACGGCAGCCAGCGTCATGCCGCTGAACATCGGAACATAACCTGGTTTATACAAATTGATGACATGTTTGACGTTGGCACTGACAGTGATAGGGGAAACCGCATCAACTGTGATCAACAGGGCGACTGGAATATTGGCCCGATCCAGATCGCGGGCAACTTTGAGTTGTTCATTGGCGCCGAGCGAGTGACCGATGAGGACGATGGGTTGCTGTATCTCATGGGCGCGATAATGCTTGATGATGTAGGCGCTGAGCGTGTCTTCCTTGAACCAGATGGTGCTGGCCGATTGAATATGATATTGCGTTTGCAGTGTTCGTTGCAGGTCGCTCATGCCGGTGCTGAAAATACCGCCCAGGCCGCCGCGCATGGTATACACTTCACCCCGGTAAGTCGGGTTTGTATGGCCGATTTCCTTACCCAGATTGTTTAATTTGGGCAAAAAATCCATGCAGCCGCTGCTCAGCAAACAAAGCAGGACAATGGGCAGTGTTAACACCAGGCGAAGGCTGTTTGATGGACGCAAACGTTGCAAAATAGAGGTTCCGGTTCAGGGGTCAGAATATTGTTGGCTATTCTACCTAATTTTCAAGCATGATAAAACCCGCTCTGCCTTTTTTTCCACCTGTTCAGGTTCTCTTAATGAAGAATGGTGTATACTGAGCTCTATTTTAGAACACACTGATATAATAAAGGTAATCATCATGCCGCAACCACATTCCGGATTTTATCTTTACTTGCAGAACCACTCTCTGATTGACTGGTTGAATGACGCTCCGCTGCCGCCTTGTCCTGACCGACCCGACGGCCACAGCAGCTACGATCAAGTCAGCGATTACCTGCGCGAACGCCATGACGCATACTTTGGCATCGTCTCACGCCTGAATGAACGCAACGAGTGGGTGCGCGATGCCACTGCAGCGCTTCCGCTCAATGAGCGTCGCCGCCACGACGACCCCATTATTGAAGCCACCAACGCGCAGCTGCGTTGCCTGTCTCGCTTGCGCCCGATTGATTACGCTATAGGCAGACAAGGTCAGCCAGGTGAAGGCGTGAGGGCGCAGCGCGAAACCTTGAAAATGAAGCTGGCCGAACACATCCAGGGCATACAAAATATTGTTGACAGCAAAATGAAAAAAGCTGCAAAACGGGAAGCCATTCTCGATATTGAAAATGAATTCAACCTTATTTTGATCGATGCCCTGACGGCGGCGGGTTTGAATATCGATTGTAAAGAACGGGCAGAACAGGAAAAATTGTTATTTCATTATCGCAATTTATCCAGTTTGATGCTGCCAGCCAGGCCGATGATCACCTTGAGCTGGGACGAGGAAGCTGGCGTGTTGCAACGAGACACACAATACCCTGTTACCGTGAAGGCTCCGATGCATGTGGCCGGTGTACATAGCTTGAAGAGGATAAGCGATCGCCGCGTCCGCAGCCTGGCTTCGCAACATGCGGACGTAGTATTTGCCGAGCTGATCACCGCGAATGACCGGGCTTTGCCGGCGCAGGCACGAAAAACGATTATGGTCGGTGGAATATACAACGGCTATCTCGTTGAAAGCGCGCTTTTTCCCAAGCGGCCTGATCAATATATAGAAGGGGAAGATGCTCAGGATGTGAATACGCTCTGGCTGGCACGCACCGGATCGCCGGCTTATGTTGGCAAAGGGGAGAACAGCGAGACGGTTAATCGGTATGCATTAGCGAATTTGCAGCAGATTCGTAACACCGCATCTCATTATATGCAGCCACTGGTGCGTCTGGACAAGGATGCCAGCGCCAGCGCACTGTCCGATCTGCCACCGCCATTACATATGCACATTACCTGTCTGAATACCAATACGGTATTACAAGATCAGGACATAATCGTCAAAAGCATTCGCCGTGCTGTATCTCAGGTGCCCGGCGATCATATGTCTTATCTGCCGACCAATGCGCACGGACTGACCAAGCCTGTCGAGATATCTCAGGAACTGGTGTTTGACAAAACGCATAAAAAACCCAAAGGCAGAGACGTGGGGATGAAAGCCGATCGCGTGACAGGGGCGGCGAACGTGATATTGATGGCTGCGGCTTTGCCTCATACCTTGAGTGTGGTGAATTGCGCCAGCGGACAGGACAGAACCGGCACAGCGGTCGAAGAAGCCACGCAATTGTGGATGGCCGAACGATATAAAGCGTATGGCAAAGATCCAAAAACCATTGGTACTCTGCGCGCGCTGGGCGGTAACGCAGCAGAAATCACCACGCATCACGTGCATGGCGCGCCGGGGATGAAAAAGGACTCTCAAGCGAGTAATTTTCTGGGTAAGGACTTATTTCCCCCTGAAGCGAGCAAAGAACAGTATCGACCCAGTGCCAAGTTCAACAAAGCGCCACGAGTTCCCTCGCGCGGTTCGCGCGTGCAGGCAAAAAGTCTGGCTCTGGGTGATTATGCCAGATTGTTAAAGGCTTACGATGAAACTGTTCAAAACCTCGATCTCAAACACAGAGAGCTTGCGCACAGCGCGGCTCGTTTGAGTGAGACGATACGTGATATTGCCGGCGGCCATCCCGAACGCTTGAGCTTGAAACATCTGGGGCAATTGAATCAGGTTTTGATTCATGCAACCGGGGCAATCAAAGCACCCGAACAGGTGCGACACCGGACGGAACTGGAACGCTTGTCTCGCGAGGTGTCTGGTCGAAAATCTCCGCTCTGGAAAGCCCTGGGTGCGGCGATGATGGTGTTTGCCTTGTTGGTACTGGTCGTGGCCGTTCCGGTAATGGCCTCAACAGCCGTGGGATCCGGCGCTGCGATTGGCACTGGTGTGGGCGCGTTTTTTCTGGGTTACGCCGGATTGGGTTTTTTCAATAACAGCGGCCAGCGCGGCTTGTCGAAAGCGGTAGCGGATTTTCATGAGACAAGCGCGCCGGAGCCTACTCCAACTCCGCCCGCCCCTTAAACCATTTCAACGCATCCGGGTTCGCCAGCGATTGCAAATTACTAATCGTCTGACCATGCACCGTTTGCCGTACCGCCACTTCCACAATCTTCCCGCTGATCGTGCGGGGGATATCACCCACCTGGAGGATTTTGGCCGGTACATGCCGCGGTGATGCATTATTGCGAATGGTTTTGCGGATCAGATCCTGCAAAGCCTCATCCAGCACGACGCCCTCCCGCAATTTGACAAACAACACCACCCGCACATCGTCCTGCCAATCCTGACCAATCACCACGCTGTCCATAATCGCCGGAATCCCCTCTATCTGGCGATAAATCTCCGCCGTGCCGATGCGCACCCCACCAGGGTTTAATACTGCATCCGAACGGCCATGAATGATCAAACCATGGTGCGCGGTGATTTCGGCAAAATCGCCATGCGCCCAGACATTATCAAAGCGATCAAAATAGGCTTTCTGATACAAAGCCTTGTCCTGGTCTTTCCAGAAACAAACCGGCATCGACGGGAAGGGCTTGACGCAAACCAGCTCGCCGCGTGTTTGCGTGACCGATTGCCCCTGTTCGTCAAACACCTTGACGTCCATCCCCAGCCCCAGGCATTGCAATTCGCCGCGATACACCGGCAGCAGCGGATTACCCAGGGCGAAGCAGGAAACAATGTCGGTGCCGCCCGAGATGGAGCTGAGCTGCACATCGCTTTTCACCTGCTGATAAACAAAATCGTAATTTTTGGGCAGCAGGGGCGAACCAGTAGACAGTATGCTGCGCAGACGCGGCAGGGCATAGCGATTGACTGGCGCGATGCCGGCTTTTTCGACCGATGAAATATATTTGGCGCTGGTGCCAAACACGGTCACGCCTTCCTCATCCAGCAACTGAAACAAACGCCAGGCATCGGGATGCGTGGGCGCGCCTTCGTACAGGGTCAGAGTGGTACCCAGCGCCAGGGCGGACACCATCCAGTTCCACATCATCCAGCCGCAGGTGGTGTAAAAACATAAATTGTCTTCTGCGCCGAGATCGGTATGCAAACCCAGTTCCTTGATATGCTGCAACAGCGTGCCGCCCGCACCATGGACGATGCATTTGGGCTTGCCGGTGGTGCCGGAGGAAAACAGGATGAACAGCGGATGGGCGAAAGGTTGTTGAGCGAACTCCAGGTGATCGCTATCCTGAATAAAATCATCCCATTTGATCGCGGGCATGCCGGCATCGAAAGCAGGATTGCTGTGAATCACGGGACAAATAACGACCTGCGTTACGGAAGGCATGGCCGCGTAAACCTCCGCGATTTTGCCGCGGGCATCATGTTGTTTGCCAAGGTATTGATGGCCATCACAAACGAACAACACCTTCGGATCGACCTGCCCGAGGCGATCAATGGCGGCCTGCGCACCAAAATCAGGCGAACAGGATGACCAGGTCGCGCCGAGAGAGGCGGTAGCCAGCATGGCAATGATGGTCTGCGCAACATTGGGCATGATCGCCGCTACGTGATCACCGGGTTGAACCCCGGCTTTTTTCAGACCGGCCGCGCAATGAGCGACGTGCTGGCGCAATTGGCGAAAGGAGATGACGTCGCGTTTGTCGGTTTCATCACGACTGACGAGGGCAGGGTGATCGTCCTGACGTTGAAGGAGTTGCTCGGCAAAATTCAAGGTCGCGCCATCGAACCAGGTGGCGTCGATCATCCGCTGATTGTGATTCAAAATGTGTTGTGGCGGTGTGCTGAATTGAATATTGAAAAACTCGCACAGACTCGGCCAAAACTGGTCGGGGTGCTCGGTTGACCAGGTGTGAAGTTGCTCGTAATTCTGAAAACTCAGCCCATATTGTTTTTCTGCAAAACGCATAAATTGCCCCATGCGGGATGCGTCGGGTTTTTTTGGTTGCCATACAGTGTTCATGCTTGCTTCCCTGGTTTTATTGTTGTTCGGTGCCAAGATGACCCATCATCAGATGGCATATTCTCAAGTAAAATCAAAATTTTTTCCATAACTTCGGCAGTGTCGCCTTGCCCCGTTGGTTGATTGACCTTTCCCTCAAGTTTTTATATATTACTATCAGCCTGTTACTATGCATCAGGCACGGGATTATAAGCAGAAAATAAATTCTGCACAGGGATGAACAATTAAAAAAGCAATACTGCTAACTTTTAATTCAATAAGGGCAAAGGATGGCTAGTATAGCTAAAAGAATTATAGCAACGTGTCTTCTATTCACTACTTTGTTTGGTAGTAATGCTTTATCACACGCCCAAAATTTCTCATCAAGTTCGGCAGCGCTACAGCCGCTCATGCGAACTTTTTTACAAGGCGTGGACAACAAGCCCGCTCAGATTCTAATGAATGCCGTCAGTCAATCAAGATCCAAATCCCCTGGAGAATTAACCTCCACAATGGCACAGGTTGCCTGTACACCGTCCCCTGGATTTAATCAATGTGTTCGAGTGACCTATTCTGGCGGCGATCAAAATTTTACAGTTCCAGCCGGGATTAGTTCGCTCAAGGTCACCTTATGGGGCGGCGGCGGTGGCGGGCCTAATGCAGTCTATTATGGTTCAACGCCAGGCGCTGGCGGCGGTGGATATACAAACCTTGAGAATCTTGTTGTAACCCCCGGACAACTGCTTACTGTCAGAGTGGGGCAGGGCGGTTTAACGTCCAGCCTGGTGTCAACCGTGGGAGGGGGCGGCGCTGGAGGGAGGAGTGGTACTTTGATTACTGCTGCCAGAATGGGGTCCAGTGGTGGTGGGGGGTCTTTCGTTTTGGATGGGGCAACTGTTTTATTGGCATCCGGTGGCGGCGGCGGTGCAAGCTCTGGTGGGGACAATGCGCCTCCCGCCAGCAGAGGCGCTGGTGGCGGTGGTGGTGGTGCTACTGGCGTGTCTGGCGGGGCGCGTACTGGTGGACCAGGAACACAGGTTGCTGGTGGTGCCGGCCTGTTCAATGCCGACTGTCCCGTTGGCGCTACTAACGGTGCTTCATTTAATGGTGGCGCTGGTGGTGGTTTGGCTGTTGCTGCTGTTAGCAGCACAGAGGGCGGCGGCGGTGGCGGTGGCGGGTATTTTGGAGGCGGTGGTGGTCCCTGCCAATTTGAGGGAAATCCCACGGTAAATGGTGGCGGAGGCGGCGGTTCCGGCTTTAGTGGCGGTGGTACAATGATCAGTGGTGCGCCCGGCGTTGATAATTCCGTGGGAGGCGCACCTGGCGGAACTGCTGATGCTCAATATGTAGCGGGGATTGGTAGAGGTGGATGCGTAGGAGCGCTTGGGGCATCGTGCCCTGGCGGGAATGGACTTGTCGTTATTCAATGGGTTAGCTCGACCGTTACCGTAACCAAGGTGTCCAATGGCGACGTGGGATCCTTTGATTTTACGGGCACCAATGGTTTTGCAAACCAAACCATCACAACCGTGACCTCTGGTGTTGGTGTCAGTGGTGCGACACAGGTTTTGGCTGCTGCCAGTACGGCCACCACCGTTACAGAAAGCATTCCTGCAGGTTATGCGGTTACAGGGATTAACTGTATCGGCTTGGGTGCAGGCGGTAACGCAACGCCCAATCTCGGCGCTGGCAGCGTGCTGCTGGATGCCGCGGCGACTGCTGCGGGCTCCGATATTGCCTGTACCTTTACCAATACCCGGCTGCCTACGATCACTCTGACCAAGATATCCAATGGTGGTGTGGGTGCTTTTGATTTTACAGGAACCAATGGTTTTGCAAACGAAACCATCACGACAGTGACCTCAGGCGTCGGCGTGAGTGGAACGACGCAAATTTTAACGGCTGCGGGTACGGCAACCACGCTTACAGAAACGATTCCCGCAGGTTATGTGGTCACGGATATTAACTGCACTGGCCTGGGCGCAGGCGGTAGTGCAACACCCAATCTTGGCGCTGGCAGTGTGCTGCTGGATGCCGCGGCGACTGCTGCCGGATCCAGTATTGCTTGTACCTTTACCAATGCCCGACTTCCTACGGTCACCCTGACCAAGATATCCAATGGTGGAGTTGGCGCGTTTGATTTTACAGGCACCAATGGCTTTGCAAACGAAACCATCACGACCGTGACCTCAGGCGTTGGCGTGAGTGGAACGACGCAAGTTTTAACGGCTGCCAGTACGGCCACCACGATTACAGAAACCATTCCCGCAGGTTATGCGCTCACAGCAATCAACTGCAATGGCCTGGGTGCAGGAGGAAGTGCGACGCCCAATCTCGCCGCTGGCAGTGTGCTACTGGACGCCGCGGCGACCGCTGTGGGCTCCGATATTACTTGTACCTTTACCAATACCGGGCTGCCTACGGTTACCCTGACCAAGATATCCAATGGTGCTGTTGGCGCTTTTGATTTTACGGGAACCAATGGGTTCGCAAACGAAACCATCACGACGGTGACCTCAGGTGTTGGCGTGAGTGGAGCGACGCAAGTTTTAACGGCTGCAGGCACGGCAACCACGCTTACAGAAACGATTCCCGCAGGTTATGCGCTCACGGATATTAATTGTACTGGCCTGGGTGCGGGCGGAAGTGCGACGCCCAATCTCGGCGCTGGCAGTGTGCTGCTGGATGCCGCGGCCACTGCTGTCGGATCCAGTATTGCTTGTACCTTTACCAATACCCGGCTGCCTACCGTCACCCTGACCAAGATATCCAATGGTGGTGTGGGTGCTTTTGATTTTACAGGAAGCAATGGTTTTGCAAACGAAACCATCACGACAGTGACTTCCGGTGTTGGCGTGAGTGGGGCGACGCAAGTTTTAACGACTGCGGGTACAGCCACCACGATTACAGAAACCATTCCCGCAGGTTATGCGCTCACGGCGATCAACTGTATCGGCCTGGGTGCAGGCGGTAATGCAACGCCCAATCTCGCGGCTGGCAGTGTGCTGCTGGATGCCGCGGCGACCGCTGCGGGCTCCGATATTTCCTGTACTTTTACCAATACCGGGCTGCCTACGCTCACCCTGACCAAGATATCCAATGGTGGTGTGGGTGCTTTTGATTTTACGGGAACCAATGGATTCGCAAACGAAACCATCACAACGGTGACTTCCGGTGTTGGCGTGAGTGGAGCGACGCAAGTTTTAACGGCTGCGGGTACGGCCACCACCGTTACAGAAACCATTCCCGCAGGGTACGTCGTCACGGCGATCAACTGTATCGGCCTGGGTGCAGGCGGTACTGCAACGCCCAATCTCGGTGCTGGTAGTGTGCTGCTGGATGCCGCGGCGACCGCTGCCGGCTCCAGTATTGCTTGTACCTTTACCAATACCCGACTGCCTACGCTCACCCTGACCAAGATATCCAATGGTGGTGTTGGCGCTTTTGATTTTACGGGAACCAATGGTTTTGCAAACGAAACCATCACGACAGTGACCTCAGGCGTTGGCGTGAGTGGGGCGACACAGACTTTAACTGCCGCCAGTACCGCGACCACCATTACAGAAACGATTCCCGCAGGTTATGCGCTCACGGCGATCAACTGTATCGGCCTGGGTGCAGGCGGTACTGCGACGCCCAATCTCGCAGCTGGCACTGTGCTGCTGGATGCCGCGGCGACCGCTGCGGGCTCCGATATTACTTGTACCTTTACCAATACCGGGCTGCCTACGGTCACTCTAACCAAGATATCCAATGGCGCTGTGGGTGCTTTTGATTTTACAGGAACCAATGGTTTTGCAAACGAAACCATCACGACGGTGACCTCAGGCGTTGGTGTGAGTGGCGCGACGCAAGTTTTAACGGCTGCGGGTACGGCCACCACGATTACAGAAACGATTCCCGCAGGTTATGCGCTCACGGATATTAACTGTACAGGCCTGGGTGCAGGCGGAACTGCGACGCCCAATCTCGGCGCTGGCAGTGTGCTACTGGATGCTGCGGCGACCGCTGCCGGATCCAGTATTGCTTGTACCTTTACCAATAGCCGGCTGCCTACGGTCACCCTGACCAAGATATCCAATGGCGGTGTTGGTGCTTTTGATTTTACGGGAACCAATGGTTTCGTAAACCAAACCATCACCACGGTGACCCAAGGCGTTGGTGTGAGTGGGGCGACACAGACTTTAACTGCCGCCAGTACCGCGACCACGATTTCAGAAACTATCCCTCCCGGTTATGCTGTTACAGGGATTAATTGTATCGGCCTGGGTGCAGGCGGAACTGCGACGCCCAATCTCGCGGCTGGCAGCGTGCTGCTGGATGCTGCGGCGACCGCTGTCGGCTCCAATATTACCTGTACCTTTACCAATACCTTGCAAGTTCCGGGCTTAACGCTGGTGAAATCTTCAACGACAGCTTCTTATAACGCAGTGGGTCAAGTTATCCCTTACGATTATACGGTGACGAATAGCGGCAACACGACGATCACGGCTGCGATTTCAGTGACGGATGACAAGGTTGCGTCTGTTTCCTGCCCGGCTTTGCCAGGTGGTGGACTGGTACCAGGAAACGACATCGTGTGCACGGGAACTTACACCGTACTGCAAGCGGATGTGGATACTGGCAGTATTACCAATACAGCCTCGGCCACGGACGGCACGACAACGAGCCCCCAGGATTCGTTGACGATTAACGCGGTTCAAAATCCAGGCTTGACGCTGGTGAAATCTTCCACAACCACTTCGTTTAACGCAGTGGGTCAGGTTATTCCTTACGATTATACGGTGACGAATAGCGGCAACACGACGATCACGGCTGCGATTTCAGTGACGGATGACAAGGTTGCGACTGTTTCCTGCCC
>Ga0075012_10006435_pt1 | contig 10654 bp, 13 predicted proteins | sample All_14_2_FD_71474 | JGI IMG/M metagenome (GOLD analysis project Ga0075012, IMG submission 71474) | Freshwater microbial communities in response to fracking from Pennsylvania, USA - Allegheny Zone_MetaG_DW_15 | ecosystem: Environmental > Aquatic > Deep subsurface > Groundwater > Drilled... | reverse complement strand
CGCATCAGGTTTAACCCCCGTTCTTGGCAAAAATAGCCGTAGACGTTATACCATAATTTGAAGAAAAGACGTGGAGGTTGAGCGCCTGTGCCGCATTGGCAGGCTGTGGATTGGAAACGCTCAAAGTGGCGGCAAAAACTCCGACCATCAGGGCGAAAGAAAGAGACGCCAGGCGATATTCAGGCACGAAAAGACTGGCCAGCCAGCCTTCGATGACGTTACGCGGCATATCTGCCCGCAGTCTGTTGATCGATTGCCAGACACGGCTTTCCATCGTCTGCAGACGGTCAAGCCGAGGGTGCGTGTCTATCAACCCTTTGATTAGTTTGTCAATTTTTTCATTCGACATGATGCTTACCTCTTTCCAACTATACCAGTAATACGTTAGGAAAGTCGCTATCCCTTAAACCGAAGAACGATTTTTATAACTACTTCCTAATGACGAGGCTAGTTCACGTTTTCCCTGTTTTATGATTTTAATTGCGCTACTCAAAAACAAAATCGCCATAATCCCCGCAACTAAGAGATCTGGCCACCCCGTGCCGGTCCCGAAAACGCCGAGCGCCGCCAGCATAACGGCTACGTTACCGATGGCGTCATTTCGGGAGCAAAGCCAGACAGAGCGCACATTGGCATCACCATCACGCCAGCGCATCAAGATCAATACGCTTGCCACATTCGCTAGGAAAGCCATAAATCCAATGACACCCATGATTTCCGCTTTGGGCGTTTCAATAAAAATGACGTTGTAGATTGTACTGCCCATGACCCATAACCCCATGAGCAAAAGGCTCATCCCCTTTGCTAGTGCGGCGATGGAGCGTACACGCAAGACTTTGCCGATCACGATCAAGCTGATCGTGTATGTGACCCCGTCCGCAAAGAAGTCCAAAGCATCAGCCATCAGGGCTTGCGACCCGGATATATGCCCTGCCACCATTTCAACCCCAAACATCAGGAAGTTGATTGCGATGACAAAGAGCAAGGCCCGCCTGAAACTTGGATCGGAACCGTCAAAGCCTACGTCGTGTCCGCAGTGTGCGCCCATCTTTTACCTTTCAACGGAGCCAGATCATGGCTCGACTTGTTCAACTGTCGGATAAAGCGACTTTACCAAATCTTTCTGACTTTCAAAAAGATCGAGGGCTTCCGTGGCACCCGCCGTGTTTTTATCCTCGGCGGCGTGATGGAAGCGATCCACGGTCTTGGTCAGTTGATCAAGGGCCTGGGTCATCTTTTTGCCGTTCTCTTCCTTTACGGCTTGCGGATGATCATGCAACGCTGCAACGGCGGCAGCCAATTTTTCTCCGGCTTCATGCAGGGCATCGGCGTTGCTGTCCTTTAAGGCCTGCCGTGCCGAAGCAATGGTTTCATCGATCATCGCCCAAGCCGCATCCACCGTCTCCGGCTTTGTAACCGCAAAATGCGGCTTTTCATCATGACCGTGGCCATCGCCGTGCGCTTCCGATGTTTCAGCGACGTGGCCTTCTGCGCCATGATCATGGCCATCAGCGGCATAGACAGGTAAGGACAAGGCGACGATAGCAATTCCGGCAAGTAGTAAAGTTTTAAGCGGGTTCATAGGTTTTCTCCTTTTTGGGTTTTGAAAATGTTTTATAAAGCGCAGGCAGCACGATCAGCGTCAGCAACGTCGCCGTAATCAGACCACCGATGACAACGGTCGCCAATGGCTTTTGCACCTCAGCGCCCGTGCCTGTCGCCAGCGCCATCGGCACGAAGCCGAGCGAGGCCACAAGCGCGGTCATCAAAACGGGCCGCAGGCGGGTTAAAGCTCCTTCCACGATGGCTTCCCGTGTTTCCATACCTTTCTTCACGAGGTCATTGATGTAGGTGATCATCACAAGGCCGTTCAGTACGGCGATACCGGAAAGCGCGATAAAGCCCACCGCCGCAGGGATCGAAAACGGCATATCACGCAAGAACAGCGTCAGGATGCCGCCTGAAATCGCCAACGGGACGCCGCTGAACACTAGCAAGGCCTGTTTTGCCGACCCCAGAGCCGTGAACAGCATCATAAAGATCAGAAAGAAACAGGCCGGAACGACAATCATCAATCGGTTTTGCGCCGCGACCAAGTTTTCAAACTGACCGCCCCAGTCAAGCCATAAACCAGGCGGCAGCTTGGCCTGTTGATCAAGTTTTTGCTGTGCCTCCACCACGAAAGAGCCGATGTCGCGGTCACGCACGTTTGCCTGCACCACGACGCGCCGTTTACCATTCTCGCGACTGATCTGGTTCGGCCCTTCGGAGAGGCGAAATTTTGCCACTTCTTTCAAAGGTACGAACGCACCACTTTCACCGTCCTCATGCGGTACGGGGACGGGAAGGTTTTCCAGGGCAGGAATATCCTGACGCACGGATTCGGGCAGGCGCACGACGATGGGGAAGCGTCTGTCGCCCTCGAATACCAGCCCGGCCTCTTTCCCGCCAACAGCCGACGATACCAGGTCAAGGATACTCCCGACATCAAGGCCATAGCGCGCAATCGCATCCCTGTTAAGGTCAATATCGAGCATGGGAAGGCCTGTGGTCTGTTCAACCTTCACGTCAGCCGCACCCTCGACGCTACGCAGGACGCTTGCGATCTTATTCGCGGTTTCGTTCATGACATTGAAGTCATCGCCATAGACCTTCACCGCAACGTCGCTTCGGACACCGGAAATCAGCTCGTTAAAGCGCATCTGGATCGGCTGGGTGTATTCGTAGTTATTTCCCGGCACCTGTCCCACGGCCTTGGCCAGCTTCTCGATGAAATCCGCCTTGTCCATCGACTGATCCGGCCATTCATCATGGGGTTTGAGGATGATGAATGTATCGGAGACGTTGGGCGGCATCGGGTCAGCCGCCATTTCAGCCGTACCCGTCTTGGAATAGACAAAAGCCACTTCCGGCAAGGCGCTGACGGCTTTTTCGACCTGCAACTGCATCGCGGTCGATTCCGAAATCCCCGTGCTGGGAATCCGCATGGCGTGCATGGCGATGTCTTTTTCATCGAGGGAGGGAATGAATTCCTGCCCCAGGCGGCTTCCTACAAACAAAGAGAAAACAAAGAAGATGACAGCCGAGATGATGACAACCTTTGGCCTGTTCAGCGACCAGTTGAGCATCGGCGCGTAGCCTGATTTGGCCTTGGAAATGATCCGGCTTTCTTTTTCCTCGACCCTCCCCGTGATACACATGGCGATCATGGCGGGGACGAAGGTAATGGAGAGAACGAAAGCGGCTATCAGGGCAATAATGACCGTCATGGCCATCGGCTCAAACATCTTGTCTTCAACGCCCGAGAACGTCAGAAGCGGCAGATAGACCGTGATAATAATCATCTGCCCGAATACGGCAGGCTGGATCATCTGGCGGCTGGCCTCGATCACTTCCTGCATGCGCTCCTGCAACCTCAGCAAGCGCCCCTCATGATGTTGGCGTTCGGCCAGACGGCGCAGACAGTTTTCTGTGATAATGACAGCGCCATCCACGATCAGGCCAAAGTCAAGCGCACCCATGCTCATTAAATTGGCGCTGATGCCCGCTTTCAGCATCCCTGTGGCGGTGATCATCATGGTAATGGGGATGACAAGCGCCGTAATCAGGGCGGCGCGGATATTGCCCAGTAACAAGAACAGGATCACAACGACCAGCAGTGCGCCTTCACCGAGGTTTTTCTGCACCGTTTGGATGGTAGCGTTGACAAGTTTTGTGCGGTTCAGCACCGTTTTTGCTTTAACGCCATCGGGCAGAGATTTGTTGATCTCGGCCAGTTTCAGGTCGACAGCGTTTGAAACGATTCGGCTGTTCTCGCCTTTGAGCATCATTGCCGTGCCGACCACGACCTCATGGCCGTTTTCACTGGCGCTGCCCGTGCGAAGCTCTTTGCCAAGCTCGACGATTGCCACGTCCTTGATATAGAGCGGGATACCGCCACGCGTTTTAAGAACAACGTTGGCAATTTGATCAATCGTCTCTAAGCGTCCATCGGCGCGGACGACATAGGACTCGCCCTTTTGCTCCAAAAAGCCAGCACCTGTGCTGGCATTGTTGCGCTCCAAGGCGTCGATGACATCGGAGAAGCTTAAGCCTAAAGCCGCCAGTTTTTGCGGGTCGGGCTGTACGTGATATTGCTGGGCATATCCGCCGATGGCGTCAACCTCGGCAACACCTTTGACGTTTTTTAATTGCGGCCTGATGATCCAGTCCTGCACCGTGCGAAGATACATGGCTTTTTCAAAGGGTGATTTCAGCACACGGCCTTCCGGTGTGGTGAAGTCCGCCTCTGGATTTTCGTATTCGACCGTCCACATATAAATCTCGCCGAGACCTGTCGAAATGGCACCCATGCGCGGCTCCGCCCCTTCGGGCAGGGATTCCTTGGCTTCCGCGAGGCGCTCGTTCACTTGCGCACGGGCGAAGTAAATATCGACCTTATCCTCGAAAATCACCGTCACTTGCGCAAAGCCGTTGCGCGAAATGGAGCGCGTATAGGAGAGGCCCGGTATGCCCGCCATCGCGGTTTCAATCGGATATGTGACCTGCTTTTCGATTTCATAGGGCGAAAGCGAGGGCACTTCCACGTTGATCGCCACCTGGTTGTTCGTGATGTCGGGTACGGCGTCAATCGGCAGCTTGGTCAGGGAATACATACCATAGGCCGCGAAGATCGCGGTCATCATGACGACCAGCAATCTTTGCTTAATGGAAAAGCCGAGTATTTTTTCAATCATTTTTTTATACTTTCTTAGTGTGCATGTTCCGCTTCGGCTTTGCCCAGTTCGGCCTTGAGCGTGAAGGTATTGGAAACGGCGACAGGTTCGCCAAAACTCACGCCCGAGAGGATTTCCACATGGCGGCTGTCCTCGCGCCCTGTGGTCACATCGCGTTTTTCAAAGCCTTGCGCGGTGCGCACGAAAACCGCGGGCTTTCCGCCTATCGATTGAAGCGCCTCTTTGGGCAGGATCAGATCGGTATCCTGGGCGGATGTTGCAATCGCCGCATTCGCAAATTCGCCTGGCCGCCATTTACCTTCCGCGTTATCAAGCTCGATAATCGCTTTGGCGGCGCGGGTTTCAGGATCGATGGCGGGGCTGACGAAAATCAGCTTGCCGTCGGCCTTGCCGCCGCTGCCCGCGACATTCGCCATCAGGCCTTCCTTGACGAAAGGCAAGTCGCCAGGCGCGATGGCGGTTTCAACCCAGACCACGCTCAAGTCCGCCACGGTAAAGGCGGAATGGGTCGTATCGACATATTCGCCAAGCGTCAGCTCGCGGGCGATAATACGGCCCGGCAGCGGAGAGCGCATTTCATGAAAACGGGAGTTTCCATTGCTGGAGACTTCACCATCGTGACCCAGGGCTTGCAATTTCTGCTTTGCCAGATCGAGTTTTATTTTAGATTCCTGATGGCCGTTTTTCGCGGTTAGATAATCCTGTTCCGCCGTGATCTTTTTATCCCACAGCCCTTTTTCACGGTTAAAGGTCGTGCGGGCAAGCTCTTCGGCGCGTCTGGCAGCGAGATATTCAGCCACGGCCTCGGCCATTTCTCGGCTTTCGATCAAAGCCAGTATCTCGCCTTTTTCAACGGTATCGCCCAGGTTCTTTCTGGCTTCCGTCACCGTGCCGCCCACTTTGGCGACGATCTGCGCCATGCGGTCGGCGGCGGCGACGATTTTTCCAGGTACGGACACTTCCCGCGCCAACTGGCCAGGGCCAGCGGCGGCAACTTTAATGTTCGCTGCTGCGACCTGTTCGGCGCTTAACGGAATAACGCCTTCTGCATGTTCGCCTTCTTCTGCTTTACCTTCGGGATGGCCATGCTCGTCTTCGTGACCGTGGCCGTGTTGTTCTTCTTTGCCCTCGTCGTGCTTTTCTTCGCCCTCTTCATGGCCGTGCGCATCTCCGTGTTCCTCTGCCGCCAGGCTGGGCGAGACGGTATAATTCCATGCGAAAAACCCGCCTGAGAGCGCAAGTATGGCAACGCCCGCTAAAAGCAGGATTTTAATTTTTGACTGTTTCATTGGTATTTCCTTTATCGTTGTGTTGCCCGGCATGAATGGCCGTCATGCGCTCGATTGTTGCCCGCTGGCGGTGGTAATCCAGAACCGCTTCGTTGAACTGCTTGCGGGCGTTAAACAGGGTGCGCTGTGCATCCAATACTTCCAGATAGCCGAATTTTCCAGCCTTATACCCCTCGCGGGCGACGCCGAAAGCCTCTTCCGCGCCAGGCAGGACGGTTGCTTTCAGCGTCGTTGCTTCGCTATAGGCGCTGCTGAAATCTCCGTAAACACCCGTCAAGACGGCCTCAAGCGACAACTGCGCACCCCGCTGATCAAGCATCGCGGCATTCAGGTCGTGGCCAGCGCGTTCAATGCCGGCGCTGTTTCTATTAAAAACAGGAAACGGAAAGGAGACGCCTGCAACAAAGGCTTGCGCGTTATTATCTCTGGAATCCCTTATGCCAAAACTAAGCGTGGGATCGGGAACGGCGTTGGCCTTTTCAAGAGAGAGACCGGCACGCGCCTGATGAACGCTTGTGTCTATAATTTTTACATCCGGCGTCTGATCAAGGCGGACACGGTACGATTCTAACGATTCAGGCTGGCTCAAAGGTGGCAGACTATTCGACGCCACAACAAATGTGCCGACTTTTCCGCCCATCAGTGACGATAATGTTTGTTGTTTGGCACTGAGGTTACGACGTGCGCGCTCCAGGGCAATCTGGCTGGCCGTGCGCTCGATCTCCGCCTTGTTTTTCTGGATCGGCGGCTCTTTTCCGGCCTCGACTTTCGCAACAACGCTGTCACGCACCTCTGTCGCCAGCTTTTGTTCTTCTTCAAGAATGGTAACTTCTTGCTGTGCGGCGACGACTTCCGCAAAAGCAATCGTTACATCGCGGATAAGATCAAGCCCTGCTGCATCGCGGACATAGTGGGTTTTTGTCTTCTCGGCATCCGCTACCCGCACACGGTTTCCGCGCTTGCCGGGCAGTTCCACCAGCTGTGAAACGCTGTAGGTATATTCGGCACCGCTCGTCCCGTCATAGGGGCCGCTTCCATAGATATTTTCGACCTCGATAGAAATTTCAGGGTTTGGTAAAACTCCCGCCTGCGATTGACTGGCGGTGGCGGCATCCGCCCGCGCCGAAGATGCTCCCAAGGCCGGGGAGTTTTCCAAAGCCCATGCGACAGCCTGATCCAGTACAAGCAAGGCAGGTGTGGCTGGCGTTTCCTGTACGACAGGATTGATCGTCGCCTGTTCCTGGGCATAGGCAGGAAAAGCTGGCGGCAGCGAAACCGCCGCCAGCAAACCTGCCAGAATGAATGATTTTGTTTTCATGTCTGGCTTTTCCTTTTTATTGGCCGCGTTTGGACAGCCAGTCACGCATAAAGGCGATTTCCGCCTCCTGCGCCTGGATGACGTCTTGCGCCAGTTTTTTCACTTGCGGGTCTTTCCCGTGCGCCAGCGCCAGTTTCGCCATGTCGATGGCGCCCTGGTGGTGCGGGATCATGCCGCGCATGAAATCGGCATCGGCATCGCCCGTGGGGGCCACGCTCATGTTTTCATGCATGGTTTTCATGGCAGGGGCATAAATATCCTTCGTGCCATGGTTCATGTTTGAATGATCCATGCCCGACATCTCGCCCTTTGTTTTTTTGGAACACATCATTCCCTTACCGTCCGACATGCTGGCACAGCAGGAACAGGACATGTCGCCCTTCATGCCCATGGTCGCAGCGGTGCCGCCCGCTGTTTCAGCGGGTGTCGAAGATTGGGGTTTTAGGGTGGTAGAACAGGCCGACAATGACAGTATTGCCAGTACGATGAGCGTGGGACGCATAGCCCCGGATAGAAGCGTTGTCATAAGAATATCTCCTCGTTTGATTGAAAAATGCGTAACGCAAGTTCCAGCCGCTTTTGCAAAGCGACTTTACGGATTTAAGCCTATCGACTTAGAATCCGTTTAAATCAAACGAGGGATTTGGGAGGGCGCTTGAAGCCCGATAAGATATCTCCGTCTAAACTTGTATCGACGGCTGTATATGAGAGGCTCACGACAGGGTCACTCATCATCAGACCCATGGCAGGCATGGCAACGTGGGAAACACAGCAATGACCGCAGGTCAGGCATAAATGCTTGCCGTCTTTTGTGCCGCTATTGTCGTCTTTATTAGCGGCGCCATCATGGCAGTCATCCATCGACGACATATTCTTTTCAAGAGAGACGCCTTGAGCGCATTTTTGCGAATCAAAAGCGTGCGCAGCGGCTGAAAAACCGCTGAAACCAATCGCAAAAATGAGCAAGATGACTAAAACACGCATGATCGAAGCATAGCATGAAGTAATTAAAAAACAATGAGTTGCTTGCGATGCATAAGATTTCTTAATTTTTTAAAGGCCATATCAAGAGTTTAGATCAACGCACACTCTCGTTCCTAGTTGTCCAGTCATGCGATAAAGATTTGCCAGATTATTTAAATGGCCGCTCCAGGGAGGAGCGCTTCGTTGCCCGTCATCTTTTGCGGAACGGCATACATCCATCAAGATTGTCGGGGCTGGTAAATCACTCATAGCATCCTCGCAGCTTTTTACTCACACTCACGCCCCAGATTTTGCGGTGCCAGCCGTAGACACAATAAGTAATCATTCGTTATAATAAGATGAATTTAGCGGCGCGTGTCATTCACACCGCCACTTAGTCTGCCGTAACCGGCAATCCTAAGAAATATTGGCGCATATGTCCGCAATTGGCGGGTATGTGCGCTTTTGTATTTTGAACCGGGCTCCTGAGAAACTGCCCATCTCATGTGCCATCTCTGGATTCTCTCAGAATGCCAAAAGGCCAGTCCGGTTCAAACTGGCCAAAAACCCGCGATTTATACTTTTGTTATTAAATGATCGTGAGACTGTTTGTGATGAGGCGGCGTACGTGGCGCTCAACCTGACCATACCGCCCAGCCATGCCGCAGGCACCGAGAAAAAAATCCATGGCAAGGCGCGCACAAGATTAATATGCCCCGCACGGGAAAATCTCCATATCCCGCCACTAACCACAACTATATTGCAAACAAGAGAAATAACCGGGATGAAACTATGTGGCGTTTCTGAGAGAGCAAGAATGGCCGTATATGTGGATCCACCGCCGAAGCCGATCATAGCGTATATAAGCGCCGTCAGAAAAAAGGCTCCCGATACCATCGCCATCCCGCACATCCCTCAAGAGAAGGATTTTGTATAGCTCTACGATCCACACAGATCAAGGCTCTTTACCTCATATCTTTATGTCAGCGTCATCACGGTCGGGAAAACCCCGGCGAACAAAACGTCAGATTGCTTGCGCCGCATCGGCGACGCACATCGCTTAGAATTCTACTGTTTGGCAAAGTACCTCGAGCTGCACGCCGAGTTACCAGAATTCAACCGCAGTGATGCCCCTAAATTCAGCCGCCAGCAGCGCCCTAATTAAATCCCGCCAATCTCGACCAGCCTCGTGTTGCCCTTCTCGCCCGCCTCGTAGCGCAGGAATTGCACAAGGCTGTCGATCTGGTCGTCATTTCGGCCACCGGGGAACTGCACCAGCTCGTGGTAGAAATCCTTCAGCCAGGGCGCCTCGCGGGGCAGCCAGACCTTGCCGGCCTCGATGTGCACCGACACGGCTGCTGCACGGGTTCTTTTGTCTTTATCTGGCCTGATGGCCGTTACATAGTCCATCGTAATACCAAGATTGCGGCTCACCTCCTCGTAAAGGATAGAACCGGAGCCTGCGTCCTCAATCACAATCTCGACCAGCGGGTATTTGGCCGCATGCTCGTAAACGAGTTTTTTAAGGTCGGGATATGTGCTGGCGGTTTTTTATATCCGACCTCGTAATCGTCTTTATTCGACATGGCCAGCCTCCTGTTCGGTTTGAGCGAAGGATTTACCGGTTTCAGCGTGGATGGCATCCTTGCCGGTCATTTTTTGCCAGCGGCGGATGGCGACATCTACATAGGCCGGCTCAAGCTCGATCAGACGGGCATGGCGGCTCGTACTCTCGGCTGCAAGGATCGTTGTGCCTGAGCCGCCAAACGGGTCGAGGATGATGCCGGCAGGTGCCGAGCAGTCGAGAATGGCATCGGCGACCAGAGCCGTCGGCTTGATCGTCGGATGGGCCGCCAAATCGTCCTCGCGGCCGGCGTGGAAAGTGTTCTGGCCGGCGTACTTCCAGAGGTTCGTTCTGTAACGGCCATGAACCCCCAACTGAATGTTATTCACATGCGGCGCAGTGCCGTTTTTGAAAACCGCGACGAACTCATGCTGGGAGCGGTAGAGCGAACCCATGCCGCCGTTATCCTTGGCCCAGACGCAGATATTTTTGAGTTCGGTGTAGGCTTCGCGGCCGGCAGTGACGAGCTCCTCGATGTGGCGCCAGTCCTCGCTAACTATTCTCAGGCAAAGGGCAAGAGCTCTTAGCGAATGACTGCACACACCGCCATTTATTAGTCTCCAATGCTCAACAATAGCAACCCATATAAACGTTACTACGAGCAATTTTCGCAGAATGTTAATTTCGCGGCTAGAACTTGGCATCATCACGTCTATTTATTTAATCGAGCGGCAGAAGATGAAGAGATTCTTGCTGCACTTAATAAAGCGCCCAGATTCTGGTT
>Ga0075012_10006433_pt1 | contig 10654 bp, 11 predicted proteins | sample All_14_2_FD_71474 | JGI IMG/M metagenome (GOLD analysis project Ga0075012, IMG submission 71474) | Freshwater microbial communities in response to fracking from Pennsylvania, USA - Allegheny Zone_MetaG_DW_15 | ecosystem: Environmental > Aquatic > Deep subsurface > Groundwater > Drilled... | reverse complement strand
CCTCTCCCGCGAGGGGAGAGGGGAGTTGGGCGTGGGTGCGCCGTCAATAGGCGTTGCGGTCGAAGATGGTGAGGCCGGCGGTGCGGGCGATGATGCGGATCAAGGCCTAGAGACCAATTGCGCAGGTACTCCAGGTCGTATTCCACCCGGGCGGCCATCTTGTCAGTGGTGTCGGTTTCGCCGCGCAGGCCGTTGATCTGAGCCCAGCCGGTGATGCCGGGGCGCACCTTGTGACGCACCATGTAGGCACGGATGAGCTGGCGGTAGTGCTCGTTGTGCGCCACGGCGTGGGGGCGTGGGCCCACGATGCTCATGCGGCCTTGCAGCACGTTGATGAACTGGGGCAGTTCATCCAGCGAGGTGCGGCGCAGGAAGGCACCCAGAGGGGTGATGCGTGGGTCGTGCCGCTGGGCTTGTTTGACGACGGGGCCGTTGTCAGTGGCTGTCATCGAGCGGAATTTGTAGACGATGATTTCTTCGCCATCCAGCCCGTGGCGGCGTTGTTTGAAGATCACCGGGCCAGGTGATGTGAAGCGCACGGCGGCGGCAATGGCCAGCATCAAGGGCGAGATGAGCAGCAGGATCAGCGAGGCCAGCACGATGTCGCTGGCGCGCTTGGCCAGGCCGTTGACGCCTTGGAAAGGGGTATCCAGCAGGCTGACCACAGGCACGCCATCCAGGCTGCTCATGCGGCCTTGGATGACGCGCATGCCAAACACATCGGGCACGTAGTGGATGCTGACGGCGCTGTCTTGCAATGAGGCCAGCATGCGCATGATGCGGGGCTGCATGCCCAGCTGCAGGGTGATGAAGACATCGCGCACGCGGTGGCGCTGGATGAGCTCGGGCAGGTCATCAAAGCGGCCACACAGGTGGGGCACGGCATCGGCATGGCAGCGTGAGGCATCGCGGTCTTCTACGTAGCCCACTACCTGGTAGGTTTCAGCCACGTTGCGGGCCGTGGCCTGTGACACGCGCACACCCAGCGCGTTGGCGCCCACAATCAGCGCCGGCCGCCGCAGGCTGGCTTGCTGAGCGCGCGCCAGCAACACCCGCCGGCCCGCTAGCACCGCGGCAAACTGCAGCGCTGGCACCAGGGCGGCCCACAGCCACAGGGCTTGTTGAGCAAACAGGTGCAGGCTGCGCGTGGCATAGCCACACAGCAGCAGGATCACCAGCACCGAGGCCCAGGCCAGCAGGATGTCAAACAACGCGGTGGTGGGCTTGTCAAGAAACCGGTTGGTGCCTGGAAAGCACAGCAGCAGCACCAGCACGGCCAGCACTTGCTCGGGGCGGTCAATGGCCTCATTGGCCCACCAGCAGGCAAAGAACAGGGCCCACACGGCCAGGCAGGGCTCTAGCAGCGAAGCCACAAACTGCCGCACGGGCTGGGGCTCGCCAGAGGCAAAGCGGGTGCCCACCGCAGCAGCGGGCTTGGTGGATGGCGATGGCAGGTGCGACACCTCACCACCCCGCGTGGCAGCGCCCTGCCCTAGCTGACCGAATGCTGTGCTCATGCCTTTGAACTACGCGCCATGCGCCCTTGATCGTGGAAGCCAGCTGCATTTTCAAGGGACATTGGCGTTTTCCCGCAGGCACCCCCGCACATGAAGGGCAAGTTGAAGGTAACTTGCCGCAACGCACTGGCATTGGCGCGGGGAATGTGTGGGCTACTCCACGCCGTTGGGGCGGGCCACGTCGCCCCAGGCAGAGGCATCGCCCGCTGCTGCGTAGCGGCCGGGGGAGCCCGCTTCTTCGGGGGCGGGCGTGGTGGCATCGGACTCAGTCATCTGAGGGCGATCGTCGTACATCATTGGCCGCTCCATCAGGGGGTAGCTGCTGTCGCCAGCCTCGCAGCGGGCTTCGCTGCAGGCGGCATGGGCAAAGGCTGGCGCGCCATCGGCCAGGGCGCGGCCATCTTCGCCGTAAAGCTGATCAACGCCGGCGGTGCTGGCAGCCCAGCCGGGCTGCAGGGCGGCGGATGCACGGGCACTGCCCGTGTTGGTGGCCACAGAAAAGCCATCGACAACCCCTTCGCCCTCACCGCCCCCACACGCAGTGAGCGACGCCAGGACGACAGACCACAATAGGGTGTGACGCATTGCGTTCGACATACAAACCAACCTCTCTTGATCTCCAGAAAAGCGCCTGGGATGCTGGGCTATTCGACCGATTGAAGTGGGTCTTGATGCCGAGGGCGGGGAGAGGTTGATTCAAAGTGTGTCGAAGCGGCAAAGACCCATGTGACGTTCCTGAAGGCCCCAATGCAAAGGGCCTCCCGAAGGAGGCCCTTTGCAGCGCAGATCAGCGAGTGATCAGTGCTTACTTGGCTTGACGGCGGCGAGCCATGAAGCCGATGGCGCCGAGGCCGGCGAGCATCATGGCGTAGGTTTCGGGTTCGGGAACTGCGGACGTGATTTGACTGATACCCCCAGCCGACGCGCTGATTGACAACGTGCCGACCATGTCGGAGTGGGTGAGATTGAGAAAGCTAGCACCCAACACACCAGAATTGCTTTCGCTGTAGGGAGTCCACCAGTAGGCATTCGCGGTCAGGCTGGCGCTGCTGTTTTGGCCACCATTGCTACCTGAGCTGGACGGCCCGTAGATCGACAGGCTCGCGCTGGCAGAAGCTTGCTCACTGCGTCCGGTGAGGTAGTCGTAGCCATTAGTGATGCTGGCATTCACGCTGCCATCAGCAGTCACAACCAGCAGCGTGTTCGCGCTGAGGGAGAAGTTGCTCCATGCGTAGTAGGGTGTGCTGGCCGTCGCGGAGAAGTCCGCAGAGCCCGTGCCTGCTGGTCCCGTGGCGTAGCCGCTTGCGTTCAAGGATTTCAGTGCTACGGTATTGGGCCCGACTCCCCCAAAAGCGTTGATTCCATTGCCGACCAATGAAGCGGACGCGTGCGAGCTGGCAGTTGTTTCGCTGCTGCTCCGCGATGTATTGAACTGCACGCCAGACTTGGTGCTTGAGTTAGTGTCGTTTCCAAGCACGGCATCGTATTCATTGGCCACGGTTGTGACGTAGCTACCATACGAGCCAGCACCGCTAGAAAAGGTGATCCACGGCGTGATGCCGTCGCCTGCGTTCATGTCGTACAACGTGAACGTGATGTTGGACAGCGTTGCCGAGGCAGTGCTAGTTGCGTAGGCCGGTGTGATGCCGATTGCCAGAAGGGCGGCAGCAGACAGGAGACGAAATTTCATGGGGCTCCCTGATGTCGGAGTAGTGAAAGGAAGTGCGCACAGAGATAACTGAGATGCTCAGCATCCACAGGCATTCTGATGGCATTGAAGAGCGCAGTGTTGCCACGCGCCCCCCGCACTCAAAGGGTGCAACTGCCAAATTCTGTGAACAGCACACGACCGGCTGGTAGCCGGTACCAGAGCCCCAATCGGCAAAGGGGACCTCCATGATGTGAGGCACCCCTGCCGCACTACCGGCGTGCGGGTCCGCACCGGGCGGCTCGAGAGATTGAGGTCAGGGGATTCGAGGCAGTCCCATCCGATCGAACAAGGCGATTGCCAGCACACTGTTGAGCAGCCTGGCGCTGTTGCACCACCAACGGCGGCTGTTGGCCGCCACTTGTCGCGCAACGTTTTCCTTCACGTCCAGCGCCTAGAGCTGCTCCCGGCACATCGTCGTGCCGGTTTTCCATGGCCGTAGCCGGATGGCCCGCAATCGATGGCGTAGCCGCTCATCCAACTCGCACCAGACCGTGGGCGTTTGTGCCAGCCTGCACTACGCTTTCCAACCCAGCAGCTACGGGCGCACCAAAATGCAAAGGGCCTCCCGAAGGAGGCCCTTTGCAGCGCAGATCAACTTTTGATCAGTGCTTACTTGTTGGCTTGACGGCGGCGAGCCATGAAACCGATGGCGCCGAGGCCGGCGAGCATCATGGCGTAGGTTTCGGGTTCGGGGACGGCGGTGACCGAACCAGTCGCGTTGCCCAGGGCCGTAACTTGGCCTGCGCCAGCGTTAAAGCCACTCACCACGATGCCAAACGTACCAACAGTTGCCGGGGTGAAGGAGGCACTGTAGTGCGACAGCGTTCCCGTGAACGGGAACGAACCAACTGACGTGGAGCCGCCGGCGGTAGGAGCAACAGTACCGCTACCAAAAGCCACCGAAGACGAACCAGGCAACGAAGCCAGCACAAAAGTCAGGCCCGAGGGTCCCAGCGTTGCGAAAGCGCCGCTGTAGAAGTCAAACGACAGGTTGATGGTGTCGCCCACGCTGGTGGTGGTCAGATCGCCAAGGGTGAACGAAAAAGCACCACCGTCGACGTCGGTGTACCAAGTGGCCGAATCAACAGCAGCAAACGCAGAGCCAGCGCACATCAGCGCGGCGGCAACCAAAGCCTTCAGTTTCATACCAAACTCCCCAGCCGGCGACAAAGTGCGGAAACATTGGTGGCCGACGCACACAAGCTCCGAGTAGATGAGGCCAATGATCCAAGAACAGCTGGGGTTGACCTATCCCTTGTCCCAGGGGGTTTGGGCACTGTTGTTGCAGAGCGGCACCATGGGGCGTGCAGAAAGGCCAGATCACGGCGACTTCATAGCCTCATGCCGGTTCACACTACTCGGCAGCGCTCTCTAGAGCCCGGCGCACAAGGCGGGCGGGCATACAAAGTCAGGAGGGAGCCCCGTGCGGACGCGCTTCGCCTTGCTCGCTGCAACCAACGTGCGGCAGGACTTGCCTCCGCAAGGGTGTGCCAGTTCCGTGCGCTGAATGCAAAAGACCTCCCGAAGGAGGCCCTGTGCAGCGCAGATCAGCGAGTGATCAGTGCTTACTTGACTTGACGGCGACGAGCCATGAAGCCGATGGCGCCCAGACCGGCGAGCATCATGGCGTAGGTTTCGGGTTCGGGCACCGACGTCACGACGGTGTTGGCGGTGTAGTCGAGCGTACCGCGATAAAAGCTGGTGGCGGTGCCGCTCGTGTTGTAGCCAAAGCTCAACTTCCAATTGCCCGCTGCAAAGTTTTGCGAGCCGGTAGACCAGAAATTGCCGTAGTCCGACGAGGTCAGATTAAAGGTGCTGGTTCCGTCCGTGAATTGAACGTTGTTGTAGGTGGCAGTGTAGGTGGGGCTGCCCAGCAGCACGCTGAGGTAGCTGTCGGTCAAATCAGAGAGCGTCACCGAGCCCACGCCGCCAGTGCTGAATGTGCCGAAATCGACGACTTCAGTGCCGGTAGTACCCGTCAGCGAATCGGTCACAACGGTAGCAGCAGAAGCACCGCCACCAATCAGCAGCGCAAAGGCCGCGCAAATCGCTTTAACTTTCAACATTGCATTACCTTCAAAGCAGTCAAAAAATTGCAGGCATCCGGATAGCCCTAGAGACCCAGTGTCAGACATTCCGCCGGGGACGTCTCCCCCCCAAGTCAGGGGCATCAAACATCAAAACGGTTTCATACAGGGCACAAAAGAAACAGTCGCCTCGCGGCAACTGTTTCAGTGGCGACTCAAATCAAGAGGACTTGCGCCGGCGCGCCATGAAGCCGATCGCACCCAGACCGGCCAGCATCATGGCGTAGGTCTCAGGTTCGGGCACGGCGGTGACCGAAACACCGTCGATGAAGGCATTGCCTCCCGGGGCGGCCACGAACGCCAGATGGAACGAGTTCGCAGTGGGCGTGTTGAACCCGAAAGAGTACTGAGTCCAGCCCGAAGCAGAGTTGAAGGCCTTCGAGGTAACCGGAGCACTGCTCACGAAGCTAAAGCCAAGCCCACCCACATCACTCGACTCAAACAGCTTGGCATCACCAATGCCCGAGGCGAAAAAGCTGACCGAATAAGCCCCTGCCGCCACCGAGAAACTTTGATACAGAGCCGAACCGCTTAGCACGCGTGCGAACTGGTCGCCGTCTGCCGCAAGTGAGGCCAGATCGTAGATACGAAATGCACCGTTGGTGTTACCCCAACCAGACTGAGCGTAGTTCACAACGTCGTAGTCCCCACTCGGCACATCAGGGGTCTCAAACGAGCCGTTGGTGATGGACTGGGCGTGGGCAGCAGTGGCCGCGACAAGCGATGCCGCCAACAACGCACTCTTCAAGAAAGAAGCATTCATAGGGTTCCCCGGGTTAGATGACTGAAAGGATCAGTGCAAACAAATATCCACCTTTCCAAGCCCCAACGATAGGCCGAAACGCACGGGGAAGATGCTACAAAACGCTGAATCCCCGCGAACGAGGGGCCTTGAACTGAGCGAATTTGCCAAGCGTAAACAGGGGGATCACACGACGAGGCCCCATCGCATGAGTGCGATGCAGCATGGCTCAACCGCGTTGAACGCTCGGCGCTATTGCTGGTGCCCGCGCCGGCGACCGACACGATGACGTGCGCCGAACTGGCATCACGACCGCCTCCCCCGTGACAGGCGAGGGCGTGCGCACCCTGCACCTAAAAAATTCGTAGATTTGCGCCACCCAAGTGCACAAATGCACCAAATCAAGGCCCACCCGGCTGTTGTCGGAAATCAAGCGCTGGTATCAAAATCGCGCCACAAACAGCCGGCATCGGTGCGCTGAGCAGTAGAGCGACGAGGGTGCCCCAGCAGGGAGACTCGTATGCGCAATCGTCTGAACGAAGCGCGGGCCCTGGTGCCCGCGGTGGCCGCGCAGCTCTTTCAGGGCGCACCGGGTATACGCTCGGTGGGTGTGGGCCTGGTGGGCCAAGACTACGGCTTTGTGGTGGAAGAGCGGGCCGATACCGCGCGGCCGTTGTGCGCCCAGGCAGCACCACGGGCCACAACGCCACCCGCTGAGTTGTTTGGGTTTCCGGTGCGCAGGCAGCTGGCGTATCGCGCTCCTGCGCCGCTGCCCTGGCATCGCAACAGCCTGCAAGGCATGGCCCTGCAGCGGCAGCCCGAGCAGGCGCGGGTGAGGCCGTTGGTGGGTGGGCTGGAGGTGCAGAACCTGGATGCCGATCAACGCGCAGGGGTGCTTTCTCACGGTGGCTATGTGGGCACGCTGGGCTGCCTGGTGCGGCTGGCGGATGGCAGCCCGGGCATGTTGTCTAACGCGCATGTGTTGGCCGATTGTGGGCGCGGGCAGTGTGGGCACGATCGCATCATGCAGGCGGGGGGATGCAGGTTTTATTCAGCGCCTGAACATGTGGCCGTGCTGGAGGCCAGCTTGCCGCTGGTGGCCGAGCCGCCCGGGGTGGCCCACTTTGGCGGGCTGACGCTGAACACGGGTGATGCTGCGGTAGCGCGCCTGTTGCCCGGCATGGCCCACATACCCGGCTACTTGCCGATGCGCGGTGTACCGGCGCCAGTGGGCACGGCCACGCCCGTGCCGGGCGATGTGGTGTTCAAGGTGGGGCGCACCACGGGCCTGACGCGGGGCGTGGTTGACCGGGTGGGGTTGGTGGATTCAGTGCCCTACCCGCACGGCCTGTGCTGGTTTGAGGAGGTGTTTTCGGTGCGGGCCGATGGGGATGACGAGTTTGCCGATGATGGCGACTCGGGCTCGGCGGTGCTGCGCAGCGACGGCACGGTGCTGGGGCTGCTGTTTGCCAGCGCCTCGAACGGCGTGTTGTGCTGCGAGATCGAGGCGCTGCTGGGCGGGCTGGGGTGTGTGCTGATGTAGTGGCGCACGCCGGGCTGCAACAGGGCAGGCGCCGGGTCAGCGGCTGGGTTCGTCTGCAGGTGTGGCAGGCAGCACGTCTTCGTAGATCTGCGCCAGGGTGAGTGTCAGGCCCACGCTGGTGAGTAGCAGTGCACCGGCGTCAGTGGGGGGAAACAGCTCCCAGCGGCCATCGCCATTGCGGCGAAACAGATCGACCTGCTGGCGGTCTTGTTCGATGAACAGCACTTCTTGCAGGGTGGGCAGGCTGCGGTAGAGCTCGAACTTGCGGCCGCGGTCGTAGGCGCCGGTGCTGGGGCTGATCACCTCGACCACCAGGCTGGGGTGGTGTTTGATCAGGTCGGCTTCGGGGCTGTGGTCGCGCGGGTCACAGGTGACGAAGACATCGGGGTAGCAGATGGCATCTGCGGTGGCGATGTGCAGTTTCATGTCGGACATGAAGGTGCGGCAGGGCTTGCCGCGCAACTGCGCCATGAAGCTGGAAGCCACATTCAGCGCGATGCGATTGTTCGCATCGCGCGCGCCAGTCATGGCGTAGATCTCGCCGTCGACCAGTTCGTGTCGCTCTGGTTGTTCGTTTTCCCAAGCAAGAAAGCTGGCGACGTCAATCTTGCGAATGGGCAGGGGGGGGGGCAGTGCCTGACCCATGATGAAGCTCCCGCATGATGTAGCGGAATGCTAGCGCAGTGTCGCCCGCCGTGCCGGGTCAGTGCGCCAGAGGACGGGCTTGGGCGTAGCCGCCGCGGACGACGACGGGAAAGGATTCGCCGTTGAATTCCACCGGCGTGGGGGCATGGAACTCGGTGATGTCTTGCACCTCGACGATCACCGCAGGGCGGCCGGAGCCGGCGGGATCAAGCCCGATGCCGATGTTGCAGGGCCCGTTGTACCCCCGCAGCAGATGGCTGCGCACGGTGGGCTGCTGAAGGTGGCGAGACAGGAGCTTCAGGTTCATGGGTGTCCTCGTACCGGGCGCCGGGGCTGGGAGACGGCCGCAAAGTGTAGACCTTACTGCCGTGCGCAAAATGAACCCCCACCGGCAGAGATGTCAACGGCGAAGCACATTCTGAGCCTCATTATCGGCCGCATCACGCGGCCCTGGAGCCCCGAGAACCCGGGGAAGTGATGAACAAAACCGGGACCAGCAAGGGCCGACTACAATCAACGGTGACGGGCCTCCCCGCATGGGGGCGCGGCCAAACGGGTCAGGTCGGGAACGAAGCAGCCCTAACCGTTTGCCACCAGTGCCGGGGTTCAGGCTCGTCACCCTTCCCTTCTGCTTTTGCGGAGCCTTCATGGGAAATGCACTGCCACAGCTTGCACTCAGCGCCGAAGACTTCTTAGCGTGGGAGGCCCTGCAGGCTACCAAGCATGAGTTTGTGGATGGCGATATCTTCGCCATGGCGGGGGCAGAGGACAACCATGTCACGGTCACGGGCAACGTCTACATGGCCCTGCGGCAGCATCTGCGCGGAACGCCCTGCCGAGTCTTCATGGCTGACGTCAAGGTGCAAGTGGCATCGGCCAACAGCTTTTTCTACCCCGATGTGCTGGTGACTTGCAGTGATGCTGATCGCGCCAGCCGCCTGGTGAAGCGCGAGCCATCGCTGCTGGTAGAGGTGTTGTCACCCAGCACCGCGTCGTATGACCGCGGGCAGAAGTTTGCGATGTATCGGCAGCTGGACAGCCTGCAGGAATATGCGGTGATCGACATTGCTGAGCGCAGTGCCGATGTGTACCGCAAGGGCGCGGATGGGTTGTGGGTGCTGCATCCGTTTGCGCGCGGCGAGGCGGTCACGCTTGGCAGCGTGGGGGTCACCATCAGCGGTGATGCATTGTTTGCTGAGGTGGACGATGCCACCGAGGATCAGACGCCGGTGCGTTGATCAGCGGCACGCGCAGGCTAAGCGCTCGAATCGCCCAACACCAACGCCGACATGGCTTGCGCTGCCTGCCCGAGCATCGGCACCGCATCATGTGCAACGCACAGCGCCTCGGCCAGCTCAGCGCTGTCACGCACGTATTCGTGGATCATCTTGTTGCGCTGGCGGCGCACGGCCAGCCAGTCATCCAGTGCCGAGATCCAGCCCAGCCGCTCGGCTCGCGCCAGGTTGTCGATGGCTGTGCCCATGGCCTCGGCACGCCAATCGAGCAAGGCGGGAAGAAGCTTGTCGGCCAGCGTGTCTTGAAGCCGGCCGAAGCGGGCCACAAATGCATCCACGCGCTCGGCCAGCAGGTCATCCGTGCGCAGCGAGGCGGCGCGCTCGGGCGTCATGGGTTCGGCAAACAACCTGCCGTCAGTCGCCCTCAGCAACACCGATTCAGCGCGCACGGTTTCGGCCAGAAAGCGCAAGCGCTCTGGTGGAGGCCCTGCGCGAGCAGCGTCACCTTCGTCTGATGGCACCACGGTCATAGTGCCACAGCGCTGCGACGAGCAGCCGCCAAGACGGGCGTTTCAACCGATGCTGGATCAGCAATCAAGATGTCAATCTTTCGCAACCCGATGGCGCGCTCAATGCGCGCGCTGATCTGCCCCGCCAGGCGCACCGGCGCTTCGCAGCGGTGCGGCAGTTCTACCAGCAGATCGATATCACCACCGCGCAGATCGTCCCGCGTGCGCGAACCAAACAGCCAGACACGGGCATCACCGCCAGCCACCTCAGCGGTGGCTCGCACGATGGCCGCTTGGTCGTGAGGGCTTAAGCGCATGATGCGCACATTCTAGGATCTGGTGGGCGTTGGCGCGGCATCGACGCCGCGCTCACAGCACGCTATGCCAGGCGATCTAAGCCGCAGCTTGCTTCGAATGCTGCGATTCCATGATCTGCCGGGCCTTGAGCAGCGATTCTTTCAGCGCATCAATCGAGTAATCCAACGTGCGGACGTACCGGTTGGACACCTGCGCGATGGCTTTGCCTTGCAGTTGGGCGGGCAGGCGGGCGGCGTCGAGCAGTTCGTTGGCGCAGCTGGCCACCAGGCGCAGCCAGCCGGCCACGTCGTCGGGGCTGCGCACGGTGCGGTCGCGGGGGAGCGGCTGCATCAGGGCTTGCATGCTGT
>Ga0075012_10006432_pt1 | contig 10657 bp, 8 predicted proteins | sample All_14_2_FD_71474 | JGI IMG/M metagenome (GOLD analysis project Ga0075012, IMG submission 71474) | Freshwater microbial communities in response to fracking from Pennsylvania, USA - Allegheny Zone_MetaG_DW_15 | ecosystem: Environmental > Aquatic > Deep subsurface > Groundwater > Drilled... | reverse complement strand
TCGCCACATTTACTGGCGAAGTGAGGGTCAGATACCATCCCTTTTTGGTGGTCCAGTTGATAGTGTTCGCAGAGACACCGCGCAGACTGTAAGTAACCGGAACGTCATCTGTCGTAGTCGCCGTTCCTTTGTTATTCGTCACAGTGACGGTTTGTTCAGCGATAATCGTCTGCTCGACAAGATCGCTAGTCACGACTTTTCGATTGTCACCCTCATCACGAATGCCGTAAAAGTGATCGACCGGCGGATTTGTGCCAACGACATTGTCCCCTGTTTCATAGTATTTGCCGGTACCGAAATAAATCATGTAGCCACCAGACGGATGGATGCCAATCTCAAGTGCCGAAGTGATTGGCCGGCCGGACTTATACAACGGTGCCGGATTACCCGAGGTCTGGTTGGCCACCACATAATCGCCTGCAGAAGTACCGTTAAGATTGAATTCCCAAAGGTTTCCTTTCAAGTCTCCCGCATATGCGGCAATAATGTTGCGCTGACTGTCAACCAGCAATCCGGGAGTAGACAAGCCATTATCCGTGTCGTTGCAGGTCGAACCGCTACCCCACGAGTTGCATACAGGAATCTCTTTGATCAGAGCTCCAGTCTGCACATTGACAATGAACAGTGATGCCTTGCCACTCGCACTGCCGTAACCGTTGCCAAGAATTGCAACCCAGTCGCCGCTCTTGAGCCGACCGACCGTGGCATAACCAACAGTCAGGCCCATATTGGCAAAGCCCGAGGAGGTGCTGCTGACCTCCCAGAGAACGTTGCCTGCATCAAAGTCATCGGGATCGGTAACATCCAGCGCAAACACCGACGCACCGCCCGCACCTGTGGTGCCAATAAGTACGGTGTGCCAAGCACTATCGAAATACACATCACCAAAGTTTGGCGCACCATCGACATAATAGCGGTGCGAATAACTGGGGCTGCTCAGGCTGGCGAGATTGTCATATATGCCACGAGGAACATAAGAAAATACCTCCGCGCCAGTTTTTGCATCGAGCGCATGCAACATGCCGTCGTTTGCTCCGACATATAGCATCTGGGTACGCGCCATCGCGGTCGCTTTAAATGCTGTATAGGTGTCTTGGCCCGGGGTACCAACTGCCAGAGCGGTATAACCAAAGTTTGTCGCCCCGACATAAGCAGGGTCGGAGTTGACGATGTCACCCATCAGGTAATTTCTCCGCCTGAAAATGCCCCCGGGGAAATTACTTTCCATGGCTTGCGATCCACGCAACCAGTCCAAGCGGTTTTGTCCCAGCACCGCATCACCACCACCCAAAGCAGTCTGTTGCGCCGCGCTGAGGTTATCCCAAGAGAACGCAACCCCGTCAGCGAGAGTTTCGTTCCACGTGAAGATATCGCGGGAAGAGTGATTTGTAGGGAATGGGAGAGTCTGGTTGGTATCCCAGGCGACATCACCGATCGTGCCATCGGGATTAACCTGATAGGCGAGGATTTGGCCGCTCCAATCCGCACTATTGAATTTCGCCTGAAATATCAGGGTTTCGGTGTCGAGGCGCGTGGAGTTCGTGGCAATGGCGGCAGCAGACGAACCGCGCTCAAGCACATCGACAAACACCGAGTTCAGCGACTGTTTGAGTTTTGCCGGGTCCGTCACTTTGAAATAAGCGTCAGGAATGCCGTCGCTGTCTTTATCCCAAGAAGCCTGCCCTTGCGCCGCAATCGTGTCCGCTTTACTGCGATCGGACTGCGTAAAAGCCCCATATTTGGCGGCATACCAAAGTGGATTCTCCAGCAGAGCACTGCTGCTGGCCCCCACTTTATACTTGGCGACATGAGGGCGAGCCCACTCGGAGCGCGGATTGGCGGAAGCAGTTAACAGCGAGTCGTTCGCATTTCCGGGGCGAAGCGCAACCCGCTTGGCTCCATCATCATCGGATCCTGTTACAGAATATCCCGTCAGCATCGCATTCCCCGCGTAAGCCGAAAGATTTTCCACGCGCACAAGCACTTCGTCCGAATTAAGCGAAGGTCTGCCGTCGGCACCGCAAACACTCGAGTCGGAACGCCAGCAAATGTCGTACCCCGTGTACGCGGCGTTATAATCCGTGCCGGTGCCATTACGACTGCCAGTGGCTAGCTCACACTTAGCGCCAACGCAATAAGTAATCATCGTGACGACATCATTGTCGTGATCATTACCCCACTGAGAGTCCTCCCAAACCAAGGAAAACGATCCCGCACTGTTGTCCGTTTCCAACGGTCGACCATAAACGTATTCCGATCCAACTATTGACCGCTTCGGCCCAATCGTTACCGATCCCAAATAACAGCTGCGCCAACCGGAGCTGCCTGCCGTGGCCGAGCCACTGTTGTTTGCCTGACACAGAGGAGCGAAGCTGATGGTGCCAGCCGCGCCACTGGTGACCCCGGCCGGTACAGCAATATTGAACTTCGGCAGGTTTTCAGCGAGCGCGACGGTATACGTGTTTGCTTTTACCGGCTTGATTTTGCCGGTCAAATCCGTGCGAAGGTCCTGTGTGCGCGCCTGATACGCCAACCCAGCAAGCAGGTAGCTACCCTCCTGTGAGGGAATGTCTGGACACAAGCCGCGCACCAGCGCAAGATCGGAAACCGTTTGCGAGTTACACAAGTCTTCGTGAGTTGCTACGTCATTTCCGACATTCAATGTAGTTTGATCAGGAACCATACGTCCCGCCAGATATAACCGGTTGGTGATGCCTTCGATATCGCCCACATCTTTAGTCGCAACTGCGGCTGTACGATCAAGCCGCGGGACACTGGGGATTTCATCGCTGTCAAACGAACTCAATCCACTCGACAGGACCAGCAAGCTGCAACTTGCACAAGAGGGATTGCCTCCCGACGAAATCGCGCGATAGGGGTCAAGCCACGAAGGAGCGGGCAAGCCGCTCAGATCAGTACCGGCGCTGAAACCGCTGGTGCTACCGGCATTTGTGAGGTAGCGCAGCGCCTCAGCATAAATCTCGGACAACGGGTTGCCCCAAGCCGAGCATTTACGATTCGTTGCCGAACCGCTGCCTGGGTTATTCAACTCACCATTTCCACCCACACGGTTGTGGATGCCGTACGTATTGCAGTCCGACCAGACGCTGCCACTCCACTGCGTCAGTTTCAAACGGCTGATTGCATTAATTACACCCTCAGTACCTGAACCCTGGTTACAGAACGTGCCATAACGCAGATCAATTTCGTCACCCGTTGTACATGCCCCCGGAGTCGTCACGTTTGCATTGTTGCTGAGCTTGCCGATATTGCGCCGCAGAATGCCACCCGAGCGCGGATTGGAGAAAGAACCACTTAAAAGGCCAAACCGAATCGCGCCTTCCGTCTTGCCATCCTTGGGTTCACCGTACTCCTGCAAAAGACCAACGGGCTTCAGGCTTGAGGCGCCATAACTTTTACAAAACGATTCTCTCAATGTCGTCGCAGCAGGATCGCAGACCTCGACACGGGCAGCAAAATCATCCGCCGCAATCGGTGTGTCAGTCCCATTGGCTAGCGTACATTGATAGAGGGCTGTCGCGGCCCATTCCGTCCACGCACCCGCCGCACGTCGAATGAGCGGATCGCCACTAGCACTCAATGATGCGTTACAAAACGACTGGGTTCCTGTATACGGCGTGTAGCTGTCGATGTCGCTGCCTGCATAAACCTTCACCCAGGCGTGCAGATCGTTGGGAATGTGCGCGCGCTCCAACACCGTTTGCGTCGAAGTATCCGTGGAACGATTGCCGCCGTACAAAACGAAGCGCAACACATCCATACGGCTCATTGCCACCCAGTTTAGGAAGTTGCCACTCCAGCGCCCGGCGCTGGCACTGCCGCATTCGTGAGCCTTGCCATTGCCATTGATATCGGTGGCGACGGCGGCCGCCTTGAATACGCTGCTGTTATAGGCATAACAAAAGCGTGAATCGAAATACCCTGAATAGTCGAATGCGTCGTTGTAAGTAACGTCCAGCGTGCTATTGCCATCAAGATCGGTGTAGTCCGAATAAGCTTTTTTGAAGAGCTGCTCGTCACGAGACATGGTCAGCATCATCAGCGGCGTTGCCGAAGTGGTGAGGTACAAAGGCACCTGCGAAGGCACAGCGAGAGTCATGGAGCTGGCCGCCAACAACACTCCGCTAATCAAACCGGCTTTGAGCACACGTCCAACACGGCTGATGATATTTCCCGATAATTTTTTCATGATGCCCTTCTTGGCTGATGCCAGCCCCTCATAAAATCAGCGTTTGAAAACACTTTGCAGGATCACTGCGGTTTCCGGTGTCGCCCCTACTGCTCGGGTCGTAACGCGAAAGAATCCGCCTTCCTCCAACTGACCAAGCTTGATGCTCTCGCCCACCTTGGCAACCGTCGGCAACTGCTCGATAACGAAACGAGGAGCCTCCGCGACACCTGTGTAGCTATGCACTGCGTAACTCTGGGATCCAGAATTCGCGCCTGCCGCACCCTGCCAGTTGTATGTCGTCATCCAGTACGCACCACTTCCTGCAAGAGTCAGCTGCTGCCGATAGCCGGCAGTCGAATTATTGAAGGTCGGCAACGTGGCCGCCCCGAGAACATCCTCAGCCCCGCGCAGTGCACCCTCTGCAGACTGGAAGGCGAGGTTACGATCTCGGGTATTGCCCGCCATACGCTCCTGCAATGTGGCCGACTGCATGGCCGCAACACCAATGATGGTCAGCAATAGCAGGAAAATCAGGCTGATGATCAATGCAGAACCGCGCTGGCTCGAAAAAAACAACATATCGCTTTTCCACGTTTTCATTGGAATTCCTACGGCAACCGATTCCGAATAGCAACCACAGTGCTGAACACCTGACGCAAACGCCCGTCCTGAGCCACTGCCGCACCATTGAATTGAAGCGTTTGCACCATCTCTCCAGTCGTACCGACAAGCCCTTCGTCGATACTCTGCAAGAGCAAATTCAATCGCACCGTGATGACATCGGCCCACTGTGCAGCAGTCACATTGTTCGCCGTCCTGTATTCATCCGGTGCGCCATCAGCGTTGGTATCAAGACCGTACTGCAACTGCATGTCCTCGACGCCTTCAACCAGTTCGTAAGGCGTCAATGCTGCGCCTGCCAGCCCAGCATTGCGGGACTGCACCATCAAAGCACGAATGGGGCGACCTGCCGTTGTCGTGCGCCCCGTGTCGCGAATGAAATAAGCCGTCGAGCGAAAAGCCATTACCTCTGCGTCAGCGCCGTAGGCCTTGCTCAGTTTCGGAGTGATATTGCAACTCGACGAGTGCGCGATGGTAATACTGCCAGTGGATACGTTATTTGCGCAGAACAGATCCGCGCTGGCGCAATCAGATATGAAGAGAAAGTCTCCAGACACAAAGCCCGGCGAATTATCGACAAGCGAAATATTGGCGTTGTCTGCAGTCATTTGACCATCTAGCTTCACACCGGTATCGGAGGCGCGGCGAATAATCAACACATCCGTTCCGACCACCGCATTGTAGGTATTCCCCGCAAGTACATTGTCGAGACCATTGATGATGTTGGAGCTGTCGAAGACAACATCAGCCGGCGGGCTGCTGGCCTGAATAAATACAGGCACCTTGTCGATTGAAGCACAGCCCATGTACCCAGCCATGCGTACGTCCTGCGCTATCGCATCAATGGTGTAACGACCATTCTCCTGCAAGCGTGCTGACGCCTCCTGCACGCGATTCGCGCTGCGACTGGATGAGAAAATTTGAATCAGGGCAGTCCCTAGAATCAGGCTCAATGTGATCGCGACCATCAGCTCGACGAGGCTCAAGCCTCGCTGCTGGTGATAGTGGCTCAAGGAAAACTTCATAGATCAGTCTCAAAAATGAACTGCTGGGTATCAGAGCCGCCAACGCGGGCTTCACTCCATTGCACAGTGACCGTGAACTCATCGCCGCTCTGTGCAATTGCGCCATCACCACTGGGCAACTGGTTTTCGATGGAGGTCATCCAAGCCGCAATATCCTGTTGCGCAACACTGGCGCCGGTAGGCTTGGCTGCAGACAGTGTCTGCACATAACTGCCATTGCGCGCGATGGTCCGATTGGCGCGCATGCGATCAATCATTTCATACGCAAGAAAAGTGGCTTGTGTGCGCATCGATGCGGTCTGATTGAACTTCAGCGAGTTCATCTGCAATGCTGCAGCGCCAAGGACACCGAGAGCCAGCACAAACAAAGCGACAAGCACCTCAACCAGAGAATACCCGGCAACTCTCTTTTTCAAGGATAACCTTCTCATCTAAGGACACACCTGGCGACCTGTTCTCAGGTGCCCCACATGATTAATGATGACAAATCGCTCCTGATTATCGTTACCGGAAGCGAAGCAATAGCGAACAGTTACAGAGTTACCCGCGCTAACCCCTGATAATTGCCCCAAGTTATTGAAGATAATGCTCGATGGCGTCGACGTCATCGTGGCATCGCCAGTAAAGGCAGGTTGCACACGCAAGTCAGTTGCCGTGCCGGATACACGCACCACCCAACCGGAATGCCAGTTCGATCCAGAGTTCGCCACCAACTCCACATTTACAGCGCGGCGCACGGCCTCTGATCGCGCATAGTTCAACGCCTCAATGAGGTTTGCTGTCTGCGTTTGCGCGCGACTGCTGACAAAAAACGTCTGGAAGCTAGGCACAGCGATCATAGCTAGGATGGCAACAATGGCTAATGTGACCATCAGCTCGATGAGTGTGAAAGCAGCGACATGCTTCGGGGCACGCATGAACTTCTCCGACAAGGGGGCTTTTGTAAAGTAGTGCGAACCCGGTCAAGCGGCCAACACAGGCAGATAAACGGGGCTACTTGCGTGACAAACGGCAAATAAGCGATAGTCCGGCACAAATCCACGGAAAGGGTTTGGCCATGAAAGAACACGGACTGTCTTTACTCGAGTTACTCACCACCTTGGCAATTGTGAGCATTCTCACATTCTCTGCACTTCCCGCCGCCAGCGCCTGGCATCGGCAGCTGTCTCTTCAAACAAGCACGCAAGCCGTTATGCATTCATTAGCGCTCGCAAGACAGGAGGCCGTCACTCGTGGAGTACGCGTGCAAATGGCATGCAACGGATCGTGGGAAAATGGCTGGACAATTTTTGCCGACGTTAACGGCAACAACACACATGATGGTAGTGAGCCGTTAATTTTTTCCCAGGCCGCACTAGAGGGCATGAGTATTCGTGGCAACAAACCCGTAGCGACGCAAGTGACCTATCGCGAAGACGGGTCTAGCGTCTCCCCGAATGGAAGCATGCAACTCGGCTCGCTGACACTCTGCTCGGTGCCAACAACCAATTCAGGTTACGCAATAAGGATCGCCCGCGGCGGAAGAGCGCGCGTTGAACGAATACAAGATGCGCAGTGTTTGACCCAGTCAGAGTGACACCAACCGCAGCTCCTTCGGCAGCGAAAATGTGATGCTCTCCTCAATCCCCTGCAACTCAACCGGCGCCTGCGCTCCCAGGCTTTCCAGGCGCTCAACCACCTCCTGGACGAGAACCTCAGGCGCCGAGGCGCCGGCGGTGATGCCGATCTGTTTTTTGCCCGCCAACCAGGTGGGGTCGATATCAGCGGCGGTGTCGATCAGATGCGCTTCAGCGCCCATCCTTTGCGCCAGTTCACGCAAACGATTGGAGTTGGAGCTGTTGATGGAACCGACGACGAGAACCAGATCGCAATCGGCAGCCAATGCCTTCACCGCGTCCTGCCGATTCTGGGTGGCGTAGCAGATGTCGTCCTTGCGCGGGCCGTGAATATTCGGAAATCGCGCGCGCAGCACATCGATAATTTGCGAGGTATCGTCCATCGACAGTGTGGTCTGCGTGACGAAGGACAGGTTGTCGGGATTGCGCACGCGGAGTTCATGCGCCTGCTCGACATCCTCCACCAGATAGATTTCACCACCTTCGCTGCGGTCGTACTGGCCCATCGTGCCCTCGACTTCCGGGTGGCCCTTGTGGCCGATCAGGATGCATTCGGCGCCGGCGCGACTGTAGCGTGTGACTTCAATATGTACTTTCGTCACCAGCGGACAGGTCGCGTCAAAGACCTTGAGCCCGCGATCATCCGCTTCCTTGCGCACGGCCTGCGAGACGCCGTGCGCACTGAAAATGACGATGGTGTTATCGGGAACTTCACTGAGCTCGTCGACAAAAATCGCGCCGCGTTCGCGCAGATCGTCGACAACAAATTTGTTGTGCACGACTTCGTGACGCACATAAATCGGTGCGCCGAACACGTCGAGTGCGCGATTGACGATTTCGATGGCGCGGTCGACACCGGCACAAAAGCCGCGGGGGTTCGCCAATCGGATGGGCAATGTCATGTTTTACTCCGGCGCCGCTTCGACGGCGATGATTTCAACCTCGAAGGCAATGGTACGGCCCGCCAGCGGATGATTGAAATCGACCACGACGGTATCGGCACTGAATTGCTTGATCACACCCGGCAGCTCGGACTTGCTGGCATCGGCAAATGAGATGATCAAGCCCTCGTGCAATTCCATATCGTCGGCAAACTGGCTGCGCTTGAATTGCTGCACATTGGCCGGATTGGGCTGACCGAATGCATCCTGCGGCAGGACGGTAAGTGTAGCGCGCTCACCGGCCTTCATGCCGAACAGCTTGCGCTCGAAGCCGGACAAAAGGCTGCCGTCGCCGACGTTGAACGTGGCCGGTTTGCGCTCGAAGGTGGAATCGACGACATCACCATTTTCGAGGCGCAACGCAAAATTCAAGGTCACGCGCGTATTCGCACCGACAACCGGCGAGCTCATTTTGAATCACCTTCAGCAGAGGTTTTTTTGTCACTGTGATGCTCCGGATTCAGAAACATATCCAGCAGCAATACACCCGCGCCGATCGTGATGGCCGTATCGGCGATATTGAATGCGGGAAAATAATGTTCATCCCAATGAAAAGACAGGAAGTCGACCACATAGCCAAAACGCACGCGATCGATCAGGTTGCCGACCGCACCGCCAAGTACCAGCGCGAGGCCTGACGCGAGCAGTTTCTGCTGGCTGACACGTTTGATCCACACGATCAAGACCACACTGACAACCGCCGCCAGGCCGCTGAAAAGCCAGCGCTGCCAGCCGCCGGCATCGTGCAGGAAGCTGAACGCAGCACCTTCGTTATGCGCCAGCATCAGATTGAACACCGGCAGAACCACGATCGGTTCGCCGTATACGAGCTTCAGACTCGCCAGCATTTTGCTGAGCTGATCGAAGGCGATCACGATCAATGCGAGCCGATACCATTGCTGCGATGCAAATGCCAATTTCATTATGCAAACAACCTTTTCTCGCCAGCGCCTTCGACATTGTCGACACAACGCCCGCATAACTCCGGATGCGCGGTGTGCGCGCCCACATCTTCGCGGTGATGCCAGCAGCGCACGCATTTGGTGTGCGCCGATTTTTTAACGGCGACCAGCAGCCCCGGCACATCGGATGACACCGCATCGGTAGCGCTAGCCAGCGGCTTGACGCTGGCTGCAGAGGTGATCAACACAAAACGCAGTTCGTCGCCGAGTTTGCCGAGCTGCGCTTGCAGTGCGTCATCGCCATATAACGTCACTTCGGCTTCGAGTGCACCGCCGATCAAACCGTCCTTGCGCTGACCTTCCAGCACCTTGTTGACTGCGGTTTTCACCGCCATCAACTGCTGCCAGAAAACGTCGTTGAATTCACTGCCGGCATCCAGCTCGCGCAAGCCGGTGTACCACTCGCTTGCGAACACGGTTCCTTCATGCGCACCAGGCAAATAGGCCCACAGCTCGTCGGCCGTAAAGCTCAGGATCGGCGCAATCCAGCGCACCAGCGCTTCGGCGATGTGGTACAGCGCAGTCTGTGCCGAGCGGCGCGGCAGGCCGTCGCGCTGTGTCGTGTACTGCCGATCCTTGATGACGTCGAGATAAAAACCGCCGAGTTCGATCACGCAGAAGTTGTGCACCTTCTGATAAACCAGATGGAACTGATAGGCGTCATAGGCGGCGATGACTTCGTTTTGCAATTGCGCAGCCGCGCCGACAATCCAGCGATCGAGCGCGAGCATGTCGTCAAACGCGACGCCGTGCTGCGCCGGCTCGAAACCGCTCATGTTCGCCAGCAGGAAACGTGCGGTGTTGCGGATGCGACGATAGGAGTCGCCGGTGCGTTTGAAGATTTCGTCCGACACCGTCATTTCGTTGCGGTAATCCGTCGCCGATACCCACAGCCGCAGAATATCGGCGCCGAGGGTTTTCATGACCTGTTGCGGCGCAATCACATTGCCGAGTGATTTCGACATCTTGCGGCCGCTGGTGTCGACGGTGAACCCATGCGTCAACACGGCCTTGTAAGGCGCGTTGCCATTGATCGCAATCGCCGACAGCAGCGATGACTGGAACCAGCCGCGATGTTGATCGGAACCTTCGAGATAGAGATCGGCCGGGTACTGCAGTTCGTCGCGCTGATTGAGCACGGCGTAATGCGTCACACCGGAATCAAACCACACATCGAGCGTATCGGTGACCTTGTCGTAATTCGCCGCATCGTCGCCAAGCAACTCATCCGCCGCCAGATCGAACCACGCGTCGATACCTTTTTGTTCGACGCGCAATGCCACCTTTTCAATCAGCGCGG
>Ga0075012_10006429_pt1 | contig 10660 bp, 7 predicted proteins | sample All_14_2_FD_71474 | JGI IMG/M metagenome (GOLD analysis project Ga0075012, IMG submission 71474) | Freshwater microbial communities in response to fracking from Pennsylvania, USA - Allegheny Zone_MetaG_DW_15 | ecosystem: Environmental > Aquatic > Deep subsurface > Groundwater > Drilled... | reverse complement strand
TCGCCGCGCAGGCGCGCGTGCACGGTCGGGATCTCGGCGAGGAAGCGGGGCTTGTCGTCGTCGGTCATGCCTGGTGGTCCACCCTGAAGTCGTCGCTCGGCGCGGCTTGGGCGCGCTTCTGAAATATTGGAGATGATCCTAGAGCGTGATAGCCGGAAGTGGAAACCGGTTCCGGCGGCCATCACGCTCTAACTCTTTGATTTAGAGCCTTTTCGATCCCTTCAAATGATTCCATTTGAAGGGAAAAGGCTCTAGGCGACGCGCGCCCGGGCGCAATCGCTCAGGCGCGCAGCGCCTTGGCCAGGAACACCGTCCGCGCGGCCATGATCGGGATCAGCGCCTTCGGCAGCGGCTCGACGAGCTCGGCGCCGTCGAACGCCTTGTCCGCGAAGGGCACGGCCACCTGCTCGGTCGCCACGATGGTCTGCACCGTGCCGAGGATCTGGCGAAGGTGGGCCAGGCCCCTGAGGCCGCCGAAGGGGCTGATCGAGGCCGACATGATCGCGGCGACCTTGCCGCGATACGCGGCGAGCGCGGTCATGGGTTCGCCGGGACGCGGGCGCGAGGCCCAGTCGAGGGCGTTCTTCAGCACCGCGCTGACGCCGCCGTTGTACTCCGGCGAGGCGATCAGGAAGCCGTCGTGGGCGACGAACAGGGCGCGCAGCTCGTCGGCGGCGGGCGGAAAGGCGCTCGCCTCCAGGTCCGCGTCGTAGAGCGGCAGGTCGAAGTCCCGCAGGCGGATCTGCGTGACCTCGGCGCCGGCGTCGCGCGCGGCGGCGGCGGCCAGGTCGAGCAGGCGCTGGTTGAAGGAGCCTGTGCGGGTGCTGCCGGCGAAGGCCAGCAGCCTGGGGGCGGTCATGCCTGGTCTCTCCCTGGAGTCCCGAATTACTTAGAGGGCTATACGATTGCCGGAGAGGCTGTCCAGCTACCCTATGGAGAACATCCAGTGGCGGATTCCCCAGTCCATCCGCTGGCCGCAGCCCACGGCGAGCACGCCGTTCAGCCAGGCGTAGCGGGGATCGCTGGTCTCGAAGACCGGGGCGATGCGGATGGAGTAGCGCGAGGGGTCGACCGGCGGGGCGTCGGGGTCGCGGAACTGCGCGGCGACATCGGCAGGCACCACGCTGCGGCCCGAGTAGCTGAGGTAGATCATGGCGCCGTCGTCGGTGCGCCAGAGCGCGCGGGCGTCGAAGAGGCCGCAGGCGACGCCGGGCTCGATCTCGCCGTTCAGCGACCAGTTGCCCCCGCCGGGCAGGATCTCGCCATTGAGCCGCGCGCCGGCGAAGCGGCCGCCGGTGACGTAGCCCACGCGGCGCTCGCTGAACGGGGAGCGGCCGAGCGGCATGATCGGGCCCTCGACCCGGAAGTCGGCCACGCAGAGCGGCTCGCTGCGCAGCGGCCCCCATTGGAATTCGTCGTCGTTCACGCGCCCTCTCCTTCTGAAGAGGGCGATAATGATTAGGTATCTAAGGAAAAAGCAACCAGCCCCGCGGCCGAGGTCGCTCCTAGCTCAGGCCCAGGCCGAGCTTGGCCGTCACGAGCGGCAGGAGGAACGCGTATTGCGCGAGCGCGATCGAGTACATGGCGCCCAGCACCGGGCGGCCTTCGCGGAAGTTGATGACGACGCCGGCCAGCAGGGGGCCGCTGATCGGTCCGATCAGGAAATAGGGCGCCAGTCGCTTCACACGGTCCATCGGGTCCCCCTCGCCGCGTTGGCGAGTAGGCCCCAAGGCCGCCGGCCCGTCCACCGGATTCAGACATCGTTAACCATGAAAAGTGTCTTAACGCGCGTTTCGCCCCCCAAGGACCGCGAATCCGGGGGCGTTTCTTCCGATTTCGGAGGAGTTCAGGCGCCGGAAGCGGCGCCGCGGCCGCGGCCGACCAGGACGGCGACCGCCACGAGGCCCACCACGCCCACGGCCGTGTCCCACCACATCAGGTGCGGCGTCGTCTGGGTGAAGAGGCCCGGCGTGTTGCGGAACACGTCGCCGCCGGAGACCACCACGATGGCGCCGAAGGCGTTGTTGGCCAGGTGCAGTCCGCTGGTGAAGGCGATGGAGCCGGTGCGGATGGCGATGAAGGCCATGACGATGCCGAACGCGGTGGCGCTGACCGCCTGCGGCGTGCCGTTGGGGATGTGCAGGGCGCCGAACAGCAAGCCGCTGATCAGGGCGGCGGGCACGACGCGACGGGTGGCGAGCAGCAGGCCCTGGGTGACGTAGCCGCGGAAGACGAACTCCTCGGCGAAGGTCTGGACGGCGAGCGCCGGAAGGGCCACGGCGACGAGGGCGGCGGTGCGCCCGTCGGCCGAGACGCGGAATCCCTGCGGGGCGATCGCGAAGTCGATCAGGACCGCCGCGACGAGCACCACGAGCCAGACCGCAAGGCCACGCCAGAAGACCGGCCAGCGCCAGGCGCCCAAGAGGTCGGTGAAGCGCTTGGCGTGGATCAGGCGCGCGGCGACCGCAAGGCCGGCGATCAGGAGGCCGAAGAGCACCCCGTTGGCCAGGAAGAAGGCGATCGGCTCGGAGGGATCGATGATCCGCGTCTCGAAGTCGTCGGGCAGGACGTCGGCCACCGTCAGGACCGAGACGACCGCAAGGCCGAGCAGGATCGTCAGGCCCAGCGCCAGGACCACGCAGGCCGCGTAGCGCCACCAGGCGTTACGGCCACGCGCCGCATACTCGAGAAAGACGGTCATGAGGCGAGCTTCAGGCGGCGAATCCAGGCCACTCCATAGGCGGCCGCAGGCGCCGCCGTCTAATCTTTGATGCGCTCGTAGCGGTAGGGCTTGTCCTCGCCGGGTCGGAAGTCGCCGCGCACGTCGGGCTCGCCGTCCTTGTCGGTGTCGAAGAAGGCGTACTCCACGTTGCCGTCGCGGTCCTCGTCGTACATGGCCATGTCGATGCGCCCGTCCTCGTCCAGGTCGAAATAGGAGCCGATGGGCTCGCGCTCGTTCCTGGGCACGATCGAGAAGTAGTCGCCCTCCCCGTCGCAGTCGGAGTCGATGACGTACTCCACGCCCTTGGGCTTGCGGGAGGCGCGCTCGGACACGACCTTCTCCTCGCAGGTCGCCTTGGCCTTGACGGCCGGATCGATCATGCGGTCCTCGGTGCGGGCCAGGAAGGCCTTCACGTCCTCGGCGGAGACCGCGAAGTTGAGCCCCTCGCCGTCGCTGATGAAGGTGTTGACGCCGATGATCTGGCGCTTGTCGTTGAGCAGCGGACCGCCGGAATTTCCCGGATTGATCGGCGTCTGGGTCTGAATGATGGTGGCCTTGTGGGGAAGGCGATCTTCGATCGCCCACTCGTAGTCCCTGCGGATCTGGCTGACGATTCCGCGGGTGTAGGTCCAGGACTCGCCGGTGGGATGGCCGATGGCGTGGACGTCCGCGCCCACCTGGACCTCGCCGAGTTCGCCCAGCGCCAGGGGCGCGACGCGCTCGGGCGGCTCGCCCACCTTCAGGAGCGCCAGGTCCGCCACCTCGTCGCGGCGCACCACCTCGGCGATGCGCACGTCGGCCTTGCCGAAGCTGGCGCCCTCGACCTTGGGCTTGAACACCACGCCTACGGTCTCCTGGTCGCCCACGACATGGAGGCTGGTCAGGATGCGGCCCTCGGCGTCGATCAGAGAGCCCGAGCCGACGGATTCCTCGGTGATGACGAGCACGACGGCGGGCGAGGCCTCCTGGTAGACCTCGGCGTCCTTGGCCCCGCGGGTGGCGCCCACGTCCGACTTCAACGCGCCGAGCACGCGGGCGTAGCGGCCGCTCGCCGCCGCGCCGGCGCCGGAGGGCAGGCCCTTGGGCGCCGCCGCTGGCGCGCCCGACGCGGCGAGCGAGGGCATGGCCTCGCCCAGAAGTTGCCCATCGGGGGCGGACCACGCGTATGATGGTGAAGCTAGAAGCAGCAGAGCCGCCGCGATCCGGAGCCGCCTCATGGCACGCCTTCCCCGACTGGTTGTCCCGTGGCGGAGCTTAGCGGCGGCGGTTCTCGCCGCAAACGTCATTCTCGCCGCCCCGCAACCTGCAATAGCGGCGCCAACGCCAGGCGAGACGATCACGTCGGCGTGGAATCTCTATTTCCAGGGCAAGGCCCTGACGGCGCGAAAGGACCTCGCGGCGCTGCTGCAACGCCCTGAGGCGAAGGCGCCGGCGGCGCGGCTGGAGGTGCTGCGGGCGATCCTGGACATGTGCGTCCAGGGGCAGGCGGACGGCTGCGTGCTGACCTACGCCAAGATGTACATGGAGACCGAAACGCTTCCGGCGACGCCGGCTTCGCTCGCCGAGCGCGAGCGCGTGCGGCTGCAGGACTACTATCTCGGCCAGGCGCGGCTGTCGCTGCGCTCCTTGGAGGCGACGCGCGAGCTCGCCGAGGGCGAAGCCTGGAAGCACGAGAACGCCTTCAACGAGGCGCTCTATCTCAAGCGCCAGGCGCTGCTGGCGAACGCGGCGGCCATATCCGGCGACCACGCGGGCGCGGGCCGCGCCGTCGACAGGATGCTGTCGCTGATCGCGGCCCTGGAGAACCCGCAGGACAGCCGCTTCGCCGTGGCCCTGGCGCTGTCGCAGGCCATCGCCGTGCTGGCGCAGATCGGCGAGGCGGAGCGGGCCTACGGGCTCCACCGGGCGACGGGTGACTTCGTTTTCCACACCTTGCCGCCCCTGACCCTGGAGGCCGTGCGCTTTCGGCTGACGGAGGCCCAGCTGCTGGAGCAGCGGGGCGACTTCCAGGGAGCGGCCCGGTCCATCGACCTGGCGCTCGCCGTCGGCCGCGTGATCGAGCTGGACGCCGACGTCCGCGAGACGCTGCTGGCCGGCGCCCTGACCGCGAAGGCCGCCGCCTGCGCCGGGCGGCTGGACCTGGACTGCGCGCGCAAGGCGCTGGACGAGCACCCCCTGGCCGCCCGGCTCGCCAATCCGGGCGCGCGAGCGCAGACCTACGAGGAGACGACCTATTTGGCCGTCCGCGCGCTCGTGAACGCCTTCGCCCGGAGCGATGACGCGGCCGCGGCCACAGCCCTGGCCCAGCCGATTGAGGGGCGCTACGGCGGGACGACGGACGGCGCCCTGGAGGTCTATCGCACGATGGGCGCGGCGCTGGCCTCGCCGCCGGGCGAGGCGCGGGCGCGCGGCCTGTTCGAAGCCGGGCGAGGCGTCGTGGAGGCCGTGGAGCGCGCCCCGTCCGCCGGGTTCGGCGGCTGGTATCGGCCGGGCGGCCTGGACCAGGTGATGATCGCCCTGGCCCTCACCCAGGCGGGCGCGGAGCGGGCGGACGGGGACCAGACGGTCTTCGCGCTGATGCAGCTCGCCGCGCGCCAGGGGCCGATCGTGGACGCCGACGCCCTGACCGCGCTCGGCCAGGCGCGGGACGGGATGCAGCGGCGCTCGATCCACCAGGCGCTGCGCCTGCGGGCGCGGCGCGACCAGTTCGAGCGCGCGCAGCTCCAGGCGGTCGCCGCCGTGGCGGCGGGCCAGGCGCCGGACGGCCAGCCGCTGCGCTACGACCTCACGACGCGCGGACGGTTCCGCGACTTCGCCGCGCGGATCGCGGCGGCCGACGCCGACCTGACGCAGGCGGACGTCTCGACCTCCGGCGCGAACCTGGTTCCGCTCGAGCGGCTGCAGGCCGCGCTGGCGCCGAACGAAGCCGCCCTGACGGTCGCGGTCGTACCCGGGGGCATGGCCTACATGTGCGTGCGCACGGACGCGACCCTCAGGAAGGTCGCGGCCGCAGACCTCCGGCAGGCGCAGCTCGACATCCGCATCCTGCAGTCGGCGCTGACGGCGGGCCATGCGGCCAACGAGGCGCTGGACAGCCAGTTTCCGTCAGCCGCCGCCACGCGGCTCTACGACACCTTGATCCGCCCCTTCGACGGGTGCCTGAAGCCGGGCGACCACATTCTGTGGCTGCCGAACGCGGCGATCACCGGGGTTCCGCTGGCGGCGCTGCTGGAGCGCGCGCCGCCAAAGGCTGGGTCGGGCTACGATCTGGCGGGCGCGGCCTGGCTGGTTCGCGACCATGCGATCAGCTACGCGGGCTCGGCGAGCGCGATCGTCGCCGCGCGCTCGGGCGGCGGGCCGACGGGCGCGGACTTCGACTTCCTGGGCGTCGGCGACCCGGTGCTCGACGGCGTGACCGAGGGCGGCGAGGAGCGGGCTAAGATCGTGCGGCGGGGGGTGCGAGGCGCTGCGAGCCTGGCCGCCCTGGCGGCGCTGCCGGAGACCAAGGCCGAGCTTGAGCGCTCGGCGCAGGGGTTCGCGGCGACCACGATCCTGACGGGCGGCGCGGCGACCGAGCGGGGCGTGCGCGGCCAGCTCATCGGCTCCTACCGCTACCTGTCGTTCGCCACGCACGGGCTGCTGCGCGACGACCTGCAGGGCCTGGCCGAGCCGGCGCTGGCGCTGACGCCGGTGTCCTCGGCCGATCCGACGAACGACGGGCTCCTGACCGCCTCGGAGATCGCGGACCTGAACCTCGCCGCCCGCTTCGTGGCGCTGTCGGCCTGCAACACGGCGAACTTCGACCTGTCGCAGATGAGCCGTGACCTGCCGGCGCTGGCCTCGGCCTTCGCCGTGGCGGGCGTGCCGGCGACGCTGGGCACGCTCTGGGCGGTGGATTCGGTCACCGGCGAGGCCGTCGTGGCGCGGACCTTCGCCAACCTGCGCACGGCGCCGGGCGCGGGACCGGCCTGGGCGCTGGCCGAGGCGCAGCGCGCCTTCCTCGCCGCCCCGCCGGGACGGGCCTATCTGCATCCGCGCTTCTGGGCGCCGTTCGTGGTGCTGGGCGATGGCGGGGCGGGGGCGCCCAGCGCGGCGACGCGCGGAATGGTGACCGCCGAGGTGCTGACCACCGCAGGCGACGGCGGCGAGGTGCTGGCGGTCCGGCGGGCGAAGGACCGCGTGGTGGCCCGCTTCATCGGCGATGCGGGCAAGGCGTCTGTGCGGACGAGCCGGGACGACGGGCGCGAGCTGTGGCGGCGCGAGGACGCCGGCGCGTCCGCCGCGCGCATGCTCGTCGACCTGGGGACGACGGTGATCGCCGGCGCCCAGGCGCAAGGGCCCCAAGGACGCGCCGTTCCCATGCTGCAGGCGTTCGATCTGGCCGGGGGCCGGCCGCGGGCGAGCTGGCGCGGCGAGGAGCATGCCGGCCACGACGCCTTCGTGGCCGCCGGCGCCCGACTGGACGAGCGGCGCGCGGTGTTCGCCGTGGCGGATCTGGGCGCGGAGGGCGTGGCGCTGCGCGTCATGACGGTCGACGAGAAGCTGCGGGCCGAACCGCTGTTCGACATCGCCGCCCCGGCCGCGTCGCTGGACGAGGTGACGCTGACGCCGATGGGGGACAGGCTGCTGGTGAGCTACACCCAGCGCTATCCGCCGCCGGACCGGCCGGCCCTGCTGAGCGAGGACGATTTCGACCAGCCGCCCTGCCGGCGGCCGCCCATCACCTGGGTGGAGCTGCGCGATGTGGCGAGCGGCAGGCTGCTGGCTTCGGCGCGGCTGGACGGCTGGATGGCGGCGCAGGGCCTGGCGCGGGACGACGGGGCGCTGCTGGCGGGGGGCGTGCAGGCGAACTGCACGGCGGATCTGAAGGCTGCGGTCGTGCGGCTGGACGCCGGCCTTGCGGCGACACCGGTCTGGACGGATGCGAGCCTGGGCGCCTCGGAGGCCCGGAGCCTGGCCCCCCTGCCCGGCGGCGGCGTCTTCGTCGCCGCGCGCAAGGCCAATGTGCTCGACTACGCCGCGCCCGGGACCCGGGGATATGATCCGAACGACCTGTCGACGCAGTACAGCGGCATGCTCCTGGCCCTGGACGCGGGCGGGACGGTGCAGGCGACCAGGATGCTGGATTCGGGTTCGAACCTCTTCGTCTTCGCCGCCGACGCCAGCGACCCGGACGACATCCTGGTGGGCGGCTCGCTGGGGGAAAACGCCGCGATCTTCCGCCTGGGCGCTCGGTAGCCCCCTAGAGCGTGATAGCCGGAAGTGGAATCCGGTTCCGGCGGCCATCACGCTCTAACTGTTTGATTTAGAGCCTTTTTGATCCCTTCAAATGTTTCCACTTGAAGGGAAAAGGCTCTAGACCACGCGGGGCGCGCGGGCGCCGAAGGCGGGCCGCAGCACGCCGGCGCCGGGCTCGGGGGCGTCCGGCTCGGGGGCGACGTCGACCTCCACCTTCAGCGCCTGTTCGCCGGAGGCGAGGAGGACCCCGTCGATGGGGGCGACGTCGGCGTAGTCGCGGCCGACGGCCAGGGTGATGTGATCGTTCTGCACCAGGATGGCGTTGGTCGGGTCGAAGCCGATCCAGCCGCGTATCTCGCCGCACCAGAGCTGGACCCAGGCGTGGGTGGCGTCGGCGCCCTCAAGCCGGGGCTGACCGGGCGGCGGGGTGGTGCGCAGATAGCCGCTGACATAGGCGGCCGGCAGGCCCAGCCCGCGCAGGGCCGAGATCATGATGTGGGTGAAGTCCTGGCAGACCCCGCGGCGCGCGGCGAAGGCCTCGGCGATGGGCGTGCCGACGTCGGTCGCCTCGGCGTCGTAGGTGAAGTCGGCGTGCAGGCGGCGCATCAGCTCGGCGGCGGCCTCGACGATCGGCCGGCCGGCCGGGAAGCTCGAACGGGCGTAGTCGGTGATCGGCGCGGTGATCGGCGTGCGGGCGGTGGGGAAGAGGTAGGCCGCCGGGCTGTCGGGGCCAAGGTCGGCGGTCGCGAAGGCGCGGGCGCGCACCGTTTCCCACGGCGGGCTGTCGGCCGGGTCGGACACGGGCCGGGCGTGGACGTCGACGCGGGCGCGGGCCTCGATGACGAGGCTCCTGTGCGGGGCCTCGATGGTGACGGTCAGCATCTCCTCGCCGAACGGGCCGGTGCGGGTGAGCCGTTGCGAGGGCCGGGGCGTGACGGCGATCGCGTGCTCCAGCACGGTCTGGTCCGCGGTGGAGCGCGGCGTCAGGCGCAGGACGCAGCGGGCGAAGGTCACCGCGTCCTCGTAGGCGTAGGTGGTGCGATGGAAGACGCTGTAGATCACGCGAGCGCCGTGGGCCTGGCGGTCGGCGCGGCGTTGGCGCCCTGCAGGAAGAAGCGGTCGGCCACGGCGAGCGACAGGCGCAGCAGCGACTGCTCGTAGGCGCGGACGGTCTCCAGGTCGAGGCAGGCCGCGTCGGTGGTCTCCACCTCCGTCGCCAGCGGCAGGAGGATGCGGCTGGGCTCCTCCAGCATGCCGTCGTCCTGCAGGGTGGGCAGGGCGGCCAGATGGTCCTTAAGCGCGAAGACCTGGAAGGCGAGCGAGCGCGTGTTGAACGGATCCAGCACGATCATGTCCCGCACCGGCGTCAGCGACAGCCCCACCAGATAGCGCGCGCGGTAGCTGATCTGGCTGTCGGCCAGGTCGAGCAAGAGGTCGAGGTCGTCGATCGTGGCCGCGTCGTCGGCCAGGGTGCGCACATAGCGGCAGGTGTTGATCCCGCGCTCGATGCGACGGCCCATGTCCAGGAAGCGCCAGCCGGCCACGCGGTTCATGTTCTCCTGGGCGAGGCCGGACAGGGCGGCCAGCACCTGGAGCGCGGCCTCCACCTGCTGCAGGGCGGCGGCTTCGGACCAGAGTTCCTGGGCGTGTTCCTCCAGCCGGGTCTCCAGGTTCAGGAGCAGGGTCCAGAAATCGGGCGACAGGCGCTCGCGCATGCTGGCGGCGGTGCGCCGCGCGCTGCGCACGAGATGGATCACCGAGCCGTAGGCCGAGCGGTCGTGCAGGGCCTCGCGGGCGACCTCGAGCGCCGGGCGGCCGAGGGCGTCCTCGTCGAGCGCGCCCCAGGCGATGAGGAGCTGCTGCAGGCGGTTGAGCGTCTCGCCCGAGGTGTGCAGGGCGGCTTCCGAATCCATCAGGCTGGTGCAGAGGCTGCGCACCAGGCGCAGCGTCGCCTCGGCCCGTTCGAGGTAGCGCCCGAGCCAGAACAGGTTGTCGGCCGCGCGGCTGGGCAGGTGGCCGATGATCCGGCGGATCTTCACGTCCTCACGCGCGGCCAGGAGGGTGACGCGCTCCACCGGCTTGTCGGCGATGACCCAGACGTCGGCTGTCCGTGCGTCCTCGCCCATGGAGATGGCCCGCACGTCGGCCCGCTCGGAGGTGCGGCAGAAGCCGCCCGGCATGATCTTCAGGCCCTGGGGGGTGGCGGCCACATAGACCCGCAGGACGAAGGGCGCGGGCTCCAGGCTGTCCTGGCGCAGGACGGGGGTGGTGGAGAGCTTGACCACCTCCTGGCCGACGAAGTCGCCGGGACGGTCGCGGAACCGGGCGAGGAACGCCTCGCGCTGGTCCGGCGTCAGGTCGGCCATCATGCGCGGCTGGGCGGTGACGCCGTCGGGGCCCACGCCGCCGAAGGCCGGCGCGATCGCCAGGGTCTCGATGTTGGCCTCGACCATGGCCTGCTCGGCGGGCTGGCCGCACCACCAGGTGGCGATGTTGGGCATCTTCAGCTCTTCGCCCAGGAGGCGGCGGCTGAGCCGGGGCAGGAAGCCCTGCAGGGCCTTGGACTCCACCACCCCGGACCCGGGCATGTTGAGCACCGCCACCCCGCCGCTGCGCACCGCCTCCAGCAGGCCGGGCGTGCCCAGGCGCGAGGCGCTGTTCAGCTCGAGCGGATCGACGAAGTCGGCGTCGACGCGGCGC
>Ga0075012_10006428_pt1 | contig 10663 bp, 10 predicted proteins | sample All_14_2_FD_71474 | JGI IMG/M metagenome (GOLD analysis project Ga0075012, IMG submission 71474) | Freshwater microbial communities in response to fracking from Pennsylvania, USA - Allegheny Zone_MetaG_DW_15 | ecosystem: Environmental > Aquatic > Deep subsurface > Groundwater > Drilled... | reverse complement strand
CGCAGCAAGGTCGCGGTCGTCTCCCCGTCGGCCGAGGAGGGCGTCGACCTCGACTACCTGTTCCTGCAGGTGGTCGTCGACGAGCCGGTCGTCGCCGACCTGCAGACCTGCGGCAACATGCTCGCGGCCGTGGGGCCCTTCGCGGTCGAGCGCGGCCTCATCCCGGCGACCGGCGACCGCACGACGACCCGCATCCGCCTGATCAACACGGGCGACCTCGCGATCGAGACCTTCCCGACCCGGGACGGGCTGCCGGTCTACGACGGCGACACCGCGATCGACGGCGTGCCCGGCACCGCGGCGGCGATCGAGATCGAGATGGGCGACGAGTCCACCGCGAAGGAGCTGTTCCCGACCGGCCACCCCGTCGACGAGGTCGCCGGACACCGGGTCACCCTCGTCGACAACGGGATGCCGGTCGTGCTGCTCGACGGCGCCGAGTTCGGGGTCGCCGGCGACGAGGCCCCCGCCGAGCTCGAGGGACGCGCCGACCTGACCGCCGAGGTCGAGAAGGTGCGCCTCGAGGCCGGCCGGCTGATGGGCCTGGGGGATGTCGCCGACCAGACGGTGCCGAAGATGTTCCTGCTCTCGCCCCCGCGGCACGGCGGCGCGCTCGGCACGCGCGGCTTCATCCCGGCGAAGGTGCACACCTCGATCGGGGTGCTCATGGCCGCCTCGATCGCCGCCGCCGCGAAGATCCCCGGCACCGTCGCCGCCGCCATCGCCGGCGGACCCACCATCGCCGGCCAACAGAGTGCCGTCGCCTCCGCCGACGACGTCGTGCGCCTCGAGCACCCGAGCGGCACCTTCGACGCGAAGGTGCGGGTGTACGACGTCGACGGCACCTGGCGCGGCACCTCGACATCCATCCGTACCGCCCGCAAGTTGTTCGACGGGTACGCCTTCCCTCGAACCCCCTCTCCGAAGGAGCAGTAATGACCACGCCCGGCCCTCGCGACATCGCCCACCTCGGCGGTCTCGAGCTCTTCACCAACAAGTTCGACGAGTCGTACTGGTTCTTCACCGAGCTGCTCGCGATGAAGGACGTCGGCCGCGAAGGCGACTCCGCGTTCCTGCGCACCTGGGACTCCTACGAGCGCTGGACGATCAAGCTCACCCCGCGCGACCAGTCGGGCGTCGGCAACGTGTCGATGCGCGCGGCCTCGCCCGAGGCGCTCGAGCGGCTCGTCGCGTCCATCGAGAAGTCGGGCCGCGGCACGGGGTGGGTCGACGGCGAGCAGGGCGTCGGCAAGAGCTACACCTTCACCGACCCCGACGGCCACCCGCTGAGCGTCTACTGGGACACCACCTGGTACGAGGCGACCGACGACAAGCCCGCACTGAAGAATCAGGCCTCGCGGTTCCCCGGTCGCGGCATGAACGCCCGCCGACTCGATCACGTCAACTACCTCGGCGCGAGCGTCGAGGAGAACGGCGAGTTCATGGCGGATGTCCTCGGCCTCGAGTGCACCGAGCTGATCCGCCTCGACTCGGGCAAGATCGGCGCCCAGTGGTTCCACTTCGGCAACAAGTCGTACGACGTCGTCTACTCGTCCGACCACACCGGGTCGACCGGGCGCCTGCACCACATCGCGTTCGCGCCCGACACCCGCGAGGACATCCTCAAGGGCGCCGACATCTTCCTCGAGAACGGCATCCACATCGAGTCGGGGCCGCACAAGCACGCGATCCAGCAGACGTTCTTCCTCTACGTCTGGGAGCCCGGCGGCAACCGCATCGAGTTCGCCAACGCCGGTGCCCGGCTCATGCTCGCGCCGGACTGGAAGACGATCGAGTGGACCGAGGAGGAGCGCAAGAAGGGCCAGGCCTGGGGCATGAAGACCATCGACACGTTCCACACCCACGGCACGCCGCGGCTGCCCGGGCAGGAGTAGGTCTCAGGCGGGGGCGCGCTCGCCGCGACTGACGACGGAGAGGGCGTCGCGGACCACCCGGAGCGCCCGCACCAGCTCGGCCTGCTCGTCGTCGGCGAGCCCGTCCATCATGCGCGTCTCGAGCCGGGTGATCTCGGCGGCGATCCCGGCGACGCACGCGATGCCCTCCTCCGTGATGAACAGGAGGATCTGCCGGCCGTGGTCGGGGTCCTTCTCGCGGCGCACGAGCCCGGCACTGCCGAGGGCGGCGACCGTCTCAGCCATCGTCTGCGGCCGCACGAACGAGCGCCGGGCGAGCTCCGATGACGTGATGCCCGGGCGAGTCTGCAGCACGTTGAGCGCCGTGTAGCCGGGAGTCGTGATCCCGTGGCCCGCGATCAGCTCCTCGAAGGGCCGGCGCATCCCCATCTCGACCTGCTTCACGAGGTAGATGACGTAGCCGTCGGGGTAACCGGTCTTCGGATTGGTCATGAGTCTCCGCTTCGCTCGGGTCGTTCCCGCGTCCCTCTCGACCGCCGCTACAGTTTCAGGTAACCTGAATCATCAGCACAGGGCAATGGCGCTAGAGGAGTTGACGCATGACCTCGAATCCCGAGGGTATCCTGACCGTCCCCATCGAGGAGCTTCCCGGGATCGTGGGTCGTTCCTTCGGCCCCTCGTCGTGGCGGCAGATCACCCAGGCGGAGGTGACGGCGTTCGCCGACCTCTCCGGTGACCACAACCCGGTGCACCTGGATCCGGCGTTCGCCGCGGGCACCCCGTTCGGCACGACGATCGTCCACGGCTACTTCACGCTGAGCCTCGTCGTGCCGCTCATGGCCGAGGTGTTCGAGGTCACCGGGATCGGCGTGGGCATCAACTACGGACTCGACCGGTTGCGCTTCCCGGCGCCGGTCCCCGTCGGATCGCGCATCCGGGTGCACGGCGAGGTGCTCGCCGTCGAGGAGGTCCCCGGCGGCTACCAGGTGGCGCCACGGGTCACCTTCGAGATCGAGGGCGGCACGAAGCCGGCGTGCGTCGCCGACATGGTGCTGCGGTACTACCGATGAGCGCGATCGACCTCACCGGCCGAGTGGCCGTCGTCACCGGCAGCGGCCGCGGCCTCGGCCGCTCGTACGTGCTGGCCCTCGCCGCCGCGGGTGCCGACGTGGTCGTCAACGACGTCGACGCCGAGGCCGCGGCGGAGACCGCGCGCCTCGTCGCCGAAGCGGGCGGCCGGGCCGCCGTGGTGGTCGCTCCGGTCGGCCCTACCGAGACGGCCGAGCAGCTCGTCGCCACGGCGCTGAGCGAGTTCGGCCGCCTCGACGTCATGGTCACCAACGCCGGGGTGCTGCGCGACCGCGTGTCGTGGAAGATGACCGACGAGGACTTCGACCTCGTCATCGAGACCCACCTGCGCGGATCGTTCACCTGCGCCCGCGCGGCGGCGGTCCACTTCCGCGAGGCCGGGCACCCCGGTCGGATCATCCTCATCGGGTCGCCCGCCGGCCAGTTCGGCAGCTTCGGTCAGACGAACTACGCCGCCGCCAAGGCGGGACTGGTCGCGATGGCCCGCACGCTGTCGCTCGAACTCGCGCGCGCCGAGGTGACGGTGAACGCCGTCATCCCGACCGCGATGACCGCGATGACCGGCACGATGCCGATCTACGCCGACGCCTGGGAGAAGTTCCAGGCGGGCGAGGCGCTGCCGCGCGTCATCCGCCAGGAGCACGCGCTCGGCTCGCCCGACGACGTCGCCCCGCTCATCGTCTGGCTCGCGTCGGAGCGCTCCGCCGGCGTCACCGGACAGGCGATCGGCCTCGGCGGCGATCGGCTCACCCTCTACGCGCACCCGTCGGTGCTCGCGACGCGGGACGCCGAGGGCGGCTGGACGGCGGACGGCATCGCGGACGCCTGGGACGCCGAACTCGCCGCGTCGGCCCAGCCCTCCGGCCCGACCTTCGCTCCACTGGACTGAGCATGCAGGGCCACTACGCGGACCTCTGGCACCGCATCGCCCTCGTCGCTCCCGATCGTCCGGCGATCGTGACGGTGGGGGAGGGGTCGCTGACCAACGCCGAGTTCGACGACGCAGCCGCGCGGTTCGCCGCGCTGCTGGCCGAGCACGGGGTCCGGCGCGGCGACAAGGTGTCGATCCTCATGCACAACCGGCCGGAGTGGCTCATCGCCTTCGCCGGGTGCATCCGCGTCGGCGTCGTGCCGGTGCCGCTCAACTTCCGCTACCGCGCCCGTGAGGTCGCCGCGCTGCTCGAGGACTCCGACTCGGTCGTGCTCGTCTACGCGGCGAGCTTCGCCGATCTCGCCGCGGGCGCCGTCGCGCTTCTGGCACGCCCGATCACGCTGCTCCAGGTGCAGGATGCCGACGTCCCGCTCCTCCCCGGCGCGCTCGACTTCGCGGTGCACGCCGAGCGTGAGCCGCTCCCGCACGAGGACGCCGTCGAGGGCCAGTTCTTCATCTACACCGGAGGCACCACGGGGCAGCCGAAGGCGGCGATGTGGGACGTCGGACAGATGCTGTCGATGCAGCTGTACAACGCGTACCTCACCGCCGGTCTGCCGGTGCCCGAGTCGGCCGACGACGTCGTTCGGATGGCGACGGGGCCCGAGTCGCCCGGCATCGCCGCGCTCGCGCTGTCGCCGTACATGCACGGCACCGCTCTCACGACGGTCATCAACGCCCTGCTGCTCGGCGGCAGCGTCGTCGTGCTGCCGACCCAGCGCTTCGACCCGAAGGCGGCCGTGCGCGCGATCATCGACGCCGGCGTGACCCGCGTGGCCGTCGCGGGTGACGCGATCGCGATCCCGCTGGTCGACGCGGCCGAGGAGCTCGGGATCGCCGAGCTTCCCGGTCTGCGCTCGATGCTGTCGGCCGGGATGCGGTTCAGCGACTCGACCAAGGAGCGGCTGCACGCCCTCGCGCCGAATCTCACGATCACCGACGTCCTCGCCTCGACGGAGGGCGGTGCCGTGGGTCTGGGCATCACCCGCTCGGCGTCGGATCTGCCCTCGCGCTTCAAGATGACGCCGGGCACCGTCGTCCTCGACGACGCCCTCGAGGAGGTGCAGGACACCGTCGGCGCCGTCGGCCGGATCGCCTTCACCGGCGGGATGCCGCGCGGCTACTACAAGGACCCGGCGAAGACGGCGGAGAACTTCGTCGAGATCCGCGGGAAGCGACACATCATCGCCGGCGACCTCGTGCGCGTCGAGGAGGACGGCTACATCGAGCTGCTCGGCCGCGGCGCCACCGTCGTCAACTCGGGGGGCGAGAAGATCTACCCCGCCGAGGTCGAGCAGGCCCTGCTCGACTTCCCGGGGGTCGAGGACGCGGTCGTGTTCGGCATCCCGGACCCGCGCTGGGGCGAGATCGTCGCGGCGGTCGTCGCGGCCGACGCCCCGGAGGAGCTGGATGTCTCCGCCCTCGTCGAGCACGTCGGCGTCCAGCTCGCCGGCTACAAGAAGCCCCGCCGGGTGCTCGTCGTGAAGGATCTCGAGCGCAGCCCGACCGGCAAGGTGGACCTCGCCGTCGTGCGCGCCCGTACGGTCGCCGAAGGCCGGACCCCGTGACCCGCTACGAACCGGCGATCGACGTCGCGTCGATCCGCGCGATCGACACCCACGTGCACGTGCAGTCCGACTCGACCGGCCGCCGCTCGCTGCCCGACGAGCTGCTCGCCGCGATGGACGCCTACTTCGGCCACGCGTCGCGCGACCTCGACATCGATGCGCTCGCGGAGTACTACCGCGATCTCGGGATGGCGGCCGTCGTCTTCACCGTCGACGCCCGCACGGCGCTCGATCACGTGCCGAACAGCAGCGCCGAGATCGCCGAGGGCGCCGCGCGGCATCCCGACGTGCTCATCCCGTTCGGCAGCGTCGACCCGCGCACCGGGCGGGCAGCGATCGACCTCGCGCGGCAGCTCGTCGCCGACCACGGCGTGCGCGGGTTCAAGTTCCATCCGACCGTGCAGGGCTTCGACCCGTCGGCGCAGGAGTTCGCGCCGCTCTGGGCGGCGATCGCCGAGCTCGGCGTGCCGGTCGTCGTGCACACCGGGCAGACCGGGGTCGGGGCCGGGCTGCCGGGCGGCTACGGACTGAAGCTCCGCTACTCGAACCCGATGCTGCTCGACGACGTCGCCGCGGATCACCCCGGGCTGACGATCGTCCTCGCCCACCCGTCGGTGCCCTGGCAGGACGAGGCGCTGTCGATGGCCGCGCACAAGGCGAACGTCTACATCGACCTCTCCGGCTGGTCGCCGAAGTACTTCTCGCCCGCGCTCGTGCGGCAGGCCGGCAGCATCCTGCAGGACAAGATGCTGTTCGGCTCCGACTTCCCGGCGCTCACGCCCGAGCGCTGGCTCGACGACTTCGCGCAGCTCGAGCTGAAGGACGCCGTGCGCCCGAAGATCCTCAAGGGCAACGCGGTGCGACTGCTCGGGCTATGAATCCGCTCTACCCGGTGTCCGACCTCTACGGCTTCGAGGAGCTGCTGACCGCGGCCGAGCTCGCGAAGCTGCGGTCGCTGCGCGAGCTGCTCGACGCCGAGCTGCGTCCCGTGCTGGCCGACCACTGGGAGCGCGCCGTCTCGCCGCTGCACCTGCGCGAGCCGCTGCGCGATCTGCGTCTCATCGACGATCCCGCGCTGCTCGACGACGACGGGAACGTGCGCGAACTGTATCGCGGGTTCCGCAACTTCGAGTTCTCGCGCACCGACATCGGCACGGGGATGCTGTTCCACGGCCAGACCGCGATGTTCCGCGAGCTGGTGCGCCAGGGCGGGAGCGACGCCCAGGTCGCCGAGTGGGACGACGCGATCGTGTCGTTCCGGATGACGGGGGCGTTCGCGCTCACCGAGCCCGACCACGGCTCCGACATCGCGCGCGGGCTCGCGACGACCGCCCGCCGCGACGGCGACCGCTGGATCCTCGACGGCCGGAAGCGCTGGATCGGCAACGTCGCGCACTCGGAGTTCGTCGCCGTTTTCGCCCGCGACGTCGCCGACGGAGAGGTCAAGGCCTTCCTCGCGCGCACCGACGCGCCGGGGCTGACCCTCACGACGATCGAGCGGAAGGCCGCCCTGCGCCTCGTCACGAACTCCGACATCGATCTCGTCGGCGTCGAGGTGCCCGAGAGCCACCGGCTCCCGCGGATCTCCTCGTTCGCCGATGTCGCCGCGCTGTTCCGCACCCTCCGCCCCGATGTCGCCTGGATCGCGGCGGGCGCGCAGGCCGGCACCTACGAGGCGGCGCTCGCCCACGCGCTGCGCCGCGAGCAGTTCGGCCGGCCGATCGCCGGCTTCCAGCTCGTGCAGGACAAGCTCGTGCGGATGCTCGGCAATGTGACGGCATCCCTCGCCATGGCGGTGCGTCTCGCCGAGCGGCGGCAGCAGGGGGTGCAGCGCGACGAGGACTCGGCGCTCGCCAAGCTGTGGGTCGCCGATCGCCTCCGCGAGACGGTCGCCTGGGCGCGCGAGGTCGTCGGCGGCAACGGCATCGTCGTCGACAACGACGTGGCCCGGTTCTTCACGGATGCCGAGGCCGTCTACACCTACGAGGGCACGCGGGAGATGAACACCCTCATCGTCGGGCGCGCGGTGACCGGGCTGAGCGCATTCGTCCGCTAGGCCGGGGCGGCACTTGCCGCGACCGATGATTTCAGGTAGCCTGAGATAACTGGCCGGCCGCGCGTGCGCTCGTGCCATGGCCCGCAACGTGCCGCGGACCCGGAACCCGCACCACCCTTCAACGAAGAAGAAAGGTTTCTGCAATGAAACGTCGTGCATTCCTCGGCGGCCTCGCCGCTCTCGCCACCACCGTCGCCCTGGTCGGCTGCACCGATTCCGGCGCGTCGCCCGATCCGACCGATGCCGGCCCTGCCGAGACCTATCAGGTCCGCGTGGCGGCGCTCCCGATCGCCGAGACGGGCGCCATCTGGGCTGCCCTCGACGCCGGCATCTTCGCCGACCACGGGATCGAGCTGGAGATCCTGCCGGCGCAGGGCGGCGCCCAGGCGATCCCCGCGCTCGTCGCGGGTGACATCGACTTCGCGATCGGCCAGCCGATGGGCCCGTTCCGCGCTGCGCTCGGCGGCGAAGAGGTGCGCATCCTCAGCAACTACGCCAACAGCCTGCCGAGCGGCGACGACGTCAACTCCGTGGTCGCGAGTGCCGCGAGCGGCATCACCAGCTGGGCCGACCTGTCGGGCAAGACCGTCGCGGTCAACAGCCTCGGCGCCGCGGGCGACCTCACGATCCGCGCCGCCGTGGAGAAGGACGGCGGTGACCCGGCTTCGATCGAGTTCGTCGCCGTGGCCTTCCCCGACGTGCCCGCGCAGATCGAGGCCGGAACGATCGACGCCGCGTGGGCGCCCGACCCGTTCCGCGGGATGGTCGTCGCCGCCGGGGGCACCGACCTCGGTGGCCCCTACCAGCAGGCCGTTCCCGGTCTGACCGTGCTGACGAACTTCACGCTGCAGAAGGTCATCGACGAGCAGCCCGACATGGTGGAGGCCTGGACCGCGGCGCTCAGCGACGCGCTCGACTACGCGGCGGGGCACGAGGACGAGGTGCGCGCGGCCATCGCGACGAACCTCGACATCCCGGAGGCGGCCGCGGCGGGCATCGTCCTGCCGGAGTTCACCGCCGACCTCAGCAACGCCGGGCTCGAGGACCTCGTCAAGTTGGCGATGAAGTTCAAGTACTTCGAGACCGAACCCGACCTGGACGCCATCGTCGTCCAGTGACCCCCCGCGACGGTGGTCCGGAGCCCGTCCGGTTCCGGACCACCGCCGTGTGCGACAGGATTCATCCACGAAGGAAGGCCGAGCCCGGTGAAGAGCACGAAGAGCCGACGCGCGCGCAGCGCCCTGCTCGGCGCGGCCGGAGTGCTCACGCTGCTGCTCGTCTGGCAGGCGTCGTCGGAGTTGGGGTGGGTCAACGGCACCTACTTTCCCCCGCCGACCGAGGTGTTCGCGGCGCTCGGACGCTTCGTTCTCGATCTGAACTACTGGCGCACCATCGGCAACACGTTGCTCACCTGGGCGATCGGCCTGGCGATCGCCGGAGTCTCCGCACTGGTGCTCGGCACCGTGGTCGGGCTCGTCCCGGTGCTGCGGCGCTACACCCGCTCGACGGTCGAATTCCTCCGGCCCATCCCCTCGGTGGCGATCATCCCGCTCGCCATCCTCTTGTTCGGCCTCGACCGCGACGCGTCGCTGGTCATCGTCGTCTACGCGACCTTCTGGCAGATCTTCATCCAGGTGCTCTACGGCGTGGCCGACGTCGACCCGGTCGCCCGTGACACGCAGCGCAGCTTCGGGCTCGGCACCCTCTCGCGCTTCCGGTACCTCGTGCTGCCGACCGCCCTGCCCTACATCATGACGGGGGTGCGGCTCGGGGCGACCGTGGCCCTCATCCTCACCGTCACCGCCGAACTGCTGATCGGCGCCCCCGGCATCGGGCAGCTCCTCACGGTGCGCAGCACGGCGGGCGACTACGCCGGCGTGTACGCGCTCGTCGTCACCGCCGCCCTCCTCGCTCTCGTGATCAACCTCCTGGTGCGCGCGGTCGAGCGCCGGGTGCTGTCCTGGCACCAATCGGTGCGAGCGGAGGTCGTGCTGTGAGCGCGCCCGCCGTCACCCCCCGGCTGCTCCCCGCCGCGGCCCGGCGCCGACTGCCGCGCTGGCTCGACGGCCTGCTCGAAGCCGTGGGGCTGCCCCTGGTGCTGCTCGGGGTGTGGGCGTTGTCGGCCCTCGTCGCGCCGAACAACCGCTTTCCCGCCCCGTGGCGGATCGCCGAGGCCTTCGTCGACACGTGGCTCGGTGAGTCGTTCGTCGTCGACGTGCTGCCGAGCCTCGGTCGGCTGGCCGCCGGCATCGTGGTCGCGATCCTCGTCGGGGTGGCGCTCGGCCTGCTCGTCGGTTCGGTGCGCTGGCTGCGGGAGTATCTCGAGCCCGCCTTCGAGTTCCTCCGGGCCGTGCCACCGCCGCTGCTCGTGCCGATTCTCACCCTGCTGCTCGGCCGCGGCGACGAGACGAAGGTCGCCGTGATCGTCGCGGGCGCCATGTGGCCCGTGCTGCTCAACACGATCGAGGGCGTCCGCGCCGTCGATGCCGTGCAGCGCGAGACGGCGACGTCGTATCAGCTGTCCGCGGCGCAGCGGATCCGCTTCCTCATCCTGCCCAGCGCCGCCCCGCAGATCCTGGCGGGCGTGCGCCAGTCGCTCTCGATCGCCCTCATCCTCATGGTGATCTCGGAGATGTGGCTCACGTCGTCGGGGCTCGGCAACCGCATCCTGTTCTTCCAGCAGAACTTCATGATCCCCGAGATGTGGAGCGGCATCGTGCTGCTCGGTCTCGTCGGCGTCGCGCTCGCGGTGCTGTTCCAGCTCGCCGAGCGCTGGGTGCTCGGCTGGTACCGCGGACTGAAGGAGACCGAACGTGCCTGACCCGACCCCCGCCCCGCAGCTGCTCGCCGTGACCGGACTGCAGAAGTCCTACGGGGACTTCGTCGCCCTGCAGGAGATCTCGTTCTCGGCGCAGCAGGGCGAGCTGGTCTGCATCGTCGGCCCGTCGGGATGCGGCAAGACCACGCTGCTGAAGTGCATCGCCGGCCTCCTCGCGCCGAGCGCGGGGGTCGTCGAACTCGACGGGGTGCGGGTCACGGCGCCGCCGAAGAAGATGGCGGTCGTGTTCCAGGAGTACGGCCGCAGCCTCATGCCGTGGATGACGGTGCGGCGCAACGTCGAGCTGCCGCTGCTGCGCACCACCCC
>Ga0075012_10006427_pt1 | contig 10663 bp, 8 predicted proteins | sample All_14_2_FD_71474 | JGI IMG/M metagenome (GOLD analysis project Ga0075012, IMG submission 71474) | Freshwater microbial communities in response to fracking from Pennsylvania, USA - Allegheny Zone_MetaG_DW_15 | ecosystem: Environmental > Aquatic > Deep subsurface > Groundwater > Drilled... | reverse complement strand
CCGGTCGCGGCCGCAGCGACCATGCGGTCAGCCCGGCCCAGGCCAGCACCGCCGTCGCGGCCCAGAGCTCACCCCCCATGGAGATCATTCCCGCCCGACGTCCAGCATGGCCAGAAGCGCAGGGCTCATCTGCTCGACCAGACCGTCGTCGGTGCGGTGGACCATCAAGGCCGCAATCCCGGCGGCCCCGGCGTGGGCCAGACCCTCGTCGGGCCCCAGCACGGTCAGGGCCGTCGCCAGTGCATCGGCGACCATGGCCGAGTCATGCAGCACCGCGACCGAGACCATGCCGTTGGTCACGGGCCGTCCCGTCCGCCCGTCGAGGGTGTGTGAATAGGTCTGGCCACCGTGCACGAACTGGCGGCGCGCCTCGCCGGAGGTGGCAACGGCCAGGCCATAAAGGGCGGCGATGGTGCGGGGTGCCTCAAGATCTGCGGGCTTTTCCAGCTCGACCCACCACGGACGGCCGTCGGGTTTGACGCCGACGCCCTTCAGCTCGCCGCCGATCTCGAACAGGTGCGAGGTCGCCCCCTCGCGCGCCAGCCGCAGCGAGATGCGGTCGACCGCATGCCCCTTGGCGATACCCGACAGGTCCAGCTTCAGCCCGCCGGGCTGCACCGCCGCCCGCGCATCGACATTCAGCCGAAGACGCATCCAGCCGCTGTTTGCGCGCGCCGCCTCGACCTCGTCATCGGCGGGCAGGGGCAGCAGCGGCGAACGACGTCCCGGTGGTCCGAACCCCCACAGATCGACCAGCGCCCCCAGCGTCGGGTCGACCGCGCCATTGGTGTCGTCAGCCAGCTCCAGCGCCCGGGTCAGCACGGTCCAGAAGGCATCGGACAGGGCCCAGGTGCCCTCGGGGGCGCCATTGAACCGGGAAATCTCGCTGTTACGCTCCCACGGGCTGAACAGGGCGATGATGCGCTCCAGCTCCTCCTCGATCAGGGCCTGCCAGCGGCTGGCCTCGGCTTCGTCGCGCACCACGATCCGGGCCGTCCAGACCGTGCCCATGGTGTCGCCGCCCAGCTGGGCAATCTGCGCGCCCGGCGGCTTTTCCGGCGCGCTGCGGAAGGCGGGGATCAGGACGCGATTGTCCGTCTCCGGTCGTGGCTCATTCGCGCCGCCCGACAGGTCGATGACCGGCGGTGCCGAACGGCTGGAGGCGGGGACACGCGGCTCGGACATCAGGACCTCAGGGCTCGGCTCAGGGCAGGACCTCGACGATCCCGTTGTACTGGGCCGACAGCGGCAGTTTGCCGTCCGCGCCCGGCACCTCGATCGCGGCATGCATCCAGTACATCCCGGCCTCGGGCCAGTCGACCGAATAGACCCCGTCGGCGTCGGTGGTCAGGGTCAGCTCTTCCGGAGCGGTCCGGTAGCGCGACCCGCCGCGGGCGATGGTGACCTCCAGCCCGGCGGCCGGCTGGCCGTCGATCAGCAGGCGGAACTGACCCGCCTCGCCCAGCACCAGATCGTTCGGATGGGTAATGGGCACGATCTCCAGCCCGTAGCCGGTCGGGGTGAACACCTCTTCGCTCAGATTGCCCAGGGTGACAAAGGTCTCGACCCGCATGGCCGACAGGGTCGCCTCGACCGCAGTCGCGCCTTCGGGCAGGGCTTGCGGATACTCGGCCGGTGTGCCGCGCCAGCGCTGGCGCTCGCCGTTCAGGGTGTAGCTCGCCACGACCCCGCCCAGCACATTGGCGATGCGATAGGTGCCCTGCTGGGTCAGGTGAACGTCAAAGGTCGCGCGATAGCGGCCGCGCATCATGTTCTCGGGGCTCAGCAGTTGGCCGTCCGGACCGGTGATGGTCAGGCCGTCCAGCCGCATGGCCGCGTGGTCGGCGATGAAGACGCCGTTCGACATGCCCGCATCGACGCCGATCCAGGCATCCGTGCCCGACAGCACGGTCGAGCTGGGCTGCATCCAGGCGCGGTGGGCCTGGGCCCCCAGCGGCACGGCCATCAGGGCGATGACACCGGCGGCAAAGGCGAGGAGGGGCGAAAAGCGATAGCGGGCCATGGGGGCTGTCCTGTCCAGTATCAGCGGGCGACGGTGACGCGCACGGCGCCGAGTTCAGAGGTGCCCGCGCCGGATGCCGTATTGGCGGCGCCAAGGCGGAAGGGCACGCGGACGATCTCGCGACCGCCCAGTTCACGGGCGGCCTCGACCGCCATCACATAGTTCCCGGGCGGCAGATCGCGCAGGCGCGAGGCGGGGATGGTGACCGTCTGGGTGCCCGGCGCGCGGGTCGGGCCCGACACACCGTCCGCCGGCAGGGTCAGGTTGCGCCCATCCTTGCGCCACCAGGTGCGGATGTCCTTCAGCCAGTCCTTGCCCTCACCGGCCGGCAGGGCGGTGTCGTACCAGACCGACAGGGTGCGCACGGCGGTCTGGTCCGGTCGCTCGATCCACACCGCCACATAGGGCCGGTGGTACGAGGCACTGGAAATGCGCGGAATGCCGATGCTGACCGTCAGGTCTCCGGGAGCGAGGGGAGACGCCGCCCCCATGAGCATCAGACCGGCGACGGGCAGGGTGGCGGCAAGGGTCAGGGTCTTCATGGGAACTCGGGATACGCTCAGTGGATAAAGATCAGGGCGAGGATCAGCGGGATCAGCAGGCCCAGTGACACCAGCGGCCAGGTCATGCGGCGATTGCGGGCATGCAGCACCAGCAGCGCCAGCCCGGTCAGGGCAAACACCAGACAGGCCACCGCGAACACATCGATGAACAGGGCCCAGGCCGCGCCCGTATCGCGCCCCTTGTGCAGGTCATTCAGATAGGCGATCGGCCCGCGGGTGGTCACCTCGACAAAGGCCTCGCCCGTCTGGCGGTCCAGCGTCATCCAGCCGTCGCCCCCGGGCCGGGGCAGGGCGACATAGATTTCCGCCTCCGTGGTCTCGGTCGCGCGGCCGGCGATGGAGATGTCCAGCGCTCCCTCGGCCCAGCGGGCCACGGCCTCGGGCACCGGGTCGGTGGTCTCCGTGGGGAAGGTCTCAAGCCGCTCCAACAGCGGCGCGGGCAGGGTGGCGGTGCGCTCGGCCACCACCGGCTCGGCCGGGATCTGGGCAGCGTGGTTCAGGGTAAAGCCGGTGATCGCAAACAGGATCAGGCCGATCAGGCTGACCGAGGCCGAGATCCAGTGCCACTGGTGCAACTGCTTCAGCCAGAAGGCCCGCGCGGAGCTGAGCCGGGCGGCGGATGGGGCAGGAGCGGGCGCAGGAGAGGTCGACACCCTGCGCCTGTGCCAAAAATGCGAACCGTTTGCAAGTAGGCTTGTCTACCAGCGACGCGACAACCCGATCCACAGGGTGCGCGGCGGGCCATACGACACCACGCCCGTGCCGGTCTCGGCGGTCTCGACGTCGGCGTCGAACAGGTTCACCCCCTCGACCCAGGCGGTCAGGCCGGGCGACAGCCTCCGCTCCAGCCGGGCCGAGGCCGTCAGGGCCGGGTCCAGCACGCGGCTGTTCAGATCGTCGTCGAACCGGCGGCTCTCCCAACGGGCATCGACGCTGACGATCCAGTCGGGTGCGGGGGTCCAGTCCAGCCCGGCGGTCGCGCTCCAGATCGGCGCCTGGGCGGGGCGCAGCCCGGTCAGCTGCGGCGCCTGCGAGCCGCCGTCCACCCGCGCATCGGTCGCCGCCAGCGCACCCTGCAGCGTCAGGCCCTCGCGCAGCCGGGCCTCGGCCTCCAGCTCCAGACCGACGGCCTCGATGGTACCGGCGTTCTGTCGCTCGCGCAGCACGCCCCCGGCCGGGACAAAGCCCGCGCGGGGAAAGACGCCGGGGCCCTGACCAATCGTGACATTGACGATGGCATCCTCGATCCGGGTGGCAAAGACCGTGGCCCGAAGGTCCAGCCGGTCGGTCTCGCGCGCCAGCCCGGCCTCGATGCCGGTCAACTGCTCGGGCACCAGACCGGCATTGGCCTCGGTGATGTCATTGCCGACCCGGAACGGGCGGTGCAGCTCATTCAGGGTCGCAGGGCGAAACGCCGTATAGGTCGCCGCCCGCACCGACCATTCGGACGACAGGGCGCGGCGCACGCCCAGCCGGGCCGACACCACCTCGCCCGACTGATCAGCAGGCTGTTCGTCCAGCACCAGGGCATCGGTCTGCAGGTCCCGCTCGACCCGTCGGCCATCGCTGGCAGACCAGTGGTCGAGGCGCAGCCCTCCGGTCACCAGCCATGGCCCGCGCGTGGCACTGGCCTCGGCATAGATCCCGGCCACCGAGGTCTCTCCGCCCGCCTGACGGGAGCGGGTGAACGCCCCGCCCATGAAGCGATAGCGCTCGTTCGTCTCGCCCTCGGCCTGCCGGGCATCGACACCCAGTTCGGTCTCGAACCCGTCCCGTCGCATCCGCCAGGCGGCGTTCAGTCCCCAGGCCGTGGCCGGGGTGTGGAACTGATGATTGGCCGGGCTGGTCGAGGACCGGTCGGCCGCGGTCGCGACAAAGCGGTTCTGCAGGTCGCTGGTCCGCCGCCACAGCTGTACGCGCCAGCCCGCCCGGTCGGCCTCCGGCTGGCGGGTCGCGGTCAGCGACAGGGCCGTGCCCGAGGCCTCGGCGTCCGATCCCTCGACGCCCGATCCGCGCATCTCCTCGAAAGCGGAAACCCGGCCAGAGAGCAGGGCATCCCTGACCGGCAGGTCCAGCCGCAGCGAGGCCGAGCTGGCCTCAAGGTCCAGCGGCCGGTCGGCGGCGCCGGCCTGGGGTGCCCGCACCGGCGTATGGCCGTCGGTCCGCTCGTGCCCGGCAGTCGCCACCCAGCGCAGCGGGCCCAGATCGCCGGTGCCTGATGCCGCCAACCGGGCCGAACCGCGCTCACCCACCGCAGCCGTCCAGGTCCCGCCCGTATCCCGTTCCCGCAGCAGCACCGACCCCGTCAGCGCCCCCGCGCCATAGGGGCCGGTGCCCCCGGCGCGCACCACATCCACGCCCGACAGACCCTCGGGCGGCACCTGGGCCCAGATCACCCAGCCCCCGAACGGGTCATTCAGCGGCACCCCGTCCAGCGCCACCAGCGCCCGCCCGGCCCCGCTCGGAGCGATGGCGCGCAGCGACAGGCCCTGGGTGGTGGGATTGGCGGTCAGGCTGGTGGTGCGCCGGAACAGACCGACGGCGGGCACCTGGCCCAGCGCCTCGTCCAGCCGCATGGAGCGGTCCAGCGCATCGCCGTCCAGCCGGATCACGGAAAAGGCCGCCTCACCTTCGGCGGCGGGCAGGCGGGGGGCGGTGACCACGATCTCGTCGAGAACGACGGGCGGATCCTGCATCATGCCGAAAGGCGCGTCAGCAGCTCGCGGGCAAAGGTGGTCAGGGTATCGTCGCGGGCGCCCATCACCAGAATCCGGTCGCCGGGCCGCGCCAGTTCGATCAGCCGGTCGCCGCAGTCGGCGCGCGTGGCATGGGCCTCGGCCTGACGTCCGGCGGCGATCACACCCTCGACGATCTGCGGGCTGGAGACACTGCGGTCGGTGGTGCCACCGTAGTAGACGGGCTCAGGCATGATCAGGTGGTCCTCAGCGGTCATCAGGTGCGCAAAGGTGTCAATGAACTCGCGCCGCATCAGTTTCAGCGGGCCAAAGCCGTGCGGCTGGAACAGGATCAGCAGCCGCCCGGGAAAGGCGTGCAGGGTCTGAAGCGTGGCGGTGATCTTGTCCGGGTTGTGGGCAAAGTCGTCGATGACGGTGACGCCGCCCGCCTGTCCGACAACCTCCAGCCGGCGCCGGATGCCGCGGAAGCTGCCGAGCGCGGCGATGGCCACGGACCGGTCCACTTTCATGGCCTCGGCCACGCCCAGCGCCGCCAGCGCATTGGCGACATTGTGGGCGCCGGGAACGTTCAGTATCACTCGAACTGAATCTTCCCACGGCCATTTGAGGTCGAACGTCATTCCAGTCGGAGTGGGCTGCAGATTGTGCGCTGACAGGTCCGCCGCCAGACTGCCCAAAGAGAAGGTCGTCGGTCGGTCCCAGCCCATTTCATCGGCGAGTGCGGAACATTCCGGGTCGTCGAGATTGACAACGGCCGCGTGTGACCGGCCGATGAACCCACCGAAGAGCGTCCGCAGTTCTTCCATCGACTTATGGTCGAGCGAAATATTCGACAGCACGGCGACCGTCGGCCGGTACAGCTGGATCGAGCCGTCCGACTCATCGACCTCCGACACGAACAGGTCGGGGCTGCCGATCCGCGCGGCGGCAAAGGGCGTATCCTCGCGGACAAGGTTGGTCATCACCGCGCCGTTCATGACGGTCGGGTCCAGCCCCGCCTGATCGAGGATCCAGGCCACCATGCCGGTGATGGTCGATTTGCCACTGGTCCCGGCAATGCCCACGCGTCGCCCGGACGCATTGAACAGGTCCGACAGCATTTGCGGCCGGGTCATGACGGGGGCCCCCACCCGGCGGGCGGCGGCGATGTCGGGCACGCTGTCCTCGACGGCGCCCGAGGCCACCACCGTCGTCGCCGGATCGGTCACGCCCGAGCCGTCCTGCGGGTGAAGCGCAATGCCCTGACCTTCCAGCCAGGCGAACTTGTCCGGGCTGCGGCCCTGATCGTGCGACCGGTCCGACCCCGCCACCCGGGCCCCGCGCGCGGCCAGGATCAGGGCCAGCGGCAGCATGCCCGACCCGCCGATGCCGCAGAAGAAATAGGAGCCGGCTGGATTGGCGTCTTGATTCATGGAGGCGAAACCGGGGAGTGTCGGAGGAAGGCCCTGACTAGCACGGGGCGCACCGCATGCCAGAGCCGGGAGCCCGATTTGTCCGACCGCCCGCCCAACAGGGGAAACACAGTATGGGATCGGTGACCCGCATCGGTGTCGTGGCGGCCTCGTCGCGCTTCAGCAAGGCGACCGCCGCGCGGCTGGAGGCCCATGTCGAGGCCCGCTTTCCCGGCGGCGACGTCAAGGTCGTGTTCCACCCCGCCTGTTTCGCCAACCACGGCCATTTCGCCGGGGACGACGCCCTTCGCGCCCGGGCCTTTCTGGAGATGGCCAACGACCCGCGCTACGATGCGGTCTGGTTTGCGCGCGGCGGCTATGGCTCGTGCCGGATCGCCGAAGCGGTGCGCGACGGGCTGAAGCCCGAGGCTCGGGCCAAGCGGTATCTGGGCTATTCCGACGCCGGAAGCCTGCTGGCCACCCTCTACAAGGCAGGCTTTGCCCACGTCGCCCACGGGCCGATGGTCGCCGATATATCCCGCAGCGACGGCGCCGAGGCCATCGACCGCGCGCTCGACTGGCTGATCAAGGGCGCGACGTCGGGGCATGAGCCCAGCCTCGACGGCCGCCCGACCGTCGCCTTCAATCTGACCATTCTCGATCAATTGGTCGGCACGGCGCTGGAGCCCGACCTGACCGGCCATGTGGTCATGATCGAAGAGGTGTCCGAGGCCCTCTACCGGATCGACCGGATGATGTTCCACCTGACGGGCCAGGCCTCGATCCGCCGCATCGCCGGCTTTCGCCTCGGCCGGGTGAGCGATGTCACCCCGAACGAGCCCGAGTTCGGCCTGACCCCCGAGGAAATCGTCCGCTACTGGTGCCTGCGCTCCGGCATTCCATATCTGGGCGCCGCCGACATCGGCCATGACGCCGCCAACAAGATCGTGCCTTTCGGGCCGCGCTGACGGGTAAAACGCAGGCTTGGGGCCCCGAATCCTCGCGTTTCCGGGGAAGGCGGTCGACAGATAACGCCGGTCAGGCCAGATGGCCCCATGTGGGTTAAGGGGCTGTTAACCTTGAAATCTTCCGTGCGCGGAAACGGGTGTCAGGATCGCGTCGTGATCCGGACACCTTCGGCGTGGGCGGCCCTGTGACCGGCCTGTCGAAGACCAGCCGGGCCGCGCTGATCCCCCTGTTCCTCGTGGCGCTGGGAGTGGTCGGCATCGAGAATGCCCTGACCCGCTATTTCGCCGTCGCGAAATGGTCCGAGTATGGCTACTGGATCATCTCCATCGTCATGGCCGGCTTTGCCCTGTCGGGCGTGGCCGTCGCCCTGTTCCGTGACACCGTCGAGCGACATGGGGCCTGGCTGCGCGCCGTGCTGCCGGCCACCATGGTGCTGGCGGCGGCCCTTGGCTATGAGCGCATCGCCCGCAATCCGTTCAATCCGCTGCAGCTCCAGAACCCCACGACCTGGGCCGACCAGCTCCTCAACATCGCGGGCTATTACGGGGCGTTGCTGCCGTTCTTCTTTCTGGCCGGCCTCTATATCGCGCTGATCTTCATCCTGAACCCGCGCGAGATCGGGCGGGTCTATGCCTATGACCTGATCGGCGCGGGGCTGGGGTCCGCCCTCGCCCTGGCGCTGATGTTCCTCGTCCACCCCTTCCTTCTGGCGCCCTTGCTGCTCGTGCCGCTGGCGCTGGCGCCCCTGTTCCAGCCCGGTCGGTTCAGCACCCTCGGCGGCGCGCTGGCCGGAGGCGCCCTTGTGCTGGGCGAGGCCATTCTGCTGCTGGGCACTCCGCCCGCCTATTCCGAGTTCAAGGCCGTCTATGCGCCCATGAACACCCAGGGGGCCGAGGTGGTGGCCGAGGTCCGTCGCCCGCGCGGCCACTATCTGATGCTCGACAATTTCACCGAGCGGGTCGACGCCGACGTCTCCAACAATGCCTCCATGATGGACGTCGAGGGCCCGCCTTCGACCTATGGCCTCTATCGCGACGGCAGCCGGATCGCGGCCCTGCCAAAGGCAGGCGGTCTGGACGGCGCCTATGCCGACAGCGCCCTGTCGGCGGCCCCCTATGTGCTGCGGCCTCGGGCCGGCGCGCTGATCCTCGGGGCCTCCGGCGGCTTCCGTCTGGCCGAGGCGCGGGCCTTGGGGGCCGAGCGGCTGCTGGTGGTCGAAAGCGAGCCGGTGCTGAAACACGCCCTGACCCACGGGCTCGGTCCCTCGCGCGGTCTGGCGCTGGGCGACGACGTGCAACTGGCCGAGGGCGGACCGCTGGCCGTCGCCCGGGCATCGGGTGCTGCCCCCGGCGAGCGCTTTGATGTCATCGACGTCTCGTCGGACTTCATCGATGCGGCCCCTGCCAATGTCACCGCGCTTACGGTCGAGGCGATGCAGGCCTATCTGGCCGCCCTTGATCCCGACGGCATGGTCTCGGTCCCCGTCTCGATCCGCGACTTTCCCGTCTATGCCTTCCGGGTGATGGCCACCGCCCGCGAGGCCCTGATCCGCCGCGGCATCGAGCGGCCCGAGGACCACGTCATGGTCTATCGCTCGGCCTGGAATGCCCGCATCCTGATCTCGCCCACGCCGTGGAGCGACGCCGATGTGGCGGCGCTGGAGACCTTCGCCGCCGCCCGCTCGTTCGACATCTCCTGGCGCCCCGGGCTGGACATCGAGGCAGCCCGCGCGGGTCTGTTCAACGACCTGCCGGTCGTCTCCTTCGAGAGCGGAACCGTGGTGTCTCAGGGCACGGACGATGCCATTGCCCGCGAGGCCGAGGCGGTTCTGCAGGGGCGCGACAGCCCCTCCAGCCGCGCCTTCAACATCCGGCCCCAGACGCTGGACCGGCCGGCCTACTATGCCTCGCTCAGGCTTGACCGGCCGACGACCCTGATCCACCGGCTGGAGGTCCTGCCCCAGGCCGAGATCGGCGCCCTCGTCAATCTGGTGGTGCTGGCCCAGGCCGCCCTGATCGCCCTGCTGGTCCTCGCCGCCCCGCTGATGTTCCGTAAACGGAAGATCGCCGCGCCCGAGCCCCGCCGCCTGTGGCCGGTGCTGTATTTCCCCAGTCTGGGGCTGGGCTTCCTGCTGATCGAAATCTTCCTGATCGACAAGGCGGCCTTCTATCTCAACGACTATTCCTCGGCCTTCGCTCTGGTGCTGACGTCCATGCTGATCTTCTCGGGGCTGGGCAGTCTGATCGCCGGCCGGGTCGCGGCCCTGCCCAAGGTGGCCTCCTTCCTCTCCCTGATCGTGGTGCTGGGCTGGATATATCTGGTGTTCACGCGGGGCGAGGCCGTCATGCTGTCGACGCTGGACCAGCCCGCATGGATACGCGGGCTGATCGTGCTGGCGGCGGCCGCGCCCGTGTCGCTGGCCCTGGGCCTGCCCTTCCCGCTGGGCCTGATCCAGGTGGGTGAGGGGCGTATGCTGCCCTGGGCATGGGGGTTGAACGGCGCCTTTTCGGTCGTCGCCACCCCGCTGGCCAATCTGATGTCGCGCGAGGTCGGCTTCTCCTCCCTGCTGATGGTCGGGGCGGGCCTCTACTTGTTGGCCTTCCTCGCCCTGCCGCCGGGCCACCGCACGCGGTCCACCCCTGATCCCCTTCCTGTTTCGTCGCCTGCGTAAAAAGGATTTCCGCCATGACGATCGACCGTAGACGCCTGATCGCCGGAGGGGCCGCCCTGGCCGGAGCCTCGGCCCTCGCCGCCTGTGACGAGGCGACCCGCGAGCGCCTTCAGGCCCGGCTGAACCCGACCCGCACGGGCGGTGACGCGCCTGCGCCCCCGACCGGGGCCCCGACAGCCGCAGCAGCCCCCGAAGCGACCGACAGCGCCGTCTCCGAAACCGTCCGCATGCCGGCCCAGCCGTGGACCTACGAAGCCTTCGTCGCCGCCATGGCCGCTTCCGAGCGCCCAAGCAGCCTCAGCCGGGCCCAGTTCGACGCCATCCAGTCGCGCAAGCCCGCCGCCGTCCAG
>Ga0075012_10006426_pt1 | contig 10663 bp, 9 predicted proteins | sample All_14_2_FD_71474 | JGI IMG/M metagenome (GOLD analysis project Ga0075012, IMG submission 71474) | Freshwater microbial communities in response to fracking from Pennsylvania, USA - Allegheny Zone_MetaG_DW_15 | ecosystem: Environmental > Aquatic > Deep subsurface > Groundwater > Drilled... | reverse complement strand
CCTTCACCCAGGACGGAAAACTGCCCGACGGCCAGCCGATGAACGCCCCGCCCCAGATCCTGCAGTCGGCCTATGCCCTGACCAAGGGCGGCGGGGCGGACATCGTCCAGACGCAGCACGAAATACTGACCCTGACCGGCATCGATGACATCGCTTTCGCCGCCCTTGGTCAGGGCATAGGCCGACTGCAGGATCTGGGGCGGGGCGTTCATCGGCTGGCCGTCGGGCAGTTTTCCGTCCTGGGTGAAGGGCGGAAGCTGGACGAACCGGGCCCCGACTTCGGTGGCGGCCTGTTGCAGGGTCCGGCCTTCGGAGCGGGCCTTTTCATAGCGTTCGACGCGGCCGAACACAGCGGCCTTGGCGTCCTCGGACCGCAGTTCCTCGACCAGGGCGGCACGCACGCCGTCCAGGGTCGCGGCCGATCCCGGCGCGATGGCCGAGAGTTGCGCGACCGTGAAGCCCACACGGCCCTGGACGGGGTCGGAGACCTGACCGGCGGCCATGCCGAAGACGGCCGCGGCTACCGCCGGGTCCGACACTGCGGCGCGCGGCGTGGCATTGAAGCTGGCTGGCTGGATGCCGCCATTGGCCTGCCCGGCCTGGGCCGGGGTTTGTCCGCCCCTCAGGGCTGCGGCGATCCGGTCGGCGACGGCCTTTGACGGCGCGGTCAGGGTGACGAAGGTGCGGGTCTCAGGAGTCGACAGAGTCGATTTCTTGAAGTTGAAGCGTTCGACGATCCGGGCCTCGGGAATGTCGCCGGCAGCGTCGACTGGATTGTTGAACAGCAGGACAGAAGCCATGCGGAATTCGGGGCGGCGAAGCTGGGCAGCATTCTCGCTCAGGAAGCTGTTCAACTGGGCGTCGGTCGGGGCCGGGGCCATGCCGGCCATGGCCTGGGTAACCTGAAACCAGCGACCGTCACGGCTTTCCATCGCCCGGCTGGCCAGGACCGCCCCATAGACGCGCGGCAGACGCAGACCGGCAATGGCAGCGGCACCAAAGTGGTTGACGGCGTACTGGTCGCGGAACTCCTGTTCCAGGCGCTGGGGCGTGATGTTCTGCTCGGCCAGTTTGGACTGATACTGGGTTTCGTCGAACTGACCGGTCACGGCATTGAAGAAGGCGGGAATGTCCCGGATCTGCTTGATCACCAGCGACTTGCCGGGGCGGATCCCGGCGCGCCAGGCCCAGTTCAGGAAGCCGAGCTGTCGCGTCTGTTCCTCGAGATAGCGGACGTGCAGGTTTTCCTTGATCATGTCCTCCAGCGTCACGGGACGCTGGGCACGTTCGGTCAGATTGGTGCGCAGGCGGTCGAAGTCATTGCGGAACTGGGCCGCATCGACGTGGCGATCTCCGGCCGTGATGATGTGTTTGGGCCCAAGGCTGCCGAAGACATCCATCTGGGCCCCGGTGACCAGCAGGCTGAGCCCGACCAGCACAAGCAGGACGGCGGCCCATTTCGACCGGGCAAAGTTGCGGAACAGCGTGATCATGGAACGAACCTGACGAGCGGCGACCAAGGACTGAAAAGAGCGGCACCGCCCCGGCGTATAGGCAGGGGGCGACGGCACGGCAAGCGGCCCTGAGCGGGTTGCCGGGGCTGTACGCCTCGTGCTGGACCCTGGCCCAAGGGCAATGGGTTGTCAGCCGACCTTCTCGCGTTCGGCCTCTTGGCATTCCAGCGAGTGGTGTCTTATGAGAACCGCATGAAACAATCCGTGAAGCTGATCGCCGGGAACTGGAAGATGAACGGGCTGGGCGACAGCCTGGCGGAGGCGCAGGGGCTGGCGGCAGCGCTTGCGGATGAGGCCGCGTCGTGCCGTGTCGCCCTGTGTCCGCCAGTGACCCTGATCCAGCGCCTGGCCTCGGCCGTGGCTGGTAGCGCGGTCGAGGTCGGGGGGCAGGATTGCCATGATCAGGTGTCGGGAGCCTTTACCGGATCGGTGTCGGCCGGGATGCTGGTCGATGCAGGGGCGACCCTGGTGATCCTGGGCCATTCCGAGCGCCGCGCCGGGTTCGGCGAAACTGATGCCGACGTTGCTGCCAAGGTCGAGGCGGCGCTGGCGGCCGGGCTGGAGCCCATCATCTGTGTCGGCGAGACTCTGGAACAGCGTCAGGCCGGTGACGCCGTCGCGGTGGTCAGCGCCCAGGTGGCCGGTTCGCTGCCGGCGTCGCTGTCCGGCAAGCCGTTCGCGGTGGCTTACGAGCCGGTCTGGGCGATCGGAACGGGCCTGACACCGACGCTGGATCAGATCGAGGAGGTTCACGTCGCTGTCCGTGCCGCCATGGTGGCCAGACTGGGCGAGGGTGGGCAGGTGGCCCCGATCCTTTACGGCGGTTCGGTGAAGCCCTCGAACGCCGCCGAGATTCTGGCCGTGTCCGAGGTCGGCGGTGCCCTGGTCGGCGGGGCATCGCTGAAGGCGGCCGACTTCCTCGGCATCATCCGCGCGCTCTGAACCGATGCAGGTGCTCAAGCTGTTTCTCTATGCAGTGGTCACGGCATTTGTGGCGGTCAGCCTGATCGTCTGCCTGCGTTCCGGACGATATGCCTATCGCGGGGTCAGCGGATCGCGGAGCGAGACGCCCGCCCGGTATTGGGCTGTGATCGTCTTTCTGGCGACCTTCACCGGGGCAGGGGTGCTGGAAACCTTCCGGCTGGCGCAACGGGTTCTGGGTCATTAGTCGCGTCGGCTCGCCGTTGCCGTATCGGAGCATCGATGTTAGACGCCGCCGCTTGATCGGTGCGTCTCGCGCCACATATGTAAGCGACCATGCTCCAGACCATTCTCCTCGTCGTCATGATGCTCATCGGGATCGCCCTGACCGGGGTGGTCCTGCTGCAACGCTCCGAGGGCGGTGCCTTGGGAATGGGGGGCGGACCGTCGGGCTTCATGACCGCGCGTGGAGCCGGCAATCTGTTGAGCCTTGTGACCTGGTGGCTGGCAGGGGCCTTCTTCGTCTGCGCGATCAGCCTGACCATCGTGGGCAATATCGCCCGCGGCAACCAGTCGATCATCGACAAGGACGCCGTCGGTTCGATCGCTGTCGGCAACGAGGCACCGGCGACCTCCCAGGCCGCTCCGACCACGGCCCCGGCCCAGCCCGCCACTCCGACGCTTCAGGACCTGGAAGCGTCGGTCGTCACGGCCCCGACCCAGACGGCACCACAACAATAGGATGAGGAGGGCGGGCCGCCCCGCCGCCACACCCGCAACAACCGCCTCCAACGAGCGCGCCGATCGCAGGATCGAGCCGCGCTCGTTTTCGTTTTCAACAGCTGATTCGCGGGTTCGACATCCGTGGTTCGGCGAATCAGCCGTAAGGTGACCCCCCATGGCTCGCTATGTGTTCATCACCGGCGGCGTGGTTTCCTCGCTTGGAAAAGGCCTCGCCTCCGCCGCTCTCGGTGCCCTGCTTCAGGCGCGCGGTTACAAGGTCCGGCTCAGGAAGCTTGACCCCTATCTGAACGTCGACCCGGGCACGATGAGCCCATACCAGCACGGAGAGGTCTTCGTGACCGACGACGGGGCCGAGACCGACCTTGACCTGGGTCACTACGAGCGGTTCACGGGGGTGTCGGCGGCACGGTCGGACAATATCACCACGGGCCGCATCTATTCGACCATTCTGGAGAAGGAACGGCGAGGCGACTATCTGGGCGCGACCGTACAGGTGATCCCGCACGTCACCGACCAGATCAAATCCTTCTGCCTGACGCCCGCCCTGACGGACGAAGGCGAGGCCGTCGATTTCGTCCTGGTCGAGATCGGCGGAACAGTTGGCGATATCGAGGGCCTGCCCTTTTTCGAGGCGATACGGCAACTGGGCCAGGACCTGCCGCGCGGCCAGTCCTGTTTCGTCCATCTGACCCTGCTGCCCTATATCAAGACCGCCGGGGAGATGAAGACCAAGCCGACGCAGCATTCGGTCAAGGAGCTGCGGTCGATCGGTATCCAGCCCGACATCCTGCTGTGCCGCTGCGAGTTTCCGATCCCAGAAGAGGAAAAGCGCAAGATCGGCCTGTTCTGCAATGTCAGGGCCTCGGGCGTGATCCAGGCGATGGACTCTGAAGACATCTATGCCGTGCCGCTGGACTATCACCGTGAGGGTCTGGACGCCGAGGTCCTGGCCCATTTCGGCATCGACGACGCGCCCGCGCCCGACCTGACCAGCTGGACCGAGATCGCGCGCCGCCGACTGCATCCCGATGGCGAGGTCACCGTGGCTGTGGTCGGTAAATACACGGTGCTCAAGGACGCCTACAAATCCCTGATCGAGGCCCTGCATCATGGGGGCGTGGCAAATAATGTCCGGGTCAATATCGACTGGGTCGAGGCCGATACCTTCGAGGGCGACCGCGAACTGTGCGAACAGCGACTGCAGTCGGCCCATGCGGTCCTGGTCCCCGGCGGCTTTGGTGAGCGGGGGGCCGAGGGCAAGATCGAAGCTGCGCGATTCGCCCGCGAGCGCAACATCCCCTATTTCGGCATCTGTTTCGGGATGCAGATGGCGGTGATCGAGGCCGCGCGGAATCAGGCCGGATACCCCAGGGCCTCATCGACCGAATTCGGCCCGACCGATGAGCCGGTCGTCGGCCTGATGACCGAGTGGACGCAAGGCAACCAACGGGTGCTGCGTCAACAGGGCGGCGACTTGGGCGGCACCATGCGACTGGGGGCCTATGATTCGACACTGGCGCCCGGTTCGCGGATCGCAGAAATCTATGGCTCGACCGCCATCAGCGAACGCCACCGCCATCGCTATGAGGTCAACATCAACTATCGCGAACCCATCGAGGCCAGCGGTCTGATCTTTGCCGGCCTGTCGCCCGACGGCATCCTGCCCGAGACAGTGGAACGCACCGACCATCCCTGGTTCATCGGCGTCCAGTACCACCCCGAACTGAAGAGCCGCCCGTTCAAGCCGCATCCGCTGTTCGCCAGCTTCATCGGCGCGGCGTTGGTGCAGAGCCGGTTGGTCTAGGGGCGAACGGCACTTACCAATCGCTTTTGATGCGGCCCTGCTCCAACTTGGGCCTTCTCGGAGATGTTCGAGGCGGCGAGCATTCTCGCACGACACGCCTCAAGGCAGCCGCTTCGCCCCCGAACGTTCGATTCGCTGGCCCGTTTTCGCCGTACAACATGATTTGCGGCGCCTCGGCGATCTCGTCGGAAAGGTCGGCGGTGAGCGGGAGGGACCCGGTCAGGATGTCACCGGTGACCGGACCATGCACCAAGTACGTCGTCTCGGTGTGAGAGGCCGCGTAGTAGAGTATCAGTTCGATGCCCCTGTTACGCGCCTCTTCAGTCCAGTCCCCGGGGCCGTTGTCGCCGGGGAAATACTGGAAAAACAACTGGTGTCGGTGAGGAACGCAGCCAATTCTGAAACCGTAGATTCCTATTCGACCATATTCGGCAGATGCGCCCCGATCATCGACGGCTGGCACATAACGCCACTCATCTGAAACACCCGCCTGTCCCCTGGATGCGCTGGTCAGCATCAAGGCGGCGATGACCAAGACGGCGAGGCGCATCCGCCTACTCCTTGATCCCTGCCTTGTTGGCGACATAGGTCGAGCAGGCGGCGGAGGCTGCGTTCATCAGGTCTTCGTCCTGACCGGCCAATAGAGTGAGCTTTACCGCGTTCTGCTCGCTCATGGCCCCGGCGTCATAGGCATCGACCATGACGTTATACAGGTCCGTGTGTCTGGTCAGGGCGGCATAGGCCTTGGCCGAGACGTCCTCGGGCAGCAGCATGGTCATCTGCAGATACTGGGAGTGCATCAGGCGCAGAATCTCGCTCTGGGCCTCCATCGCCTTGCCCAGGTCTGTGACCTGATCGGCGTCCAGCGGCCCGGCTGGAAAGTCACCATTCTTTTCGTTGGCCGTGACGGCGCGAGAGGTCAGATCACCGAGCGCTATGCAGACGCTGAGCTGGTTCTCGAAGATCTTCTGCTGGGCCGCCGCTTGCGAGACATTCAGGGCCTGGACGGCGGTGAACATCGAGGCCACGGCCACGATCATGGCCGAGATGCCCGAAATGGTAGCAATGGTGCCCTCGACCGACACCCGCTGGGTCTTGCCAGGACGCTCGTCAGGGGCGGGGATGGGGGTCAGATCGGTCATGGGGCCATATGACCCCCGTTCCAGATCCACTGCAACGCTCATGGCCGCAGTGGATCATCGGACCGTGTGCCGTCAGCCCGCCTTTTCGGCCTTGGCGCGCGCGATGCCTTCGACGATCAGTTCACGGGCGCGTTCGGCCGTGTCCCAGCCGAGGACCTTGACCCATTTGGTGCCTTCCAGATCCTTGTAGTGGGCGAAGAAATGCTCGATCTGCTTCAGGGTGATCTCGGGGAAGTCGGTGTAGTTCTTGACGTTGTCGTAGCGGGCGGTCAGCCATGACGACGGCACGGCCAGCAGTTTCTCGTCCTGACCGGCTTCGTCCTCCATCAGAAGAACGCCGATGACCCGGCAGCTGATCACCGACCCCGGCATCAGGGCCCGGGTATTGGCCACGATCACGTCGCAGGGGTCGCCGTCGCCCGACAGGGTGTGGGGGATGAAACCGTAGTTCCCGGGGTAACGCATCGAGGTGTAGAGGAACCGGTCCACGACCAGGGCACCCGAGGCCTTGTCCATCTCGTACTTGATCGGTTCGCCGCCGATCGGCACCTCGATCACGACATTGACGTCGTCGGGAGCATGTTTGCCGATGGAGAGTGCGTCCAGGTTCATCGAAATTCTCTTGTATTCTGAACGGGCGTCCCCCGTTGGCGCACCCGGTCGCCCGCACGCGACGGGCTGCTACTGCCCCAGATGAGCCGTTTCGGGAAGCCCGCTTGTTTGCGGTGCAGCACTATTCACCGGGGTGTCACAAGGACAGGCAGAGGTATTTGATCTCCAGATAGTCCTCGATGCCGTACTTCGAGCCTTCGCGGCCCAGACCTGACGCCTTGACCCCGCCGAACGGCGCGACTTCTGTGGAGATGATGCCGGTGTTGACCCCCACGATACCCGCCTCGATCGCCTCGCCGACGCGGAAGATGCGGCCCATGTCGCGGGCATAGAAATAGGCGGCCAGGCCAAAGGGGGTGTCGTTGGCCTGGGCGATGGCATCGGCCTCGTCGGTGAAGCGGATGACGGGGGCCAGGGGGCCGAACGTTTCCTCCTCAGTCACGATCATGTCGTGGGTCACGCCGGTGATGACGGTGGGCTCGAAGAACCGGCCACCAAGCCCGTGGCGGTGACCGCCGGTGACGACGGTGGCTCCCCTGGCTACGGCGTCGGCAATGTGGGCCTCGATCTTGGCCACGGCCTTGTCGTCGATAACGGGGCCAATCTCGGTACCCGCCGAATTGCCGGGGCCGACCTTCAGTGCAGCCGTCGCTACAGCCAGCTTGTTGACAAAGGCGTCATGGACGCTGTCCTGGACGTAGATGCGGTTGGCGCAGACACAGGTCTGGCCCGCGTTCCTGAATTTGGAGGCGATCGCCCCCTTGACTGCCTCGTCCAGGTCAGCGTCGTCGAACACGATGAAGGGGGCGTTGCCGCCTAACTCGAGGCTCAGTTTCTTGATGGTCGGGGCGGACTGGGCATAGAGTTTAGCCCCGACCTCGGTCGAGCCGGTGAAGGAGAGTTTGCGGACCGTCTCACTGGCGGTCAGCACGCCGCCGATCTCGGTCGATGACCCTGTCACGATGTTGAGCAGGCCGTCGGGCAGGCCGGCCTCCTGGGCCAGGACACCGAGGGCCAGGGCGGTGAATGGTGTCTGGCTGGCCGGCTTGACCACCACGCCGCACCCGGCGGCCAGGGCCGGGCCGATCTTTCGGGTGATCATGGCGGCCGGGAAGTTCCAGGGCGTGATCGCCGCGACCACCCCGATCGGCTGTTTCAGGACAATGATCCGCTTGTCCGTGGCGTGTCCCGGAATGACGTCGCCATAGACCCGTTTGGCCTCCTCGGCGAACCATTCGATGAAGGATGCGGCATAGGCGATCTCGCCCTTTGCCTCGGCAAACGGCTTGCCCTGTTCGGCAGTCAGAAGGGCGGCCAGCGCATCCTGATGGGCCATGATCAGATCGAAATAGCGCCGCAGCACGATGGCCCTGTCCTTGGCCGTCCGCGCCGCCCACGGTTTCATCGCCCGCTCTGCTGCTGCGATGGCCCGCCCGGTTTCAGCCGCCCCGAGCGACGGGACGCGGCCGATGATCTGGCCGGACGCGGGGTCGTCCACATCGATCCACTGCTCGCCGGTGATCCATTCCCCGTCGATCAGACACGCCTGGCGCTTCAAATCGGTCATTGATAGTCCCGTGCTCGGTTGGGGGGCGAACCCCAGGCGTGGAGTTCGTCTGCCACTGACCTGACTTGTGTGGGCGGTACGCGATTGGCAAGGGCCTGGGCCAGGGAATGCCGGGCGGGACCAAGTACAGGAGCTCCATCCGGCGCGAATGAACGGCGTCGATCCTTTTTCCCGAGGCTCTCTCCCCCTTTCGCCAGTCAGGGGTTATGAGGAGCGAATGACCGACACGACCAAGACTTCCAAACTCATCCAGGGCCGCACCGGCCTGTGGGAAATCGTCATGGGTCTGGAGATCCACGCCCAGGTGGCTTCAAAGGCCAAACTGTTCTCCGGGGCCGCCGTCGGGTTCGGTGCGGGCCCCAATGAGCAGGTGTCGCTGGTCGATGCGGGCTTTCCCGGCATGTTGCCCACCCTGAACGGCCACTGCGTCGAACAGGCGGTCAGGACGGGTCTGGGCCTGAAGGCCGAGATCAACAGGAAGAGCCAGTTCGACCGCAAGAACTATTTCTATCCCGACCTGCCGACCGGCTATCAGATCAGCCAGCTGTATTTCCCGATCGTCGGGGAGGGCGAGGTCGAGGTCGAGGCCGAGGACGGTTCGTTCAACACCGTCCGGATCGAACGCCTGCATCTGGAACAGGATGCCGGCAAGCTGATCCACGACCTGTCTCCGACCGAAAGCTATGTCGATCTGAATCGAGCGGGCACCGCCCTGATGGAGATCGTGTCCAAGCCTGACATGCGGTCGCCGGAAGAGGCCGTCGCCTATGTGAAGAAGATCCGGACCATCCTTATCTATCTGGGCACCTGCGACGGGGACATGGAAAAGGGCAACCTGCGCGCCGACGTCAATGTTTCGGTGCGCCGTTACGGCGATTTCGAGCTGGGCACCCGGTGCGAGATCAAGAACGTGAACTCGTTCCGCTTCATCTCCCAGGCGATCAACCACGAGGCGCGGCGCCAGATCGAGATCCTGGAAGACGGTGGCAAGATCATTCAGGAAACCCGCCTGTACGATCCGACAAAGAACGAGACCCGCTCGATGCGATCCAAGGAGGAGGCGAACGACTATCGCTACTTCCCTGATCCGGACCTGCTGCCGCTGGAACTGGAACAGGTCTGGATCGACGAGATCAGGGCCAGCCTGCCCGAATTGCCTGACGACAAGCGCAAGCGGCTCATGAGCCAGTACGGCCTATCCCAGTACGACGCCGTGGTCCTGATCTCGGATCAGGCCAAGGCGGACTATTTCGAGGAGGCGGCCAGGGGACGCGATGCCAAACTGGTCGCCAACTGGGTCACCAACGAGCTCTCGGCGCGACTGGCCACCGATCACCTGGAGTTCGACGCGAGCCCTCTGCCGGCCAGTCACGTCAATGAACTGGTGGCGCTGATCGAGGAGGGGGTCATCTCCTCCAGGATTGCCAAGGAGGTCTTTGATCACGTCTGGAACGGCGAGGGCTCGCCGCGTCAGGTGGTCGAGGCGCGCGGCCTGGTCCAGGTCAACGATACTGGCGCGATAGAAAAGGCCGTCGATGATCTCATTGCCGCCAATCCCGACAAGGCCGCAGCCGTCGCAGAAAAGCCCCAGGCCCTGGGCTGGTTCGTCGGCCAGGTCATGAAGGCAACAGGCGGCAAAGCCAACCCGGCATCGGTGAACGACATCCTGAAGGCGAAACTGGGCCTTTCCTGAAGGTATGGCCCGGGCACGGTCTCGGGTTGATCGCGCCTGTCGGGTTTCGGACAACAAAAGGGCCCCGTGGACGGATCCACGGGGCCTTCGATTTTTTTGGCTACAGGTCTGCTACCAGCGCCAGGCGTTGCGGATCACGTCGATGATGTATCCGTCGTACTGGTCGATCAAATAGATCGCATTGTCGACATAGACCCACCGCGTCCCCTCGGGTGGATAGCCCAGGCCATAGGTGCGGTAGTCATTCACGGAATAGCGCCAGAAGATCGACGGCAGATAGTCGCCCACATAGTACTGACGTCCGTAGTAGCTGCGCGGCACGCTGTAGTAGCCGTAGCCCGGTGCGAAATAGAAGCCGAAGCGGACGCCCGACCAGCCGTTGAAGCGCCGGTCGCTGCGCCACCAGTCGGACCGATGACTGCGATTCCAGTTCTGTTGCCAGCGGCTCGAATCGAAGCGATTGCGGTATTCATTGCGGCTGCGATCACGGTCCCGGTTGCGATCGCTCCCGCTGTTCCAGTCGTTGCCCGGGCGGTTGCGGTCGTTGCCGGTCCATCCGCCGCCGGTCCCGGGGCGTCCGCCGTCAGGGCGATTGCCGCCGTTGCTGCCGTCCCATCCGCCGGGGCCGTCATTGCCGCGATCCGGACGGTTGGGCCGGTTCTGATC
>Ga0075012_10006425_pt1 | contig 10666 bp, 7 predicted proteins | sample All_14_2_FD_71474 | JGI IMG/M metagenome (GOLD analysis project Ga0075012, IMG submission 71474) | Freshwater microbial communities in response to fracking from Pennsylvania, USA - Allegheny Zone_MetaG_DW_15 | ecosystem: Environmental > Aquatic > Deep subsurface > Groundwater > Drilled... | reverse complement strand
TCGCTGACGACCCCCTCGGGGAGGTCGGCAATCCCAGGCGTGTTGGATGGCGGCGTAAAATGGCCCGAGCTGCCGGCCGAAGTGGCTTCAGAAATCTCGGCGGTCTGATGGTCGTGGTCAGCTGCGTTGTGCCCGGCTGATCCATGGGAGTGGCCGTGCGCCGCAACTTCGGCCTCCATGCGCTGGCCTTCAATCAACGCACCTGGACCATGGCTGTAAGCTTGGGTCCAGAGCGAAATCGCAAGCATCAGGCACAGCGAGACGGCAAGCCACGAAGAGAATCTCCGCAATGGCCGGTCGATGCTGATACCCGTCAATTTCCGCTCTATGCCCATATCGTTCCGGCCGATTCATACGTCGGTCTGGCCAGTATCCTACCCTGGGGGATGCGCGTGGTCCATCCGACAGGATGCTTGACCCGCAGATTTCCGCGCAAGCTGGAAGGGCGGCACATCCCAGCCGACTTCGCGAATTCACCGCTGAGGTGTGCGCTTCAGAGCCCCGATACGGACATTGGCTGTCAAGGGTGGTCAATGTCTGGAGCTGGGATTGGCCACCTTCCGGTTGCAGCTCTGATCAGATTCCCCCTGCGATATGCAAGGCCAACCCGGCCAGCGCCGCTCCCGCCAAGACCTTCGCCATGCCGATGTTGAGCCAGAAGACGGCGATCAATGCGATGGCCGACAAGGCGGCGGCCATCCAATCGATCGAGGCCATGACCGGGAGCTGGAGCGATATTGGCCCGGCCTGAATCTGGGTCACTTGCCGCCAGATGACGTGAATCGCAAACCAGAGCGCCAGATTCAGGATCACGCCCACCACCGCCGCCGTGACGGCCGAGAGTGCGGCTGACAGCGCATGATTGGCCCGGAGGCGCTCCATGAACGGCGCGCCGAGCAGGATCCAGGCGAAGCACGGCGCGAAGGTGACCCAGGTCGCCAGCAGCCCGCCCAGCGTGCCGGCCAGCAAAGGTGCGGCCCAGCCAGCCTCGCGCATGGCGCCCATGAAACCCACAAATTGCAGAACCATGATCAGCGGCCCCGGCGTGGTCTCCGCCATGCCAAGGCCGTCGAGCATCTCACCCGGCTCAAGCCATCCGTATGTTCCCACGGCCTCTTGCGCGACCCATGCCAGGACAGCATAGGCGCCCCCAAAGGTCAGAACGGCCAGCTTCGAGAAGTAGGTCGCAATGTCGGTGAAAACGCTGCCGGGCAAGAAAAGCATCAGGAGCGCAACAGGCACAAGCCAAAGGATGATCGCGCCCATCCCGGCGCGGAACGCGCCCGTGCGTGCGGTGGCGGAAAGCACGATCTCTTCGCCAAGCAGGGTATCGGCGTCATCGACATGAGATTTGCCGGTAGCCCCATGTCCAGCGCCCGGCGCGAAGGATGCAAGTCCTGCTCTCGCGCCCGCCCAGCCAATCACAGCGGCCACCGCCACGATCAGCGGGAACGGCGCGCCAAAGGCAAAGATCGCCACAAACGAAGCCAGCGCTATTCCCCGCATGGCGTTGTTCTTCAGCGCCCGACGGCCCACCCGCACCACGGCCTGCAAGACAATGGCCAGCACGGCGGCCTTCAGTCCGAAGAATAGTGCCGAGACAAAGTCGACATCGCCCCAAATCGCATAGATCCAGCTCAGCCCCATGATCGCAAGCATGCCCGGCAGGATGAACAGCCCGCCGGCGATCAGCGCACCCCGGACGCCATGCATCAGCCAGCCGATATAGGTTGCCAGTTGCTGCGCCTCGGGCCCCGGCAGCAACATGCAGAAGTTCAGTGCATGGAGGAAACGACCATCCCCCAGCCACTTCTTCTCTTCAACCAGAACCCGGTGCATGACCGCGATCTGCCCGGCAGGGCCGCCGAAAGACAGAAGGGCGATCCGCGCCCAGACCTTCGAGGCCTCGCGGAGGGTCGGAAAACCAGAAGCGGATGTCATTTTCCGCCCTTTCCGTGGCTTTGCCAGTTATGCGTCTCACCGGTAGCGTCGCGACACCAGCGATAGAACGCGTCATAAAGCGTCATGCCGGCCTCCAGCTGCTCAAGGTCGTCGGAATACATCCGAGACAGCCCGAGCGAGGCTGCCAGAAGGCCGGCACATTCCGGTGCCAGATCGGGCCGCGCCGTATCTGCCCCCCGCACTATGGTGGCCAGTCGGTCGAGCGCCGGATTGGAAATGCCGAACTCGGTGATCAGGGTGTCAAAGGTGCAGCCTTCGCCACGGTGGCTCCAGAACACACCATCGATGTCATACGGCACGGCACCGAGAGCGTCTGCCACCGTTTGCACCTCGCCGGGAGAGACGTAGAGAAAGACCGCCCGGGGATCGATGAAGCGTCGGATCAGCCAGGGACAAGCGATGCGGTCGATCTTGGGGCGGGAGCGGGTTACCCAGAGACTGCGGCCAAGGCCGTCCAGTTGCCCCAGCTTCGTCGGATCGAACAAGGGCAGACCAGCAGCCGCCCAGGCCGCATGGCCTCCTTCAAGATACTCGGCGATTATGCCCTCCTGACGCAGCCAGGCTGCCGCACCCTGGCTTCGGGCATGTCCCTCAGCGCAGACGACCAGAACAGGTTGCCCTGGATGTTCGGCAATCAGGTCACTGGAAATCCGCGACAATCCGATAGGGGAGAGATCGGTCTCGGGCAGTGATCGCGCAGTCGCGATCAGCCTTGGATCCGTTACGCGCATCGCATCGCGGCGCACATCCAGCACGACAGGCGCCTTCAGCGTGCCGATCAGTTTCGATAGTTTCTCACAGGTCATCGCGTCAGGCGCAGGCATCTGCGTTCCCTCCTCGGGTTCAAATGGAACGGGATTGGAACGCGAGATTCGGCTGACGCCTCGTGGGGAGCTCGCGGATCCCCATGGGCAACATGGTGGACAGGGATTGGCATCAACTGTCAAGTCTCTCAGCCGAGGGGCCGCGAGAAAGTGCGGCCTATCCGTCGGAAATATAGGATCTTGCGGCCGATCACTCCGCGTTCCTCAATGCCCCTGATCAATGGAAATCCCTGCTCGGGAAAAGCTTTTTGGCCTGCTCCCTCGGGTGCCGCGCTCTGCCCGCTGTCCGCGTCGGCCTGACGGTCTCCCCTGCCCTCTCAGTCTCGGACCCGATCCGCAGTTGATGGCCGATTGTGGACAGCCGCGGTGACAGATCCTCGATGCGTTCGGCGATCAGATGGGTGACCTGTCCGTCACGCTCGATCCGCCCCGTCACGCGCAGAAGTCGCCCGGCGACCACGGCGGCGCGGAAGGCCTCATAGACCTTCTTCCAGACCACGACATTCGCGGTGCCAGTCTCGTCTTCGAGGGTGAGGAACACTACGCCCGAGGCTGTACCAGGGCGCTGCCGGGTGATGACCAGCCCCGTGAGATGGATCCGACCCTTCGCCTGCAGGACTGACGCCGCAGGTAAACTTTCCGGCAGGTTCGGGCGCAATATCTCAAGCGGATGGGCGCGGAGCGACAGGCGCAGCGCCAGATAGTCCTCGATGACCTCTTGGCCGAGCGTCATCCGGGGCAGATCAACCAGAGGCTCGCGCTCGCCTTCCCCATCCAGACCGAACAGCGGCAGCGGTTTCGGCGCCTTCAGGGCCCTGGCCTGCCAAAGGGCATCCCGCCGCGAGAGGCCAAGGCCGGCAAAGCCGTCCGCTTCGGCCAGCCGATCCAGTGCGTCTGGTCGCAGGCCAGCCCGGCGCCAGACGCTTTCGACATCGGGATAGCCATTGCCGCGCGCGGCCTTGATCCAAATGGCGTCCTCCTCGCGCATTCCCTTCACCTGCCGGAAGCCAAGCCGGAGAGCGTGTGAGCCATCGGACCGGGGCTCGATCGTGCAATCCCAGATCGAGTCATTGACCGAAACCGGCCGCACCTCGACCCCGTGATCCCGCGCATCCCGCACCAGTTGCGCAGGTGCGTAGAAGCCCATCGGCTGGGCATTCAGCAGCGCGCAGGTGAAGATCGCCTGATGATGACGTTTCAGCCAGGCCGAGACATAGACCAGCCGCGCGAAGCTGGCGGCATGGCTTTCGGGAAAGCCATAGCTGCCGAAGCCCTCGATCTGGGCAAAGCAGCGCGCCGCGAACTCCGCATCATAGCCGCGTTCCAGCATGCCGCCGACGAAGCGGTCCCGAAAACCGCCGATGGTGCCCATCCGTTTGAAGGTGGCGAGCGACCGGCGCAGCCGGTCGGCCTCGGCGGGCGTGAAGCCTGCCGCGACCACGGCGATCTGCATCGCCTGCTCCTGGAAGAGCGGCACGCCATAGGTGCGGCCGAGAACCTCCATCATGGCCGGGCCCAGATCCTCGACCTTCTCCCTGCCCTGGCGGCGGTTGATGAAGGGATGAACCATGCCGCCCTGGATCGGCCCGGGCCGGACGATGGCGACCTCGCAAACCAGATCGTAGAATTTCTGGGGCTTCATCCGCGGCAGGAAGTTCAGCTGTGCCCGGCTTTCGACCTGGAACACGCCGATTGCATCGGCGCGGCAGAGCATATCATAGACCCGGCTGTCCTCGGGTGGGATGTTCGCCAGCGTCAGTTGCTGCTGCCGGTGATCCTCGACCAGGCCGAAGGCCTTGCGGATCGCGGTCAGCATCCCGAGTGCGAGGATATCGACCTTCAAAAGGCCAAGCGCATCGATATCGTCCTTGTCCCATTCGATGACCGTGCGGTCCTCCATCGCGGCGTTCTCGATAGGGCAGAGCTCGTCGAGCCGACCTTGGGTGATGACGAAGCCGCCGACATGCTGCGAGAGATGCCGGGGAAAGCCGATGATCTCTCCGATCAGCTTCACGGCCAGGGCCACGCGGTTGTCCTCGGGGCTGAGGCCCGCCTCGCGCAAGCGGTCCTCGCCTGGGGCCGAGGAGGACCAGCCCCAGATCTGGCCGGAAAGCCGGGCGATCACGTCCTGGCTCAACCCCATGACCTTGCCGACCTCGCGGATCGCCGCCCGGGCGCGGAAATGGATCACCACGGCGGTCAAGCCGGCGCGCTCGCGGGTGTAGCGCTCATAGATCCACTGGATCACCTCTTCGCGACGCTCGTGCTCGAAATCCACATCGATATCCGGCGGCTCACCGCGTTCTTTCGAGATGAAGCGCTCGAAGATGAGGGTGATGCTCTCGGGCGGCACTTCGGTGATGCCCAAGAGGTAGCAGACGACAGAGTTCGCGGCCGATCCCCGGCCTTGACAGAGGATGCCTTTCGAGCGCGCGAAGCTGACGATGTCGTAGACGGTCAGGAAATAGGGGGCGTATTCGACCTCGGCGATCAGGCGCAGCTCCTTCTCGACACGGGAGACGATCTTCGGCGGCGGCCCGCTCGGATAGCGCCAGTGCAGCCCCTCACGTGCCAGTCGCTCGAGACGGGACTGAGCGGATTCCCCGTCCTGGGCCTCATCGGGATATTGGTAGCGCAACTGATCCATGCGGAAAGCACAGCGGTCGGCGATCTCGACCGTCCGGCGCAGCGCCGCCGGATAGCGGTGGAAGATACGGGCCATTTCGTCGCCGGATTTGAGGCGATGCTCGCCATTTGCAAGCCTTCGATCCCCGATACTGTCGATGGTCCTGCCCTCGCGGATGCAGGTCAGCACATCGGCCAGCGGCCGACGGCTGGAGCGGTGCATCAGCACATCGCCGACCGCGACTTTGGGCAGGCCGGTCGCCTGAGAAATTTCGGCCAACCGATCAAGACGCTCCTGATCCTGCCCGTCATAGCGTGGCGCCGCGCCAAGGAAGCACTGACCGGCAAAGCGGGCTGCGATCCGGCGCATATCCCGCTCGAAGCTCGTCGCGTCCAACGGATCGGGCGGCAGAGCGATCAGAACCATCCCCCTGCCCCACTCCTCCAGATCGGCAAGACCAATATGGCAGCTGCCCTTCTCGGCGCGCCGCTTGCCGAGCGACAAAAGACGGGCCAGCCGTGACCAGGCTGCCAGATCGGTCGGCAGCGCCACCCATTCCACCTTGCTGTCGGTCAGCACGAGCCGCGCGCCCGGGATCAGCCGGGGCAGCGAGGCCCCCTGCCCCGCTTCCTCCGCGACGCGCGCCAGTTCCTTCAGCGCCGAGAAGGCGCGCACCACCCCGGCAACCGAGTTCCGGTCGGTGATAGCTATGGCCGCAAGGCCAAGCTCGGCCGCGCGCTTCACCAGCTCCTCGGGATGCGAAGCACCACGCAGGAAGGTGAAGTTCGAGGTCACGCAAAGCTCGGCATAGGCGGTCACAGGAACACTCCCTGCGCATACCAGTCCCGAGATCCCGACTGTGGCGTGCGGAAGAGCCAGAGCCGCGGCCCTTCATTGGTCTCGATCCGCCAATAGTGGCGAACGCCGCTGCGCCATGCCGGATCATCGAACCACCATTCGGGGGTGATCCGCTCAGGGCCATGCGCCCGCAGGGTGGTGAAACCCATCCGGCGCCAGTTGAAGCGGGCGGGAGGACTGCCAGAGACCTGGGCCAGGGCTTCCGCCGGGAAGAGGGTGATGGGACGGCGCGGACGGCGCTTTGGCGGAAACGGCTCCGGTTCGGCATAGGCGGCCGGGACGGTCAGGAAGCTGCGCTCTGGAATGCGGCTGCTGGCCGGCAGGAAGCGTTGCACCGCATCGAAGCCGAGCCTGTTGCCGATCCGGGAGATCAGGTCAGAAAGCTCATCATCCGCCCGCGCCTGCGCGTTGCCGATCTGCTCGGGAGCCAGCGGTTCGGTCACCGTGGCGGTGAGGCGCAGCCCGTCTATCCCGAAGCCGGAATCCACCTCATCCACCCCCTTGAGGAACAAGGCCGAGATCCGGACCGGGTCGCGCATTGCACGAGCAAGACCCACATCGACCACGGCAGCCGAACGATCCACGCGCTGTAGCTCCAGGCGGACGCCTCGCGCGCCCATCTGGGCCGATGCCAGCTTATCGCAAAGCCGCACCAAAAGCCTGTCGAGCACGCCCATGACATCCGCCGTGAGCCCGATTGGCTCGGGCAGCGTCATCCGCACCCCAAAATGCGGGGCATCCGTTTCGGCTGCGACAGGCTCGGCCTGGGTCCCGAGCGCCTGATCCAGACGGCGAAGAAGCTCCGAGCCGAACCGGCGCGCCAGTGGCGCCCGGGGCACAGCGGTCAGGTCGACGATCTTGTGCAGCCCGAGGCGGGTCAGACCTTCGGCGACCGGAGCCTCAATCCGCAGCGCGCTCACCGGCATCGGGCCGAGCCGAGAGAGCAACCCGCCTTCCGGGATCACCCCGCCGCCGCGGCGGGCAAGAGCCCAGGCTCCTCCCCGGGTTTCGGCAATGGCGCTTTTCGAGGAGACCCCTGCCCTCTCGAGCCGCGCCTCGAGATCGGCCAGAAGCTCGACCTCGCCACCGAAGAGATGTGGCACGCCCGAAACATCGACGATCAGCCCATCCGTTCCGTCTTTCGCGGCATGAGGCCCGTAACGGCTGGCCCACCTCCGCAGGCCTTCGAGCGCCCTGCCCTCCCGGATCAGATCGGCTGGCCGCGTTGAGAGCAGCGGACAGACGGCGCGGGCATCGGCCAGCGGCATGCCACGATGGAGCCCGGCGGTGCTTGCGATGCTGTTGAGGCAATGCAGATGTTCTGCGTTCGACGCTAGACGCGTCAACGCGAACGGCCCCTCAATGGGGCGGACCCTCAGGCTGATGTCGCTTGCCAGCCTGGGGAACCAGATGGACAGCAGCCGTCGTGCCATTCCAACTCACATCATGGATTCCGATTGTTCCTCTTTTGTTCTTATTAAGGATCCAGCGATGACGAGTCGAGTCCAGAGGCGAGGGTAGCGGATCACATTTCCAGCGGGTCTCGGCGGCATTGCTGCCCCTGTCCTCCTGGATCAGCATCAGACCCGTCGTGCCACCGGCCTCGGCCGCCAGCTGGAGCCGCCTGCCTGCGGTCAGTGAGATCGGCTTCTCTGGAGCGGCGATGACCAAAGACACCGGTCGCGACCGCAGTGCTTCTTCGACGGTCCAAAGCAGATCGGTCTCGTTGCGGGCTTCGATGAAGTGTAACCGCTCGGCTATGCCGTCTGGCAGGGCTGCTGGCATTGGCCGATCACGATCATGCGCCAACACGATCCAGAAGACCGGCCCCGCCAGTCTCGTAGCCTGGAATAGTGCAAAGCCGTTTCGCCCCCGTCCTTCGACTTCGTGGACACGGCCCTTCAGAAGATGAAGCGGTTCGTCTTTTCCGGCCTGCAGCCGGTCACGCAGGGTCCGCACGCGTTCCCTCCGCGACTATCTCAAGAAGACCATTGGCCAGCGGCCGCTGAAGCTTCAGGGCTTCGCTTGTGTCCGCGGTCAGCCAGCAGCGCCATTCGTCCGGGCGTGTGAGGATCACCGGCATGGCTTTGGGGTGCACCGGTCGGACTGCATCATTGGGCTCGCAGGTCAGAAACCCGAAGAGCTCAGCTGTCACCTCGCCCTCCTTCAGTTTCCTGACCGAGGTCCATTCGGTGCGGATCCCGGCAAAGAACGCAAGTGGTCGATCCTGCCCGAGGGCAAACCAGACCGGGTGATTGCGAGGTGCGCCGGGTCGGGCATCGAGTTCGGAAAAGCTGGTGAAGGGAACGAGGCAGCGGTGTTCGATCCCGAGCCATCTGCGCCAATGTGGCGAGCTGACATTACGGATGTTCGTGACGCCGGGGTCCGTGCGCTTGCCGGCCAGATAGACGGGTGGAGTCGGCATCCCCCATCGGGCCGTGGTCAGTGTCCAATCCCGTCTTTCACTGCGGCGAATGATCGGCGCGGCATAGTCGGGGAAGATGCCGGATGCGGGTGCGAGGTTACCTGCGGCATCGATCAGTTTCTCATCCTCTTGCAGCACGTCCCGAAAGACCTGACGCATAGCGTCTTGGCTTTTCGTCTGGGCGTAAAGGTTGCACATGATCTCGCCTCGCGGAGTTCCCATATGAGAACAATCAACGAACCTAACCGATTCCTCTCTAGCGGTCTATCTGGGTGTTTCAGGGCCATCCGACCGCGGTCAGGGATCACGCTCGCAGGACGGATCTCACATAGGCATCAGGGTTGAGGATGGTTCCAATCTGCCTTGCCATGCGGTTTTCAAGCTTGAGAAGTTCCCAAAGCCCGAGCCTGCTCGCTGCGCTGGAGAGGATGTCTTGGCTTATTCTCAGCATCTTCCCGAATTCGAAAGCGATACGTGTGGCTTCTTGTGCGCTGGTCGGTTCTTCATAGAAAGCGTTGATCTCGGTCAGGGCAGTCCAGCTAGGAGGTTCCTCGGCGTCTCGCTTTCTTTTTTTTGTATCTGAGTCTTGCTCTATGTGGCGGACATACCGTCCGTCAGAGGCGGGCTTTTGCTCGGTTGGCGGCAGGCTGCAGGTTTCTGCGGTGAGGGTCTGAAAGGTTTCGGGGACCGCTTGGCCTGGGGCGCAGTCGATGGTGGTCTCCGTGCAGCATGTAGTGTTAGCGGCTTCCGCATTGGAGGGCAGGTGTTGCTCAACCTGTTCAGCGTCGTAAACGGTCGTTGCTTGGGGCGCTGCATGAGAAGAGAGGACTGCGCTCAGCTTTGAAAGAGCTGCCCGGGCCTCCATGAGGGTCAGCGAGGTGCGCCGCACGAGGTTCCGCAAGCCGTCGATGAACGTGGCCACAGCGTCGCTCAAGTGGAGTTCGGCACAGGCCGCGCGAAGCCTTAGGATCTGGGCCCGAAGGCCGCGCAACTCGTCTGCTTCTTCGCGGCGGCGTAGGGCCAGGGCGAGAAGCTCGTCCGATTGTGCAAAAAGTGGGGAGAGGTCCAGCCCGAAGGCGCCGATCGGTTTGCCGTGCTGCATGACGGGAAACCGCTTTCCATTTGCACTGTCTCGGCGGCGGATCAGCCCGGCGGCTTCGAGGGTCTCGAGGTGCCGACGCAATTGACGATCGGTGAGACCCTTGGCGCGGAAGCACAGGGTTTCGTTGCTGGCGTAGACCGTGAGTAGGGTGGCCGGAGAGACCGGTGTCTCGCGACCATCCACGCTCTGGCAGGGCAGGCAGCTCAGCAGAGCGTCAAGAACGACCACCGCCCCTTGCCGAATGCCGAGATCGCGGCTGCATGTGTTGACCGCGGCCATGATGTCCCGACGCGAGATCGGTCGGAATGCTGGCTGCAGGGTGATCGAACCCATGCCGGGGAGCGAGTGCTCCGCGGATTTGGCACAGATTTCCTGTGCCCCGGCCGCAAGGGCCGCGGATGTGATGTGCTTCATGCGATTTCAGACGGCAAACTAGGTCCGTTCACCGAAATCGGTGTTGCGCTGATTCGTTTTTCGGGATACCTAGTAAGTGCTTATGTTACAGGGACCCTTCGTTAGCTCACCGCTTTCGGGGGGTTTCTTTTTGCCTGAAGTCTGCTCCTTTTTGCTCTATCTGCCTCGTGTGCGCCCCAATTGAGAAGGGGCCCTATGGAACCTGACCGCGGTCAGGATTCAGTATGTGCTCTCTACCTTTGCGCACGCCTTTACAACCTGACCGCGGTCAGGTTTCGCATGATTATGGTGCGCAACATGTTGATTAAAGGACATAATCCTCATTCCTGCCTCACCTTTTGCTCTTCCCACTCCTGCAGCAAGGTTGGGATGCGCTCGCTGAGATAGGAGAGGAATGGCTGGTCCTGCACGTTGACCGCGGACAGTGTGATCTTCTTCGCGGAAGCTGTTGCCAG
>Ga0075012_10006423_pt1 | contig 10667 bp, 12 predicted proteins | sample All_14_2_FD_71474 | JGI IMG/M metagenome (GOLD analysis project Ga0075012, IMG submission 71474) | Freshwater microbial communities in response to fracking from Pennsylvania, USA - Allegheny Zone_MetaG_DW_15 | ecosystem: Environmental > Aquatic > Deep subsurface > Groundwater > Drilled... | reverse complement strand
ACGTAGGCGTCCTGCAGCATTTCAAAACGATTTTCGAGCTGGTGATAAATCAGTGTCGACGCGTAGGCTTTGACAAGTCCGCCATTGGCCTCGGGCTGCTGCTGGAAGCGGGTGGGCTTGCCGGTGGCGACAATTTTCTGAACCTTACCGCCGGCGTGATGCACGACGACTTGGTCGGCCTCGACGCGCAGGCTGCCCTGGATGACGACGACATTGCCGTTGTAGGTCACTGTGGTATTTTCCTGCACGGCGCTGTCGGCGCTGATCCGCACGGGCTGTGAGCGGTCTTCCGGCAGGGCCAGCGCAAGGCTGCCCGGCAGCGCGACGCACAGCGCTGCAATCCATCTGCGACATTTGCTTTTACAAAAATGGTCTTTGCAAAAAAACATTCTGCGAAAAATCCCTTTGAAAAAATGTGTCCCGTTACGGTGCGACATGTACGCCCTCGACTCGGCTCAACAGTTCGATGCGATTGGTGTTCAGGTCGGCGCGAATGCCGACCGATTTTGTGGTGTCGGCATTGCGTTTGAAAATCACTTTGACGGCCGAGCTGACTTTTTCATCCTGTGGAAAATAATTCAGCTGCTCAGTGGTCAGGCGCTGTTTGCCGGTGGCGTCGACAATCAAAACATTTTCGCGAAACCGGATTTCATCGTTGCCCAGTACCGTTGCTGTCGCCGCCGTGCCATTCCAGGTTTCGCCGCGCTGCGTGAATATCTGGAATTGCGGTGCCGTCATGATCGATTGATTGCTCTTCAGCATGTGTTCCATACGTGTTGCGGCGAAGGTCTGCACCAGCCGTCCCTGCTCGTTGAATTTGCTGCCGTGGGCGTTATCGACATACAGATCGACGCGGTCGCCATTGATGGCGCGTGTCAGCAGACCGGTCGGCGAGTCCGAGCCGACCAGTGCCAGATAGGTCGCCCCGAACGCGGCGATGCCGACGCCGGCAAGCGCGGCGAATTTGTGCAGGCGGGAACCGATGCTCATCGCGCGCGCTCAGCCATGCGGATTGCCGGAATCCGGCTGCAGATAACGTTGAAATACCGCATCGAGCGTGCCCTGTGCCTGCATGATCAGTTCGCAGGCTTCGCGCACGGCGCCGAAACCGCCGCTGCGGGTGGTGCGATAGTGCGCGTGTTTTGCCATCAGCGCGTGCCCGTCGGCGACAGTCATGCCGAGGCCGACACCGCAGATGGCGCTCAAATCCGGCAGGTCATCGCCCAGATAGGCCACTTCGGCAAGTTCGATATTCAGTTCCCGGCAGAGACTGCGCAGCGCGACCAGCTTGTCCTCGCGGCCCTGGATGACGTGCGTTATGCCGAGTTCGGCGGCGCGGCGCGCGACCAGCGCCGAGGTCCGGCCGGTGATGATAGCGACGGTGACGCCGGTGCCCTGCAGCAGTTTGATGCCGAGGCCGTCCTGAATATGGAAGGCCTTCAGTTCTTCGCCGCTGTTGTCGTACCAGAGGCGGCCATCGGTGAGCACGCCGTCGACATCGAGCGCGAGCAGGCGTACGGCGCGGGCTTTTTCGATGACTTCAGGTTGAGTGACTTCAAGTTGATTAGCTTCGAGCATGAGCAGTCCTGCAGATCAGGCCAGGCCGGCGCGCAACAAATCGTGCAGGTGCAGGGCGCCAACGGGATGCTGCTGATCGTCGACAACGACCAGCGAGCTGATTTTGTGTTGATCCAGTATGCGCATCGCTTCGGCGGCGAGCATGTCGGCGCGCGCAGTTTTGGAATTGCGCGTCATGATGTCGCCGATACGGATCTGACGAATGTCGACGCCGTGATCGAGCGCGCGCCGTAAATCGCCGTCTGTGAAAATACCCAGCAGCGTGTTGTCCGGCGACAACACCGTAGTCATGCCGATGCCCTTGGCGCTCATTACCAGCAGCGCCTGGCTGAGCGGCGTTTCCGGTGTGACGCGCGGAATCGCATCGCCGGTGCGCATGACATCTTCGACTTTCAACAGCAATTTGCGGCCGAGGGCGCCGCCCGGGTGCGAGAAGGCAAAATCTTCGGCCGTGAAACCGCGTGCTTCCAATAACGCGATCGCCAGCGCATCGCCCATCACCAGTGCGACGGTGGTTGAAGAAGTCGGGGCCAGACCGAGTGGGCAGGCCTCTTCGGCGACGCCGACATCGAGATTGACATCAGCGGCTTTCGCCAGCACCGAGTCGGTGTTGCCGGTGAGGCTGACCAGCGGAATGCCGAGGCGTTTCAACAGCGGCAGCAGTGTAACGATTTCGGCGGTGTTGCCGGAGTTAGACAGTGCAATGACGACATCGCTGGCGGTGATCATGCCCATGTCACCGTGGCTGGCTTCGGCCGGATGCACGAACAGCGACGGTGTGCCGGTGCTGGCCAGCGTCGCCGCGATTTTGGTGCCGATATGTCCCGATTTGCCCATGCCGGTTACCACCACACGACCCGTGCAGGCGAGCAGTATGTCGCAGGCTTTTTCGAAACGCTGATCGAGTCGTTCGAGCAGCGTAGCGACCGCTTCGCGCTCCATGCCGATGGTGCGGCGGGCTGAATCGAGATAGGAAATTTTCGTCATGGCAAAGTCATGGCAAATAGGGCGGTGGGAATTCCGGTCAGTCGTTGTTCATGCCGGCGCGGCCAGGATCGTTGCAATTCGAATCGCGCCAGCCCACAAACAGTGTGGATAAATCAGTCAGGGGCGACATGATACGTGGCGAGCGGGGCTATTAACAGGCTGGTATTAACAGGTTGAGCCGCTGTAGCTGCCGCAGGCGTTCTGATTCAGGCTATCATGGCGCCCCTTTGCGAATGGCGACCCGGTTGCGAATGGTGTCGGTCTGCAAGGTTCATTCACCGGATCGCGTCAAACAAGGAATCCGATGGGCGATACATCGACACAAACTACCACTGCTGCGACTGCTTCTGCTGCGAACGCCTTGACTGCGACGAACGCCGCTTCCGCAACCAACGAATCTCCGCTGATTCAAGTCCGGGACCTGCGTTTCCAGCGCGGCACCCGCTGGATATTCGATGGCATCGATCTCGATATCGAGCGCGGCAAAATCACCGCCATCATGGGGCCGAGCGGCACGGGTAAAACCACGTTGCTGCGTTTGATCGGCGGTCAGCTGCGCCCCGATACCGGCAGCATTCATGTCGACGGGTGCAATATCCCCAAACTCTCGCGCAGTGAATTGTTCGTCGAGCGGCGCAAGATGGGGATGTTGTTTCAGAGCGGTGCGCTGTTCACGGATTTGACGGTTTTCGAGAACGTCGCTTTTCCGCTGCGCATTCACACGCGCCTGTCCGAATCGATGATTCGCGATGTGGTGCTGATGAAATTGCAGGCGGTGGGTCTGCGCGGTGCGCGCGATCTGATGCCGAGCGAATTGTCCGGTGGCATGGCGCGGCGCGCGGCGCTGGCGCGCGCCATCGTGCTCGATCCGCAATTGATCATGTACGACGAGCCATTCGCCGGTCAGGACCCGATCACCATGGGCATGCTGGTGAAGCTGATCCGCCTGCTCAACGACGCGCTGGGGCTGACCAGCATCATCGTCTCGCACGATGTGCCGGAGACGGCCAGTATTGCCGATTACATTTATCTGATCGCTGACGGCAAGGTCATCGGTCACGGCACGCCCAAGGAATTGATGCATTCCGATCAACCCAACATCAAACAGTTTTTGCATGGACAGCCCGACGGCCCGGTGCCCTTCCACTATCCGGCGTCGGATTATCTCGGCGATCTGCTCGACCGCCCGGAGGTGCGCTGAATGCTGAATTATCTGCAGCGTCTCGGCGCCAGCGGTCTGCAAATGCTCGGCACACTCGGTCGCGCCGGCCATATGTGGTGGCTGGCGATGATCGCGCCGCCGGACTGGCGCGAAGGTCCGCGTCTGCTGATCCGCCAGCTGTATTTCATCGGCGTGTATTCGCTGATCATCATCGTGGTTTCCGGCGTGTTTATCGGCATGGTGCTGGCGCTGCAGGGTTACACGGTGCTAGTCCGATTTGGCGCCGATCAGGCTCTGGGTCAGCTGGTGTCGCTGTCGCTGCTGCGCGAGCTGGGTCCGGTGGTTGCCGCGCTGCTGTTCGCCGGGCGCGCGGGGTCGGCACTGACCGCGGAAATCGGTCTGATGAAGGCCACCGAGCAGCTGGCGTCGATGGAAATGATCGGCGTTGATCCACTGCGTCGTGTCGTGCGGCCGCGTCTGATCGCCGGCATCATTGCGATGCCGCTGCTGACGCAGATTTTCAACATGGTGGCGATCTGGGGTGCGGTCGCAGTCGGCGTCGACTGGCTGCATGTCGATGCCGGTTCGTTCTGGGCCAACATGCAAAACTCCGTCGAGTTTTACGAGGATGTCGTCAACGGCATCATCAAGTCGGTGGTGTTTGGTCTGGTGGTGTCGTGGATCGCGGTATTTCAGGGCTACGACGCGATGCCCACGTCGGAGGGCATCAGTGTCGCTACCACGCGCACCGTGGTGTATTCCTCGCTTGCCATTCTCGGTATGGATTTTCTGCTGACAGCCGTCATGTTCGGCGTCAATTGATGTGGAGTTAGTGCAGATGCGTTTGCGAACAGTCGAAATCAGTGTCGGTGCCTTCATGCTTGCCGGCATTCTGGCGATTGCGTTTCTGGCGATTCAGGTGTCCGGACTCAATCTGAAGGACAACAATCGCGCAACCTATAAATTGACCGCACATTTCAATAATGTGTCCGGCCTCGCCGTGCGCGCCAAAATTTCTGTCGCCGGCGTGGTCATCGGCCGCGTCACTTCGATCTCGCTCGATCCGGTGGATTCGCGCGCGCTGGTGGAAATGGCGATCGACAAACAGGTCGATTACCTGACCATCGACAGCATCGCGGCGATTCAGACGGCGGGCATTCTCGGCGAGAAATACATCAGTATCTCTCCGGGCGGTGATGCCGAAGTGTTGAAGGATGGCGACGAAATCATGGATACACAGTCGTCGCTCGTGCTGGAGGATCTGATCGGCAAATTCCTCACCAGTGCCGCCAACAAGTAAAACCGTTAGATTTGAAGAATGCAGGACATGCAGAGGCAGATTATGAATACGAAGGTTCGCGTTTCCCGTTATGCGCAGGCGCTGCTGCTGGCCTGCACCTGGATGACCAGCGTGGCGCTGGCGTCGGCGCAGACCCCTGATCAACTGGTCACACAGACGACCGAGCGTGTATTGACGCTGGCGAAAGAGGCGCAGGCGTATTACGCCAAGGATCCGGAGCGTCTCAACAAGCAGGTCGATGAGGTCATGCAGGATGTCGTCGACTTCGACGGCTTCGCCCGCGGCGTCATGGGTACATACGCCAGCGAGCAGCGCTATAAGGCGTTGAAAACCGACGCCGAGCGCGCCGCGTTCAAGGCGCGCATTGCGCGTTTCACCGAGACGTTCCGGCACGGTCTGATCGAGACCTATGCCAAGGGGCTGCTCAAGTTCAACGGCCAGCGCATCGAGACCGTCGCCGGCCGCAGCAGCGTCAACGGTGTCAACGCGACCGTTGTGCAGAATATCCACGGTGATGCTGACAAGCCTTATGTCATTCAATACACCTTGCGCAAGGATCGCAGCGGCAGCTGGAAGCTGCGCAACGTCATCATCGAAGGCGTCAATCTGGGGCAGACCTACCGCAATCAATTCGCGTCGTCGGCCGAGCAGTATCGCGGCGATATCGATCAGGTCATCGCCAACTGGCGTGTCGAGCCGGACGTGAAAGCGGATGCCAAAGCCGCAGCGGACGCGAAACCATGATCGATACCGCTGTGCGCCCGACTGGCGCTGTGCTGGCCGTATCCGGCGTGCTGGATGCCGAATCCGTGCTGGGTCTGCAGGCGAGCGGGGCGCAGTGGATTAAAGGCGACGCTCCGCAACAATTCACGCTGGATCTCGCCGACGTGCAGTACAGCTCCAGCGCCGGCCTGGCCCTGTTGCTGGACTGGTTGCGCACGGCCGGGGCCTGCGGCAAGCAGGCCCGAATCGCCCATATGCCCGCCGATATGCAGGCCCTGGTGCGTGTCAGCGGCCTCGAAAATCTGCTGCCGGTGGCGTGACCGGGAGCCGCTTGCCGGCGCCAATCGCGCCACAATCCGGGCAGACTTGCATAGCCAGCGTCCCGCCTCATCCCATAAAATAGCCGGCCGTTTGACTCGAGATTTGTATCCCCATGGAACCCGCCCAGATCAAACAGCTGCTGCTCAGCCGTCTGCCCGCCTGCGAGGTGGAAGTGACCGGTGACGGTCGCCACTTCGATGTGCTCGTGGTTGGCGATATGTTCAAGGGGCTGACGCCCGTCAAAAAACAACAGCTGGTTTATGCGGCCCTGCAGGCCGAAATTGCCGATGGATCGATCCACGCCGTCAACATGAAAACGCTGACGCCCGAAGAGTGGCAGCGGCTGAACAGCTGATCCCGGACGCGCGCTGCAAAGCGGTCCTTCACATATCGATTCATATTTCAGGTTATCCATGGAAAAACTGCTGATTCGCGGCGGCGTGCCGCTCCACGGCGAAATCCGTATCTCCGGCGCGAAGAATTCCGCGCTGCCGATTCTGGCGGCCACGCTGCTGTCCGACTGCCCTATCACCGTGCGCAATGTGCCGCACCTCAATGACATCACCACCATGATCGCGCTGCTGCGCAGCATGGGTGTCGAGGTGGTCATCGACGAAAAACTCAATGTCGAAGTGCATGCCAGCACGATCAGCGAGTTCACGGCGCCGTATGAGCTGGTCAAAACCATGCGCGCGTCGGTGCTGGTGCTGGGGCCGATGGTGGCGCGTTTCGGCCGCGCGCGGGTGTCCTTTCCCGGCGGCTGCGCGATCGGCAGCCGCCCCGTCGACCTGCATCTGCGCGGGCTTGAAGCCATGGGCGCCACCATCGACGTCGACGAAGGCTATATCAATGCTCGCTGCGATGGCCGCCTGCGCGGTGCCCATATCGTGTTCGATACTGTCACCGTGGGCGGCACCGAAAACCTGCTGATGGCGGCGGCGCTGGCGGATGGCCGCACCGTTCTGGAAAACGCCGCGCGCGAGCCGGAAATTGTCGACCTGGCGAACTGCCTGATCGCGATGGGTGCCCGCATCGAAGGCCACGGCACCGATACGATCGTCGTGCATGGCGTCGAGCGCCTGCACGGCTGCGAATACACCGTGATGCCCGATCGCATTGAAACCGGTACCTATCTGGTGGCGGCGGCAGCGACCGGCGGCAGAATCAAATTGCGCGATACCTGTCACCGTTCGCTGGACGCGGTGATGGCCAAACTCGAGGAAGCCGGCGCCAAGCTGACCTACGGCGAGGGCACCATCGAGCTGGATATGGAGGGCCGCCGGCCCAAGGCCGTGAATATCAAAACCGCGCCGTATCCCGCGTTTCCCACCGACATGCAGGCGCAATTCACCGCGCTGAATGCGATCGCCGATGGCACGTCGACGGTTATCGAAACGATTTTTGAAAATCGCCTGATTCAAGGCAATGAAATGAATCGGATGGGCGCGAAAATCACTATCGAAGGCAGTACCGCGATCATTCATGGCGTCGAGCAGCTGAAAGGTGCGCCGGTGATGGCGACCGATCTGCGCGCGTCGGCGAGCCTTGTGATTGCGGGATTGGCGGCGAAAGGCGAGACCATTGTCGATCGCATCTATCACATCGATCGCGGTTACGAATGCATCGAAGAAAAATTGCAGTCACTCGGCGCCGATATTCGGCGCATTTCCTGACGCGCACGACCAAGAGCGATTATTGATGACGCAGCCGCTGACCATTGCCCTCACCAAAGGCCGCATCCTGAAGGAAACGCTGCCACTGCTGGCGGAGGCTGGCATAACGCCGCTCGAAGATATCAGCGCCAGCCGCAAGCTGATTTTTCCGACCAATGTGCCGAATGTGCAATTGGTGGTGTTGCGCGGCTCCGACGTGCCGACCTATGTGCGTTACGGCGCCGCCGATATGGGTATTTCCGGCAAGGACATGCTGCTCGAAAGCGATGGTGCGGATTTGTATGAGCCGCTCGATCTCGGTATCGCGCGTTGCCGCCTGATGACGGCGGGCATGAAGGGGCGCGCCCTGCCGAAACGGCGCGTGCGTGTCGCCACCAAGTTCGTCAACATCGCCAAACGTTATTTTGCCGAGCGCGGTGTGCAGGCTGATGTCATCAAACTTTATGGCGCGATGGAGCTGGCGCCGCTGATGGATCTGGCGGATTTGATCGTCGATATTGTCGACACCGGCAATACGCTGAAAGCGAACGGCATGGAGCCGATCGATCTGATTGCCGACGTCAGTTCACGTCTGGTCGTCAACAAGGCGGCGATGAAATGCAAACACGCGCAGGTGCAGGCCGTGATTGAAAAATTGCGCGCGGCGGTCGCCCGTCGCGCGGCGCTGTGAGGTTCGCATGTCCACCGACTTGAAAATTCGCCGACTCGATGCCGCCGCAGCGGATTTCGAGCAGCAATTCGAACGCTTACTGGCGTGGGAATCCGTTTCCGACACGCAGGTCCAGCAGACGGTCGCCGGCATTCTGCGCGACGTGCGCGCGCGCGGTGATGCGGCGCTGATCGAATACACCAACCGTTTCGATCACTCGAATTTTGCGTCGGCAGACCAGCTCGAAATATCGCCGCAGCGATTGCACCAGGCATTGGCCGCGATCGCGTCGACAGAACGCGCGGCACTGGAGACAGCCGCACAACGTATCCGCGCTTATCACGAACACCAGAAGCAGGAATCGTGGCAGTACCGCGAGGCCAACGGCACCGTGCTCGGGCAAAAAATCACGCCGCTGGATCGTGTTGGTCTGTACGTGCCGGGCGGCAAGGCATCGTATCCCTCGTCGGTGTTGATGAATGCGTTGCCGGCAAAAGTTGCCGGCGTCGCCGAAATCATCATGGTGGTGCCGACTCCTCGCGGCGAAATCAATGAACTCGTCTTTGCCGCTGCGGCCATCGCCGGTGTCGATCGCGTGTTCACGGTCGGCGGCGCGCAGGCCATCGCCGCACTCGCTTATGGCACGGCCTCGATTCCGAAAGTCGACAAGATTGTCGGCCCTGGCAATATCTACGTGGCCACGGCAAAACGCGCGGTGTTTGGTGAAGTCGGCCTCGACATGGTCGCCGGTCCCTCGGAGATCATGGTGATCTGCGACGGCCGCACCGACCCTGACTGGATTGCGATGGATTTGTTTTCGCAGGCCGAACACGATGAGGATGCGCAATCAATTCTGCTGAGTCCCGACGCCGCCTATCTCGACGCCGTTGCGGCCAGCATGCGGAAATTGCTGCCGACACTTGAGCGCGCCAGCATCGCCCGCGTCGCGATCGAAAATCGCAGCGCACTGATCAAGGTGGCTGATCTCGACGATGCCGTGCGCATCTGCAATCGCATGGCGCCGGAACATCTCGAATTGTCCGTGGAAAATCCGGATGCGCTGCTGCCGGCCATTCGCCACGCCGGCGCGATTTTCATGGGCCGGCACACACCGGAAGCGCTCGGTGATTATTGCGCCGGTCCCAATCACGTGTTGCCGACGTCGGGCACCGCGCGTTTTTCGTCGCCGCTCGGCGTCTACGATTTTCAGAAACGCAGTTCCATCATCCATTGCTCGCCAGCGGGGGCCGCACAACTGAGCGGCGTCGCCTCGATACTGGCGCGCGGGGAATCGCTGACCGCGCATGCGCGCTCGGCGGAATACCGAAAAGGGGAGCAGTAATCGTGAGCCGCGAACGTATCGGTGCCCGCATTCAGCAATGGGTTCGCCCCGAGATCCGGGCATTGCACGCATATCACGTCCCGCCAGCCACAGGCATGATCAAGCTCGACGCGATGGAAAACCCCTATCGCTGGCCCGAAGCCATGCTGGAAGCATGGCTGCTGAAACTGCGCGATGCGGCGATCAACCGCTATCCCGATCCGCAGGCGCAGGCCGTGAAAGACGGCTTGCGCCGCGAGATGGGCGTGCCGGCGGGGCAGGACATTCTGCTCGGCAATGGCTCCGACGAAATCATCCAGATGCTGGCGCTGCTGGTAATGGGGCGCGGCCGCTGTGTGCTGGCGCCGGAGCCGGGTTTTGTCATGTATCGCATGATTGCGACGCTCACCGGGCTGGACTATCTCGGCGTGCCGCTCGATGCCAATTTCGATCTCGATACCGAAGCCATGCTGGCGGCGATTCAGCAGCATCAGCCGGCGCTGATTTTTCTCGCGCTGCCGAACAACCCGACCGGCAATGTGTTCTCGGTCGATCGCGTGCGCGCGGTAATCGAAGCGGCCGAAGGACTGGTGATTCTCGACGAGGCCTACACCGCCTTCACCGATCACGATCATCTGAGTTTCGTGCAGGACTATGACAACGTGCTGGTTATGCGCACCTTGTCGAAAGTGGGTCTGGCTGGTTTGCGACTCGGTCTGCTGATCGGTGCCAACGACTGGCTCGCGGAAATCGAAAAAATTCGCCTGCCGTACAACATCAATGTGCTGACGCAATTGTCGGCTGAATTCGCGCTGGAAAATTTTCAGGTCATGCGCCAGCAGACGGCGTTGATCCGGGCTGAGCGCGAGCGTCTGATTTCAGAATTGCGCGGCATCGACACGCTGCATGTGTGGCCGAGCGAGGCGAATTTTGTATTGGTGCGCACACCGGCG
>Ga0075012_10006422_pt1 | contig 10668 bp, 10 predicted proteins | sample All_14_2_FD_71474 | JGI IMG/M metagenome (GOLD analysis project Ga0075012, IMG submission 71474) | Freshwater microbial communities in response to fracking from Pennsylvania, USA - Allegheny Zone_MetaG_DW_15 | ecosystem: Environmental > Aquatic > Deep subsurface > Groundwater > Drilled... | reverse complement strand
GTTTAGTAGCGGTAGTGCTCGGGTTTGAAGGGGCCGGCTTTGGAGACGCCCAGGTATTCGCTCTGCTTGTCGGTCAGGGTGGTGAGCTTGACGCCCAACTTGCCGAGGTGCAGGCGAGCGACTTCTTCGTCGAGGTGCTTGGGCAGGACGTAAACACCGATGGGGTATTTGTCGTGCTTTTCCCACAGTTCCATCTGGGCCAGCACCTGGTTGGTGAAGGAGGTGGACATGACGAAGCTGGGGTGGCCGGTGGCGCAGCCCAGGTTCATCAGGCGACCGCGAGCCAGCAAGATGATCTCGCGACCGTCTTGGAACTGGAAGATGTCGACCTGCGGCTTGACGTTGATTTCCTTGGCGTTCTTCTCCAACCATGCGACGTCGATTTCGATGTCGAAGTGGCCGATGTTGCACACGATGGCCTTGTCTTTCATGGCCAGCAAGTGCTCGCTGCGGATGATGTCCAGGCAGCCGGTAGCGGTGACGAAGATGTCACCCTGCTTACAGGCTTCCTCCATGGTGGTGACTTCGTAGCCTTCCATGGCGGCCTGGAGCGCGTTGATGGGGTCGATTTCGGTGATGATTACGCGCGCGCCGAAGTTTTTCATGGAGTGAGCGCAACCCTTGCCGACGTCGCCGTAACCGGCAACTACGACTACTTTACCGGCCACCATGATGTCGGTGGCGCGCTTGAGACCGTCGGCCAGAGATTCGCGGCAACCATAGAGATTGTCGAACTTGGACTTGGTCACGGCGTCGTTGACGTTGATGGCCGGAGCCAGCAGTTTGCCGTCCTTGAGACGCTTGTAGAGATTGTGGACGCCAGTGGTGGTCTCTTCCGAGATACCCTTGATTTCCTTGAACATCTCGGGGTATTTGTCGTGGATGATGTTGGTGAGGTCACCACCATCGTCCAAGATCATGTTCGGGCCTTTGCCGCCGGCGAACTTGATGGACTCCTCGATGCACCAGTCATACTCTTCCAGGGTTTCGCCCTTCCAGGCGAAGACGGGCGTGCCGGCAGCAGCGATAGCAGCGGCAGCTTCGTCCTGGGTCGAGTAGATGTTGCAGGAAGACCAGCGCACGTCGGCACCGAGCTCCTTGAGGGTCTCGATGAGCACAGCCGTTTGGATGGTCATGTGCAGACAACCGGCAATGCGGGCTCCCGTGAGCGGCTTGGTCTTGCCATAGCGCTGACGGAGGGTCATCAAGCCGGGCATTTCGGCCTCGGCCAGAGTGATTTCTTTGCGGCCCCATTCGGCCAGAGCGATGTCCTTGACTTTATAGTCTTTGGTTACCACAGACATTCGTAGATCCTTTCGTCTCTCAAGTGCACAGAAGCTCCCAAACAGAGAATCTCCTGTGTTTGGGCCAGTGTGGACGAGGGACCCCTCGGACTACGAGCCGTGGAGCTTCCCCTAGAGGAAGCTCCGATTTTTCTATAAAGAAAAATCAGTTTATCAGTACCCCGCTTCAGGGCGGTCAAAACCCGGTTGGGATATCCACAAAGCGGGTCTGAACTTTAAATTCTTTCTCCAACTCGGGCATGAGTGCCTTCACGCCCCACACCTCAGTTTGGTAGTGGCCGGCCAGCATGATCGAAAGCCCGGCCTGCAGGGCGGCATGATAGATGGGATGGCCGGCCTCGCCCGTGATCATCACCTGGGCACCGGCACTCACGGCCTGGTCGACCATACCCACCGAAGCTTGTCCCGAGCTGACCGCCACCCGGGTGACTTGCGATGGTCCGAAATCCAACAGACGAGCCGGTCCGATGCGGGATTCCAACAGCGAGTGAAGTTCGCCCAGGGACATATCGGTGTCGGCCAGATAGCCCACCGGAGGAAACAGCTCCCCGCGCGTCAGGCCCAGTTGTTGCAGAATCTGGGCGTTGTTGCCCAGCTCGGCGTGCACATCCAGCGGCAGATGGGAGGCATACAGGGAGGTTCCCTGGCGAAAAAGCTGGCCGATGGTCTGAGCCATGACGCCGGTGACGCGACTGATCTTGGGCCAGAAGAGACCGTGATGGACCACTACTAACTGGCAGTCGTGCAACATGCCAAAGGTCTGCAAACAGGCATCCACGGCAAACCCGACGCGGGTGACCTCGGAACTGGCTTCTACCTGCAGGCCGTTGGTTCCATAGGGTTCGGGCACGTTGCGCGTGTCCAAACGGCGGTCCAGGTAAGCGACAATCTCTTTGAGGCTAGCCATTCTTCATTCTCACCGCCAGCTGTGCCGCCAGGCGAGCATTGGAGACCAGCAGACCGCGGTTGATGTCGACCGTCTGGCCGTTGCTGGCCTTGGCCAGCCACTGCAGTAGGAAGGGCGTGACCTCTTTGCCACCCTTGGGCACGCTGGCCAGGCCTTTGTGCAGCCACTTGTGGAGAATCTTGGATGAGATCGAGCTAGGGGGGTCCTGCACCACCAGGCTGCCGCGGCCCAGGATCTGCCGGCCCAGATCGTAGGCGCGCACGATGTCGGCCACCGTGTCCAGGCGGGTGCCGTAGACGCGCGAGCCGGCACTGAAGAATTCCGGGAAGGTGTCGGTCTGGTAACGGTAGACAGGAATGGCCAGCGTTTCCAGGGCCTCCAGGGTGGCCTCCACGTCGAGCACGCATTTCACGCCGGCGCACACCGTCAGCAGAGGCGTGCGCGCCAGTTCCAGGAGATCGGCCGAGAGATCGGGATGCTCGTTCCAGCCCCGGTGCACTCCGCCCACACCACCGGTGGCGAAGACCTTGAGGCCCAGCATTTCGGCGGCCCGCAGCGAAGCCGAGACGGTGGTGGCACCGGCCGACCGGGTAGCCAGAGCGGCGGGCAGATCGGCCACATTGAGTTTGGTGCCCCGCGGATCCTTGCACAGGTCCTCCAGCGTGTGGGTGTTGAGGCCGAAGTGAATCAGGCCTTCGTCCACCCAGATCAGGGCCGGAATGGCTCCTTCCTCGCGCACGGCCTGGTCGACCAGCTGAGCGGTTTCCCAATTGGTAGGCCAGGACAACCCTTGAACCCACACGCTGGATTCCAGCGCTACGATGGGTTGGCCGCTGGCCAGCGCCGCGGCAACCTCCATACTGGGAGAGAGAAAATCAGCCAACTCGAACTCCTTTGCAGTAGACGGTTTCTACCACGTTCACCCCATAATGGTAGGGCCACTCGCGAACGTCACTCAAATTGAGGGCCAGCACGTCGGCACGCTTGCCCACCTCCAGGCTGCCCACCTGCTGACCCAGGCCCAGAGAGTGGGCCGAATTGACGGTGGCCGCCAGTAAGGCCTCCTCGGGACTGAGCCCCAGCTTGAGTACCCCCAACGACATGGCCATTTGCATCGACTCGGAGAGGCAGGAACCGGCGTTAAAATCGCTGCCCAGGGCCAGCGGCAAATTGGCTTCGATCAGTCCGCGGGCTGGAGCGAACTGGCTCATGCCCAGGAAGAAGCTGGTGCCGGCCGTCATCACCGGAATGGTCCCGGCCTTGCGCAGAGCGGGAAAGTCTTCGGGCGGTAGAAACTGCAGATGATCGACGGAGATGGCCCCCAACTCGGCGGCCATGCGCGCTCCTCCCAGATGATTGAACTCTTCGGCGTGAATGCGCAGGCCCAGTCCGGCCGCCTTGCAGGCCTGCAACACCTGGCGGGATTCGTCCACGCTAAAGGCGCCCACCTCGCAAAAAACGTCGCCGAATTCGGCATAGCCCTGGGCGGCCACGGCCGGAATCATCTCGTCCACCACCAGTTTGACGTAGTCGGCCTGGCGCCCGGTGAACTCCTGAGGCAGAGAGTGGGCGCCCATGAAGGTGAGCACCAGCTGCATGGGCAGCTGGCCCTTCAGTTCCTGGTAGATCTTGAGGTGGCGTAACTCCTCGGCGGTGGACAGACCGTAGCCGGACTTCACCTCGGCGGTGGTGGTGCCGTGGGCCAGCATGCGCTTAAGTCGCTCGAGGGTGCTATCCCGCAGTTGCTCGTTGCTGGCCTGGCGGGTGGCCTGCACGGTGCTCCAAATGCCGCCGCCGGCGGCGTGGATTTCCTGATAAGTGGCTCCCCGGGCGCGCATCTGGAATTCGTTGACCCGGGAACCGCCAAAAAGGGGATGGGAATGGGGATCCACCAGGCCGGGTGTGAGAGCGCCGCGATGGTAGGAACGGGCACCGGACCACTTGGCGCATACCTCGGCCTGGGTACCTACGGCCACGATTTCTCCCTTCACAATGGCCACCGCACCCTGGGCGATCAGACCCAAATTGCCCATTTGGGAACCGAGTCGCGGGGCGTTGCCGGGGCTGCAGGTCACCACCTGCGGCGCGCACAAAATCAGATCAGCGTTCATCGAGAGACTCCTGGTGCAATAGATTCCATTCCAGCAACTGGCCGGGCTGCAGGGTGAGCATTTTCAGGCGGGACCGCGCCATTTTGACAAAGGAAGTGGCCGGAGCCATCCCAATCAGTTCGCTGGAGTGGACCTCCACGCCACGCAGGCCCGCCTGCTCGCTCACCAGGGTGAAGACTTCTTCCAGATCCACCTGGTCGGGGTCGGTCAGATTAATGGAAACCTGCACCCGTCGCTGGCTCTCCAGCCAAAGGCCCAGGGAACGCACGCTGCTCAGGCCGCGCAGGGTTTTGGCAATCTCGCGGCCCAGCGCCAGGTCCTGGCTGTCCAAGACCACGTTGAAGGCCACCAGCGGTCGGCGCGCGCCCATGACGGTGGCTCCCAGACGCGGATGCAGTTGCACCGGCCCGAAGTCGGGGGCGTTCTCGAGCAAACGGTCCTGCAAGCCCTGACGGCGCAGATCAGGTAGATTTTTGTGGGCCGGATTGCGCGCCGAATACTCATAGAGCAAGACCGGAAGCTGGAAGCGCCGGGCCACTTCTTCGGCAGTGGCCAGAGCCACCGCCTGGGCCGCTTCCATGGGCGTGGAGCCCAGCGGCACGAAAGGCACCACGTCGACCGCTCCAATGCGCGGATGCACGCCAGCGTGACGGCTGAGGTCGATGTGCTGGTCGGCGATTTCAAAAAGGCGCAGAATGGCCTGCTGCAGGCCGGGGCCGCTGCCCAGCAAGGACACCACCATGCGGTGGTGGTCGTGATCCATGGAGAGGTCGGCCAGGGCCACTCCGGCGATGCTTTGCATGGCTTCCGAGACATGGGCCAGCAGTTGCGGGTTTCTGCCTTCGGAAAGATTGGGGGCGCACTGAAACACGCAAGCGGGTTCGCCAACAGGAATTGCTTGCCTGCCCAGGAACCCCAGCAAACATGCCTCAGCTCTCCGTGGTCGTGCCCTGTCGCAACGAAGTGGATACCCTCAGGGAGTTGCACCGCCGCCTGCAATCGGTGTTGGATGGCCTCAATCTCAGCTACGAAGTGATTTTGATCGACGACGGCTCCACCGACGCCACCTGGGAGAGCATTCAAAGCCTGCACAAGCATGATCCGAACTACGTGGGGATCCGCTTGACTCGCAATTTTGGCCACCAGAAAGCCCTGACCGCCGGCCTGGATATGTCTCGGGGCGAGCAGATTCTCATCCTGGATGCCGATCTCCAGGACCCCCCCGAGCTCTTGCCGCAGATGCTGGAGTTGGCCGCTCAAGGCTACGACGTGGTGTTGGGCAAGCGCCAGGAGCGGCGCGGCGAAAGCTGGTTCAAGCGGGCTTCGGCCAGCCTCTTTTACCGGGTGGTCAATCGACTCTCGGATCGCCCTTTGCCCGAGGATGTCGGCGATTTCCGCTTGATGAGCCGGCGCGCTCTGGAGGCCTTGAAGTCGATGCCCGAGTACCATCGTTTCATCCGCGGAATGGTCAGCTGGGTTGGATTTCCCCAGGTGGAATTGAAGTATCGGCGCGAGGCGCGCTGGGCCGGTCAGACCAAATATCCGTTTCGCAAGATGGTGGCTTTTGCCATTGACGCCATCACCAGCTTCTCCATTCGTCCGCTGACGCTGGCCAGCTACGCGGGCTTCTTTTCCGGTCTGGTGGGCGCGGCTTTGTTGGTCTACTCGATTTACGCCTGGCTCCACCTCAATGCGGTCCCTGGTTGGACCAGCGTCATTTGTGTGATGGCCATTTTTAGCAGCGTGCAGCTGTTTGTGCTGGGAGTCATCGGCGAATACCTGGGGCGGCTGTATGAGCAGTCGAAGAATCGCCCGCTCTATTTAATCCAGGAGATTTGCAATGGAAAGCTCGAGTAGGCTCGACAAGGAAGAAGTCTTTCACGACGAGTGGGCCCTGTCCATCGACCCGGCCAAGTTGCCGGTGGAGATTTACTGGACGGCCCCCACCAGTCCGGAACGCCAGTGGATGCGAACCCAGTTTCCCCCCTTGAAAGGCCTGCGTGTACTCGATCTGGGCTGCGGCGCCGGCGAAGGCGCCTGTTGGTTTGCCTTGCAGGGAGCCAGCGTGGTGGCCTCCGATTTGAGTCAGGAATTTTGCGATCTGGCCCAGGCGGTGGCCCGCCACCACGGGGTGGAGATCGAAGCCGTGCGCGCCAACTCCATTCACCTGGACCTGGAGCCGGAGAGCTTTGATATCATTTACGCTGCCAATGTGCTGCATCACGTGGAAAATCATCAGGAAACCATCGAGGGTTGCAAGCGATTGCTGAAAAAAGGGGGGATCTTTGTGAGCATGGACCCGCTGGCCCACAATCCCGTCATCGATGTCTATCGGCGCATGGCCACCAAGGTGCGCACCGTTGATGAAGAGCCGCTGCGCATGCAGATCCTGGACCTTTTCCGTCGGAACTTCTCGCAGGTCAAATACGAATGCTTCTGGTTTTCCACCCTCTGGATCTTTCTCTACATGTTTGTGGTCGAGCGCGTCCACCCCTCAGCCGACCGCTATTGGATTCGCGTCATTGAAAAAGCCGATCGCTACGCCTGGCTCTACCGCCCACTGGCGGCTTTTGACCGAATTTTGCTGGGGACGTTTCCCTGGCTCAAGCGTTTCTGCTGGAATCTGGCCGTCGTGGCCGTAAAATGAGAGCGGCAACGCTCCGAGACGACGGGAAAACCTTTCTTTGGGCGGGCCTGGTGCTCGCCCTGATGTTTGCCCCCTTCTTCTCCTCGCTCTCGCTGTGGTCTTCCGGCACCGACCTGGTGCACACCTATTTCCCCTACCGGGCCTTCATGCGGCGCTGTCTTTTGGATGGCCAATGGCCCCTGTGGAATCCTTACCTGGGGGTGGGAATCCCGGTGCAAACCGGCATCCGCTCCCTGTCCAATCCCTTTATCCTGGCCACCTTGTGGCTGCCCACCTCGCTTCACGTCAAGGCCACCATCTATCTACACAGCCTGCTCAGCACCGGCCTGACGGCCTGCATGCTGATGCGTCAGGGGATGTCGCGACCGGCTGCCTTGACGGGCGGGCTGATCTACGGAATCTCAGGCTTCGCCATCGGGCGAATTTACGCCGGCCATTTGGACTGGACCGAGATTTTGCCCTATTTGCCACTGGTGGTCTGGGGCAGCCTCAACGCCATTTCTCGGCCCGGCCTGGGCTGGACGGTGCTGTGGTCGGCCTACATCGCGCTCTTGACCATCTCCGGGCATTACCAGTTTGTCTATATGGCCGGACTGTCGCTGCTGTTTTTCCACCTGCTGCTGGTGCTGAGCGGCTTTCGCAACCGGGTGCCCGCGCTCAACTGGCGCCAACCCTGGGAGTCCACCCTGCAAGTGCGTCAACAGGTGGCCTCCGACCACCTGTTGGCGGCCGGAGTGGCGCGTGCTGAACGCCTGCGCGACCTGGGCGGAGTGGCCTTGCGCTGGCTGCTGGCAGGGGTCTTCTCCTTTGCCCTGAGCGCCTTTCAAGTCTTGCCGGCGGTGCAGAGCCTGGCCAACACCAATCGGCTCTCCAATCCCAAGGTCTTCGCGGCCGGCCTGCAGCCGGCGGTCTTCTGGCTGACGGCGCTGTTGCCGCGTTTCTTCGATGGCAAAAAGGTCTTGCTGTGGTGGAGTTCCTGGCCCAACACCGAGGCTCAGGCCTACCTGGGTATCTCCGCTCTGCTCTTCCTGGGCCTGGCCCTGGTGCATCGCCACTGGCGTTGCTGGTTGCCGCTGCTGGGCGCGGCTCTGTTCGCGGCCTGGCTCTCGCTGGGGCCTGGCTACGGCCTGCACGACCTGCTGGTCAAACTGGACCCGTTCCTCTTCAAGAATTTTCGCGCATCCTGTCGTTGGACCATCGTTTTCGCCTTTTACGGAGCCTGGCTGGCCGCTCTGGGAGTGGACAGTCTGCGCTCCGGCAAAACCTGGCTGGCGCTGGTTTTTCCGGGAATTCCGCTGGCCGCCACGCTGATCTGGCTCCTCTCCTCACTGAGCCATCCCGACGATTGGACGCGCTTTGTGCTGGCCATCAGCGATCCGGCTCAGGCCGGCGTGCTGACCAATCCTCAGGGGGAATACCTGGGTTCGATTCTCGATCGGGCCTTCTCCGAGTGGAGCTGGTCGGCCGGTTTGTGCCTGGCGGCCTGGGGTCTGGGCCTGCTACCGCGCTCGCGCCGCGCCTGGGCGGCCTTCTTGCTGTTGGCGCTGGATCTGGGGATCTTGCTCAAGCCTTACCTGGTGATGGCGCCCGAGCCAGCCCTGGGCATCTATCCCCAGGTGCAAAGCACCCTGGCCGCTCAACTGGGCCCGCAGCGGGTGATGTGGGATCCGCAACTGGGCTGGCTGGATCGCGGCATGCTCTACCGTTTCAGCGAGATGAGTTTCCTGGATTCTTCGGCCAACCCGGCCATGGTGATCGCCTTCAACCTGTCGCGCAATGCCCCGGCGGAACTCCCCATGTTGCTCATGGAACCGTGGTCCAATCACGGAATTTGGGACATCGAGGGCGTTTCGCTGGTGGTCGGCAAAGGGGGAGCGCCCCCCTGGCCTGGTTTGGAACCGGTGGATCCGGCCAACGGCGTCTATCGAAACCCCAAAGCCTTCGGGCGCGTCTACATGACTGGCCAGACCGAGTGGCTGCCCGACCGCCTGGAATCCTTGCGCCGGCTGGCCCAGGATCCGGCCCGGGCGGCCCGTCTGACGCTGGTCAATCTCCCCGAGAAGGCCCCCACGGCCGCCGCCAATCCTCGCTATACCATTGAGAAGCTGGAGATTCAGCCCAATCGAGTGCTGGTGCAGCTGACTCAGCAGGGCGACGGCATGCTGGTGCTGAGCGACGCCTGGTGGCCGGGTTGGGGCGTGCGCGTGGACGGTCACGAACAAACACTGTATGGGGTCAATGGCTGTCTGCACCGCGGCGTCTGGCTGACCAGCGGCGCTCACAAGGTGGAGTTCTATTATTGGCCAGGCACCCTCACGGTGGGATTGGTGATCTCGCTGCTGAGCGCGTTGCTGCTCGGTATCTGGTTGTGGTTGCCAAGGGGGAGGAGCGTGGCCGCTTCGCAAAGCTGAGAGCGTGGTTCGTCAGGTCAAAGAATGGTTGCTGGGAAACTACTGGCTCTACAACTGGATCCGTCCCCTCGTTCTGGGTGGATTTGATTTTTCCCGGTGCTATCAATGGCTCGAGGTTGGGCCCGAAGATGTGGTGGTCGACATCGGTTGTGGCTTTGGCCAGTCGCTGACCCAGCTGGGCGCTTTCCAGGCCTACCACGGCTTCGACATTGACGCCCGGGCCATTTCACACTGCCGCCAGAAATTCGGCGGCGACGGGCGCATTACGCTCTATCAGCGCAACCTCACCCAACAGGATCTGGAGAGCATTCGCCCCACCAAGGTTTTGATGATGGGCCTTTTGCATCATTTGACTCCGGAGCAGGCGCTGCAGTTGCTGGGTTGGCTTAGCCAGCTGCCGGGCCTGCGCAAGTCAGTCACTCAAGACCCGGTTTATCTGCCGGGAAAGTGGATCAACAATTTGATCGGCCGGCTGGATCGGGGCCGCTTTGTGCAAGATCAGCGGGGCTACGAGAGATTGGTCGAGTTGGCCGGCCTGAGCATTCAACAGCGCATCCATTGTGCTTCCGGCACCGGGTGGGCCCATTATTTTTGTTTAGGACTGGGTAAATAAGGAACCACCCGCTGGTGTAACAGTTCCACCAACTCTTTTTGCATAAAATCGTAGTCGTCGGGTATCGCTAAAACCACCAGTCGTTTCTCTCGCAGCAGCGAGCCGAAACGTCGCTGCAGCTGCGAGCGATGGCGCCGTTCCATGACGAAGATAAGGTCCGCCCACTCCACTTCCTCGCGGCTGACCACCTGCTCGGCATCGGGGGCGAGGCCGGCCGAGTCTACCTCCCAGCCGGGCACCTTGGCAAAAATCTGTTGGGCGGTGGGACTGCGCAGTCGGTTGCGGCTGCACACAAAGAGAACCCTCAAGAAGCTAGAGGACGGTATAGCGGTCGCGCAAGGCGGGTGCAAAGATCATCAGGCCGATCACCAGAGCCATCAACAGCAGCGCCCAGAAAAGGGGACTGCGCAACACGGCCGAAAGCAGGCCGCGCTTTGAGGGGCTTTTCTCTGGGGGATCTTGCACGCGGAATACCTTGTACTCGTGCTGTTTAATTCCTTTCAGTTCGCCCTGTTTTCCCCCACCTTGCTGCTGCTCTATCAGCTTTGCCCGACGGCCTGGAAACGCCCGCTGTTGCTGGCGGCCAGCTGCATTTTCTACATGGCTTTCATCCCGGCCTACATTCTGATTTTGATCCTGCTGATCGCCGTCGACTATGCTGCCGGCATCTTGCTC
>Ga0075012_10006421_pt1 | contig 10669 bp, 12 predicted proteins | sample All_14_2_FD_71474 | JGI IMG/M metagenome (GOLD analysis project Ga0075012, IMG submission 71474) | Freshwater microbial communities in response to fracking from Pennsylvania, USA - Allegheny Zone_MetaG_DW_15 | ecosystem: Environmental > Aquatic > Deep subsurface > Groundwater > Drilled... | reverse complement strand
CCGGTAGTTGTCGAAAAGCCCCGCCAGGTTGTCGTTTAACCGGAGTTCTGTTTCCGGGTCCGTGTATATCTCGATCTTCACCTTCCTGTATTCTCCGGATTCGCACGGCAAAGAAATTGTGAGCAATAGAAATACCAGCGCTATGGCTTCTTTCATGGTTTCGCTCTCCGTATGAGGCGCTTAGTTATTAGCCTGCAAGGCACTTCCCCTAACCTGTAATTGCAGGATACTATTTTCTGCGCCATAAGGGCAGGGGACGATCTTGGATTTTTGAGTTGTTCGCGCGGCTGAAGAGGAAACGGGCCGGCGGTCTTTGTTCTGAGGCGGTGGTTCAGTAGTAGGCGACGGTGGTGAGGCCGAAGATGACGCGGGAGCGCATCTCGGAATAATCAATTCGGAAGAAGCCGCCCTCGCCCCAGTTGGTGCCCCAGCTGTTCTTGACGATGAAATATTCCTCTTCGTCGTTGTAGCCCACCAGCAGTACCGCGTGGGCGCCGACGCGCTTGCCGCTGACGCGGGAGTAGACGCCGCCAGTGTAGTGGAGGAGGTCCTCGTAGACCTGCATGGAGGTGGGCAGCGGGCCGTAGTGGGCGAGCGCCGCCTTGATCTTGTTGACGGTGGGCAGCACCATGCCCCAGCCGCCTATCTTGTGCGTGTCGCGTTCCCAGCCCAGCGCCGCGTCCGAGCAGGAGCCGTTGGCTTCGGCGTAGGGATAGGCGGCTTCGGCGGGCAGGCCCTGGCGCACCAGGAAGAACGGCAACAGGGCGCCTCCCTTGCAGCTGCCTACGCTGCTGCAGGAGATGTAGACCTGCTCAGAGAGATCTATGCCCAGGCCGGGAGCGCCCCGCTTGCGCATGACGTAGGATTCCAGCGCGCCGGTCATGGCGAAGGACCAGCAGGAGCCGCAGCCGCCCTGCTGCTTGGGCGCGGTGACGAAATTGCCGCCGTTGTCGCGCCAGTCCAGCGACCTTGCCAGGCGGGTTTCGGGGGGTTCGGGGGCCAGCGGGCCGGCGGGGACGTCTACGTCGAGCCCGACCAGGTTGCCCCATTGGTCTTCGGTAAGATTTGATACCGCTGTCTCGCCGGCGGTCCAGCGCGCGCCCCGGGAGTCGAGCGACTTCTGCAATTCGGTTACTTTGGCGCGGGCTTCCGGAGCAAGCTCGGCCGCGGCGGCGCCTGCCATAAGGCAGACGAGGGCGGTCATAATTATGCCGGAGCGGCGTGTCATCATATATATAGGTTAGCCTCCCGCCCGGCTGATTTCAAGGCCATAGGGCCCAGGCCGGGTAAGTCCAGGAGGTCCCGTCCTTATCTTCATTTTGTTTGGTAGAATTATCCGGCTGGGGATATTCTCATGAAAAAAACTTTTTTCCTGCTGGCCGTTGGGCTGCTTTGCCGGGCCGTTCCGGCGCTGGGGGCTTTGCCGCCGGGCGTGGAAGAGGCCAACCTCAAGGCCATGCGCGACGGGGCCGCGCTGGAGCTGTCCGTAAAGGTTTCCTCCGTGGCTGACAAGGGAGGAGTCTTGTGCGCCGAAGGCGTGGTGGTCTCCGCCGGCCTGCGCCGGAAGAACGCCGGGGGACAGGACATCTCCAAGGCGCCTAAAAAAGGCGACAAGGTGCGGGTAGCGGTGGACTGCCAGCCCGACGGCGTGCCCGCCGCCCCGGGGCAGGTAAGCCGGGAGCTTTGTTCCAAGGCCCGGAGTGCCGCTTCCCTGAAGATCTGGCGCAATAACGTGGATTTAACTGAGAACGCCGCCGCCGGCTGCGCGCGCGGGGACGCGGGATTTAAGATAACGGGTTACAAAGGAGCGGGCATGGAAAACACGGTCTACGGTTTTACGGTGAAGGACTCGAAGGGCGCGGATTACGCCCTGTCCGCGCTCAAGGGCAAGGTGGCGCTGATAGTCAACGTGGCCAGCAATTGCGGCTTCACCCCGCAGTACGAGGGCCTGGAGGCGCTGTATAAAAAATATGCCGGCCAGGGGCTGGTGGTGATGGGGTTCCCGTGCAACCAGTTCGGCGGGCAGGAGCCGGGCAGCAACGAGCAGATACGGAATTTCTGCAGCCTCAACTACGGCGTCACTTTCCCGGTGATGGACAAGATAGAGGTCAACGGGAAGGGCGCGCACCCGCTTTATGTGCACCTGAAGGCCGCGGCGCCGGGCGCGCTGGGCAGCGAGGCCATAAAGTGGAATTTCACCAAGTTCCTGGTGGACCGGGAAGGCGGGGTGATAAGCCGCTACGCGCCCGCTACCAAACCCGAGGCCCTGGTGCCGGACATAGAGAAGGCCCTTGGGATAAAATAATCCGGGGCTTTATCCCGGGCGCCGTTTGCACAGACATAACTACAAGGAGAAAAAATGCTGGACCTGCTGAAAAAATTCGAGACAATTATCGTCGTGGCCCTGGCCGGGCTGCTGGCGGCCACCATCGCCTTCTCCACGCTGGAGCTGGCTGTGGTGCTTTTTAAAGACCTGGTTTCGCCGCCTGTCCTGATGCTGGAGATGCACGAACTGCTGGATATCTTCGGCCTCTTCCTGCTGGTGCTGCTGGGCATCGAACTGCTGGAAACCATGAAGGCCTACCTGCGCGAGAACGTGGTGCACGTGGAAGTGGTGATGATAGTGGCCATAATAGCCATCGCCCGCAAGGTCATAATCCTCGACCTCAAGGAACTCGACGGCGTGACGCTCCTGGGCCTGGCGGCCCTGCTGGCGGCGCTGGCTTTCGGCTACGTGTATATAAAGCGCACCCACCTCGGCTGCGGCCCGAAGATAAAGGCAGAATAAGAGAGGCAGGTAATGGGAACTATATTTTCCGATACGCTGGTGCGGTTGCGGGGCGAGGCAGGCTTCAAGACCGCCTACGCATTTTTCCACGAGAACGGCGGTGCCCAGGTGCTGGGGCTCTCCTACCGCAAATACCTGCTGCTCGAGCAGGGCAAGAACCTGCCGGCGCTGGGCCGACTGACCCGCCTGTCCTACGCGCTGCGCCTGACGCCGCAGGGGCCCGAGGCTAACGGCCTGGCCGAGGCCTGGCTGCGCACCTTCGCCGGCGACGACGTTTACCAGGAAGTGCTGGCCCCGCTGGTGGCTCCCCGGGCCGAGGCCAAGGGTATGACCCCCATGCACGAGGCCATGAAGAAGAATGTCGCCGAAAAGCGTTATTTCATTACGCCTGAGCAGTACCGCGCCATACTGTCTAGTTTCGAGGCCTATCTCTGCCACCACGCCCTCAGCAACGAGAGCGGGGCCTGGGCGGTCGAAGACCTGGCCAAAAACCTCCAGTTGGACAAGGCCAAAACGATGGCCGCACTTAAAACTCTGAAGGAAGCCAAACTTGTGAAAGAGCCGCGCAAAGGTCTCTTCAAGAGCCCGCTGACCGGCATGCAGATAGACGCGCCGCAGTTCAACCTCCTGGACGCCTCTTTCAGGGCCAGGAACGAGGAATACCATAAAAAGCTGATGGACTCCGGCCGCAACGAATGGTTCGCGGCCTGCCTGCTGCGCGCCGACGGCGACGTCTTCAAGGGCTACCTGCCGCTCTTAAGCCTGAATATGCAGGCGGCCGGCTCCTACGCCATTTCCAAAAAGACGCCCGCCTCCGCCCTCTTCATGGTGGAGTCGCGCGTGGTCCGCCTGCGCGACTTCTGAACCCGGGTGACCCGCCGGGTCACCAAAACCGCATATTCGCCCACCCCCGGGCGTCGTAAGCAATCCTGCCTATAAAATCCGCCCTTACGCCTCATGCGCCGTTCCGGCGTTTCCGGTAGACTATTCCTGTAGGAAACTTACAGGAGGAACAAATGAAGATGAAACCAGTAATGAGCGGTGTGTTCTGCGCGGCGGTGATGATAGCGGCGCAGGCCGCGGGCGCGGCGGCGGGCGGGAGCGTTTTCGAGGAACTGCGGCGGCAGGCGCCCCTGGCGGAAGAGGGCGCGGGTTTCGCGGTTCCGGCGCCCCAGCCGGTATTGGCCGGCAGGTATACGATGGAATCTTTCGAAGGCTGCGGGATAATACACCAGTCATTTATGCCCAAGCCTGACCGGGACGGGGCCATAGAACTGCTGAAGCCCTGCCTAAAGAGCCTGTCATACGCTTACGGCGTAACCTTCAAGCCGGCCGCGGCCGACATTTACGGCACGCTTGCTATAAAGATCACGATAGGGGACTCGGATAAAGCGTATTCCATGCTCAAGGAGGCCCTTGAGGAACGCGGGGGCCTGTTCCTTGGCTACCCGGTGAAGGTGCGGAGGCTGGGCCCCTGCGTGAGCCCCGGCCCCGGCGCTTCTGCCCAGGAGCTGAGCGACTGGATAGACTGCCTGCCCTTCCCGGAGAACCTGCCGGCCCAAAAGGCCGTTTCGGCGGACGTGCCCTCGCCCAGGCCCTTTCCGGACATGCCCGACCTCACCGCGGCGCCGATAAGCAACCTGGCGCGGGTCTCGGAGGGTATATTCCGCGGCGAGCAGATACGCACCATGGAGCAGTACCGCTTCCTGCGCGAGGAGCTGGGCGTCGACACCGTGCTGAACCTGGAGTATTTCCACAATGAGGACCAGGAACTCTGCCGCAAGAATTCGCTGCGCTGCGCGGAGCTGCCCCTGATGTTGTTCGTGGGCAAGGACCTGTCTTTCGACTGGCAGACCTTCCGGAAAGCCTTCATGTTCGTGCTGGCCGAGCGCGCGGAGGGGAAGAAAGTGTACTTCCACTGCCTGCACGGCAGCGACCGCACCGGTGCGCTGGCCGCGGCCCTCATGATCCGCGACCGGGCCTGCGGCCGGGCCTACGACAAGGCCGCCCTTGAAGAAGAAGTGGACGCCACGCTGGAACGCCACGGCTTCCACGGGCGCTATGTTTTCCTGCGGCGCAGCATAGCCGGCTGGGTGGAAAATTTCGATAAGAACCAGTGGATCTGCAAGTAAGGCGGAGAGGGAGGGCTCGGGGCGCTGCCGGGTTTTTGAGTCGCCGGCGCCCCATGGGGGGCGGAACCGGCGGAAAATGGTATAAAATGTAGCTATGAGCGACACCGATAACAAAGAAAAGCCGGGCCTTCTCAAGCAGATGTCTAGCGTGGTCAGCCACGAGCTGCGCAACCCGCTGGCCATCATCTCCAACTCGCTTTATTTCGTAAAGACCAAGCTGGGCGCCGGCGGGGCCGCGCTGGACCCCAAGATCGCCAAGCACATCGGCATCATAGAAGGCGAGGTAAAGCACAGCAACGACGTGATAGAGGAAATGCTCTGCTTCACCCGCACCCGGGAGATGAACCGCGCCCCTGCCGCCGCCAACGCGGCGCTCCGGGACCTGGAAGGCGCTTACGCCGTCCCGCCCGGGATCACGCTCAAGTTCGTGCCCGACCCGGCCGACCCCTGCGTCGACGCCGACATGGAGGCCATCGGCTACGCCCTGCGCTGCGCGCTTAACAACGCCGTCCAGGCCATGCCGGAGGGCGGAGCGGTTACCATAGAGTGCTCCCACGACGATAAACTGGCGCACCTGAGCGTTACCGACGGCGGCCCCGGCCTGCCCGCCGGCGGCGGCGAGAAGGTCTTCGAGCCGTTCTTCACCACCAAGCCGCGCGGCGTAGGCCTGGGGCTGACCATAGCGCGCAAATACCTGGAGCAGCACGGCGGCACGGCCAGGGCGGAGAACCTGCCCGGCGGCGGCGCAAAGGTTACCCTGTCCCTGCCCCTGCGCTAGGGCTTCGGCCGGGCTTTCCGGACGCCCTTCAAAATTCACATGTCATACAGTACCGGCGATAAAGAAGAAGGCGGTAAGTTCGGCTACACCCTGCTCGCCCTGGCGCTGCTGGGGCTGGGCTCCTTCATCCTTTATGATTTCTACGTTTACAAGGCCAGCAAGTCCTGGCCTTCGGCAGACGCCAGGGTCATAGGCTCCCGCACCAGCTGCGGCCCCGGCAAGAAGACCAACTGTACCGCCCATGTGAGCTACAGCTACCTGGATTTCACCGCCGAGGCCGAGATACACTCCGACGGCCTCTTTCCCGCCGGCCAGTACAGCGCCGAGGAGTCCCTCAAGCGGTTCCAGCCGGGTTCCAAAATGCTGGTCCATTACGACCCCGCCAACCCGCGCCGCTCGCGGCCCGCCGACGGCGGGGCCATGGACTGGCGCATGGGGCTGCTGCTGGCCGGGCTGGGCTGGCTGATACTTTATTCCACCTGGAGGCGGGGCGCAGAGGAAGCCCCGGCGGCGCCCGCCGCCGATAAGGCGGGGGCGGGCACAATCACCTTTATCGTTATAGTCGGGCTGCTTGGGCTGCTGCTGCCGGCCGCCATAATACTGCTGCTGGGCGCGGGCGGCCTGCTGCCCGTCGCTTATTTCGCCGTCCCCGAAACGCGCTGGTCGGCGCTCGCCGGGGGCATGCTGCTGGGCGGCTTCGGCATCTGCACCGCGCCGCTGGGGCTGCCGCTGGTGCTCAAATGGCTGCGCCTGCCGAAGAAGGCGGCTGATTTCATAAGCGGGGTGCTGGCGGGCCCCTGGGCGGGCGGCGCGGCCCTGCTGGTGCTGACGGCGTACGCCATACGGGCCCTCTATCCCCACCGCGGACTGATAGTCGCCGGAGAGAACCTGGTTTTCAGCGGCCTGGCGCTGGCGGCCGGCGTGGGGGTACGAACCTACCTGGGGCTGGTCGACAGGCGCAGGGCGCGCGGCTTCGGCGTTATCGGCTTGGACCGGAAAGACGTGACCTGCGCTCCCGGCGCGGAACTTTCGGTCGTTCTTTCCATGGAGCACAAGGCCAGGACCGTCACCGCCGACCTGGAACTTTATGGGGAAGACGAGGAACCCCGGGCCAGGTACCAGGCCACGGTGGGGCAACCTATCAGGGACCGGGGCGGGTGGAGTTACAGGATTTCGCTGATCTTCCCTGAAGGCGTGGCCGTGCCCAAAGATGGCTGTTGGGACCTTTCGGTGACGGCTGAGGGTGACAACGGCGCCGTTTACCGGGATTATGTCACCGTGGAAGAGCCGGGTTTGAGAAGCAATTAGCGGCGGACGGCTTCCGCGCTCTCCGCGGCTATCATGAAAAATACCGACCTTAAGCGCAGTTTTAAAGCGCCGGCCCTGCTCTTGGCCGGTTATTTCCTGCTGCCCGCGCTGCTGGAGACCCTGGCGGGACCGCTGCCAGCCCTGCTGGGGCGGGCGGACCTGTCAGACCTGCTCCAGGCGGGCTTGGGCGGGGCCTTCCTTTGGAAAATTTACGGGATCAGGGGCTTCCTGGCCGCCGAACTGGCCGCGAGGCTCGCCGGCTACGGGCAGCCGGGGGACGCGACCGGCCGGCTGGCCGGCCGCCTGCTCGTTACCGCGGGCTGGCTGGGCGCGGCCGCGCTGCTGCTGCCGCCGCTGGGCCTGGCCCTGCCGGGCCGGCTGTTCGCGGCAGTGAATCTGCTGACGGTGGGCTACGCTGTCTATTCCGCTTTTGTTCTCTGGAAACTCTGGGAGCCTTTCCTGGCCCGCCTGCCCGAAGCCCCCGAGCCGGTTCAGCCGCCCGAAGCTCCCGCCCCGCCGGAGCGCCGCTGCCCGGCCTGCGGCCAGAAGCTGGAAGGAAACGCGGCCTCCTGCCCTTTCTGCCGCCGCCCCCTGGCGCGGCCGGACGGGGAAAAATAAAAAAGCAGAGGACGCGCTTTTTGCGCGGCTGGGCGCGCCCCGGATTTAAACGGGTTCGCCGGCGGCGTATTTGTCCCGGGCGGAAGGGCGGTGCAGGTACAGGTGGGTGAAGAAATCCGCGATGATCTTGAAAAAGATAGCGATAAAATACTCGCCGCCCTCTAACTCCCGGTGCCCCGCAAAAACGTAGGCCGCCAGGAATACGAGCAGCCACCCGGAGATCCTTTTGAGCGGGTAGAAGATCAGCGAGATGGCGTAACTATCCGCCTGCTCACCGTAGAAGTCCGCCCGGCGCCGCCAGAAATTGTCGTAATAGGAAACGCCGTGGCTTGCCAGCAGCCCCGCCGCGCAGAACAGCACCGGCGGCTGGAAGAAATTGTTTATCCCGGCGGCCCACGCGGAGGTGCGGCCGCATTGCCCGAGGACGATTATGCCGTAGGTAAAAGCGTACATGGGGACGGCGGTCAGCAGCAGCGACGCCAGCAGGCAGGCGATGAGGAACCTCGTGGAGAGCGCCGCCACCTTGAGCGCCGAGTAGAACCAGATTATCGCCACCTCCCACCAGTACGCGCTCAGCAGCAGGCAGGGGCTCCAGTCGTTCATCCCCGCGAGGGCGAGGAAGAAAAGGTTTACGAACAGCAGCGCGAAGGCGCTCTTCAGGCGGTAATCGCGCGCCGTTTCGGCCAGGCGTGAAAAAAAGGATCTTCCCATGGTTGCCCCGCTTAACAGTATACATTTTCCTCCGCCGCGCTTCGATCGCGGCGGGTAATCCCGGCGGTCCCGTTTTGGTAGAATAAACCTATGGAAACAAAAGTATTCGACCGCACCGAGGCTGACGGGGAGATCATCACCGACGGTTCCTATAACCTGGCCATCGGCCTGGTGTTGGGCTGGGGCTTCCTGGTGAACTGGTGGATGGTGAAGAATATCCCGGCGGCGTCCATCGCCTCCATCCCGCCGCTGGCTTTTTTCATCGGCTACTTCGCCCTGTGCCTGCTGGGGATCTACCTGTTCAACTCTTCGAAAAGCCCCCTCGTGAGCTTCATCGGCTACAACCTGGTGGTGGTGCCTTTCGGCTTCATCATCAACGTGGTAGTGGCCCGCTACGACCCCGCCCTGGTGCTGGAGGCCATGCGCATCACCGGCACGGTCACGGCCGTCATGATGATCCTGGGCTCGGCGTTCCCGGCCTTCTTCAAGAAGATACACGGCGCGCTGACCGTGGCGCTGCTGGCCGTCATCGTGGTGGAGCTGGTGGATATCTTCGTCTTCAAGAAGCATCACGGCATCATAGACTGGATAGTGGTGCTGATCTTCTGCGGCTACATAGGCTACGACTGGGGCCGCGCCAACCGCATCCCCAAGACCCTCGACAACGCCGTGGACAGCGCCGCCGCGCTCTACATGGACATCATCAACCTCTTCCTGCGCATACTGCGCATCCTGGGCCGCCGCCGCTGAAAAGGCGCCGGGCCGCTTTTTAACATGAAGATTACTGCCGCCCTGATGATCCCCTGCCTGGCGCTGGGCACGGCCGCCGCCGGGGAATGGACCGTGAAAATGAAGGCTGTCGACGGCAGGGTGACCTATTCCCACACGCAGGTAAGCCCCGTGGGCGAGCATGTAAGCTTCTCCGGCAAACCCCTGACGCGCGGCGGCGGGCCGGCGCGCGAACTTATCTTCAATACTTTCCTCAACAAGCCGGAGGACGGCTTCCTGCGGCTGGACTACCAGGTGGAGCTGGGCGGCCGGCACCGGGCGCGGCCGCCTTTCCAGGCCCAGGGCAAGGTGCTGCTGCGCCCCGGCAAGCCGGTGATAGCGGCCGAGGCCGGCGGCTGGAAGTTCATAGTTGAGCTGGCGGGCGAGGCGGAGGGGAAGCCAATGCGGAAAAGCCCCGGCCGGCTGGAAACCGTCCTGAAATGCGGGCGCGCCTCTTACCCGGCTAATTTTGTTTATCTGCCTGAAGAGCAGTACAGCGCGGTGCTCTACGGCGGCACCGAAGACGAGGTGCGCCGGTTCATGGTGGGCCTGCTGCCCAATATCCCCGCCATGGACGGGACCTTCCTGCTGCAGTACACGCTGCAGCTGAAAGAGGGGGGCGAAACCCTGGCCGACACGCAGGGGGAACTGATCCTGGCCCCGGGCGGCGGGAAAAAAAGCGCCGCGGCCGGCAAGGACTGCGTCTTTTCGGCTAAGGCACTGCGCTAAAACGGCTTATTTTGTTATCATAGCGGCATGGGGATCATTATATGAGCGCGGCGGCTACAGTACTGGTGGTGGACGACGACAAGAACGTCTGCAGCCTCATCAGCGAGACCCTGGCCGGCCTGGGCCACAAGGCCGTGGTCGCTGGCAACGGCAGGGAGGCGCTGGACTACCTCAGGAGCGCCCCGTGCCACCCCGGGCTGATACTTTTAGACCTGATGATGCCGGAGATGACCGGCTGGGAATTCAGGAAAGAGCAGCAGGAGGACCCCGCCATAGCGGGCATCCCCGTGGCCATCATCACCGGCCTGCCCGACGTGGCGGGCAAAGCCCTGGACATCGGGGCCGTGGACGTGCTTTACAAGCCTTCCAAGGTGGAAACCCTGACCGCCCTCATTTCCCGCTTCTGTAAATAATCACCGATGGAACCGTACCTGTCGCAGGCCCAGGCGCTCTGGGGTTCGCCCGAGTTCCAGGCCCTGCTGGTGCCTTTCCGCACCCTCAGCAGCATCAGCGCCATGTTCTGGATGCTCGCGCGCCTGGCCGACCTGGCCATGGCCGCGCTCAAGCGCCTCCTCTTCGAGGAGGTCTGGGCCCTGCTGCACGTCTTCTACTCCATAATCCTGTCCGTGGTCTACGCGGCCATGATGTTCTACACCGCGCTGCAGGGGGCCTGGCACCCTTCGCTGCTCTGGCGGGAGATCTGCGGCTTCGGCTTCATGTACGTCATGCTGGGCGTGACCTTTACCGACCTGCGCACCAGGCGGCTCAAGCCCCATACGCCGCTGGCCTTCCTGCTGGGGGCCTGCGCCTTCCTTTTCTTCGCCCGGGCGCCCGGGC
>Ga0075012_10006419_pt1 | contig 10671 bp, 11 predicted proteins | sample All_14_2_FD_71474 | JGI IMG/M metagenome (GOLD analysis project Ga0075012, IMG submission 71474) | Freshwater microbial communities in response to fracking from Pennsylvania, USA - Allegheny Zone_MetaG_DW_15 | ecosystem: Environmental > Aquatic > Deep subsurface > Groundwater > Drilled... | reverse complement strand
GGACTATTCGCCGCATTTCGCATCTGTAATGGCTTGTTTGCCTAATCCGGTTCCATTGGGTTGCCCGCTTCTTGACCGGGTGATTTTTCCCTTTTTCACCCACCGCTCATGTGACAGACTCGCAAAGCAAGCCGGGTTGACGCCGCCTGGGAGGTATAGTATAATTATTTCGGAATTTTCGGAGTTTTACATTTGGAGTATTATGAAGAAACTCACTTACCGCCAACAACAGTTCTTGAGCCAGTTTCTGGACGTATACCGAGATATGGATGAGCCAGTGCACTACGTCGCAGTGGCAGAGCGGTTGGGTATTGGAAACGTCACTGCTTACGAAATGCTGCGACTGCTGGAAGAGCGCGGACTTGTGCGGGCGGAGTACCAATCGCATCCGGACCAACGTGGGCCAGGGCGTTCCATGGTCCTCTTCTATCCAACAAAGGAAGCCAATCGTCTGATCAATGAACTGGCCGGGGAGTCGGCCGACCTTGAAGATTGGCTGATTGTCAAAGAACGTATCTTGAAACAGCTCCGGGAAGGGAAAGCTGGCGGCTACGAAGGACTGCTTTCCGACCTATTGGCGCGCATCTCCAAGCGCCATTCCGCGTTAATTTACGCGACCGAACTGATCGCAGCTATGTTTTTGACCCTGGCCTCTGTTCAGGAAACCCCGGAAGCGCGCAAGTTGATGGGGCACCTGCAGCGCATTGGTTTACCGGGCGAAATCGGCTTGGGCGCGCTGAGTGGAATCAGCATGGCGCTTTCCCTCCTGGAGCGCGTCAATCGCCGGTTCTCTACCCTGCTTCTAGCTCAAGTGGGCCGGTACGAGACGATGCTTGCGACCCTCAATGAAGCAAACCAACTGCGACTTAGCGATTTTGCGCGTGAGGTGGCAAGCATCCTCGCTGAATAATTTTTTTTATCGAATTCTTTCGTTATTTTCGACAAAGGAGTATCTCGTGTCCCGCATCGCGATCTTGACCGACAGTTCCGCGTATCTGACCTCAGACCTGCTGGAGCGCCACGACATCCACGTTATCCCGCTCAAACTCCACTGGGATGGGGAGACCCTGGTAGATGGGGTAGATATCACCCCACAGGCGTTTTATCACCGCCTGGCAACCCATGCCACGCTTCCCAGCACTTCACAGCTCTCCAAGCACGACTTCCTCCAAGCCTTCGATCGGCTGGCGGATCGGTACGAGGGCATCCTCGTACCGTTGATCTCTTCCGGGATCAGCGGCACGGTGGCTTCGGCCCTGGCCGCGTCAGCTGAGTTTACCAGGGTACCTGTTCAGGTCGTGGATACGCATTCCACCTCTGCCGGGCTGGCTTTAGTCACACTGGCCGCTGCCCACTCTGTTGCGCAGGGCTGTCGTCTGCCCGAGGTTACTCAGGTCGCCCGAGATGTCGTCCAGAAACTGCACCTTTTCTTCATGGTAGATACGTTGAAATACCTGCACAAAGGGGGGCGTATTGGCGGTGCGTCGCGCTACCTGGGTTCTGCGTTACGCATCAAACCCATCCTGTTTTTCAATGGGGAAGGCAAAATCGACGCTTTGGAGCGCGTTCGCACGAAGATAAAGGCGCTGGAACGTCTGGTTGACCTGGCTGAAGAAAAAGCAGGAGGCAATCCTGTCCACGTAGGGGTGCTGCATGCCAATGCCCCAGAAGAGGCTGCGGAATTTCGATCGCGCCTGGCTGAACGCCTGAAATGCGATCACATTTATACCTTTGAACTCAGCCCCGTGATCGGCACCCACGTGGGACCGGGCACGATCGGCCTGGCGATGTACGTCGAGTAAAGCATGAAAACCGTCTCTATTGTCATCCCCACCCTCAACGAAGAAGCCTATCTGCCGGGTTTGTTAGAGGCCATTCGCCAACAGACCCGCCCTCCGCTGGAGGTCATCGTCGCCGACGCCGGATCTTCCGACCGGACGGTCGAAATCGCCCTTCAAACGGGATGCCAGGTGGTGCCTGGCGGCAGGCCGGCGCGTGGGCGCAATGCCGGCGCAGCGGTCGCCCTGGGCGATATTCTCTTATTCCTCGACGCAGACGTGCTCCCTGGGCCCGATTTCCTGGCGCGCGCTATAGAGGAATTCGACCGGCGTGGCCTGGATGCTGCCACCTGTCCGGTCTTGCCTCTGGGCGGCAACCTGACCGACGCCATCTTTCATCAAGCGGCCAACGTATTTTTAGAGGCCACACGCCCGTTCAGTCCACATGCCCCAGGTTTCTGTATTTTAAGCCGCAAGCAAACGCATGCGAGTATCGGTGGATTTGACGAAGCTTTGTACCTGTCTGAAGATCATGACTACGTCCGCCGCATGGTCGCTCAAGGAGGCAGGTTTGGCATTCTGCACGTGCCGATCCCCGTCTCGGTGCGCCGGTTGGAAACGGATGGTCGCTGGAATGTGGCAGTACGTTACTCTTTCCTGGCAATCAACCAAATGATGGGAGATCCTTTCGATCAAGCTGTGTTGGATCGCTATCTCGGCGAATATCGTTTTGGGCACCACGCGTTGGCAGCCAAGTCCCGCTGGGTCCGGCTTGTAGATCTTCAGCAAATCAGCTTGGTAACGATCTCCCCGATCCGTCAGACCGTAGGCAGCATACACCAAGAAACCCGCCAACTCATTTGCCGCTACGATGAGAGCCGCAAAACTCTAAATGAGTTGTTCCGAATCGGGATGCCTGCAGCGATTCGCGAAACGAGTCTGGCGGCGAAGAAGGGCGTGAAGGGTCTAACCGTAAAAATGGAAGCTTTGATCAATCAGGCGGACAAATCATAGGAGACGAACTGTGGAAACCTGGGAATTTCTTGTGACCAACGGATGGGTTATTCCCTTTAGCTTCTTGATCAGTGGACTGGTTACCTATTTCTGGTATGCCTACATGGAATAAAAATGACCATTCCATAGATCGAATCATCACTGGTAGATCTATCCCGTCCATTAAACAGGAGTGAACCATGAACCCTACTGGCGCAAATCCTTGGATGTATTACCACCTGTTGTTTTTCCTTGGGTTGGTAATCGCTCTGGCATGGTACCAGGAATGGCGGAAAAGGGACCGTTAGCGAGACAGTCCCGGAAGGAATGCTAATTATGAAATGGTTATTTGCGGTTGCGATGTTATTGGCGCGCAACAAATCGCCTCAGGAATGGGTGGATCTGGCTGCGAACGTCTGGCCACAAGTCTGGCAGAAGGTTCCCCCTAATGAACGGGCAAACTTCTTGACCAACGTCGCGGCCAGACACTTGGGCACTCTGGTTGCTGGAATGAGTCGCCAGGAGCGTGTTGCTTTGATGAACACCATTTTACCCATCGTGGCGCGCGAATTTCCGCTCTCCGAAATCGATTTTTTGAGTGTCTTCGCCGCGCCGGGTGACCGCTACAATCCCGAAAATCCTGATACACCAGGGAAATGAGCCAGCAGAAGGTGGTATTTCTGATAATTCTCTTAAGGGGAAGAACCCGGTTGATGTCGAACCATTGGGGGATCATCATGAATGTGAATGGACGCTTGGCGCAAAAACATATATCATGAACAATTTTCTTTCTAGAATGAAACGGGGACTGCAGCGTGAACCGCGTTTTGGCCTGGCACTGAGCGGCGGCGGCGCTCGCGGCCTAGCCCATATTGGCGTGCTCAAAGTCCTGGAAGAAGCTGGCATCCAACCAGATTATCTGGCCGGAACCAGCATGGGTGGCGTAATTGCTGCAGCGTATGCGGCTGGTCTGAAGCCAGACGAGATCGAGCAGATAGCAACCGACACATCAAGAACACGTAATCTTCTGAGATTGGCTGATTTTTCCCTTCCTCAGCAAGGAATCTTCCGCGGCGAGCGTTTATTGGCCTTCTTTTCGCAGCATCTCAACGGTTGCAACTTCGCTGACTTGTCAGTCCCTCTTTCACTGATTGCTGTGGATTTGAATACTGGCCAGGAAGTCCGTTTACAGGAAGGTTCGGTGGCACAAGCATTACGCGCCACAGTTTCCATACCCGGCTTGTTGGCGCCCGTTGTGCAGGATGGCATGCGCCTGGTGGATGGCGGTTTATTGAATAATTTGCCGGTAGATGCAGTACGTCAAATGGGAGCGGATGTTGTTCTTGGAGTTGATGTGGATTGGCAGAACGATTCAGTCTGGCAGACTCTCGCCCATCTGAAGCCCCTTTCCGGTACGATAGGCGGATTGATCGCGACCTTGGGTGATTCGCTCGACTTGTTAGTCCGCCAGCAACGCGCAAACAAGTTAAGAAGTGCATCCCCTGATTTCCTGGTCAGGCCGGATATACCCGCCGAGGTTACCATATTGACTGGCTACAACCGCGTTGCTGAACTCATCACGCAAGGCGAAGTAGCTACTTATCCTGTTCTGCCCGTATTGGATGAGGTGCTTCAAGCACACCTGGATTGGTTTTTTAAAGGTTCATCACGGATGATTTGATATTTCTCATCAAACCCAATCTCATCGATTTAGCCGAAGGTCTAATAAGAAAGATGTGAGGCACGCTTTTACTCGGTTTTATCAGAAACCAATAGTTACAACCAGAACCAGGCAAAATAACATCACAATTATCCTGTTGATACCAGCGAGTAAAATTAGACTTCACACCTAACAAAAATGAAAGTCTTTCTTGCCGTTTTACACAACCCGATGTAAAATGACCTCAACAGGCAGATAAAGCCCTTTAAAAAGCAAAAATCGCGTCGAACAGCGCGTTTCAGTAGTCTTTCAAGGCCCATTCTGAGCAGAAAGTCTGTCCCCCTGAAATTACTTGCAGATGGGGCGATGCCCGTCGCTCCCGCCAGACACAGAAATCTGCTCAAAAGTGAGCAGATTTTTTGTTTTAAATCTCTTGGTAACCAAAATATTGCTTCTTTACTTCTCAGTTTTAGCCGTTATATTTATCATTCTTTCACTCATTCGAAATCGCGGGATCGACTATCTTGACAAACATCGAACCCGCAATCCTGAAACGGACAGATAGAAAACCAGTAGTCTACGCTCCAATTGTCCGGGCATATTCGGGATAAGAGCAAAGGTGACGGTCATTTGACCACCTGACCGTTCCGGTTTGATTGAGTATAGCCAACTTTGCGATAAAGAAAAGGCGCTGACAGAGAAAAAACTCCGCCTGCGCCAATCGGGCCGGTATATCGGAAACGAGCAGGGTGATACTACCGCTGCGGATCCGAATCCATCATTCGTAACAGGGCCTCAACTTCTTCGCGGCAGTCCCCACACATTTTCAAATGATGTTCCACCAGTGGCATTAATTTGGATGTATCTTCCCCACGTCGCACAAGTTCAACATACTCATCCATCAGGCGGTAGACGTCATCGCAGGAGTACTCCACTTCCTCCGTCTGCTGGACAGCATTCAGCATTTGTTTTGCCATCGCTGGCGGCATATCCATGCGTGGAGGATTTTTTTTGCCGTCCGGCTTTTTGAATAAACGTCGAAAAAAGTTCTTCATGTTTTCACCATCACTTCCAATACTCTGACGCGGAGGAACCGGAAAATCTTACCTGGATTCAAAAACCGCAAAAATCTCACCAAGATCTAATCCCTCTCGCGCCAGCCGGTGCTTCAATCGGAGTCGAGCATCATGCATTAGCTTGTACAAAGCGTTCCGTTCGCTGCCCAAACGACGGGCAGCTTCCTCCATCGGCATGCGGTGGATAGCGATTAATTTCATCGCCATCATCTGCCGTTCTGAAAGCTCCTCTTTCATCATCATCTGAATACGCACAATCATGTCTGACTGCATCGTCTGTACTTCTGGGTCGACCGATGAATCGGCCATCAACTGGGGCGACGCTGGGCCTTCTTCTGTTTCCACCAGGCTTTCTAAAGAGACATCTTTCCACCGGCTGCGCCGAAGTTCCGTGAGCGCCATGCGCACCGCAATCTTATACACCCAGGTCGTAAACTGGCTGCGACCTTCAAACGTATCTAAATGGCTCAAAACCTTGAGGATCGTCTCTTGAGCGACTTCTTCAGCCAATCCTTCAAACTGTGGCGAGTTTGGTGATATCCAACCCGACAGCGCGGCAGGGAGGCCAGAAACAACAATATCGCGTAAATCTTTTATTGCGACTTCGTGCAGCTCGCCAGAAGCGCGCAGGTCCGATATCCATTGTTCATTGGTTCTTTTCAGCATGCCCTTTCCTTCGGCCGTCTCCTTCACAGGAACACGATTTCATTGTGCTCTCGCACATTTACAAACTGTAAATACGCTTTGAAATCTCCACTGTTGAGAACAACTGGCCTGCTTTATTGTACAGCAGAACTTATTTAGGCGAAAAACCGTTCTGGACTGGCGTATCAGCTTTATTGACAAAAATGGCTTCGGCGAGGGAACGTAACCTCCTCGCCGAACCTGCTCAGGATTTGCAATGATACGAATTCGCCTGATCTCGCTTTAGCCTCTGCGGATCAACCAGACAAACAGCAGCCCGGTGACAACACCGTAAATCAGGTGACCCATCAAGCTCAACCACTGTGTGGTGCCGATCTGGAAGACCATGTTAGCCATGCCCAGGCCAATGGGCATCAGGATCAGAGCGCCAAGAACCCACCAGATCACACCGTTGATCATCCCCGAAACAACCGCGAACCCGGTGCTCAATTTAAAACGGCCAAGTGTGAGTGCTGCCCCATAGAAGGCGCCAATGGCCGCGCTGATGACCATATGCACAAGCGCGCCAACTACGGGCGACTCTGAACCAACCAATCCGGCTACCATCGGCAGCATGCCCATCATGGCCATCATCATGCCGAAGACCACGCCGCCGCCTAACCCAGCAATCGCCCCCTTGACGATACCCTTGCTCAAATCTACTTGTTGTACTGTTGATACTGCTGACATTTCATCCTCCATTTCGAATAGAACCTGTTTTTATGCTTCTAATAAGATAGATAGGTTGGCACACGTTTTTCTTACCGAATTACTCGTCTTTTTTTGGAGCAGTTTTATTCCATCTTAATTTCTTGAGAAAACGGCCTGTTTGGTACCTGTTTGGGTGCGCAGGTAGCGAGAAAGGGCTTTCTTGACAATCTCCGAAAACGTGGGATAGATGAAAATCATCTCAGCCATGCTGTCGATAGTCAACTTCTGACGAATAGCCAGGGTAAAAAACTGGATCCATTCACCCGCATGCGCGCCGATGGCATCCGCGCCTAGAATCCGGTTGTTCGGATCCATGATCACTTTGAGGAACCCGTGCGTATCACGCTCCGTGATAAACCGGTCCACCGAACCCGTGTTTACTTTGAACACGTTCACTTCTCCCACCATATCGCGCGCTTCCGCTTCGCTCAGGCCAACATGCCCAATTTCCGGTTCCATGAAAATGGCCCAGGGCACAACCGAGAGATCGTTAGTGGCGTGGTTGCCTTCGAGGATATTCGAAACACAGATTTCTGCCTGGTAAGACGCCATATGGGTAAACTTGGCCGGTGAAGTGACATCACCGCAGGCGTAAATGTTGGGCACGCTGGTTTGTAGATATTCATTGGTCTGGATGCCGCGATCCGTATAGGCCACGCCTGCTTGTTCCAGTTGCATCCCAGTGATGTTGGGTGTCCGGCCGAGCGCAACAAAGATTTCTTCTGCGACCAGTTCATTTTCCTGCCCCTTCTGGTTCAGGGTAATTTTGACCTTTCCATCTTCTGCCATCTGGCAGTAGGTCACCTGGGAATTGGGCAGCAGACGAATACCCTCCTGTTGCAGTGTATCGGTTGCCAGCTTCCCAACTTCTGTATCCACCGCTGAAAGAATACGTTCATTGCGATCGACGATGGTCACTTCGGTGCCAAAGCGCGCCAGAGCCTGACCTAATTCCACAGAGATGACGCCGCCTCCCAAAAATACGACCGATCTGGGCTGTTTTCGCAAGGCCCAGAAGTTTTCGTTGTGCAGCACGCGTAAGGATTCCTCGCCAGGATGCGGGGCCATGCGCGGCGAAGACCCGGTGGCAATGATCGTGTATTCCGCATGGATCACCGTTTCGCCAATGCGGATTTCGTGTTCATTGATAAACTGGGCTCCAGACGGATGAAGATAAACGTCAATCCCTTGATTCTCAAAATGTTCCGGTTGTTCGTTGGCATAGACCCCCTGCACCACCTGATCCACGTGCTCCATCACCTGGGCAAAGTCAGCGGCCTGACTTGCGTGCAGCGCGGGTAGGCCTTTGCTTTCCGCGTTCTGCATGGCGTGATATAACCGAGCGCTGCTGATCAGGGATTTACTCGGCACACAGCCGTAGTGTGTGCATTCACCGCCAATTTTGTGCTTTTCAATCAACGCCACCCGCGCACCGCGGCGGTTCCCGGTCAGCGCCGCCACCAGGCCACCGGAACCGGCGCCGATCACTGCAATGTCATATTTCTTCATTTTTATTTTCCTTGTATCTACAGGCGTGATCTCCCCCGCTCATCGGGAGGTTGGTTTTGGTACGATTTATCGGAACGGAATAAAGGTCTCCACATCGAGTGGACGGCGGATGTGCATTGCAGCGACCTGTACCGCTTCCTGAACCAGGTCATCATCACGCGATAAGCCTTCATACAGATACCCTTGCTGGAAAATCCCGACCGTTCGAGTCAGCACTTCACTGCCAAAATGGATAGCGCTTTCTTCCAGACCACCAAGGCCAAAAAGCCTTTCAAAGTCTGATCCCAGGGCTTTGCGGTAGCTTTCCAAAAATCGTCGCAGGAGCAGCCAGACAAAATTTGCAAAGCGGTGGTTTTGCGCGCGATGGAATTGCATCCAAAGATGCGCTGTCAGGTGACCAATATCCTGCGCCGGACGGCCGTAGTGCGCCAGTTCCCAATCGATGATCCTGATGCCAGAGTCTGTTGGGATAATCGAAGCGGGCCAGAGGTCGCCCATGATCACGCAATAACCCGGCTCTTGCAGCCGTTTTCCCAGCACGAGTGCAGTCTGCCCCAATGTTTCTGCGTCTCGAAGCCCGGCCAAATGAGCGTATTTTCCTATCTGGCTGTATTGCAGGTCCAGACGTGTGGCTTGAATACTGCGATTATCAAAAACCTTTCTCAGTTCAGGCTGCCTGGCGCTGATGCGATGCAGCGAACCGATAAAAGCTCCAAGCGCTGCGCCAGTCCTGTCTACATTCTGCTCAGTCACGGAAACGCCGTTAAGCCAGCCGGCCACATTGGGGAATGGACCGGCATCTTCCATAAAGAGAAGACTCTCCTCTTCCTCAAATCCATAAAAAAGTGGGGGACGTACATCCCTGGTGTCGACTGCCGCGAGTAGCCCGCCGCTTGAAAAAGCCTGCAGAGCACTCGCTTCGACCGCCAGACGGGCTGGGTCAAACGGCACCTCGGGCGCAGAAGCAATGTACGGCGGCGCCCACTTGACGATCACCGTCTCTGGAACCGATCCCGGCCTGCCACGGACACGCCACACCTGGTTGAGTAGACCACCGGAAAGGGGTTCCAGTTCATCTCCAGGGGAAAACCGCACAAGATGGTCAGCCAACTGTTCAAAAATTGTTTCTGTGAAAACGCTTTCGATCATCAAACCTCCCCGGGGGCAATATTCTTATTCTGAGAAACGCTCACATCCAAGGCAAGCCAACTCCTATCCCCAGTTATCTACTATTGACGCAGTCTGGCGCAATATTCTTACCTGATGCCAGCCACCCAGAAAGCCTGCGCTTTAGCCCGTACCCGTAAGGACCGTCAATCCCGCATCGTCTATGAAACGTGATCAATATCAACTTTATCGAGGACCAGCGGTATGAACAACACCAATGAGTATGAACGACTCAACGCATATCATGAACGAAAAAGTAATTGGAAGAACTGGGGACCGTACCTGAGCGAGCGGGCCTGGGGTACAGTTCGGGAAGACTACAGCCTGTTTGGAAATTCCTGGGACTATTTTCCGCATGATCACGCTCGCAGCCGGGCATACCGTTGGAATGAGGATGGTTTAGCAGGAATCAGCGACCGGCAGCAATATTTATGCTTCGCGTTATCGTTGTGGAACGAGAAGGATCCCATCCTCAAGGAACGCCTCTTTGGCCTTTCTGGACCGGAAGGCAACCACGGTGAAGATGGCAAGGAGTACTACTTCTACCTTGACAACACACCTACGCACAGCTATATGAAATATCTGTACAAATATCCCCAGTCCGTATTTCCCTACAATATGCTGGTTTCTGAAAACAGCCGCCGGGGACGGCATGATTTTGAATTTGAACTATTGGATACAGGCATCTTCAACGACAATCGATATTTTGATGTCGTTATAGAGTATGGCAAGGCAGATGAAAATGATCTGCTGATTCAAATTTCAGCCACCAACCGCGGACCGAATCCGGCTGAATTGAGCCTGCTCCCCACCCTTTGGTACCGCAACACCTGGGATTGGGGCTATCCAGCCGGCCCGATGGGCGTTGTACCGGAAAAACCTGGTTTACGGCAGATGGACAGCGCAAAAAGCAGCATGGTCGTGCAGGCCAGCCATCCTGTTCAGGGCAGCTACTATCTTTACGCCGAAAATGCAGATGATTTGTGGTTTACAGAAAATGAGACGAACACAGACCGGATCTTTAGCCTGGCGAACACGCATCCGTACAAAAAAGACTCCTTTCACCGCTACCTGATCCAGAACGAACAAGGGG
>Ga0075012_10006413_pt1 | contig 10674 bp, 6 predicted proteins | sample All_14_2_FD_71474 | JGI IMG/M metagenome (GOLD analysis project Ga0075012, IMG submission 71474) | Freshwater microbial communities in response to fracking from Pennsylvania, USA - Allegheny Zone_MetaG_DW_15 | ecosystem: Environmental > Aquatic > Deep subsurface > Groundwater > Drilled... | reverse complement strand
CACCAAGAAATTCAGCCAGACAATTTTCTACAGACCATGATTTCATTATTGTATATTCTAAAAATGTCGAATGGATACCAAATAAGTTAAGTAGAACTGAAGAATCAAATTCCATTTATAAAAACCCTGATAATGATCCTAAAGGCCCCTGGATTCCAGGTGATCCTTATGCAAATAAACCATATTCTAAAGGACTATTTACCACGACAGGTCCAACCGGTAGAACATTCTCACCTCCACCAGGCAGATACTGGAGGATTTCAGAAGAGAAATTAGCTGAATTTGATGCAGAAGGTAAAATATGGTGGGGACCTACTGGAAATGCTAGACCAAGCATTAAAAGATATTTGAATGAAGTAATGGACCTTGTCCCTAGAACACTTTGGTTAAAGACTGATGTTGGAAGCAATCGAAGTTCAAAAAATGAGATGAGAGCCATTTTCCCAAATTCTTCATCTTTTGATACACCTAAACCTGTCAAACTTATTGAAAGAGTTTTAGAAATAGCTGCTGATAAAAATGCCATCATACTTGATTCTTTTGCTGGTTCTGGCACTACTGCTCATGCTGTTCTAAACCTCAATAAATCTGATGGGGGTAAACGTAAATTCATCCTTGTTGAAATGGAAGACTATGCAGAAACCATAACTTCTGAAAGAGTAAAAAGAGTTATTAATGGCTATTCTGATAATGAAGGCACAGGTGGAGGTTTTGATTATTATGAATTAGGCAATCCATTGTTTGTAGGTGATAACAACGAGTTCCTGAACGAGGATGTTGAAACAGAAAAGATAAGGGAATACGTATGGTACAGCGAAACCCGTACAGCTTATGCAAAGTCGGATGCTGTAAATGAGAATCCTTACTTTTTAGGATTAAAGGAAGAAACCGCATACTATTTCATATACGAGAAGGAATCTCAAACTACTCTTGATTTCGATACCCTGTCAACCATTACAACCAAAGCCGGGCAATATGTGGTATATGCCGATAATTGCCTGTTACCAAAAGAATTTATGATGAAGCAAAACATCATTTTTAAGAAGATACCTCGTGATGTAACTCGTTTTTAATATGGAACTGAAAAGCTATCAGCAAAAGGTTGTTAAAGACCTCGAATTATATCTCGAATATGTGCAGCGGTACAATAAAACCGATGTGGCATTCAATCGCTTTTGGGAAGATCGCATTGGCCCATACAACCCAATTAACGGTAATGGGATGCAGCCCTATAAAAACACAATTCCAAAAGCTGCCCATGTTTGCATGAAAGTTCCGACCGCAGGAGGTAAAACCTTTATTGCCTGCAATGCGTTGCACAGCATATTTTCAGCCTACACTAGCGACATGCCTAAATTTGTGGTGTGGTTGGTTCCCTGGAGTAACCTTCTCGATCAAACAGTTAACAACCTAAGCAATCCCGATCACCCTTACCGCCAAAAACTCGATAGTCTTTTTAACCACCGGGTTGAGGTCTATGAAAAAAAAGACCTTTTGCAGGGTTCTAACTTCAATCCAACGGTAGTTAAAGAGCAGTTAACCATTGTTGTAATGAGCTTTTCCAGCCTTCGCGCCCGCAACAAAGAGGACAGGAAGGTTTACCAGGAAAACGGTCAGTTAGCGCCATTTGCAAGCCAGTATAAGAGCAATTCGCACCTGTTGGAAGATACCGACGACACAGCCTTGATAAACGTTATACGGAGCTTAAATCCGGTATTGATTGTCGACGAAAGCCACAATGCCGAAAGTGATTTAAGTGTTGAAATGCTCAATGCTTTGAATCCTTCCTTTGTACTGGATCTCACTGCAACACCCCGCGATAACAGCAACATTGTGAGCCTGGTTCCTGCCATCGAATTGAAGAAGGACCACATGGTTAAACTCCCGGTAATCGTGTATAACCATCACGACAAAACGGAGGTTATAAACAGCGCCTTGCATTTACAACGCAAACTGGAAGCCTTGGCCATTGAACAGGATAAGGCCGGTGGTAAATATATCAGGCCGATCATTTTATTCCAGGCACAGCCCCGCACCGGCGAAGACAATACAACATTTGAAAAACTGAAAGAGCAGCTCTTAAAGGTTGGCATTCCAGAAGATCAGATCAAGATTAAAACAGCTGAAAAAGATGAATTAAAAGGCATTGATCTCAGTTCAAGGGATTGCCCGGTAAGGTATATCATAACAATTAATGCACTCAAGGAAGGTTGGGATTGTCCATTTGCTTACATCCTTGCTTCCCTGGCTGATAAATCATCAGCCGTTGATGTGGAACAAATCCTGGGCCGTGTGCTTCGCCAGCCCTATGTAATGAAACATGCAGCTCCCTTGTTAAATGTTTCCTATGTTCTTACAGCCTCCGCTAAATTTAACGAAACCTTGCAAAGCATCGTTAGAGCCTTACAGGATTCCGGCTTCAGCGAAAAGGACTACCGGCAGCAGGATATAATGCCCGAAGATGAAAAAAAACAAGTTACATTAAAACCACTCGAATCATTTCTTTTTCCTGAGCAGGACGAAAACAAACCCAATCCGGATGAAATTGTACCCGAAAGAATTGTTTTCAATCCCGACATCAACAGCACTCCGGAATATCAGCACTCAGTAGTTACAGATATTGAAAATATGGCCGAAACACAGAACCGTGAAATGGAGGCCGTAATTGAAACACAAAGCAAGCAACCAATTGATGAAAACATATTTCAGGAGATGGGCGACAAGGTAAAACGTTACAGAATTGTTGATTCAAACAAAGCGGTTGCTGCTACTATCAATCTGCCTCAATTCTATTTGCAGGTTGCGCCCAGCGATATTTTCGGAACGGATAAGGTCCGTTTAAACCAGGAATCCCTGCTTAGCAACTTCAAGTTAAGTAACGAAGATTCTAAAATTGACTTCGATCAGATTGAATCCGATTTATACAAAGTTGACATTGAGCATATGCGTAATGATGAATATGCTCCACGTTTTACCAAAATTGAAGATGTACAATTCAAAGATCCGATCATAGATTACATTCTTGCCAAACCCAAGGACAAACAGGTAAAAGACATAGCCCACCAGATTGTCCAGGTTGTCGGTGATCTGTATCCCATTCCCGATCAGGAAATAAGGATTTACGTAGAAAGGATTATAGGGCAATTGAATGCTGAACAGCTAAGAGACATCCTGGTAAGGAAATGGAGCTATTCCGACAGGATAAAAGCAAAGATCCGCTTACATGCCGATAACTATGCCGAAGGCCGGTTTAACGACCTTGTAACCATAGGCAAGGTTGTTACTGAACCATCCTGGACTTTCCCCGATATGATTGTTCCCGGTCCTCTTGGAGCATCCATAGGCCATTCCCTTTATGAACGCGAAGGCTTAATGAACAACTTCGAGGCATCGGTAATCACTTCCATTGCAAGCCTCTCGAACATTGCCTTTTGGCATCGCAATTTAGGCCGTGGCAAAGGCTTTGCAATCAATGGCTTTAAGTCCAACCATTTCCCCGATTTCATTGTAGTTTCAAAAACCGGCAAAATCATTATTGTCGAAACTAAAGGCGACGACCGCGATAATTCCGACAGCGCAGCCAAATGCCGCTTAGGCAATAAATGGGCCGAACTTGCCGGTAAAGAATATTTATACTTTATGATTTTTGATAAGAAAGCCATTGATGGTGCATATAATGTGGAAAAGGCCAAGGAATTGATAAGACAACTATAAATCTGATACTGAACAAATAAGAACATCTGAATACATAAGTAATTTGTATGCTTTATATTACTGCACTACCGGGATACGATTTCTAACAAATTTTTAAAACCTGTAATTTGTTAATATTTAACTTAAATACTACCGCTTATGCAACAAGAACTGCGCTTGAACATTATTCCGTTCACTGCCCCTATCCAGGAAGCTGAATTTTCTTTTTATAAGGAACGGATACCCGACAGTTATCCGGTATTTAAAAACGATTTAAATGGCCTTTTAGACTATTATTTTTCTGAAGCTGAATTAGCAAATCTCGAAAAGCTTTATACTGATTTTCAACCTCCCAAAGACGGGGCTTTGGTATTGAATATTAACTTAGCTGAGAATCCTCGCTTCGCCAATCACTATTTCAGGTATCTCATTAGGCAACACTTTACAGGTGTTGCTGATATTATGCACCAGAATTTTACAAGCGAAACGGAAGTCTGGTTTCTTGATTCTGAAATAAAAAATGATAAGTTCAGTGTGTATAACCAGTTCACATTGAAAGTGCAACATGGCAGGGTTACTGATAAGCATGAACTCGTAGTATCATACGACGGCACAACTAAAGTCCTGAAAAAGCCCGTGTCCCAGATTTACAACTTCAAGACCGAACTATTTAACTGGATTGCATTTAATGGCATTTTATACAAATGGAAATATCGGCCTCAGGAAGTTATAAATCAACCCGAAAAATGCTACCCGGTAGTTAGCAACACACTGAAGCCTCACTTTGAGATTGCTTTTGATGTACCTACTCTCAAAAATCGTTACCCCAAATATTATAAAATATTGCAGGACTTCTACACAAAGCATCTGGATACGGATACTTTCAGAAATATAATCCCTCTATCTGTAGATGGGTTTTATAGTTCAGTAAAAGAACAGACTCGTATTATCAGTCCTGCGTCAAACGACTTGCTGTATTCGCATCCGAATACCGGTAAAGAACCCAAGAAAGATTTTAAATATAAAGGGCCCTACCAGCTTCCGAAGAAACCCAGCAACTTCAAATTCTTTTTCATTTATCAGGCTTCTGATAAGAAGGGTGCTGTCACTGAACTATACCGATACTTGCACAGTGGCTATAAAGATGAAAAATTCCCGTTTCCGCGTATGCAGGATTACATCAAAATCCCTTTCGAGTTAGACATAACAAAGAACATCGAATTTGATGAAGTCAAAAATGCAGTAGCAACAGTTCGCAACGCGGTAAAAAACGCGGATTGGTTGCCCGATACGCAATACATGGCTTTATTTGTAAATCCGGTTCCTAAGTTGGAAAAAGACGAGTCCCGTATTAGCATCTACTATAAAATTAAAGAAATACTATTGTATGAAGATGTTCTCTCGCAGGTAATCAAGAGTGAACACTTATTGAAGAATGGCCAACCCAACAAATACTTCAATACTTTTCTTCCTCATATTGAAATTGCCATGTTAGCTAAATTGGGTGGTATTCCCTGGAAGCTTAACAGGCCACCAGTTAACGAATTAATAGTCGGAGTTGGTGCGTTTTATTCTGTAACTCAAAAAACACGTTTTGTCGGATCAGCTTTTTGTTTTAACAACGAAGGCATGTTTAAGGGCTTTGATTGTTTTAAGAGTAACGACACATACAGCCTTGCCGGATCAATCAGGGAAGCGGTAGGAAAGTTTATTGTGACTAATCATACGGCAAAGAGGTTGGTTATTCATTTTTATAAGGATATTTCAAAAAAAGAATTGGAACCTATTATCAAAACCCTTCATGCATTGGGTTTGCCTATCCCGGTAATTGTAGTTACCATCAATAAAACGGAAAGCAAAGAACTCCTGGGTTTTGACATGAAAGATCCTGATAACCTCATGCCTTACAGCGGAACAATTTTAAAGGTAGGCAAATCAGAATATCTATTATTCAATAATACCCGGTACGAACCTACCTCAAAGCCAGCGCAAAAGGAATATCATTTCCCTGTAAAGATTGCCTTGTCATGCACAGTTAAAGGCATGTTGGATGATATGGACCTGGTTGAGCAACTTATCGACCAGGTATATCAATTCTCCCGTATGTACTGGAAAAGCACCGACCAGCAAAGCTTGCCTGTAACCATCAAATACCCCGAAATGGTCGCATCCATTTATCCGTACTTCCAGCACGATAAATTACCGGATTTCGGAAAAGAAAATCTGTGGTTCTTGTAAAAGCAAATCTTTAAATTCTGTAATTTATTAGTGCTCATTGGAATACCAAAGACGTTCCACACAAAGGTTGAATTTTAGTTGCTGTAATTGATATAATGGAAAAGGGAACAATCGAAGTCAGCCAGGATATTATCGACATCCGATCTTTGAAAGGCGAGTGAAGATTATTGGACTGGCCTGGTTGAAATATTCTGCCTTTGCTGTTAGTTATGCCATAACAGCTCTCAGCTTTTACATTATTTCGAGTTCAGCCAAGTATAATTTATATTGTTTTAGTTGGTTATAAACTTAGGATTGATCAGATTTTCAAACGAAAATATTTCATCCCACTTTTCCTGTGTTATATATTTATGCTCACGCACTGCTATCTGACGGATAGTTTTCCCTGTTTTTAAGGCCTCAGCTGCCATTGCGGCACTTTTTTCGTATCCTAGCACCGGATTCAATAGCGTTACAATTCCTATTGAATTTAGCACCATATTTCTGGTAATACTTTCATTAGCTGTGATACCAATAATACATTTTTCGCGCAGAGTATCCAAAGCGCGCATCATAAAAGTAATGGAAGTAAAGAGTGAAAACGCAATAACCGGCTCCATTACATTCAATTGCAACTGACCAGCTTCGGCGGCCATAGTAATCGTTACATCAGCACCAATTACATAAAATGCTGTTTGGTTCACCATTTCGGGTATTACCGGATTTACTTTGCCCGGCATAATAGATGAACCCGGTTGCATAGGAGGGAGATTAATTTCATTAAATCCGCAACGAGGTCCGGATGAAAGAAGTCTAAGGTCATTACAGATTTTCGAAATTTTAATTGCCGTCCTTTTAAGCACCCCCGATAGCATAACATAAGCCCCGGTATCAACAGTTGCTTCAATTAAATTGTGCGCAACTTTTAATTTTAAACCGGTAATGTCGCATAAGTGCCTGGTGCATACTTCGGCAAAGTCCTTTGGTGCATTTACCCCGGTGCCTATTGCTGTTGCACCCATGTTTATTTCCGAAAGCAAATCCTTCATGTCTTCAATACGCAGCAATTCCTCCCGTAATGTAACAGCATAGGCAATAAACTCATCGCCTAAACTCATTGGAACAGCATCCTGTAATTGGGTGCGGCCCATTTTTAATACGTTAATAAATTCTCTCCCTTTGGCTTCAAATGCATCGGCAAGATTTGCTATCACAATTTCATACGCCGATAGTTTATTCAATAAAGCAATACGAAATGCTGTAGGATATGCATCGTTGGTTGACTGTGAGCAATTTACATGATTATTAGGATGGCAAAAATCATAATCACCTTTTTTTCTGCCCATCATTTCAAGTGCAATATTGGCAATTACTTCATTTGCATTCATGTTTACCGAAGTACCAGCACCACCCTGTATTAAGTCAGTTAAAAACTCGTTGTTAAATTCACCGGCTATTACACGATCAGACGCTTTGATTATATACTCCGCAAAATGTTCATCAAAAACGCCTAAATCGCGGTTGGCCATTGCGGCTGCTTTTTTCACATAGCCTAAAGAGGCAACCATAAGTGGTTCTGACATAATGGGAACACCAGTTATGTGAAAGTTTTCCATTCCGCGAAAAGTTTGAATTCCGTAATAAGCATTTTCAGGGATTTCGAGTTCTCCTAAAAAATCGTGTTCTTTTCTTGTATTCATGATCCTGTTGAGTTCTAAGACAAATTTATTCTATATATACATCCGTATTTTATTGAAATTTCTATTTGAAATCAGGCATAACAGCCATGTTATACATTTCATTGTAGGGCGCATGTGAATGTGCATTTCTATTTTTACCAAGACTTGCCTTATAATTATATGTTGAAGGTTTTAACCGCGAATCATGCCCGTTTTGATGTGCTATTGTGCCCTCTGACCAGAATATTTCTTTATCATTATGTAAGATTGTTTCTTGATAACGATCATTATTCCCTTTAATTCCGGCATTACCTATCTCATCAAAATGTAAAACATCAGGCTCTTTGTTTGCCTCAACTGTTCTTTTCGCATATGACCTCTGCTTTTCTGTTTTCATAATTTCAGGATTTTGTAGATAAATAAATATTGTCCTGCTAGTTTTGAGATAATCGGATTGCATTTTAACCCAAGTGTCAATATTTTGTACTTTCTGCTTGCAAAGCTATAACTGATTTCTTCCGGGCTGATTAAAAAGGGATTAAAATGTAATTAAATCCCTGTTAATAAGCTTTTTCTCCTTTTCGAAAATAAATTTCAGCATTTCAGCTAACTGCTAATTTTTTGATTCGCTTATTGCAAGTCTTAATGATAAACTGTCGCTTGCAAAAAAAATAATGCAGCTCTGCAGGTTTGTCTTATAAACTCCTTGTTCCGGATGTTAGTTTACGTGATTTAAGCCTGAATATTACATGATGAGTTTTCCATTTGGTTGTCAGCCTATCAATATTTTTATCAAGTCTAACTTGTAGATTCTATATAAGTAATTGTGTTTTCAACCAAACCAGGGAAGCAATAGAATAGTATAGCCTGTTCTCAAATCAATTATGTAATTTTACAAAAAAGAATTTTATACACTTGTCACAGCCCATATGAACATTCTAATAGTTGAAGATGAACCCAAAGTAGCCGCCTTCATCAAGAACTGCCTGGAGGAACATCAGTTTACTGCTGAAATAGCATACGACGGACTGTTGGCAGAACGCATGATAATGCAGTTCGATTACGATATGTTGATACTGGATGTAATAATTCCGCATATTAATGGTATTGAACTATGTAGGCGAATTAAAGCCACTAAACCCAATCTCCCTATTTTAATGCTTACTGCCTTGGGTACTACCGAAGATAAAATAATTGGCTTTGATGCAGGGGCAGATGACTATCTCGTGAAGCCATTCGAGTTTCGTGAATTGCTTGCCCGGATTAAAGCTATAAGCAAAAGATCTCTGGGTAGGGTATTTTCCGGCAATAAAATTATTGTAAGCGATCTTGAACTTGATCTCGACAGGAAAATCGCTACCAGGGGTAACGAAACCATAAATCTTACAGCCAAAGAATTCATGCTGCTTGAGTATTTAATGCGAAATGAAGGCAGAGTGGTTTCGAGAGTCGATATTGCAGAGAATGTATGGGAAATAAACTTTGATACAGGAACAAATGTTGTAGATGTTTATATCAATATCCTGAGAAAAAAAATTGACCGTAATTTTCCTAACAAGCTTATCCATACCAGGATCGGCATGGGATATATATTTGAAGAGGAATAGCATATGAATATTCGTACACGGCTTACTATTCAGTTTCTTTTCATTGCTTCAGTCATTATGATCGTATCGTCAGTGGCTGTGTTTTTACTTTCAGCTCACTACCGTCAAGTTGATTTATATGAACGATTGAAAAACAAAGCAAATGTTACGGCACGATTGCTGATTAAAGTAGATGAAATTGATATCAATTTGCTGCGTAAAATTGAAAAAGGTAACCCAATGAGCTTACCTGATGAAAAAGTAATAATCTTCAATTATAAAAACAACATTCTTTTCAGTACCGACGAAAACAATGCTATTAAAACAGATATCAACCTCCTGAATAAAATCCGCCTCGAAGGTGAGGTAAAATATAAACAAGGGAAATATGAAGTTTTAGGGTTTCTTTACAGCTATAAATACGACCGCTTTGTTGTGTTGGCAGCGGCAACTGATATTTATGGGAAAAAGAGGATAAATAATCTTGCAATCGTTCTGATAATTGTTGTAGCTGTAAGTCTGTTGCTATTTATGATATCCGGTTGGATATATGCCGGTAAGGCATTAAAACCAATAACACGTATAATTAAAGAGGTCAATGATATAAAAATTTCAAGTCTGAATAAAAGGCTTCACGAAGGGGAAGGAAAGGATGAACTGGAGCAGTTATCACATACATTCAACAATATGCTCAACGAAATTGAAGCCGCATTCAAAACGCAGAAAGGTTTTATTGCGAATGCATCGCACGAACTTCGCACACCTCTGACAGCTATAACAGGTCAATTAGAATTTATTTTAATGAAGCCTCATACTTCCGAAGAATATAAAAACACATTAAGCTCAGTTTTTGAGGATATTAAAAACCTCAATATGGCTTCTAAGCGTTTGCTCCTTTTGGCTCAAACCAGCAGCGACATTTCTGAATCCGCATTTTTACCTGTCAGGATGGATGAAATCACATGGCTGGCATGTGAAGATGCATTAAGGTATTCGCCTGATTACAATGTCAAATTTAACCTTGACGAATCACTTGATGACGAAACTATGACAGTTGCCGGCGATGAACAGTTATTGAAAATCGCTATCTACAATTTGATTGAAAACGGATGTAAATATTCAAATGACCACACTGTTATTGTAAACATCAGGGCTGCTCAACCTAATGTAATAATTGAGGTTATTGACCATGGCATTGGTATGACTCAGGAAGATATCCGGCAGATTACAACGCCATTTTTCAGAGGCGATAACGTTAGCTCAACCAAAGGAACCGGAATAGGTCACTCACTTATCGATAGAATCATAAAAGTACATCACGGCACCATCCAGATCATTTCCGAATTAAATAAAGGAACTCAGATTAATCTTCAACTTCCTTTATATTATAAGAAATAGTTGCATATTTTCAGTTACTGATACTTTCTTTCTATTGATTTTCATGCGCTTTTGATTTTTCTGTAATCTGGAATTATATCTGATTCCAGATTTTAATCCCT
>Ga0075012_10006411_pt1 | contig 10675 bp, 8 predicted proteins | sample All_14_2_FD_71474 | JGI IMG/M metagenome (GOLD analysis project Ga0075012, IMG submission 71474) | Freshwater microbial communities in response to fracking from Pennsylvania, USA - Allegheny Zone_MetaG_DW_15 | ecosystem: Environmental > Aquatic > Deep subsurface > Groundwater > Drilled... | reverse complement strand
GGTCATTCAGGAGAAAGGGCAATAGCCCTTTTTTGTCATGAATTGTCATTTAAAAATTCAGAAGTTTGTGCAATATCGTGAAACATTAACAATTTTATTGATACAGATTGCTATTTAAATCCTAAATGATAGAATAAACTAGAATATTATTGAGGTAAGCATCATGGAAAAAAAATCATTACTAGACAATCCGATGGAAGGAGTTCTGCACTTCCAAATTGATCTAAACGGGCAGATTACAAAGAATTGTAACAACTTTAAAAAGAAATTCTCAGAAAACGATCTCGAGGGTGAACTGCACTTGGCAGACATCTTTAAGGATAGGTATTTTGATGAAATTAAAAAGTACAATGACATTGTTTTAAATACCAAGACATATTCATATAAAAGGCATTTCGTAGATAATAAATCATTTGGTAAAGAAGAACTTCTCTTCCTTAGAATTCCGACCATTGAAAGTCAACAGGTCGCCGGAATCGATGTTCTGATTTATATGAATGAGGAATTGGCAATTGAGCATTTTGATCAGATTAATGAACATCACCTCTTTGACGATTCCAATGATCCGGAAAGTTTTATGTCAGTCACAGACTCTATTGGTTTCTTCCAGTATGTTTCTGATAATGCTGCAAAACTGTTAGGTTACTCACGAATTGAGATGTTGGGAAGAGAACGAGCGTCATTTATGGAGCATCATCACCGTCAGGATATGCTTCGTCAATTCGACTCATATTTTAACAACCGTTTGCCGGTTCACGGTCTTCAAAACATCGTGAAAACTAAGAGTGGAGAGCATTTGACGTTTTTATCCACGGCTAAACCTATTTTTAACCAATCGGGAACATTTACAGGGTATGTTGTATCCAATCATAACATAACTAAACTAGTACAAACCAATCTACACGAGAATACCAGTGTAGAAGAAATTAGTAGTACCATACAGTCGGTTAAAATCAATTACGAGCGAATGAATCATACATTGCGTGAGCTGACCGATGTTCAGTACATGGTTTCGAAGATATCGAAATCTTTTATGAAGACACAAATAAATCAGCTTTCTTTGACAATTGATCAAAGTCTGGGTCTGATCGGGAAGACTGTCAATGTTGATCGAGTGTACATTTTTATGCTGAGTGAAGATTCTGCGAAGATGAGCAACACGTATGAGTGGTGTAATACAGATATAGAGTCTGTAATCGATATACTTCAGGATTTAAGTACAGAAGTTTTTCCATGGACGATCAAACAACTATCTAACGGGGAGACTATAAATATTTATGATATAGATTTAATGACTGACGAACAGCAAGCAGAAAAGGAAATTTTGAAACTTCAAGGAATAAAATCCATATTACTTGTCCCTCTTCAAGATGAAGGAAAACTTATCGGATTTTTAGGGTTTGACTCAGTGAAAACCAAGAAAAACTGGGATTCTGAAGTAAACATGATTCGTGTCCTCGCTGAAATATATGCATTGACATTGATTCGAATGAAAAACGAAGATTTGCTTGTACAGAATATTAATAAGACTAATCTGCTATTAGAGCAAACAATAGAAGCTTTTGCGTCGATCGTTGAAATCAATGATCCGTATACTTCAGGTCATCAAAATCGAACAGCTGAACTTTCAGAAGCCATTGCCAGTAAATTAGGATTAACAGCAGAGTCGAAGTGCATATTGCATTATTCTTCACTTCTGCACGATTTAGGTAAATTTTATATACCTTCTCAAATCCTTAATAAACCTGGGAAACTGTCGGAAATTGAGTTCTCGTTGATTAAGACTCATCCGAGTCTTGGATATCAGATTTTGAAGAAAATCGATTTCCCATGGCCGATTGCGGATATCGTGATTCAGCATCATGAGCGGATAGACGGTTCCGGATACCCTTATGGTCTTGTAGGAGATGAGATTATGCTAGAAGCAAGGATTTTGGCTGTTTCTGATGTGGTTGAGTCGATGTCATCTCATCGTCCGTATCGACCGGCATTAGGCATTCATGCCGCGCTGGATGAAATTCGCAGAAACAAAGGGGTTATTTATGATTCGAAAGTTGCGTGTGCCTGTATTGAACTATTCGAAAAAGACGGTTTCAAATTCTCTGTTAACTGATTTATATTGGAAAGGGCAATAGCCCTTTTTTTCGTGTTGCACATTTGCAGGTTACCCTTTAAAATGATAAGTATAAGTTGTGAAATGGGTGAATATATGAAACAAGTATGCGAACGTATCAAGAATAACTTATTAAGTGCTTCTTGTATAGAACTTAACAGCGTCATAACGGACAGCTTGATGGAAATTGGTCAATGTCTTAATGCTGCTCAAATCAATGTTCATCTGATTCGGCAAGAAGGCCATCAATATCGTTGGATGCGGATTGAAGGTAAAAAGGAGTTTCCGATATTTGAAAATATTGATCCTGTGCTCTTTGAAGATGCGTATGCGATCAACGGAGAAGTGACTGAGGAGTACATGGAGACGGATATTGCTCAATTGGTGTTTGCGTTGCGCAGTGAAGGTTTGCTGATCGGACTGGCAGGTTTCTATTGGACAGCGCCAAACCAGATGACTAAAAAGATGTTTGATCAATTGGATCAGCTTTGCCGGACGTTTGCATTAGTATTGGCCAGAAAGATCAAAGAAGACCGGGCGCTCAGTGATATTCATCAGCTGGAGAAAATATTTATGCAGACGGTCGAAGCGTTTTCGGCTATCGTTGAGATTTCCGATCCCTATACGACCGGCCATCAAAGCCGTACCGGAGAACTGGCCAGAGCAATCGCGAAGAAGATGAATTTGGGATATGATGCTGAACATTCCGTATATCTGGCATCATTGCTGCATGATCTTGGCAAATTTTACATTCCTGCTCAGATTTTAAACAAGCCGAGCCGATTGACAGAAATCGAGTATTCACTCATCAAAACCCATCCGTCGTTGGGACATCAGATATTGTGTAAGATTGACTTTCCCTGGCCGATTGCTGATATCGTGCTTCAGCATCATGAGAAGGTAAATGGCAGCGGGTATCCCTATGGATTGAGCGGGGATGATATCATGATCGAAGCAAAAATATTATGTGTTGCGGATGTCATTGAATCGATATCTTCCAATCGTCCGTATCGTCCGGCCTTGGGTCTGGATTCAGCGTTATTTGAAATCAAGGAAAAACAAGGAACATTGTATGATTTCGATGTCGTGGAAGCCGCATTGGAGTTATTTACCAAAGACAAATACCAATTCTAAAAAAAGTCGCATTGCGACTTTTTATACGAACTTTTTGCCTTTCCAGCGATCGGATTGCCATCTTCTCAACATCAGTACCGAGCGAACGGCTTCATCGGAGGCTAAGGCAATCCATATTCCTGCCAAACCCAAACCGGCAAAGCGTACAAGGATAAATGACATACCGACGCATACGATCCACATAGAAGCAATTCCGATGTATGCGGGATAACGGACATCACCGGCTCCCTTCGCACTGCTGATAAGCACAAGATTGAAAACGCGGCCGATTTCAACAATAATATCGATGATAAAAATGACTGCGGCAAGTTCGATGATGCGGATATCGTCCGTGAAAATCGTTATGATATAGCGATTGAACATGGCTAACAAGATAGAAATTGTCAGTGTTATCGCTAAGGAGATACGCAGATTTTTGAAGACGACTTTTTTGACATCGTCCTCCTGATTTGCGCCGACCATATGTCCGACAATGATTTGGGATGCCTGGGATATAGCGAGTACGGCGAGGTATACAAACATGACCATGGTCTGCACGTACATGCGCGTATTGATAACCCAGATGCCCAAGGTGTTGATGATACTGAAAATCACGACTTGGGATAACTGGTAGGACAAAGGTTCAAGGGCACTGGGAATTCCGATGTGCAACATTTTCTTAACCAGTTCTTTGGGAAACGGGAGTAAATGTTTCAGTGATATATGGACATGAAGTACTTTTTTTACATAGATGAAATAAAAGACAAAGGCGACCGTTCGGGCGAATGCAGTGGAAAGTGCCACTCCTTGTACGCCTAGAATCGGCAGTCCAAAGGGTCCGAAGAGAAATATATAGTTGCCGATGACATTAAGTATGTTCATCAGTAAGGCCATAAACATGACGGGCTTGGTATTTCCGGAACTCTTAATGATGGATGTCAGGGTCATGCTTAATGAGAAAATGAAAATCAGTCCGCCGACGATTTGCATGTATTCCAAAGCAATGGGAATAAGGTCGGATGGAACATTTATGAGTATCAGTACGGATTCTGAAAACAGTAAAATAAATACACTGATGATCAATGAAAATAGCAGATTGCCAAATAATGAAGTTGAAGCAATGACATTGAGCTGCTCATGATTTTTTGCGCCTAGATACTGGGAAAAAAGTATGCCGGTAGCTGCAGTGATGACACTGAATATCAATCCGGTCAATGAGAGGATCTGATTGGCATTTCCGACTGCTGCCACCGCATTTTGACTGTAGCGGGATAGCATGATGACATCGATATTGCCCATGACCATAAAGAGGGCGATTTCAATGAAAATCGGCCATGCCAGACCGGCGACGCTTAGTTTTTTGTCCGTGGTTATCGCCTCCGATTTCTATCATATGAAAAAGGCAGATTAATTGCAAGAAAGACTCGTTGATTTGAGGAAGTTGTGCATTTATCGGTCAAATATGATAAACTCAAAGTAGATATTCATAAAAAAGGAGTGAGGTTTATGACATTTATCGAACTTGCCAAAAAACGTTGTTCCGTCCGTTCGTTTACCAAGGATCCGGTGGATCCTGCGTTGCTTTCTGTGATTCTTGAAGCCGGACGCGTCGCGCCGACAGCTGCGAATTCGCAGAGTCAGCGCATAGTGATCATTGATGAAAAAGAGGATTTGCGTATGCTCAGTGAGTTTGCTCAGATATACGGGGCACCGCTGGCCTTGCTTATTTGTGCTGACCACGATGCGACGTGGAAGCGTTCGTTTGATGGTTTTGATACCGGGGCGATTGATACGGCGGTCGTTATGACGCACATGATGCTGGCGGCTGCCGATGTAGGTTTGGGTGGTGTCTGGGTGGATTATTTCAAACCGGATAAAGTAAAAGCACTGTTTCATTTGCCATCGGCATGGCATCCGTTTCATGTGTTGGCTATCGGAGTGCCGAATGTTCCGCTGAAAAGTCCCGATCGTCATGCGACGATGCGTCTGCCCTTGGACAAGACGGTGTTTCGGGTTAAGGATTTCAGAAAGTAGGTTGATAGCGTGGAGATTTATTTAGAACAGGCAGCGCGGTTGGCGTTGGCGATGCTGCTGTCGGGGTTGATTGGTTTTGAGCGGGCAAGTAAAAGCCGGGCAGCCGGTTTACGGACACATGCGCTGGTCGGTACGGCATCGGCGTTGGTCATGCTCACTTCAGAGTTTATATTTTATCGTTATCTTCCGTTGGGTGCTGTGCCGGATCCGGCTCGTTTGGGAGCTCAGATCATCAGTGGGATTGGTTTTTTGGGTGCCGGTACGATCATTCAGGGCAGAGGTTCGGTCAAAGGTCTGACGACGGCCGCAAGTCTTTGGGGTGTCGGTACGATTGGCATTGCCTGCGGTATCGGATTTTATTACGGAGCTGTTCTGACAACAATCCTTGTTTATGTGCTATTGCGGTTTGCGACCCGTTTGGAAAGTGAGTGGGTCAACCGGGTGGAGACTAAGCGGTTGTTTATTCAGACCAAACATACCGATCTGGATATCTTTCGCAGTTTAGCCCTTCAACAAGACATTTTCGTAGAGGATGTTCAGTATATTGGCAGTGATGTCGTGGATAATGAGAAGATTCATTATATTTTGCTGATTGTCAGTCCCCGTCAGAAGAATATGGAGAAGTATTATAAGCTGCTGACGAAGATCAGTTCTTTGGAAGGCATTGTGAAGGTGAAAGTGGCGGGCGACAGCGCTCAGGATGATTTATAAAAATCGGTTAATTCCGATTTTTTTATTGACAAAGCATGACATGAATATGTTATTATTTTGACATTGGGAGGTTTTTATGAAGAAATACATAATATTGCTGTTGGTTTTATTATTGGCGGGATGCGGTTCTTCCGGTGGGGAAGATAAGGATCCGGTGGATGAGAAAGATGAACTTCTTTCCGCATTCACGATTGATTTGAATGTTTCGGGGGATGTTTTTGATGGTGAGGAATATCTGGTATATCTGATGCGGCCGGGAATTCTTGAAGATGAGCCAGGAGAAGCGACGCAGAGCGGGTATTACGGACCTTTTGAAACCGTGTCAAAAAAAGTTGTGATTGACTCTGATTTCAATTGGGATTTGGATTGGTACATTGAGGATGCTGCGAGCAATAATGAAAAACTGCACATCTATGTGACGACGAAGGAAGATATCTATTTGCGCAATCCGCTCAATGATCCGGTTCCTGTTGAGTTTGTTGAGAATAAGGATGATGAAACGAAGGCGGATGTGAAGTATGGGGTTTATAAAGAGTTGATAAAGGTCAATGTTACCGATGCATATCCGGATGGAGTTTTGTCTCTGACATTTCCGGATGCCACTTTTGTTATAAAGCTCACTTTCGATACGCCTCCATCACAGAGTGCGTTTGAGGTTTCAATACATCAGCCGGATGACAGTGCTACGGATGGAATCAGCATGGTTCGTATCGGTCGGATGGCTCGTGCATTTCAATATTGGGATACTCCGTTTTTTAAGGATGATAATTTAAAAGCGTGGAGTGGTTACATCGTTGTCCGAAACATTGATACCAATGCGGTAATTGAGTATGAAGGTTATCCGAAGAAGGTGGAGTTCGATGAGAACGGACAATGCAAGGAAGCAGACATCATTGAAATAAGAATGCCGTAATTCAAATGCACTTCAAAAAGTGCATTTTTTATGGTCGTGCAACTTCAGCTTTGCGCACAAAAAAGACTGCAGTGTACATATTGGTCCAGGTTTGCAGTCCAATGAAAGTTCTTATCAGTTATTTATTGATTTCCACATCTTTATAAGTTACTTCATTACCTCCCCATGATCTCAATCCGGCGAAATTAGCATCCGGATTCGGATTGGCATCAATTTCAAAATCGGTTATGACTGGCGTGTTATTCACATAAACGGTAATGATTTTCTTCGCAGGATTCGATGAGTTTCTGACATCTACTTTCAAAGTGTGTTCTTCAGTCCACCAGGCATCAGAACGGCTGGCCGGAATGATGCTATTATTGCGATTGTACACGGTCGCGATTACATTGGATTCCCGGGTATCCGTTCGCTTGCGAATGACGACACCGCCAAGTCCGCGATCCAACTGTATGCTATACCCTGAATCACGATTGCTTTCTGTCAATGAGGTTTCAATCAACAGTCCGTAGCCGCCGTTGGTTCCTTCGCGAAGTTTGGCGATTGAGCTTACAGAGTATTCTTCTTCAGGATTGGGAATAAACAGCAGTCCGTTTCCAGAAACAAATCCATCCCCAGTTTTCAGCCAAGTGCCGGTTTTGCGATAATCTTCGATGGTCAGTTCACGAAAAACGTAATGAGAGGATGAATCAATGATGGCAAGTACACTTTCCGAATATTCCCAGATTTGTTTGTCTACGCTCCAATAGAAATTTGCACCGGATTTGCGCGGTGTTATGACTTCGCGAATATAGCTTTGTTCGACAAGTTTTGACTGTCTTGAAACATCGCTGTTTAAACCTTCAAACAAATCTCCATTGGGAGTCACTTCCGCTTTGTAAAGCGTGGTTGCGGTGTTAAGTGTCCGTAAGTTCGCCATGTCTACGGAGGTGTTGGTCATTTCGATGTAGTTAAAAAGGCCGGGTATCATGATCATTGACAGAATAGCAATGAGAGCGAATACAACGATTAGTTCGACGAGCGTGAATCCTTTTTTACCGTTTTTTATCATGTGGTTTTCAAATAATCCAATCAAGGATTTTTCCTCCTTTATGTTTTGTCTGTGAATAGTTCGTTCATTATGATATCTGTTTTCATTAATATCATTGTTGGTAAGAAAAAGAACAATCCCTTTGGAAACTGGCTGCCACCCCGGATGGGAAGGCCCTATAGCTTTGCGTCCTGCTCTTTCAAACAGTTTGCCCTTTCATGTTGTTGTTCTTCGTATTGAAATATTATCACACAAAAATATTCATGGAAAGAGATTTTCAGCAACTTTCTTCCTGTTTTGGCATGTTTTGTCACGAAAGTGTGAGTAAGTGCACACAAGTATCAAAAAAGATTGGCTAATTTCAAAATCCAGTGAATCACTCTTAAAGGAAGTGCACCATTGCTTAATGAAACTAGTGATCGCAATGGTGATTCCATAACCCCTCTTTCGACCATTTTCATGATTTTCTCATCGTTTTTCGATGATGGCATTACACTTGCGGCCTGCTTTTTAGCAATGAATGCAAATATTCTGCCAATCCAAACTTCGGAAAGCTCGGTGATTGTCGAGTTAACAGTAAAGGGTTCTTCCTTGCGCTTGAAGGCATAGGGAATAGGTATGCCTGTCAGCTGGGTGAAGGTACCGTCTTTAATCGAAATCGGATGTTGGCGATGGTAGTAGTCCTCAATAAATTCTTTCTTACAGTTGACGGGAATTTCAGTTGTGTTTTTATCATAGCTGACCGTATACTTCAGGCGGATATCCATCAGTGATGCACCGACTTGAATTTCGTACTTACCGTTTTCAATGATCCAGTCATTGATTTCCGTGTTGTAATAGCTGAAACTGCGGGCGTTTAGAGAAATCGTAACTTTCTTACTTTGCGAAGGGTCAAGGTATACTTTGTCAAATCCTTTCAGTTCGCGCTCGGCTTTGAAGATTGTCGGATGTCTGTGATGAATGTACAGCTGAGCGATTTCACTCCCTGCAACACTTCCGGTATTTCTGATATCAAAAGATACGCTCAGATCAGGAAAATTTCCGTCAACCGCAATATTTTCATACGCAAAGGTCGTGTAACTCAAGCCGTAGCCAAAGGGAAAGAGCACTTCAACGTTGTATGTATCGTAATAGCGATATCCCACAAAGATGCTTTCTTTATAACATGCATTTCGGCCCGGTTGGGCAAAGGTCGTATAACAAGGTGTATCTTTGATGTCTTTGGGATAACTTTCAGCCAGTTTTCCGCTGGGATTTATGCGGCCAAAAATAATGTCAAGCATGGCTTCACTGCCCGCTTGTCCGGACAGATATGTCTGTAAAACCGCACCTGCGGAGGGTAGCCAGGGCATCGTAACAGGAGAACCGGCTGAAATGATCACAACGACATTTCTGTTTACCTCGCAGATTTTCGAAATGAGTTCATTGTGACTGTCCGGCATATGCAGATGCTCTCGGTCAAAACCTTCGGATTCATAGGTTTCGGGAAGTCCGGCCATAATCACAACGACTTTGGCTTGTTTTGCCAGAGATAATGCTTCCCTGAGAAGGGTTTCATCTCTTAGGTCTTTTTGTCCGACTCCGGGAGTGTAGGTATAAGGGATTTGCTCATTATCGAGTGCATCGAGAAGGCTTGGAAGTTTGGTTGGTGTGATTAATGAGGAGCCAGATCCCTGATAGCGCGGATTTTTCGCCATATCCCCAACAATCAAAATACTTTCTGTGTAGGTAAGGGGAAGAAGATGGTCATTTTTCAATAGGACGAAGGACTGTGATGCGATATATCGGGCCAATTGGTGGTGTTCTTCTTCGCTGAATGGTTCACCGGTGGTCGGATGATTCTCTATCAGGGATAACATTCGTGAAATCGAAGCATCAATGATACGGGGATTCAACTGTCCTTGATCCAGAGCTTTTGCGATTTTCTTATCGTTGTCTTTGGCGTTTCCGGGCATTTCCAAATCCATTCCTGCAATATGACTTTGCATACGATCATTGGTTGCTCCCCAGTCAGAAATCACGGCACCTTCAAATCCCCATTCATTGCGTAAAATATCGGTCAAAAGAAATTCATTCTCACAACAGTATACGTTATTGACCTTATTGTATGCGGCCATGACAGTTGAGGGTTTGGCCTGTCTGACGACCTTCTCAAATGAACTCAGATATATTTCTCTTAGAGCTCTTTGGTCGACGATGGAATTACTGACCATCCGGTTGTATTCCTGATTGTTTACGGCGAAGTGTTTGAGGGAAGTGCCGATTCCGTTTCTTTCAATTGAGAAAACAAAAGAACTGGCCAGTTCTCCGGTTAAGAAAGGATCTTCGCTGAAATATTCGAAATTGCGTCCGCACAGCGGGGAGCGTTTGATATTTATGCCCGGTCCGAGCAATACGGAAACATTGGCATTGTGACATTCTTTGGCCAGTGCTTCACCCATGGATTTTATGAGTTCTTTGTCCCAACTGTTTGCTATTGTGGCGGCAGTGGGGAAGCAGGTGGAAGGATGGCTTTGATTGATGCCGATATGATCTCCCTGACCTTTTTGTTTGCGCAGTCCGTGAGGACCGTCGGTCATCATGATGGAAGCAATGTTCAGGCGAGGGATGGGCTGTGTATGCCAAAAATCTGATCCGCTGCCCATGGATGCTTTTTCTTCATTAGTCATTTGTTCAATGATGTTGTGATATTTTTCCATAGAACCTCATCTCAGTCATATCGTTTATTTAATTGTACCTTCTTAAATGAAGCTTTTCAACATCT
>Ga0075012_10006410_pt1 | contig 10677 bp, 7 predicted proteins | sample All_14_2_FD_71474 | JGI IMG/M metagenome (GOLD analysis project Ga0075012, IMG submission 71474) | Freshwater microbial communities in response to fracking from Pennsylvania, USA - Allegheny Zone_MetaG_DW_15 | ecosystem: Environmental > Aquatic > Deep subsurface > Groundwater > Drilled... | reverse complement strand
ATCAACGCCAAGAGCTCTGACCGCAATCGAGCGTAACCATGCGGGGTGATGTAGTTTTTCCCTCCGACCGGAAGCGGCGGGGAAACCAGATCATCGCCATCGTCGTCCGCATCCGTTTCCCTGGTAAAGGCTTTGCTCATAGCGGGATCTTGCCTCAAAGATGAAAAGCAATTCACCAATGAAAAAGCCTGCAACTTTTCAGTTGCAGGCTTTCAACATTGGTGCGGCTGGCAGGAATCGAACCCACGACCCCTTGGTTCGTAGCCAAGTACTCTATCCAGCTGAGCTACAGCCGCTAAGCTTTGAATTATAGCATGAAATTCAGAGCAATCTAAAAATCAACCTTTTTAATAGGCGATTGCTTTGCCTGCATCATCACCTACCCATCCAAATCGCAAGACACAATTGTAATGCACCCGGAACGCCCCTTGATCCTAATTCATGAAATTATCGTGAAAGACAGCGTGAGAGCAGGCAATGATCGTGCAGACGATCAATGGTAGGGCGTGTTGGACTTGAACCAACGACCAAAGGATTATGAGTCCTCTGCTCTAACCAACTGAGCTAACGCCCCTCGCGCCAACGCTGAATCAAACGGGGCACCGCGCGTATTGTAGGGCGTTTATTTGCGGTAGCTCAGCGCGTTGGACACCAGCTTGGAGGTGATGTCCACGATCTGGATCATCCTGTCATAGGGCATGCGGGTGGGGCCGATCACCCCCAGAGTTCCCACCACCCGGCCATCCACCTCGTAGGGTGCACTGACGATCGACAGTTCTTCAAACGGCACAACCTGGCTTTCGCCGCCGATGTAGATCCGAACACCCTCGGCCTGGCTGGAGATGTCCAGAAGACGCAGTATCTGGGTTTTCTGTTCGAACAGATCGAACGCCCTGCGAAGGTTGCCCATGTCGCTGGAGAAATCGCTCACCGCCAACAGGTTTCTTTCGCCTGAAATGACAACCTCATCCTGCGCTTCGGAAAGCGCCTCCGAACTGACGTTGACGGCAGCCTGCATCAAGGATGCGATCTCCCCACGAAGCATGTCAACCTCTGACTTGAGCTTCTCCCGCACCTGCTCTATGGCCAAGCCGGCATAGTGTGCATTCAGGAAGTTGGCCGCCTCGATCAACTGCGACTGGGAATAGTCCACATCGGTGAAGATGACCCGGTTTTGTACATCACCTTCGGGTGAAACAATGATCACTAAAAACCGGCGCTCTGAAAGCCGGAGAAACTCGATGTGGCGGAACACGGAGGTACGCCGCGGAGCCATCACGACACCCACAAACTGGGAGAGGTTCGACAAAAGGTGCGCAGCATTGGCAATCACTTTTTGCGGTTGCTCTGGCGCCAGTTGCGGCGGTGTCAATGGATCCCGCTGCACCGTCAGCATGGTGTCCACAAACAGGCGATAGCCTCGCGCAGTGGGGATCCTGCCTGCGGACGTGTGGGGGCTGGCGATCAATCCGAGCTCCTCCAGATCCGCCATGACGTTGCGTATCGTTGCCGGAGAAAGCTCCAAACCAGAGGCACGCGAAAGGGTGCGCGAGCCCACAGGCTGCCCATCGGCGATATAGCGCTCGACCAGCGCTTTAAGCAACAACTTGGCACGGTCATCGAGCATGAGGTGATTTTAATGATGTAATTTCGCGATGACGTCCAATTTCCGCCATGTTGCGCTTATCGGCAAGTATCAGACAACTGCTGCAGGCGGCATGACCGACAGCTCTCGCCACGCTCTCGAAGAGATAGCGCAGTTTCTTGTCCACCAAGGGTGCCAGGTGGTGCTTGAAAAAGAAACTGCCATCAATACCAACCTGACTGCTTACCCGGCCATGGACGTAGACACCATTGGCGCCCGATGCGACCTGGGCCTGGTCGTTGGTGGAGACGGCACCATGCTGGGCATCGGCCGTCGACTAGCGCGCTACGGAACCCCGCTGATCGGTATCAACCAGGGGCGCTTGGGGTTCATCACCGACATCCCCTTCGACAGTTACCAGGCGGCGCTCACACCGATGCTGTGTGGAGAATACGAAGAGGACCTGCGCCCGCTGATGCGAGCACGTGTGGTGCGGAAGCAGGCCACTGTTTTCGAAGCCTTGGCCATGAACGATGTGGTGGTGAATCGCGGAGCCACCTCCGGCATGGTGGAGCTTCGCGTTGAAGTCGGAGGACAACTGGTGGCCAATCAGAGGGCCGACGGACTCATCATTGCATCGCCCACCGGCTCCACGGCTTACGCCCTTTCCGCCGGCGGCCCCATGCTCCACCCATCCATCCCGGGGTGGGTGCTGGTTCCCATTGCACCCCATACCCTGTCAAACCGCCCGATCGTTTTGTCCGACGCCACCGAGGTGGCTGTCGAGATCGTGAGCGGCAGGGACGTGAGCGCCAATTTCGACATGCAATCGTTGGCGTCACTGCTGCATGGTGATCGCATTCTCGTGCAGCGCTCCGAGCACAGCGTGCGGTTTTTGCACCCGCTCGGCTGGAACTACTTTGCCACCCTGCGCAAAAAATTGCGCTGGAACGAAGGGGGCTCCTGAAAATGGCGCTCAAGCGGATCACCCTGCGAGACTTCGTGATTGTTCAAGAACTGGCGCTTGATCTTCAGACAGGTTTCACCGTGCTGACTGGGGAAACGGGCGCTGGCAAGTCGATTCTGGTGGATGCCCTGCAACTTGCACTGGGTGCACGCGCAGATGCGGGATGCGTGCGCGAAGGCGCCCCCCATACGGATGTGTGCGCTGAGTTCGATTGCCCGAGCCACTTGCAACCGTGGTTCGAAGAAGCAGGAATCGAAATCAACGAAACCCTGCTCCTGCGCAGGACGGTCGACACCCAGGGAAAAAGTCGTGCGTGGATCAATGGCACGCCGGCCACGGCGACACAACTGCGCTACCTCGGGGATCAGCTATTTGACATACATGGTCAGCACGCCTGGCAGAGCCTGACCCGCCCGGACTCCGTGCGGGGCTTGCTTGACGCCTATGCAGGCATTTCCCTGCAAGAATTGACCGCAAGCTGGACACAATGGCGTGCCAACCAGAAGACTCTGGAAGAAGCACGAGCGGCACAATCATCTCTCCAACAAGAGCGCGAGCGGTTGCAATGGCAAATTGCGGAAATCAGCAAACTGGCACCCGCGGAACATGAATGGGCCGAACTGGAAGCGCAGCACAAACGGCTCTCGCACGCCCATACACTGCTGGAAGCCGCCCAAGGTGCACTTACGGCGCTCGAAGTGGAGGAGTCGGGCGCACACTCCCGCCTGACGCGCGCTGCCTCACTTTTGCATAGCCAGGAGCAGCTTGAACCCGCTTTCAGCGAACTGGCCGACATCCTCTCATCCAGTCTTGCGCAGACCAGCGATGTCATCCGATCGTTACAAGCCTATCTGAGACACACCGAGCTGGACCCGGACCGCCTCGTCGATCTCGACGTGCGCCTGTCACAGTGGATGACGCTGGCGAGGCGCTACAAGCGCCAACCCGCGGAATTGCCCGCCTTGCTGCAAGTATGGAAAGCAGAGCTGCAGCAACTGGACGCTGCAGCCGACCTCGCCAGCCTGGAAGCTGCGGAAGCGAGCAGCGCCAAAGCCTACCAATCGGTTGCACGAGCCATTTCCCTTAGGCGAGCAAGGGCAGCGCCCAAGCTGTCTGCAGCCATCACACAGGCAATGCAGGGCCTGGGCATGACGGGAGGCATTTTTGAGGTATCGGTGACAAGAACCTCTGCGCCGGCGCTCCATGGATTGGACGACATCGCGTTTCTCGTGGCGGGTCACCCCGGCATGACTCCCCGCCCCATCGGCAAGGTCGCTTCTGGCGGTGAACTGTCACGAATTTCCCTGGCGATTTCTGTGACCACCAGCGAACTCGGCACGGCTCCCACCTTGGTCTTTGACGAAGTCGATTCGGGCGTCGGCGGGGCCGTGGCCGAAACCGTGGGGCGTTTGATGCGGCAACTCGGGCGCGACCGGCAGGTGCTCGCAGTTACCCATTTGCCGCAGGTGGCGGCCTATGCCGATCACCATCTCATGGTGTCCAAGCGGCGAAATTCAGCCGGGACCACCAGCACAGTCACGCCCGTTCTAGGCGAGCATCGCGTGGTGGAAGTGTCCCGCATGCTGGGCGGTGAACGCCCAACAGGCACCAGCCTGGCCCATGCAAGCGAAATGCTGAGCCTGGCAAACACCCTGCATAAAAGCTGAAGTTCATGTCCTTGGAAATTGTGCTGATCACAGGGATGTCCGGTTCCGGAAAATCCGTGGCACTGCACGCCATGGAAGATGCGGGCTATTACTGCGTAGACAACCTGCCCCCCGAACTGCTCCCCGCCTTTGTGGCTCTGGAGCACAAGCACCACGGAAACCGCGTGGCCATTGCCATGGATGTGCGCAGCGCCACGTCACTTCCGCAGGTGCCTCAGGAACTGGAACGCCTGAGAAACCAGGGTGTGATCATTCAGTCCATCTTCCTCGATGCCACCACGGAGACCCTGGTTCGACGTTTTTCTGAAACGCGGCGCCGCCACCCTTTGTCGCATGACGACACTCCAGACGGCCGGCGGGCACTCACACAGGTGATTGAGCTGGAGCGCGAGTTGCTGGCCGACCTCCGTGAGCAGGCACATGTCATTGACACCAGCACGATAAGGGCTTCCCAGCTTCAAAGCTACGTCAAGGATCTGATCCCGGCGGCGCCAGGGCAACTGACACTGGTTTTCCAGTCGTTCGCCTTCAAGCGCGGAATCCCAGTGGACGCCGACTATGTGTTCGACGTCCGAATGCTCCCCAACCCACATTACGAACCGGCATTGCGTGACCTGACAGGACTGGACGCGCCCGTCGCAGAATTTCTGCGGCAACAGCCAGATGTGGCGCTGATGCGCCTGCACATCGAGCAGTTCCTATCGCACTGGCTGGAGATGCTGGACCGAAACCACCGAAGCTATGTGACGGTAGCCATCGGGTGTACAGGCGGTCAGCACCGATCGGTCTATCTCGTGGAGCAATTGGCCCACGTATTCAGCGACCGATGGACCGTATTGCGACGCCATCGGGAACTGGACGGCCGTTGAACGCGCGCATCCAAGCGGCGTCCTGCTGAATCTACAGCCCTGCCAGCAGTTTGCGAACGGGTGCCGGAAGGCCCAGTGCTCCGAACTGTTCGGCAGTACACCACGCACCACCATCGTCTGGCGTTGCTTGACCATATTGACGAGCGATGACGGTATGCAAATGCAGATCCCGATGGGTCAGCACATGCAGGAAAGGTGCCACTTCCTCCATGGTTTGCACTGAAATTGGCCCTGCGCCATCGAGAAACACCAACACATCCGAGCGCAGCGGAAACACAGGCACGCAATACAGCCCCGCCCAGATGCCCGACGCAGGACGGCGAGACAACCAGACCCGCCCCACGGGATCTTGGAGCACCAGAAGCCACCACGATTCAGAGCAGCGCTTGAGCGTGCGCGTTCTGACGGGATAGCGCTCGGGCGCCCCCTCACGGTGTGCAACGCACAAGGTGTGCAAAGGACACTGTGGGCAGGCTGGATTGCGCGGTGTGCACAGGCTTGACCCTAAATCCATCAATCCCTGGGTGTAGCGCGGCATGGCCGAGTCGATGTCCACAGAGGGCAGCAAGGACTGCGCATGCGACCACAATGCGCGCTCATTCCGACTCAAAGCCAGATCGGCATCAAAGCCCAGCACGCGTGTCAGCACCCTTCGCACGTTGGCGTCCAAAATGGGGGTGCGTTCCGAAAAACAGAAAGCTGCAATCGCTCCGGCCGTCGAACGCCCAATGCCGGGTAAGGTGGCCAGCACCTGCGCGCTGCGGGGAAAAAGACCGCCATGCTCGTTGACCACGCTCTGGGCACAGCGGTGCAGATTGCGTGCACGGCTGTAGTAGCCAAGGCCGCTCCAGAGCGCCATCACATCATCCTGCGGTGCTGCGGCCAATGCATTTACATCGGGAAAACGCTCCAGGAATCGCGCGTAATACCCCAGCACCGTGCTGACCTGTGTCTGCTGCAGCATGATTTCAGACAGCCAGACCCTATACGGATCGCGCGTCTGCTGCCAAGGCAAGTGATTGCGTCCATGGATTGATTGCCACCGAACAACTCGCGTGGCGACATCCGTTGCAGATAGACTCATGCAGGCATAAGCCCTGTGTCCTCTGTACCTTCGGCCAGGACGGGCAGTGCTATCAACTGGGCTGTCAGTTCGGTCAAGCGTCGTTCCAATTGAATGAGTTCCTCTTCACCCGCCTCGATCTCGGAAATCCGCTCCACCAGACCCGTGGCAGCGTGCTGAATCCGGTCGACGGCCTCGATGCGCCGTGCAAAACTGCGGCGACGCTCACGCAACTGGGCATCCAGTTGGGCCGTTGCAGACTTGCTCCACAACTCCAGGTCATTTGCCGCCGACTCGTACACCGTGCGCAAACGCATGGCCAAGGCACGAACCAAACGATCGGCGAATTCCGGCTGCACAAGCTTTAAGACATTGCCAACACCCAGATATTGCAAATGGCTTTGTTCAATCTGCGAGAGATCTTCAGCAAAGTGTTCGAGCTGCGGAGGGGGCGGTACCTGCAGAGAAAAACCAAATTCCGCATTCAGCTGGCGAAACGTGCCGCCCAACATCGCCTGAATTTCAATGCCGGATGCCTGCGCCTTGTCCAGGGTGCCCCTCAGTTTGTCAAAGGTCTGGGCATAGATTTTTCGCACACCCAACTTCAAGCCCTTTTGCTGAAGCGTCTGCGCCAAATCGGCCAACTCCACTTTGAGAGACTTGGCCCCCAACTGATGGAAAACGTCCCGCAGCAACTTCAGATGCACCGCCCGAACCGCCTGAATCTTGGCGGTGCTCATATCGAACTCGCGCTGTTCCTGCACCACACGGTGGCGCATCGACTCGATCACCGACGCATTTTTGCCCCGGAGACTTCGCAGTTCCGCCATCTGGTCGTCCAGATCCCGGCGACGAATATTGATCACACGCGAAGTCTCGGCACGCAGCCCCGCCACCCCCGTCGCTACGGCAGCACGCAAGATGGCTTGGCGGCGCCCCATGATCCCCTTGGCTAGCGCCTCCTCCAACACGGTCAGGCCACTGGATTCAAGCAGCAGATCGTCACATGTGATTTTTGCAACGAGCCCCTTTTGCGCAGAAACCGGCACCACCTGCGCCAGCGGCACGCCCAGCATGTCGGCAGAGGTCATGCATTGCCGGTTCATCTGCGCGAGTATTTCGTCCTGCGAATTGAGCGTATCCCACAGGGTGTCGATCTTGTTCAGCACAACCAGCCGCGCGTCAAGACTGTCCGGGGACGCTGCCAGATGCTCGCGCCAGATGGACAAGTCCGAACGGGTGACCCCCGTGTCCGCACTCAAGATGAAGACCACCGCATGGGCCTGCGGGATGAGATTGACGGTCAACTCGGGCTCGGCACCCACCGCATTCAACCCGGGGGTATCAAGAATCACCAGCCCTTGCTTGAGCAGGGGATGGGGAATATTGATGATGGCGTGTCGCCACATCGGCACTTCCACCAAGCCATCGGCATCAGGAACGGGATTGTCATCCGCCAGCTCATCGTGCCAGAACCCCAGCGCCCGGGCGTTGTCCAGTGTGACTTTCCGAACCTCTGCGACCTTCTCAAGCGCTTTGGCGATTTGATCCGCATTGTTCACATCCAGCGGGATCTCAACCCAGCGATCGTGCTTCACGCGCCATTCAGCAAGTCCCTGCAATTGCAAGCGGGTATCGATGGGCAGCAGCCGCAGACTGGGAGCCAATGAAGTGTCGTAGCCCAATTCCGTGGGGCACATCGTCGTGCGGCCGGCACTGGCAGGCATGATGCGGCGGCCGTAGTCAGCAAAGAAAATGGCATTGATCAGCTCGGATTTGCCACGCGAAAACTCCGCGACAAAAGCCACCATCACCTTGTCGCTGCGCACTTGGGCTTCCAGTCGACTCAGCCGCTCCTGAACCGCGGCGTCCATGAGTTCGTGATCAGACATCCACTCGGAAAGACGGTGAATCTGGTGGGCGAACTCACGCCGCCAAACGCTGTGCTGGTCGAACTGCTCGTTGAATGATGGTCCCACTTTGCTCCCGGAGTGCATTGAACGGTCTACATGTAGACATGAACAAAATATAGCATTGACCGCGCGGTGGGCGCGCTCCACATGACGGCTGTCACTGGCCCCACCTCATGGGCGTTGACAGCAAGGACAAAAATAGCTGCTGCGTTGACCCTGGCGAAGCAGCTTGATGACAGTGCCACACTGGTGGCAGGGAGCGCCGTCCCGCCCATAGACATTTGCCTCGTGCTGAAAATGCCCGGCCGTACCATCGGCACTGGAAAAGTCCTTCAGCGTGCTGCCACCCAACTCCACCGCACGCCACAGCACCGTTCTGATGGCAGAAAAAAGCCTGCGCGCCCTCTCAGGGCCGATACGTTGCGCCGCAACGGTGGGTCGAATGCCTGCAAGGAACAACACCTCGGACGCATATATATTGCCAACCCCCACGACTAGCCGCCCCGCCAGCAGCAACTGTTTGACGGGGGCGCGGCTCGCCTTGAGTCCCGCTTGGAAAGCGGGAAAGGTAAAGGCTTCAGACAGCGGCTCCATCCCCAACCCGCCAAGCAACTTCTGGGCGACCGCGTCCTGCTCGCTCGCTGCGTAGACGACGGCGCCAAAACGTCTGGGATCATGCATGCGAAGGGTGCCCTGCGAGGTAACCATGTCGAAATGGTCGTGCGCTGCAGAAGGAGGTAAATCGTGACTGAAACGCAAGCTGCCCGACATCCCCAGATGCAGCAGCAGCACGCCGCAATCCAGATCCGCCAGCAAATACTTGCCCCGGCGGCGCAAGGAAACCACCCTGCGTCCCACCAGCGATTGCGGGTCACACCCGAGGGGCCACCGCAAGGGCTTGCCCATGCGAACCGAATCAATCCGAGCTCCCGCAATGGCCTGCGCAAAGCTGCGACGGGTGACTTCCACTTCGGGCAACTCAGGCATGCAATGGCCTTTGGAACAGGTTTGGAAGCATGGATTATTATGACCCGATGGTGCAATCTCATCGCTATCGAACCGCCCTCCTCGTTGCCGCTCTGGGGGCAACAGCAACCACGGGATGGACGCAGCCTGGCGATCAAAAGCCCCCCACCAGCATCGACGCCACGGAACCAACCATTTCTAGCGCGCAGCTCGATGCCGAACTTTTCTATGAGATCTTTCTGGGCGAGCTGACCACCCAGTCTGGAGATCCTGGCGCGGGTTATTCGCTGATGCTGGAAGCGGCACGGCGCAGCGGGGAAAGCGCCTTGTACCGTCGCGCCGCCGATATTGCCTTGCAAGCCCGATCGGGCGACTACGCTTTGGCGGCGGCACGGGCGTGGAAAGAGGCGCAGCCCCAGTCGCGCGAAGCCAACCGTTACACACTGCAGATTCTGATCGCCCTGAACCGGATCGGGGAAACCCCGCAACTGCTGCGCCAAGAGTTGGCGCAGATACCCGCCGCCTCCAAAGCCGCAGCCCTGTCAGCCCTGCCCCAGATGTATGGCCGAGCCAGCGACAAGACACTGGCGGCGAATGTGGTAGAGCAGGCACTGGCGGACGAACTTCGCCACCCCGCCACAGGGCCCGCCGCGTGGACCACACTGGGTCGCATGCGTCTGGCGGCAGGAAACAAGGTCGGTGCGCTGGAGGCGGCTCGCCGGGCCCTCGCGCTGGATGGAGCAAGCGAAGTGGCCATGCCGCTGGCGCTGGAATTGATGGAAGAGGGGGTCACGGAAGCGGAATCGTTGGTGACCGCGCACCTCGCTAAAAAACCTGATCCCGAATTGCGCACGGCATATGCCCGCGTCCTTTTAAGCCAGAAACGTTACCCTGCCGCGCGCCAGCAGCTAGAGACCGTGACGCGCGACAAGCCCGACTTCAGGGAAGCGTGGCTTGCCCTTGCAACACTGCAACTCCAGGACAATCGACTGCCCGATGCAGAAAAATCACTGCAGCGCTACATCGAGCTGGCCAATGCGGCCACGTCAGATCCCCACATACAGCGGCGCGGCCTGACCCAAGCCTACCTTCTCTATGCACAGCTTGCCGAAAAGAAAAAGGACTACGCGGCAGCGGAATCGTGGCTCGCACGCATTGACAATTCCGAAGAAATGATCAGCGCGCAGCGGCGCCGAGCGTCGTTGCTCGCACAGCAGGGAAAACTTTCAGAAGCGCGCGCGCTACTTCGCGGCCTTCCAGGCAGTACCCCCGACCAGACCCGCCTGAAACTGCAGGCAGAGGTGCAGCTTCTGCAGGAAATGCGTTTGTACAAGGAAGCCCTGACCGTTCAGACCGAACTGGTGGCGCAGAATCCGGACGACAACGAAATGGTCTACGACCAGGCCATGCTGGCCGAGAAGACGGGCGATGCGGTCATGATGGAACAGTTGCTGCGGCAGCTGATTGCGCGGCAACCCGATTTCCACCACGCCTACAACGCCTTGGGATACTCGCTGGCCGAACGTGGGCTGCGCCTGGAGGAGGCCAAGGGTCTGATCGCCAAGGCGCTGGAATATGCTCCCGGCGACCCCTTCATTACGGACAGCCTCGGCTGGGTTGAATTCCGCCTGGGCAACAGCGCAGAGG